>WNFY01002710.1_pt1 | contig 36654 bp, 29 predicted proteins | sample 5400091 | NCBI WGS metagenome assembly WNFY01 (sample SAMN13153364, study PRJNA577476) | soil metagenome | isolation source: 60 cm soil or saprolite under grassland replicate 1 | place: USA:California | collected 2016-06-15 | reverse complement strand
CGTACTTCAATGACGCGCAGCGCCAGGCGACCAAAGATGCCGGCCAGATTGCCGGGCTCGATGTGAAGCGAATCATCAACGAGCCGACGGCGGCCGCGCTCGCTTACGGACTGGATAAAGGCAAGGACGAAACCATCGCCGTGTACGACTTCGGCGGCGGCACGTTCGATATTTCGATTCTCGAAGTCGGCGAAGGCGTGATCGAGGTCAAAGCCACCAACGGCGACACCCACCTCGGCGGCGACAATCTCGATCAGCGACTGGTTGATTGGCTCATCGACGAATTCAAGAAAGATGAAGGCCTCGACCTGCGCGGCAAGGGGAACGAGATGGCGTTGCAGCGTCTGCGTGACGCAGCCGAGCGCGCCAAGATCGAGCTTTCGACCACGATGGAGACGGAGATCAACCTGCCGTTCATCACCGCGGACGCCAGCGGCCCGAAGCATCTGGTGAAGAAGCTGACGCGGGCGAAGCTCGAAGGCATGGTAGAAGACATCATTCAGCGCTCGGTTGGTCCATGCAAACAGTGCATGAAGGACGCAGGCGTTGACGCCAGCAAGATCAACGAAGTGGTGTTGGTCGGTGGGCAGACGCGCATGCCTCGCATTCAGGCGTTGGTGAAAGACCTGTTCGGACGCGAAGGCCACAAAGGCGTGAACCCGGATGAAGTGGTCGCAGTGGGCGCGGGTATTCAGGGCGGCGTGCTCAAGGGCGAAGTGAAAGATCTGCTGTTGCTCGACGTGACTCCGCTGACGCTGGCGATTGAGACGCTGGGTGGCGTGGCGACACCAATGATTCCGCGCAACACCACGATTCCGACCAAAAAGACGGAAACGTTCTCGACTGCGGCGGATAGCCAGAACTCAGTCGAGGTTCACGTGCTGCAGGGGGAGCGTCCAATGGCGGCGCAGAATCGCACGCTGGGCAAATTCCACCTGACCGGAATTCCGCCGGCGCCGCGTGGCGTGCCGCAGATTGAGGTCACGTTCGACATTGACGCGAACGGGATTCTCAACGTGATGGCGAAAGATACCGCCACGCAAAAGGACCAGAAGATCACGATCACCTCCTCTTCGGGTCTGTCGAAGGAAGAAGTCGAACGCATGGCCAAAGACGCCGATGCGCATGCGGCTGAAGACAAGACGCAGCGTGAAACGATCGACGCCAAGAACCAGCTCGACTCGATGGTCTATCAGATCGAGAAGATGCTGAAAGAGCAGGGAGACAAAATTTCCGGCTCCGATCGTGGCGACGTGGAGAACGTGATTGCAGATGCGAAAAAGGCGCTCGAGTCAAACGACAAAGCGCAGATGGACCGCGCCCGCGAGACTCTGACGCAGGCTTCGCACAAATTGGCCGAGCAGATGTACAAGTCGGCGCAGGCGCAAACTCCGCCTCCGGGCGGAGGCGCAGGCCCGAGCGGCAGCGCGGGTGGTCCGGAGCCCGGCGGCAACGGCGAAGCAGGAAAGAAGCAAGACGAAGGCGTGATCGACGCCGAGTACGTTGACGTAGACAAGAAATGAAAGCAACAAAGCGAGTGAGAGGTGGGGCTGCTCGCAAGAGCAGCCCTTCTCGCCTCAGGCGGAAATTCAAGGTAAGAGATCGGGTCAAGATAATCGAAATCCCAGAGGATACGAAAGACCCGAAAGCCGATCTAAAGAGTCCAGAAGCTCGAGAGATGAGGACGGCAGAATTGTTTCGTTTCTGCCTCGATCGGGAGTTTACGGTTTGCGGGTTTGGACGATACGGACACATAGAACTTAGCGTAAGTGATGATGATCCGAAAGTGAGAAAGAAGTTCGGCAAGTTCAACACGATTTGGATCGAACCGGAATTTCTCAAGCTGATTAGTGGGCACCGGGCAAATGAGAACGTGAAGAGTTGAGGGTGCCCCGTCCTTGTCTCGCGTTTTCAGGGCGGGGATTTTGATTTTCCATGACTGGCGGGAAGTCAAAATCCCCACCCTCCCGCAAGAAAACGCGGGAAGGATGGGGCACCCGAAAGAGTTTGAAAGGGGGTAAACGAATTGCAATTTCAAATCAAAGGACAAGATTATTTCTTAGCATTCGTAGAACAAGAAAGGCGCTGGTACGTCTTCGCGCCTACGCCACAGGGAGTGAATCGCATTCCGGTGTACGTCGACGCGGTGAAGTACGCGAGTCCGTCCATTTTGGAAACGGAAACAACTCTGTCATCCTAAAGAGCTGATTGTTGATCGCTAGCTCATGCCAACTACCGCCAAAAAAGACTATTACGAGATTCTCGGCGTAAAGAAGTCGGCCTCAGTGGACGACATCCGCAAAGCGTTCCGCAAGCTTGCACGCAAATATCATCCTGATGTCAATCCCGGAGACAAGGGAGCCGAAGAAAAGTTCAAGACGCTCTCCGAGGCGAACGACGTCCTAAGCGATCCCAAGAAGCGCAAGATTTACGATCAGCTTGGGTATTACTCGGACAACATCGATCCCGCAGCTGCGGAGGCCTATGCCCGCGGCGGTCCGACTGGAGCTGGCGGATTCGGCGGATATCCCGGGGGCCAGGCGGGTTCTGGAGGTCAAGGTGCGCCCTTCGATTTCAGCGGGTTTGATTTCAACGACATGTTCGAAGGCGCTCGCGGCCAGCGCAGCTCTTCAGGTGGCGGATTTCGCGATATCTTCTCAGGCATTTTCGGCGGTGGGCGGGGCGGCGGATTCGCAGAAGAAGGTCCAGAGCCCGGCAGTGATCTCGAATATCAAGTCAACGTTCCCTTCTGGACGGCGATTCGCGGCGGCGTGATGCGGCTGAACATCACGCGCCAAGATACGTGCTCGAATTGCCACGGCAACGGAGTAATTGAGCAGCCCGGCGTTTGTCCGCAGTGCAAAGGACAAGGCACAATCGAGCAAAGTGCCAACCGCATGAAGTTCAATGTGACCTGCCCACGCTGCCACGGCTCCGGCAAAAATGTTTCAGTTTGCCCCGTGTGCCATGGGGAAGGCGTGGTCGGCCGCACTGAGCCTCTCGAAGTTCGCATCAAGGCCGGCACTCGCGATGGGCAGCGCATACGGATTGCCGGCAAGGGCAACGCTGGAAGTCATGGCGGACCTCCCGGCGATCTCTATGTCATCATCCGCACGGAAGAACACCCGGTATTCCACCGCGAGGGCGACGATATTTACGTCACCGTTCCAGTTACGGCGACCGAAGCCGCACTGGGCGCAAAGATTGAAGTGCCGACCATTGATGGCCGCGCGCTGCTGAAAGTTCCTCCGGGAACGCAGTCTGGACAAAAATTGCGTCTGCGCGAAAAAGGCGTGCCCTCGGCGACCAAGGAAGGCACGCGGGGAGATGAAATTGTCGAGGTGAAGGTCACCGTACCCATGCCACGAGATGAGAAGACCAAAGAACTCCTGCGGGAACTGGCGAAGCTGAATCCGGAAGATCCGAGAGCGGAACTGTTTAAGAATGTGTAACCGCCGAGCACGCCGAGATCTCGGAGAAGTTGTAAAATCAAATCTATGAACGAGGGAGCGGTGTTTCAAGAGAACGATCTGTATAAGATCGTTTTCAAGTTAGGGGCGAAGAGCTGGCCGCAAGTCAAGCGATTCTCATCTCTCGATGATTTGTTCAACACGTTGCGAGCCGCGAATATACCCCACGAAGACCTTGTCGACTTCGTTTTCACAGGACTTGAAGCGCGGGTTAGTCTGCTCAGACCGCTCCCTGGCAGAGCGGAGGACTGGGCTCACTTAAGCTGACGCGAGCAAGTGTCTAGTTTGTCCACCGTCGGCGTCTTAGTTTGTCGCACACGCTATTCGCCTCCATCAACGGCTTTGCAATAGAACGTAGCAATTCGCTCCTCGATCACCAGGGACACAAGACAAGCTTACCGCCCGCAGGTTTCCCTTAAAATTTGGCACACATTCTCCTGGTTTGACTTGTTCAACAAGTTCGGATCTGGGGGGGGCACCTCCGAGCCCAGTTCGAGCTGCGCCTGCGACGATTGGGCATGCGCAGTCCGTGGTCCGGAATAAGTCCCGAGAAAAAACCCCAGCACTAAGAAAACCGAAGCAATAATCCTTGATTTCATGTCTGCTGCCTCCGTCGATTGCAGATTCGATACTGGACGAGATTTTCTGGTGCCACGAATGCAACCGCTGAAGTCTATCGCGCATTCTGGTTCCATGTAAGCCCACTTCGGAATCGACAAGAATACCTAACCCAACAAATCCCGCGTGGGGGCGGGTGCCCCCGACCGGCCGCGCTTTGCGCGGCAATGTGGCGAGCGACTCGCCCGCCCGGACCCTCGACCGCTCAGGGCAGGCTGAGGGCGTCCGGGCCTACGTGTGCATTTTTCATTCCTCTGCAGACAATCGCATTAGTTGACTAAGTCAACTACTTTGATACACTACCAACATGGCAGCGCTAGCCAGAACCCTTCCCGCTCCAACTCCCAACGATCCAGTCCAAGCCATGCGCCGATTCAATCGCTTTTACACGCGTCAGATCGGAGTCTTGCAGGAACACCTGCTGCGCAGCCAGTTTTCGCTTACCGAAGTGCGGGTGCTGTATGAGCTGGCGCATCGGGAGAACGTGACGGCGATTGAGCTTCGCGACGAGCTTGGCCTCGATCGTGGATATCTCAGTCGCATGTTGCAGCATTTCGAAAAGCATGGATGGCTCAAGGCGACGCATTCTTCTGTCGACCGGCGCAGGATATTTCTCTCGCTCACGGGCAAGGGACGGAAGGTGTTTGCTCCGCTCGACCGACGTTCGAGTGAAGAGGTTGCGGCCATGCTGGCGCGGCTGTCTATCGAGCAGCAGGAAAGGCTGCTCGCGGCGATGCATGAGATTGAGGGCGTTCTCGATGGCGCAAGCAAGACGGGCGACACGCACGTCGCTCAACACTCAGGAGCTAAAGCCCCGAAATCTTTTGTACCAGTTGCGGCGCGGCTTGAAGCCGTGCCCTTTCAAGGCACCTCCCCGTTAAGCATCTCCACCGACGAGCTAACCGGGAAAGGCACGAGTTCCACTCGTGCTGGTCAGAGGCTTGTTTCACCGACGGCTTTAGCCGTTGAGGGCACGCTGGAACAAACTCCATTGGAAAGCACAGACCCCGCGTTTATTCTTCGCCGGCACCGTCCTGGGGACATGGGATGGGTGGTGCAGCGGCACGGTGAGCTTTACTGGAAGGAATACCGATACGATGAGCGTTTCGAAGCACTCGTGGCGGAGATCGTCGCGGAGTTCATTCAGCAATTTGATCCCAAGCGCGAGCGCTGCTGGATCGCCGAAAAAGATGGAGAGCGCCTGGGGACAATCTTCCTGGTCAAGAAGTCGCCAACGGTCGCAAAGCTTCGTTTGCTGCTGGTCGAGCCCAGTGCGCGCGGTTTGGGGATCGGGAAGCGCCTGGTTTCCGAGTGCGTCAATTTTGCGCGCAAATTCCGATATAAGAAGATCCTCCTCTGGACGCAAAGTGAACTCCACGCGGCGCGACATCTGTACGAGCAGGCTGGTTTCAGACCAATCGCCCAGAAGCCGCACCAGAGTTGGGGGAGAAAAGATCTGGCTGCAGAAACGTGGGAGCTCAGGCTATAGCGATCCCTCATGCTGGTTCCTTCTGTCGTCCCTCCGGGACTCGGTCGTTATCCGGCTTACCCAGGGCTGACGCCCTGGGCTAACATATTCCGCTCCTACGGAGCTGGGTCGCCCACAGCATCGGAAATCATGGTTAAACAGCAAAAGACATGATTTCGCTCCTCCGGAGCTGGAGGGAAGACCCGGCGACGTGCGAATTTAGAACACTGGCCATATCGGCTAGCCTTGAAGCGGCACGACTTTTCAGCCGTGCCGCACTTTGCCTTTTTTGATCGTGGCAGTGCGGCTGAAAGCCGCACCCTTTCAAAGCTGCCGTGCAACAAAGACCACTCGGGACCTAGATCTTCGTCAAGTGTCATTCCACTCGTCCTCCTACGCGTGCTCAGCGCTCTCGGCGGTGAATACTTCTCGTCTATCTCTGTCAAAATTTCACAAGATTCTTCTTGCATCTGTGGAAATTTTCCGTACATTAAATTCTGCGAACTAACTTCAGCTGAGCCCACCCTATCGCAACGAACGCGATAGGATAGGGCACGCGCTTTTAGCCAAGTCACATGGACTCGAGCTAACAGCTAAGAGCTGATCCAAGGAGGAAGCCATCGGAATTGGCAACAGCTAGCGCCGCACGTCACGAAGTCCCATCTCGAAGTCCAAGTCTCTCGCTTCACAAAAAGAAATCGGTTCGTCTCACCCTCTGGCCACTGGTCGCCGCGACCTTCTTTATGGTTTCCGGCGGCACCTATGGCATTGAAGACATAGTTCACGGCGCCGGGTATGGCCGCGCCATCCTCTTTCTGGTGTTGACGCCCCTTCTTTGGAGCCTACCGACCGCTTTCATGATCGGTGAGCTTTCGAGCGCGCTGCCGTTCGAGGGTGGGTACTACGCTTGGGTACGTCGGGCCATGGGCAATTTTTGGGGATTCCAAGAGGCATGGCTCTCGCTGGCTGCTTCCATTTTCGACATGGCGATCTATCCCACGCTGTTCGTCGCCTATCTCACGCGGCTGTTCCCGTGGTTCGCGGAGAACCATCGCGGAGTGATGGTCGGGCTAGCGGTCGTGATCGTTTGCGCGATTTTGAACATTGCCGGTGTGAAAGTGGTCTCGACGACTTCGCTGTGGCTGTTCTTTGCCCTGTCTTCCCCGTTCGCTCTGGTCGCGCTGCTCTCGCCATTAAAGTACGCCGCGCTGTTCCATGCTGTGACTACGCCGACTACGTCCAAAGTAGACCTGATAGGCGGATTGCTGATCTGCATGTGGAACTACATGGGCTGGGACAACGCCTCGACTATTGCCAGTGAAGTTGAACGTCCGCAGCGGACTTATCCTCGCGCGATGCTGGCTGCGGTTTGCATTGTTGCCTTGAGCTACATTGTTCCGGTTGCTGCGGTCTGGATGACGCGCCTTCCCGCTGGCGCATGGGAAACTGGCTCCTGGGCCGACATCGCAGGACTGCTGGGCGGACCGCTGCTTCGCATTGCGCTCGTGGTCGGAGGCATGTTCAGTGCTTTCGGAATGTTCAATGCTTTGGTGATGAGTTACTCGCGTCTGCCGTTGGCAATGGCGCAGGACGGGATGTTGCCGAGTTTCTTCGGCAAGCTGAACCGCCGGCGCGCGCCCTGGGTTGCGATTATCGCGCTCGCTATCGGATGGGCTTGCTGCCTCGGCCTGGGCTTCGAACGACTGGTGACGATTGACATCCTTATTTATGGACTGAGCCTGGCGCTTGAATTCCTGGCGCTGATTATCCTGCGGATTCGCGAACCGCATCTCGCGAGACCGTTCCGAGTTCCGGGCGGCATGGTTGGAGCCATTGCCGTGGGAATCGCTCCTGTCGCCCTGCTTGGCTTCGATCTCGTCCGAAGTCAAAGCGAGCAGATCGCGGGGATGAGTTCATTCGCGTTCGGCGCCATCGTGATCGGCACAGGCGTGCTTGCGTACATCATCAACCAGGCGCTGAAGCCGGCGGGGTGGGCGCAGCCGACCGAAGCCCTGCCAGCTAAATAAAATCAGCCACGGATCTCCCGGATTCACACGGATTCTTCAGATCCGCGATAATCCCTGGCCTCCTTGTTCTTGATGTAGTATTTCTTTCGCATGACCAAACGTCGCTCCAAAGGCGCATACATGATCTCGGCGGTAGCCGAGATGTATGGAATTCATCCACAAACGCTTCGACTCTATGAGCGTGAAGGACTGCTCAAGCCTTCCCGCACGGATGGCAACACGCGTCTCTACACCGACGAAGATCTGCAACGGCTGGAATTCATTCTGAACTTGGCGCGCGATCTAGGCGTGAACATCAGCGGGATTGCCATCATCCTGCAAATGCGCGAGCGCATGGAAGAGATGCAGCGACAGATCCAGGACTTCGTGAAGTACCTTCAGGAAGAAGTGATGTCGCGGGCAAATGCCGCTAACGATCCCTCACGGGGCGCAATTGTGCCGATACGAAGACCATTTCCCCCGACACCTGTGGCACGAAAAAAGTAACTCCCGAAGGCGACCTCCAGAGGACGTCGGCAGAGGGACCTTACGTCGGCAGACGTCGCCGATGCGGCTTCGAGGTTCGAGTCCAGCGCTGGTGATAACCTCACACACGTCCCTGACAAAATAAGTGCATCGTAAGGTCCCTCTCCCGCGCGCTCTAGGCGCGCGAGTTCGGGATGACAATCATTTGGGTATGATCGTTGTTCATGCTGCCGTTCAAGCTCATCTACAGCGACGCGTACTATTTGCCAATTGGCCAGCATGTTTTCCCGGCAGAGAAATATCGGCGTGTGCAGCAGCAGTTAATTAGCTCGGGTGTCGCCGATCTGTCGGATTTTGTGACACCGCAGTCGGCATCGGACCAGGACATTCTGCTCGTCCACACGCCACAGTATGTGAACAAACTCAAGACCGGAACCTTGTCCGTCCGTGAGGAATTGGAGCTTGAGATTCCTTACTCTTCCGAGTTGGTGGAAGCGTTTTGGCTCGCTGCGGGCGGTTCCATTCTGGCCGCAGAGCAGGCGTTGAAAGATGGCGTGGCGGTCAACATTGGCGGCGGATTCCATCATGCTTTTCCCGATCATGGCGAAGGATTCTGCATGATCCACGACGTGGCGGTGGCCATTCGGCGCATGCAGCGGGATGGCAAGATTCGAACAGCAATGACAGTGGACTGCGACGTTCATCAAGGCAACGGGACAGCAGCGATTTTTGCGGGCACGCGCACGGTGAGCGAGCCTTTGCCATCGAGTGGACCCGAAGTAATGGGGCGAAAGCCGCTTATGCGTGGGGCGCATGACGGCGACGTCTTCACTATCTCTCTGCATCAAGAGAACAACTATCCGGCGTGGAAGCCGCCGTCTTCGATTGACGTGGACCTGCCGGATGGAATTACAGACAACGACTATCTGGCATGGCTGGACAACGTGCTCAGCTCAGGTCTGCGGCAGTTTAAGCCGGATTTGATCTGCTATGTGGCCGGCGCCGATCCGTATCGCGAAGACCAGCTCGGTGGATTGGGGCTCACAATTGAAGGATTGAAGAAGCGGGATGAACTGGTTTTCCGCGTGGCTCGTGTGAAAGGCATTCCAGTGATGGTGACCTATGCGGGAGGATACGCCCAGCGCGTGGAAGATACGGTGACGATTCATTGCAATACTGTGGTGGCGGCGAAAGAAGTCTTCATTGGTGTCTAATCAACGCCCACACTACTCCGAGAAATCCATCGTGCAGCGCATGCGCGATCATACCGGGCCGGAGACTGCCACGCCGAACCGCCAAGGCACCGAAGAGACAACCGAATACGCCCACGATCAGCATGCGCTTGCCGCCTTGATATCCGTGTGAGGCACCGAAGACAATTCCCTGCACGATGACGGCAAACGTCACACTATTTGAAATCGCCGATAGCTGCTTCTGCAAGTATCCACGGAAAATAATCTCCTCAGTCACCCCGGCTGACAGCGCGAGGCCGAGATAGAAAAGAATCTCTGTGAGGCCATGTGGCAGCAGCCCTGATATGGCGGCGTTCTTGCCTGGCTTCAACGCAATGGCAAGCAAGCCAAGTACCACATAAGAGACAAAGAGAAACAGCACCGCACCTGCTAAATCAAGGAAGACAGCCTTCACGTTAGGCCAACGTCCGCCAATAAGCTCAGCCAGCCCCACGCTACGTTTTCGGACTCCCCACACGACAAAACCGACGAGTGCCCATTGCCATCCGATTCCCAGCACATAACGAGACACTCTAAGGTGCCAAGGGCCAGGACCCCAGTTATGAAAATATGCACTCGATGCCGAGACCGAGAGCAAGACAATCAGCAGGACGATGCTGTGCCACACGGGCGCAACGAAATCGGAACGAGCTTGTAACGTTTCCGTTTGGACAAGGGCTGAATTCAAGAATCTGAATATTAAACCAACAAAGCGTGAACGAGAAGAAGCGGAAGGTTGTCTGCCGACTGGTAGAATTGATTCATCTCTGTGTTTGAGAATCTTCAAGAACGGCTTCAACGGACATTCAAATCGCTGCGCGGGCAGGCGGTCCTCAATGAAGAAAATATTCAGGAGACCATGCGCGAGCTGCGTTTGGCGCTGCTCGAAGCCGACGTCAATTTCAAAGTTGTAAAGCAGTTCATCGATCAGGTGCAGGCGAAGGCGGTTGGGCAGCAAGTGATGTCCGCCCTTTCGCCGGGCGAACAGGTGATCAAGATTGTCCGCGATGAACTGGTGGAAATTCTCGGCAAAGACACCGTGCGGGTGAAGTTTGCTTCGCAGCCGCCGACAGTCGTGCTGATGGCGGGCCTGCAAGGCTCCGGCAAAACCACAACCTCAGGCAAGCTGGCGCACTGGTTCAAGAATGGCGGCCATCGTCCGCTGCTGGTTTCCGTCGACGTCTATCGCCCTGCCGCGCGCGAGCAGTTGAAAGTTGTCGCGCAGGCGATCAAGGCGCAGATTTATCAGGGAGAAGTTGCCGAAGCAAACACTGCGACCGTCGAGCGCTTGGCCAAAGAAGCGCGACGCGAGGCTGTCAACTCTGGCTGCGATGTCCTGATCGTTGATACCGCGGGCCGTCTGCACATTGACGATCAACTCATGGAAGAGATGCAGTCGCTGAAGCGGATGCTCAATCCATCGGAGATTTTGTTCGTCGCGGATGCAATGACGGGACAAGATGCCGTCAAGTCTGCAGACGAGTTCCACAAAAAGCTTTCGCTCACCGGCGTAGTGCTTACGAAAATGGACGGCGATGCACGCGGTGGCGCTGCGCTTTCCATCCGTCAGGTCACGGGCGCACCGATCAAATTCATTGGCGTGGGTGAAAAGTACGATGCGCTCGAGCCGTTCCATCCCGACCGCATCGTCTCGCGCATTCTCGGTATGGGCGACATTCTTTCGCTCATCGAACGCGCCGAGCAGACGGTTGACAAGAAGAAAGCCCAGGACATTGCGGCGCGAGCTTTATCTGGTGACGGATTTTCGCTCGAAGACTTTCGCGACCAGCTGAGGCAAGTACGAAAGATGGGCTCAATTCAAAATTTAATGGGGATGCTGCCCAGCATTGGCCCATTCGCCGGATTGCAAAAGCACGCCGACCAGATTGATGAAAAGCAGATCAACCATGTTGAGGCAATCATCAACTCGATGACGACTTATGAGCGCCAACACCATGACGTGATCAACGGCAGCAGGCGCAAGCGCATTGCTCGCGGATCGGGCAGGACCGTGCAAGAAGTCAACAATCTGCTGCGTCAGTATGCGCAAATGCGCAAGATGTTCAAACAGATGGGCAAGGGCAACATGATGCGCAAGCTGGCGGGGATGAAGTTTTCGTAGCTTTTAGCTGTCAGCTTTCAGCTATCAGCGACACCTCATGAACGCGCTCAGAATTCTCTTTAGCACTGATCGATTCAATCTCTCGAAGGTGGGAGGGGATTTCATAAATCCTTGTTGTTTCGGTGAAGACTTGGCCGCTTGGCTTCGGAATAAGTTGATTGAAAGACAGGTCGAGACGCGTGCGCCCTATCAGGAGGACTGGGGGTGGGAACTGCCAGTCAAGGATGGCGATCAATCTTTCTATCTCTGCATGAGTGGAAATGCCGATGGTTCCACCGCCAATCCCAACGGCGGCGAGTGGGGGATCATTGTGGAGAGGAAACGATCCATTTCGCAACGCATAACCGGCGCAGGGAAAATCACCAAGGATGATCGGATGGTATGCCTGCTAAATGAGATTTTGAATTGCGAGGCGGCATTTCGTGATGTGCATCTTGAGGATTCTGGAGCTTAGCTGAATGTCAAAATCGTCCGCTAGCAATGCGCTGTCGGACTCGATGGACTAACCGGGTCTTCGCACTTGGTCAGAACCCATAGCAACAATGCGCCGCCGGCTCCGATGCCGCCCCATTGCGCCCACTGAGAATCGAGGATCGGCCCTTTTGCGGCTGGAGTTGCGCCTGCGCCACCCTTCCCTACCAGGCCACAGTTCGCTGCATCATCGCGCGAGACCTGCTGTCCATCTTTCAGTGTCGAAGTGTTCGCCCCGCAAGTGACGGCGATACCGCTCTTTCGCGCCATGATTTGAATCACGCCATTCGCTCGCGAGATGTAAAACTCCGTCCAGTTGCCCGAAGCCGGCGTGATCTTGAAGTCGCGCGCGAACACTGCCAGACCCCGGCCGGTTGCGACTGAAACGCTGCCGCGATCAAGGGCTAGTCCCCCGCTCTGAAAACGCACGATAGTGTTCGACTCGATCACCATGGTCGATCCGGCGACATTCAGATTGGCAACACCGGTATCTTTGGTTTGAATCACGTCGCCGTTGGTCACAGCCGACGAAGTCGCAAGCTGCGCGCCGTTCAGATATACCGAGCCGGTGCCATAGAGCACGGCAGTGTCACCTTCGGCAGCAAGCATGGCACCAGGTATAAGCAGAATCAAGAACAGAGTCGTCAGTTTACGCATCATACAGCGACCTACTCCTTCAAACATTCGGCCACAAAAGCAATGCGACGAAATGCCGAGTGCTGACCGACAAGCGCTCACACTAGGGCCAACATAAGGCTACTCAATATTGTTGCGGCACGTCCCTCAGCGGTCAATCGCGCTTTCGCAGGTGGAATCCTTCCAGTAACCACTACCGCCAGCGGTCCACAGCCTGCCACCACATCAGGCGCAGCCATTCGTCAAAGTTCAATTTTGCCCACTGACGATGCTGCCACCACGAACCCCCGAACTGTTGCGGATCGGTTGCGGCCGCGACGGAAATCTGCATGCCGGGCAACTCGCGGCGAAATGTACTCAGCGCACGGCGGGTGTGATAGTCGGACGTGACCACGAGGACGCTGTGGACGCCGAGGTTTTTTAGACACTGGGACACATCCTGAGCTTCGGCCTTGGTGGAAAGCCCGTATATAGGACAGATGATGACCGATTGCGCCTGAGGCAATTCGTGCACGTACTGTTGTGCCAGCTGCAGCATGTTCCATTGGTAGATCTTCCCGGTCGCGGGAACGTCGAGCACCATTCGGGGAGCGTATCCTCGCTGGAGAAGCTGCAATCCGAGAGCGGGGCGGCGATCAGTTTCGCCTGCTAGTACCACGATGGCATCGGCATGTTGCGGGCGATTAATTATGAGAAATTTCCCAGATGTAGAAAACAGGAACAGGGCCACTGCGAGTAGAACAATGAGAACGGTCCCAAGTTTCCTCATCTATAGACGGACTCCTTGTTCCGGTAACGGAAGTAACACTGTACCGTCAAAATCCCCTGCGTCGGCATACGCAAATCTGCGAACCTGAAGGATGCGGGAGTTCCGGCAGACGAACTTCGGCATGCTAGAATCGGCACTTCCAATCCAATTATGAGCAGCGAAACGATCTCCACAACGCATTTTTCTGAGCTGAAGACCAAGATTGAGCAACGGCAGGCACGCGTGGCCGTGATCGGGATGGGATACGTAGGCCTGCCATTGGCGCTGCTTTACAGCGAGCAGAATTTCCCCGTCACCGGCTTTGATATTGATCAACGCAAGGTTTCGACGCTTAACGCCGGAGGCTCATACATCTTCCGCATTACAGCTCCGGAAATTCAGCGCGCCCGCAGCCAGGGGCTCTCGGCAACGTCAGACTATTCGCAACTACAACAGATGGATGCCGTCATTATTTGTGTGCCGACGCCGCTCAACGAATATCACGAACCGGACCTCAGTTACATCACTGGAACCGCCGAATCTATTGCGCCGCATCTTCAACCGGGACAGTTGGTGATTCTCGAAAGCACGACTTATCCAGGAACAACTGAAGAAGTGCTGATTCCGATCCTTGAGAAGGGCAACAAGCAGGGATTGAAGGCGTCGCGCGGAGATGCAGGAAACGGAAAATTGTTCTTCGTAGCATTTTCTCCAGAGAGAGAGGACCCAGGCAATCAGACGGTGGCGCGACGTGATATTCCAAAAGTCGTTGGTGGGCTCGATCAGCCAGCTTCTGAACTCGCGTGTACGCTCTATGGGGCCATCTTCAATCGCACTGTGCCAGTTTCTTCTCCCGCTGCGGCGGAAATGACCAAGCTGCTCGAAAATATTTACCGCTGCGTAAATATAGCCTTGGTGAATGAACTTAAGCTGCTCTCGTTGCGCATGGGCCTTGATATTTGGGAGGTGATTGAGGCAGCTTCGACGAAGCCCTTCGGCTTTCACCCGTTTTATCCCGGCCCCGGCCTTGGCGGCCACTGCATTCCGGTGGACCCGTTCTATCTCTCATGGAAGGCGAAAGAATGGGACTTCAACACTCGTTTCATCGAGCTTGCGGGTCAGATCAATACAAACATGCCGTATCACGTGCTGGAATCAGTAGGGCGGGCGTTGAATCAGCACAAGAAGGCGCTGAATGGCTCCAAGATTCTGGTGCTTGGAGTCGCCTACAAGAAGGACATTGACGATCTGCGTGAATCTCCAGCTTTGACGATCATTGAATTGCTGCAAAAAGAAGGAGCGCAGGTCAGCTACAACGACCCATACTTCCCCGAAGTCGGTCGTGGGCGCAAGTACGACCTGGGAATGAAATGCGCTCCGCTGGAGAACCTCGGTCAGTATGACTGCGTGCTGATTGTTACTGACCACTCGGATTACGATTACGAACGGATTGTGCAGGAGTCGAAGCTGGTTGTGGACACACGCAAAGCGACGCGAGGAATTCAGAGTCCGAAGATCGTCCACTGCTAGTAGAGCCTTAGCCGCCGGGACCAAGATTACTGGCCACGTTTGAGAAAGTGCTATTGGCGTTGGTGCCGATCAGCTTTACCGTGCCTATCACGATGAGCAGAATTACTGCCAACATTACGGCGTATTCGGCAATGTCCTGTCCCGCTTCATCCTGCAAACATTTCTGGGCTGTATGAATGGTTTCTTTCATCGTCTGCTTTCTTAGACGGAGGCGACAACCTTGCTTAGTTTAACGTTTTAATAACGCAGACTGTGCCAGGCAATGGCCCAAAAGTGCCATTGTGCCTGCGCGTCAGGCGATGGGTTTGAAGGGGAGGGACTGGTTGACCGCGAAGAGTGCGAGTTCAAGCCGGGTGGATACTCCCAACTTGTCGAAGGTGTTGCTGAGATGGTGCTTAACCGTGTCTTCACTGATCTTGAAATGCTGGGCGATCTCTTTGTTCGCATAGCCCGCAACCACAGCCGAGATGACTTCCAGTTCGCGGGGCGTTAGCCCATATTTCTTTTTGCGTGCGTCGTGGCTCGAAGAATCAACCAGGCCGCGCAAATATTGGACAAGATTCGAAACACTCTCTCTACCAACCCAATACTCGCCATTCATTACCGCACGGATGCTCTTGAGCAGGATCTGGGTCGCGGAGTCTTTCAGCACCACACCTCGTGCCCCAAGCTGCAGCGCCTCGACAATCTGATCTTTCTCGGCGGCTGCGGTGAGCAGAATGACTCTGGCGGACAGGGGTTCGGATCCCATTTCTCGCAGTGCTTCAAGTCCCGCGCGACGCGGCATCGCCAAATCGAGCAGAAGAATCTCAGGCTTAAGCTGGCGGACAAGCGTGACCGCGTCCACTCCGTCGCAGGCCTCGCCAACCACCTTGAATTCGCGCTCGGATTCGAGGAGACGTTTCAGTCCGTCGCGAAAAATTGGATGGTCGTCAGCGATGAGTATGCGGGTCACGGCAAGCCTTTTGTTTCGATGTTCATATGTCAGCTAACGAGCTGGGCTTGCGGTACCAGGATTTCTATCCGCGCACCACGGCCAGGTTTTGATTCTATCGTGAGTTGTCCTTGAATCAGCCGGACGCGCTCGCGGATGATGGCAGGCACACGTCCGCTAGATTCGAGCTCAGCTTGCGAAATTCTTCCCGAAAACGGAAATCCTGCGCCGTTGTCCTCTACGATAAGTTCCCATTTCCCATTCGCTTCGAGAAGCTGCACCATCACCTGCTTCGCGCCACTATGCTTGCGCACATTCACCAGCGCTTCCTGGACGATGCGAGCCAACTCGCGACAAACCGGCGACGGAAGGCTGATTTCCTCTACTTCGATCAGGAACCTTGCGGTAATGCCCGTCTCGCGCTGAAATCGCTGGACTGCGTCACGCAAGAAGCCGGGCAGCTTGCGTGCGTCAACTTCGGCAGATTTCATCTGCTGCATGAGCTCGCGCAGCTTCAGGACTTCTTCGCGGAGCAGATTTTGAATGCGCTCCAACTCAGTGGCCATGAATTGCGCTCGCGGCGTAGAGGGCCCTTCCGCGGAGTCGCCGCTGGTGCCGTCGTAATTTCTGCGCAGCACATCAACCTGCATTTCGACGCCAATTAACGATTGCACAGCGCCATCGTGCAGTTCGCGTACCAGGCGGGCGCGTTCCAAAGCGCCTGCCCGCCGCCGCAGCCGGCGCAGCAAATAGAGGTTATACACAGCGGGGCTGATCTGGCGAACCAGTTCCTGAAGGAAGCGCAGCTCATCCTCAACGCTCGACATGAAACGAGGCTCGAGAAGAAAGATTCTCCCGGCAAGCTCCTGTCCAATGGAAAACTGAATCGCGCACATCTGCAGAAAGGGATGGACTTCGGCAAAGCGTCGCACCAGGGCAGGATCGATGCCGCGCACGACATCGCCCAAAGAGCCAATCCACTTCCTGAATTCCACTCTTTACTTCTAGAGATCCGACGGAAACGCGCGGATTGGAACCTTCGCGTGAAACAATAAGCGCCCGCCGAGCGCCGTATAGATTTAGCACTTCTCCGACAATCTGCGACAGCGCACCAGCCAGCCCGGCGTCCATGCGAACCAAGCCGAGCATTCGCGTCGCCACCTCTTTTTCCGCACGCAGCTTCTTCTGCTGTTCCGCCAGATATCCGAGGAGGAAGGCCATTACAAGGAGATAGATCGAGCGCACGAACAAGCGTTTGGGATCAAAATCCGCGATGTTAACCCTGACGATTTGCAGATGATGGTGGGCAAGCCAAATCCTGGTCCCTTCGACACTGAGCATCAGGCTACCCAGCCAGAGCAGGGAAAGAGAAGCGATCGCGGTCATCACCGTTTCCCATACACCCCAGCGATAGGCGGCAGCCGCAAGGACAAAAAGAAAGAAGAGAAAGAATGGATTGCTTTGGCTCGTCGTAAACAAGGAAATCAGAGCCGGCCAGACAACGTCGGCCCCATGTACCAGGAGACGAAACGAAGGAGTTGACTGCTGATGCCAGCGGAGCAGCAACATGATCGCTGTCCCCTGAGCGATGTAGATGGCGAGCAAAGCATAAGCCCACACGGAGCGGATTTCCGCAGGATCCATCCAAACTGCAATGAGTGCGGAGATCGCCAGAAACACTCTGGCAGTGGCCAGCCAGCGCTCGGTGCGCCGGATCTCCTCGGGACTAAAAGGCACCTGGTTCCGCCAAAGGGCGCGAGGCCGTAAATGCACCGTAAATTGCGCGGGTAGATGCAAGGAAGTATTGAATGGATATTATGGTTTCCGTCAACCGATAGAGCAAGTGGAACTTATAGTGCGCCCGGAGGCTCGATAAAGGCGGGTGACGGTACGGGTTAGACCTCCAAGCTGGGGGCGGTATTACCGAAGTAACGCCTTATCAGAAGCTTGAGCGTCTAGAATCGCTCAAGGATGGGGTATGTCTGAGCGGGCAAAATTGTGGGCGGTAGGTTTAGTGTGTCTGGTGGTACTACAGGCGTCCGCATCGCTATTTTCACCCCGCAGCTTCGGTCTAGTGGCACTCAGCGATATTGTGCAGTGCATTCTCCTCTCGACCGCTGCGCTGACGTGCGTTCCAAGCATTTTTCGGAATAGTGGCCGCGCGCGGCTTTTTTGGATGCTGATGTGCCTGGGCTTCACTTCCTGGCTGACATATCAGTTCTTGTGGACCTACATCGAAGTAATCCAAAGGGCCGACGTTCCCAGCCTTTTTACTGGCGACATCATTTTATTTCTGCATATCGTGCCAATGATGGCCGCCCTTGCCTTGCAACCGGACGTGGAGCAACATGACCGCGACCTCCGGCTCGGGTCGCTGGATTTTGCTTTGCTGTTGCTCTGGTGGGTCTATGTTTATCTTTATTCGGTTATACCTTGGCAGTACGTGTTTGCCAGCGAGGATGCATATCAACATAACCTCAATTCTTCCTACCTCGTCGAAAAGTTAGCGCTGCTGGTGGGACTAGCCCTACTCTGGTTTCGCAGCTCGGGTTTATGGAAGACGATCTATGGTCATTGGCTCGGGGCGAGTCTTCTGTATTCACTGAGTTCCTTTGTGGCAACCTGGGCGCTGGGCCGCAATACATATTATTCCGGCAGCCTCTATGACCTACCGCTGGTCGTTTCCATGGCATGGATCACGGTGCCGTGCCTCCTCGCTCTGAAAATGCCTGTTGGACGCACTGGTACGACACGATCGCTACCTCGCGGGGTTTGGGCGGCGCGTCTGGGCATGATCGCAGTCTTCTCGCTTCCCCTCTTCGCCTGGTATTCACTTTTCAACGGGCCAGGCGCAATTGCGAAACTACTTTTGCGGGTTCACGCACCGGGACTGGTTACGGCAATCTCGCAAGAGTTGTTTGGCTTTGGCGGCTCAGTACCCGCACGGGTTCGTACCTTTCGACTCATTCTGACGCTCACCGCAATGCTAGTCATGGGATCTCTGGTATTTCTGAAGCAGCATCTTCTCGACATTGAACTGATCCGGTTGCTGCGAGCTTCCCAGCAATCCTTTCAAGAACTGCAACTCCTGCAAACGCAACTGGTGCAATCGGAAAAGCTCGCATCGCTCGGCCAGTTGGTCGGCGGTGCAGCGCATGAATTGAACAATCCGCTGACCGCGATGCTGGGATATTCCGAACTGCTGGCGACGACCAGCCTCACGCCAGAACAGCGGTCGCTGGCCGAGAAAGTTGCGCAACAAGCGAAGCGCATTCGCATTCTAGTGGCAAGCCTGCTCAGTTTTGCCAAGCAGACGCCGATAGCGAAGTCTGCTCTCGACGTGAATACCATCGCGACGACTGCGCTCAAACTCTGTCAGCCACAAATGCGCGTAGCCAATGTTCAGTTTGTGACCAACCTGGTGGACTCCATGCCCCGCGCGCAAGGCGACTCCAATCAGCTTCTGCAGGTCTTTTCCCACATCATCAACAATGCAGTTCAAGCGATGTCGGGCCGGGGCGGCACTCTGACACTGACAGGAACATGGTGGGAAGATCACCTGCCGAAACAAGAAGGAAGGCGGCGCCGCGTTCCTCGTGGAACTCCCTGCGATCGAAAACGGTAAAGCCGCCGAACCACAGGCCCAGGCGCAAGCGGCTAACTAGCCAGTTCGAGGGTGCGTTTGAGCTGGCCGCAAGCGGCATAGATATCGCGACCTCGCGGCCTCCGAATATATGCGGGCACACCGGCGTTGGTGAGGATTTTCTGAAACTCCAGTACGCGCAATTCATCTGGTGTCTTGAACTCGATTCCCGCACCGGGATTCAGTGCGATCAAGTTTATTTTTGCGCGTAGCCCACGTATGAGTTCCGCCAATTCGCGTGCGTGTGAGTCGGAGTCATTGACTTCCTTCAGCAGCACATATTCGAAGGTCAGGCGTTCGCGGTTGCGCAGAGGAAACTCGCGTGCTGCAGTCAGCAGAGCTTCCAAATTCCATTTCCTATTTAGCGGCATGATTCGCGTGCGGAGATCGTCATTCGGGGCGTTCAGCGAAATTGCCAGTTTCGGGCGTACCGGCTCCGAGCCCAGATCGTAAATTCTTGGCACAATGCCCGCCGTCGAAACCGTCATGCGCGATTCAGGAATTCCGACTCCTGCAACGAGGAGCCGCACCGCTTTGATGAAGTTCTCAAAATTCAGGAACGGCTCGCCCATCCCCATGAACACCAAGTTGACGCGATCATCCGGCGGTGTAATGTTCTGGTCGCGCAACACGGCGATGACCTGCCCCACAATTTCGCCGGCACTTAGGTTGCGCTTCACGCCAAGGAGCGCGGTGAGGCAGAACTGGCAATTCACCGCGCATCCGACTTGGCTGGAAATACAGATAGTCGTTCGCCTCCAACCGCGGACGGGCCTTTCAGGTTCTACGCGAGCAAGTTCCTCGCCTGCCTCGCTGCCGTCTCCGCTTTCGCCGTCGTCGCCCTCGGGCATCCAGACGGTTTCAACGGTTTCGGAGTCTGAGAGCTCGATTAAATAACGTACCGTTCCATCTGCGGAGACAAATCTCTTTTGAATTGACGGCATCCCCATGGAAACACCCGCCGCCGTGAGCGTAGAGCGAAATTCCTTCGGCAGGCTGGTCGCTTGATCCAAGGAAAGAACTCGCTCTGAATAAAGGGCGTGGAAAATCTGCTGGGCCCGGTAAGCAGGCTCGCCGGCGTTCGCTACCAGGGCTGCAAGTTCCTGTAAATCAAGACCCAAAAGATTTTTTGGCATTTGCTGGCTCATCGCATCCAAAAGCCGGAAGTCCCCGCTGGCGACGGGCAACATGCCATTTTAGCCGAGACTGGCTCTGCAGGACGCCGCGACCCAAGGTAAGCACTGCAGTTTCAATAACTTACTCTCAATTGGGCGCGGCGTTCGCAAGTGTGTGAAAATAACATGATGGACGAGGGTCGCAGCATTCGGCGCGAGGTGATGCCCAATGGGCTGACCTTAATTACCGAGGAGATGAAGCATATTCGTTCCATCTCTATTGGGATATGGATCAAGACCGGCTCGCGTGATGAAGACCGGCAATGGAACGGCATATCGCACTTCGTCGAGCACATGGTCTTCAAGGGCACGCAGCATCGCTCGGCGGAGGAGATCGCGCGGCAGGTGGATTCGATCGGCGGAAACATTGATGCCTTCACCGCCAAGGAATGCGTCAGTTTCAGCATGAAGGTGCTCGATGAGCACCTACCTATCGCGCTGGACGTTTTGAGCGACCTAGTATTGAACCCGGTATTTGATGACCAGGACATCACCCGCGAGCGGGGAGTGATTCTCGAAGAAATCAAGATGGACGAGGACAATCCCGACTACCTCGTGCATGAAATCTTCACTCAGAATTTCTGGAAGGACCACCCATTGGGCCGGCCAATCCTGGGCACTCGCGACACAGTGAAGCGCTTCGAGCGGACGCCGGTGGTGGATTTTTATGGCCAACGCTTTATTCCGGGAAACGTCATCATCACGGCCGCTGGAAATCTTAATCATCAGCGCTTTGTGGAGCTGGTTGCGAAGCACTTCGAGAAAATGAAACCGTCGAGCAATGGGTTCCACAGCGCCCCGCCGAAGATTGTTCCTAAGATCATCCTTAAAAACAAAAAGTCATTGGAGCAAGTACAAATTTGCGTGGGTGTGCCTTCCTATCCGATTACCCACGAAAAACGGCATTCTTCGTACATTCTGAATACCCTGCTCGGCGGTGGGATGAGTTCGCGGTTGTTTCAGAACATTCGTGAGCGACAAGGACTGGCCTATGCGATTTATAGCGACTTGAACCCTTACCGTGATACTGGATGCCTATCGATTTACGCCGGAACATCGCGGGAATCCGCGGTGAAGGTCGTGGAGAGTGTAGTTTCGGAGTTTCAGAAGCTGAAAGCTGACCTTGTATCTCCGGAGGAGTTGCAGCGCGCTAAGGACCAGTTGAAGGGCAGCCTGATGCTGTCCCTCGAGTCCTCGACTGCCCGAATGTCGAACTTGGCACGGCAGGAAATGTACTTCGATCGGTTCTACGGACTGGATGAACTGATTGAAAAGATTGAAGCCGTCACTGCAGCAGAATTGCAGGAGCTAGCGAATTTCTTCTTCCAGACCGAGAATGTCGCAGTCACTATTCTAGGCAATCTCAATGGATTGCGGCTGACACGGGAACAGCTGGCCTGTTGATTCAGAGCTCAGCATTCACGGCTCGAGGCGGATCCCACCTGCACCGATGCAAATTTAGGGGCATCGTGAGATCCCTCTCTCGCGCAGGCGCGAGTTCGGGATGACAAATCATTTTGGTCTTGGCTGATTGCTGAGTGGCTGCTAAGTGCCGAGTGTCCCCCCCACACACACGGAACACTGCAGAAATAAAACAGGCGTCTCGACTCGGTTAGAGTGGCGAGACGCCTGGGCAGCCCTCCCCCAGAACTGCTCAAAAACAAGATACTTTGGTGGCAAAAACTTGTGAATGGCACTAAGGTGCTAAGGATGCGGCCCAATCGTGCCAAATGCCACGCCTGGCTTGGCATTCGCCTCAATCCCTGAATCGGTCGGCGGAACTCCGAAACACAGCTCAGCGGCCACATGAAGTAGTCGGGCCAGCCTGCCGATAAATGAACGGGGCTTTCCTGCGCCTGGATCGTCTTATTATCCGCAGTTCATTGGGGAATCATAATGTTCGCGATTATTGGCATTGTAGTCGTCTTCGGAGCGGGTGGTCGGCGGATACCTGATGGAGCACGGCAACCTGAAGGTCCTGCTGCAGCCGGCGGAACTGCTCATCATCGGCGGCGCCGGGGCAGGTACCGTCCTGATCGCGAATCCTCTGCACATCCTGAAACAGATTGCTGCGGGTGTCGGCGTGGTGTTCAAAGGATCGAAGTTCACGAAGCAACGCTACATGGAATCTCTCAAAATAGCTTACGAGCTTCTGAACAAAGCCCGTCGGCAGGGCCTCATGTCGCTTGAGACGGATGTGGAGACCCCGGACCAGAGCCCGATTTTTTCCAAAGATCCCGAGTTTCTGAAAGACCATCACGTTCGACACTTTTTCTGCGACAGCATGCGTATGGCAATCAGCGGAATGGAAGCATTCGAGCTTGATCAGTTGATGGACCTCGATCTTGAAGTTCATCACCATGAGGCCACACAGCCAGTCTCGTCGCTTTCCACCATGGCTGATTCGCTTCCCGGCCTCGGAATCGTGGCCGCCGTTCTGGGGGTTGTCATCACTATGGGAGCTCTGGGAGGGCCGCCCGAGGAGATCGGGCACAAAGTCGCCGCGGCTCTGGTGGGAACGTTTCTCGGAATTCTGCTTTGTTACGGGCTGGTTGGCCCGATCGCGGCAAACAGGGGAAAAGCGGCCGACGAAGAACTTGCCTATCTTAACGTTCTAAAAGTTTTAATCGTTTGTTTCTTGAAAGGGACGGCGCCGATCATGGCTGCAGAAGCAGCACGGCGGGCAATTCCCGGACATGTACGGCCAACCTTCACAGAACTGGAGCAGGCTTGCCGTGGCGGAGGCGCTTCATCAACGGCAACGCCCGAGGCACCAGGAAGCGAAGCCCCAGCAGCTGAAGCCGCTTCCAGCGGAGGATAAGGCGTGGATGAAGCTCGCCCCATCATTATTATCAAGAAAAAGTCGGGACACGCCGGCCATCATGGCGGTGCGTGGAAAGTTGCCTACGCCGACTTCGTGACCGCGATGATGGCGTTGTTCATCGTGCTCTGGCTGCTCAACACCAGCAAACCTGTACGCGAGGCGGTTGCCGGATATTTCAGAGATCCCTCAGGAACAGCAGGCAAATTAGGCACCAGCACCGCCGGGCCAGGTGCGCAGGTCGTGGTGGCCAAGGATGACATGTCGAAGCTGAAGGAGAAAATCGAGAAGGCAATCAGCCACATGCCAAACTTCGACAAGCTGAAGGATCAGATTGAGATCAAAGTTACTCCGGAAGGGCTGCGAATCGAACTCCTGGAATCGGCAAAGGGAACTTTTTTTGATCTTGGCAGCCCGAAGCCGAACCAGAACGGCGAAGAGTTACTCGATCTGCTGGCGGGCGAACTGGGCAAACTGCCCAACAAAATTTCCATCGAGGGTCACACGGATTCCAAACCTTACAGCGGAAAAAGAAATTATGGCAACTGGGAACTTTCTACCGACCGCGCCAACTCTGCGCGCCGCCTGATGCAGCAACAAGGGCTGGGAGAGAAACAGATTGCCCAGGTGCGCGGCTTTGCCGACCAGCTTCTGCGCAAACCTGAGAATCCGGTTGATCCATCGAATCGCCGCATCTCGCTCATTGTCCAATACACAGACCGAAACGATGAGCAGGAGGGAAAGACGGCTGAGACTGTGGGGAAGCTGGAGGGGTCAGACAAGAAATAGAAATGAGCAGTAAATCCTTGGCGTCCTTTGCGGTTTGAGATTCCAAAAAGCCATAACCGCAAAGCACGCAAAGATCCAAAAGAAAAGATCACTGAACTTCAACCGTTCCCTGCATTCCGCTCGCAGAATCCGGCGCAATCCAAACATCATAGGTTCCGCTCGGTACAACCCAGTGCATGTCGGGATCATACGATCCGAGGTCATCAGCTTTCACTGTGAATTCGACTGTCTTGTGTTCTCCCGCTGCCAGCGTGACGCGTTGGAATCCTTTGAGCTCGCGGACCGGACGCGACGTTGGAGCCACTCGATCATGAACGTAGAGTTGAACGACTTCAGTCCCTTCACGCTTGCCTGTGTTTTCGATTTCGGCGGTCACATGCAAAGTGCCATCCGCCGAGACTCGCGAGTCGGATTTCAAGTTGCTGTAGTGGAAGGTCGTGTAACTTAGCCCAAAGCCGAATGGAAACAGCGGGTCTTTAGGCGAATCAAGATATCCCGTGTGCCAACGGTCGGGAGCTGAAGGCCGCCCAGTATTTTTGTGGTTGTAGTAAATAGGAATTTGCCCAACGGAACGTGGCCAGCTCAACGGCAGGTGTCCGCTCGGCGATGTGTCGCCCAGCAACGTATGTGCAATAGCATTCCCGGCCTCAACTCCCAAGTACCATGCCTGGACAATCGCGGAGACCTTTTCGGGCGCCCAACTGATATTGAGCGGGCGTCCACTTTCGAGCACGAGTACAACCGGCTTCCTGGTTGCGATCACCGCATCAATCAACTTCGTTTGATCACCGGGCAAATCAAGCGAGGCACGTGAGCTTGCTTCTCCGCTCATTCCGGCCAGCTCGCCGACGAACAGAACCACTACATCAGCCCTGTTCGCAGCCGCGACTGCATCCTCAATGCTGGCAGGTTTGCTTTCGATTTCCGCGTTCTTCACCCCTGTTGCCGATGGCGGCGCAGGTGCGGCAACACCAGCTGCCAGCCCGCTCTCGAAAGGCGGGATGTCCACGCCCTTCGCGTACAGCACGTGATCGTCACCCAATTTTTGGCGGAAAGCGGCGAGTGGCGTGATGGCATCGCCGGCTTGACCATTTCCTGCCCACGGGCCGAGTTGCGATGACTTGTCATTCGCGAGCGGCCCGATCACAGCGATCGTCTGGTTGCGATTGAGCGGGAGTAGATTGTTCTTGTTTTGCAAGAGGACTAGCGACTCGAATGCCAGCTTCCGCGCCACTTCACGATTTTCCGGCGTCAGGATATCCGTCTTTTCGCGCTTGGGATCGGCATAAGGGTGATCAAACAGTCCTGCCTTAAACTTGATTCGAAGCACGCGACGCACAGCTTCATCCACGACGTCCCGCGATAATTTCCCTGATTGCACCAGCGCAGGAATCGAGCTCAGATACGCGCCGTCAACCATGTCCATGTCCACGCCAGCGGCGACTCCGCGAAACGCGGCTTGAGAATCATCTACTGCTGCGCCATGCGCGATCAGCTCGTGAGTTGCGCTCCAGTCGCTGACCACGAACCCGTTGAAATGCCACTCTCCGCGAAGGATATCGGTCAATGTGTGATGGTTGGCAGAGGCAGGAACACCATTCAGGTCCTGAAATGCTGACATTAGAGTGCCCGTGCCCGCCTCAACCGCTGCATGGAAAGGAGGAAGATAAACTTCGCGGAGCAACTGCTCGGAAATGTCCACGGTGTTGTAATCGCGACCGCCTTCGACGGCGCCATAGGCCACGTAATGTTTGACGCACGCGACAACGCTTTCGGGATCGGACATTTCCTTACCTTGGAAGCCGCGCACTTTGGCCGCTGCGATCATCGAGCCGAGATATGGATCTTCCCCTGCGCCTTCGACAATTCGTCCCCAGCGGGGATCGCGGGCGATGTCCACCATGGGCGCAAATACCCACTTCACGCCCGAAGCAGTGCTTTCTTTTGCGGCGACTCGCTCCGCCTGCTCAATCAACTGTGGATCGAAACTTCCGGCGCTCGCGAGCGGCACGGGAAACACCGTCCGATATCCGTGAATCACGTCGTAGCCGAAAATTAAAGGAATTTTCAGACGCGAGCCTTCGACAGCCGCGCGTTGTGCCGCGTTCGCCTGCTCCGCTCCGAGCACGCCAAGCAATGATCCCACCTTGCCTTGCTTGATCATGTCCAGTGTCTGGGGATTGTTGCCCGCGAATTGCGTCAGCTGGCCGGCTTTCTCTTCGAGCGTCATTTGCTGCAGAAGGGAATCCACGCGACGATCAACTTCCTGATCAGAAAGTTTCTGCGCGGCGGCAAAACTGGAAGCGAGCTGCAGAACGAGAGCAAGACGCAATTCAAGGGAACGAAGCATGGGCTATCCTTATGTGGCAATTTTGGAGAAGGTCAGTGTAGCACAAACGCCTTGAGAAAATCGTTATTCTTCCCTTGCATTTTAATGACCGGCTAGCGCACTTTCTCGATGGTGACGGTATAGGTCGGCAATTGAATACGTGACCCCGGCGACGAACATTGCATCTGGAATGTTGCCGGTGATGCGTCCCATCATGCCGAAATCCAGCACGACCCTCGACCGCGGCGTGTAAGTTCCCGACGCGATGAACTGTGCGTTGCCGGACGTGAATGCATTTGGAGAAGTGATGCCAGAGAGCTCGGCGGTGGCCCCCCACTTCCCACGAAGCGGATGAGACCAGGCAAGCGCATTGAGATAGGACCGGTCAAAGCCCCCTCGCGGCCGTCCGAGAAGATTCGCTGCTAGGTTGAAGTCAAAGTGGTGCTTGCCGAAATCTTTGCTCACTAACAGAGTGATTGCGTGATCGGCCTCTCCGGAGCCCAGTACATCTCCGGCAGTTGGAAGCTTTGCCATGTACATCAATGCGATCGAAGGTTCGTGACCTGAATCCTGGGTCACCCGATATTTGAAACCAAGTGCGGTATCGCCGACACCGTGAGTGCCAGAATCCGTAGTGAAGGGATTGTTGGTAAAACGCAATTCGAAGTTCTTGCTGACGCCGAATTTGAGCAGACCGTTGATGTCCTGGTGAGAAGCTGCGGCATCCACACCCCATTCGGTTTCGAGCACTCCGGGCTGTACAGGTTGCGCGGTAGTCGAGACGGTTGGACGGTTAGGAACTGCAGTGATCTCATCCTGCGAGTTCAACTGGCGCGGAAAAACGCCGGCACAAAGAACCAGGATCGCAGCGAGGAAAGGCCATCTGCAGATCTGCATCAGGGTAGTCTACGGCAGCATCGGTCGTGTGTTGGTCGGAGCAATATCAAAAATCACCCGAGCCGGGACTGCACAGGGCCTGTCATTGCACCTGGCAGGCTTAAACTGCCAGCCAGTCACGGCCTGGGCGGCATCGTCGTCCAGTCCCACACCAACCGGAGTAACGATTGAGATGTCGCGCGGTTTGCCGTCTTCGCCCACAGTGATTGCGAAGACGAGTGTCATCGCTCCCAGACTTGTTCTTGTCTGTTCCCACTGGAACAGGGGATCGGGGGCCACGATGAGTTGCGGGTCTTTGACGTCGGGTTGGGACAGGTAGGCCACTCGGTGCTGCAATAAATAGCGCTTCATACCGTTGTGAAGGGAATTGTCCGCGAGTGGTAGGTCCCATGAGATCTTTTTGCCTTCAAAGTCCGGAACTCTTTGCCGGTCAGCAGTCTCGCACTCCCATGCGGAATGCTTGTCACGTCGGTCAACCCTCCGTGACAGACAATCCACCCAATACGTCGGTACTAATTCAGCAAGGCGGTCTTTCTTGGTCAAAAACACTTTCTGCAGCAAAGGAATTAAGGCCTCGATGTTGAGCTGATTGGGATTGAGCTCAACTTCAATTTGGACGTGATCCCCCGTTCTGACGTTCGCGAACTCACCTTGCCTCGGGTCAAAAAGCACGCACGTTCGTTGTCCTTCCATGGTCAGCTCGTTCGGAGAGAGCTTTACTGAAGAAATCTCGACCATGGCGTCGCGGGACCAGTAGCCTGACTCAGCTTTTACCCGGAGTTGTCCGTCACTCCCATACCGAAGATGGGCTCCACGATAGAAACCGCGGATGTTGAAGGAGTGGCCCACGAACAAATTAGTGAGCTCCTGGTCTAGGTTAGGAGAGGCGGACGCGGGAATCGCCAATACTACACAGACGACACTTGCCGCCCAAATGACTTGAACTGCCCTTCGATGGCTATTTCGGGCCAGAGTCGTCAACCGCAGTGAAGCCCCCTTCAACACGCAAAGGAGTATATCGCTTCGCTGGACAGACCCACCGTCAGGATTGCCGCAGCGAAACCCAAATTTAAAACTGAAGAAAGCACCCGAGAACGCGACGTGTTTAACACCAATTCTGGCGGAGAAGATTCGAACCCTCGGTACAGGTTTTAGTCCGTACAACGGTTTAGCAAATGAATCGTTCTCGCCGCCCTCACTCGTTTTCAGAGACTTAGAGTCGGGTGCGGTGAATGCAATCCATTTTCCGTCCGGCGAGAGGCACAATCCGGAACCGCCAGCTAATCGCCAAGTGCTAAATGCGCAAAATGAATTGCGACCTTCCCGCGTGAATAGCCTTCGGAGCCATTCGGCGGAATCTCAACGATGAGCTTGCCGTCTTTCACTTTGGCTCCATCCACAGACACAATCTGCCCGGGCCCCCAGATGGCCAATTCATGATGCGCGCCACGGAATCCAGCGACTTCGAGGGTAAGCGCATCATGCGATGTAGACCACGTTTCCGAAATCACTCGCATTCCTGTGCTCGAGCTGCCTAACGGTGGCAACTCGCTCGCGTAGCTGATTCCGAAGTCATTGTTCACCCGGATACGAACAGTGTTCTTCCCTTTGATCAGGGGAGTCTTGATCCGCGCGTGCTGGTCGAAATTGTTGGGTTGGATTTGAATGGGTACGCCGTGCCCGTTCACTTCGGCGCCGGCGACGCGCGCCCGGAGACTAAGGGCTGGAGCAAACTCGAGCACAGAGTCTCCATTGCTTTCGATGTCGAGCGTGATTTCCTTTTGTGTCCTGTTGTAGTGGAAGTCGAGAGTAGTGGCGTCAATGCGAATATTACGTATCGCAAAGGAAGTCCAGTCCGCGGGAACGTGCGGACTAAATACAACTTTGTGCGATGACGCGTTGGTCTCAAGTCCCAGCAGACCGCGCAGTAGTGGACTGATAACCATCGCTGCCGACCAAATCTGATGGGGCGAACTAGTTGACAGTGGTTGGTAATAATCGCCAGAAATCACTTCGGTCACATGGCCCAAAGAACCGTCCAGTGCCATGAGAGCGTTTGAGCGCAGATTGGAGTAAGCGGGCTGCGCGCGGTGGTAACGATATTCACCGACCGATGCCCATCCCGTGAAGAGCGGCCACACCGAGCCGTAATGATAGCCGCCCGCGTCGTAGCGAGTCGCGCGAGACGAAATGATCCGCATGCCCCAGTCAGCTTGATGCTCCGGAACCGCCAGTTGCGAAATCATCGAGTTGGCTTTGTCGGGATCCAGCAAGCCGAACCACATAGGAACAGTTGCCAGTACGCTGGGGTCGACCACTTTCTGATTGTTATTGTCCAGAGCAAACGCATAGGTCCCGGACTCCGCCGACCAGAATGCTTGGTTCACGAGCTGCTTCTTCTGGGTAAATTCTTGGGCGAGTTGTTGGCCCATGTCATCTTTGCCCGCGAGATGAGCGAGGTTGGACAGCGCAGATATGGACTGGGCGCCAAGTCCACTCTGATAAAACTCAGTCTTCACCGGAAGCAATGGACCGCCCTCAACGTTTGCGGCGATTATGTAGACGGGAGTTGCATCCGCCGAGGCGTATCCGTATGGATAGTCCGTGAACCAGTTGACGAAGCTCGCACCCTGCGAAATTTCGTGCGGGATCTTTCCGTCGGCGCGCTGGTATTTTGAGATGAACTCAAGCGCGGTGCGCGTGGTGGCAAAATCGCCTTCGGCATCGAGCGCGAGCGCAGTCCAGAAAGAATCGCGTCCGAAGAACCATGCGAATCCGGGGCGCTGGCTGGTGCCCGAGGTGCGGTAGCCAGCGACGAGGCTGGTGCCGAGATATGGATTTGTGACCAGGCCCTGAATCACGCTGATGCGCGCCCAGTCGTAGGCTTGTTGAAGTTGCGCATCAGGCAATTCAACAGAGACGGTGCGATTCAGATAATCGCGATAATATTCGGCGGCCTCCTTCTCCTTGGCTACATAACTCGAAGTCAGATTCTTGTAAGTGCTTTCGGCTTCGGCGCGACCGTTGACTGACGCGGCAATCGCAATGATTTTGGTCTCGGTTCCTTTGTTCGTGACTCCGAGACGGAGCGCGCTCTCCGGCGATGCGGAATAGTTGGTTTGATATTCCTGTTCACTCACGACGGCGCCTGGCGAGCCGACTAGCGCGGCGTACTTGCGTTGCTCATCGCCAAAGGAGAAAGCATGCAGTGCCGGCTCCCAATTCAGGTAGGTCCCGCCGAGGGCCGCTGGCCATTCCAACTGGAAATCGCGCTCGAACGCAACTTCAATCTCCAGGGGATGAGCGCTTTCGACTTCAAAAGTAATCATTGCCCCAGGATCGTGCACCGGAACGAACAGAGTCTCCTTCACCGAAAAGGTGTCGCCTCCATAAATGATGGTGCTCGATTCGGGTCGGACGCTGACCGTACGTATCAGCGTCTCCGCGGGAAGGGTACGGCCGTCCGTCAGGAAACGCACGTGGAAATTGCGAAAAATCTTTAAAGGATAGACCCAAGATTCCAGATTGCCGCTCTCGTTTCCGAACAGACCGGCGCGCGTGCCAGTGGCGCAGAAGAACTCCCACGGCCGAGCGCTGCGGGAAAGTTCCAAGTCGCGAGCCTGGGCGGTCGCCGCGCCAGAGACGGCCAGGAGGACTGCTGCGAGGGCCAAATTCCACTTACTGTGCTGGAGAAAACTGGTGATTTGCATCGGTCAGGGCCACGTCCCAAACTTGCAAAAGCCGGAAGCCGTTCACTATAAAAGTAGCGGCGCATTCTAACACGATCCAAACTCGGGAAGGTATTGCCCTTTTGTCCTCCTCACGCCGCGCGTTCATCAAATCTCTCAGCCGAACCGCGTTGGTACTTCCGCTCGAACAGGTTCTTGCACTCGCCAGACCGGCGCAGGGATCCCCTGCCGCTGCCTTCGCTTCAGAGAATCCAAGTACTTCCGTCGGGGCCAGTTTTGTGGATGTCGCGCGCGACGCCGGATTGAACGCCAAGACCATCTACGGTGGTGAGCACAAGAACAAATATCTACTCGAAACCACTGGCTGTGGCGTGGCTTTCTACGATTACGACAACGATGGCTGGCTCGACATCTTTTTGGTGAACGGCTGGCGGCTTGAGGGCTTTCCAGAAGGCCAGGAGCCGACATCGCATCTGTTCAAGAACAATCGCGATGGCACCTTCAGCGATGTGACTGCGAAGGCTGGTCTGATTCACCACGGCTGGGGACAGGGTGTCTGCATTGGCGACTACGATAACGACGGATGGGACGATCTCTTCGTCAGCTACTTTGGGAAGAACGTGCTTTATCACAATAATGGAGACGGCACGTTCACTGACATCACGGACAAAGCTGGCGTCGGTGGCAATGGAAAACGCTGGAATACGGGCTGCGCCTTCGTGGATTATGACCGAGACGGCAAACTTGATCTGTTCGTCGCTAACTACATAGATCTGGATCTGGCGACTGCGCCAGTGCCGGAATCCGGACCTTGTCTGTACAAAGGTGTGATGGTGGCTTGTGGTCCGCCCGGGCTTAAGGGTGGCAAGAATATTCTCTTCCATAACAATGGAGACGGAACTTTTACTGACGTTTCCGAATCGGCGGGCATTTTACAGACTGGGGGAACGTTTGGGCTGGGCGTTCTGACTGCGGATTTCGATAACGATGGCTGGCCTGACATTTATGTCGCGAATGATTCGTCCACGAGCGCCTTGTACCAGAACAAGAGGAACGGGAAGTTCATCGACATAGCAGTTGAAGCCGGCTGTGCGCTGAGTCCTGATGGCAAGCCGCAGGCCGGAATGGGCGTGTCTGCAGCGGATTACGACCTGGACGGCAATCTCGATATCGTGAAAACGAACTTTGCGGGCGACACACCGTCGCTCTATCACAATCTGGGCGGAGCGAATTTTGAGGACACCACTTTTTCTGCGGGGCTTGGCGCACATACGCAATATCTGGGCTGGGGATGCGGCTTTCTCGATTTCGATAACGATGGCTGGCCGGACATTTTGATCTGCAACGGACATGTATATCCCGAAGTTGAACAACTTAAAACCGAAGCGGGGTATGCTCAGCACAAGTTGCTTTATCGCAACATGCGAAATGGCCGCTTCGAAGAAGTTACTGATAGCACGGGGCCGGGGATTACTGCCGCCGTTGCTGCGCGCGGGTGCGCGTTCGGAGATTTTGACAACGACGGCGATATAGATGTCGTGGTTAACACGGTCAATGGCCTTCCGCAGTTGCTGCGTTGCGATTCGAGTTCCGGGAATAATTGGATCAAGATCAAAGCAATTGGCGTGAAATCAAACCGCAGCGGGATTGGAGCGCGGATTACCTGCATAACGAGTGTGCCTGGAGAAAGTAAGCCTCATCGTCAAATTGATGAAGTTCGGAGCGGTGGAAGTTACTTCTCGCAAAGCGACTTGCGTGTCCATTTCGGTCTGGGCAAAGCGGAGAAGGTGAACGTGCTCGAAATCCGTTGGCCGAGCGGGCAGGTGGATACGATTGAGGATGTTGCGGCAAATCAGATCGTTTACTTGAAGGAAACACAGGGAGTTGCCGGGTCGGAGAAAATCGCGACCAAACCCTCGAAGTAAGCATTTGCGGTCCTTTGCGTTCTTTGCGCCACTTGACGGTTTTGAAAGTCTTATAAAGCCTTTGACCGCAAAGCTCGCAAAGGCGCGCAAAGATCGCGAAGACAACTTACTTCACTGCAGCGATCAGCACGGCAAACGGAGCAAGCTTCACTTCTTCCAGCGATAGCTCGGCATTGGATTGCTGCGGCGCAGAAATCAGCACACGGGCGGCGGTTCCCTGCACTCCGAAACCCTTCAACTTGAAAGTAATAGTCCGCGGCTCCGTGCTCATGTTGAGCGCGACCAGCACGGAATCGGAGCCGCCTGGGCCCTTGCGCAGATACGCAAGAACGTTTGCATCGTCGCGATTCACCGCCACGTAGTCGCCACCCCGCAGCGCAGGCGACTCGCGGCGCAACGCGATTACGCGCTTGTAAAAATTGAAAATCGAATCCGGATCACGTTCTTCCGTCGCGACGTTGTACTGGGCTGCGCTCGGCGGGACCGGAAGCCATGTTTTTGTAGCTGTACTGAAACCGGCATTCTCAGAACTGTTCCACTGCATCGGGGTGCGCTCACCGTCGCGGCCTTTGTCCTTGGGCCAGCCGGTGCGACCAACAGGATCTCTTACGTCCTCTACGCGCGTCGGAGTGGTCGTGCGCATGCCGAGTTCTTCGCCGTAATACATCTGCGGTGTAGCGCGCGTGGTGAGCAGCAGCGTCGCCAAGAGTTTGGCAATCTGGTCATTGTGGACGCCGTCGCCATAGCGGTCCCAGGTACGCACCTGGTCGTGATTGCCGAAAAAGAAATAGGGCTGCCCGTCGAGTGGATTGAATTCCACCTCATCCAGCAATCTGCGAAACTCGGGCGCCGAGAGCTTGTTCACGTCCGCCACTTTAAAGTCCATTGGCAGATGTATTTCATCGTTGTTGGGGCCGTACATCTTCACGAGGTCTTGGATGGTGGGCTCATCGGCTTCGCTGATCAGGACGGGGTCGCCTGGATAGCTGTCCACAAGTTTGCGAATTTCCCGCAGAACATCGTGTACCTCGGGCAAATCATCCGTGTACTTGTGCTTGATATTGGGATCGCCGAATGCATTCTTGCCGGGAAGGATTGGATCATTGTGCAGATTGGGATCTTCGAACAAACGGGAGACGGCATCCATGCGAAATCCCGACGCGCCGCGGTCAAGCCAAAAGCGCAGCACATCATACATTGCGTTGCGCACTTCTGGATTTCGCCAGTTCAGGTCTGGCTGCTGAACGTAGAAATAGTGGTAGTACCACTGCCCGGTCTTGGCATCGAAAGTCCACGCTGAGTGACCAAACCATGACTGCCAGTTGTTCGGCGGCTTGCCCGGGCCCTTCCCATCACGCCAAATGTACCAATCGCGCTTGGGATTGGTGCGCGAGGAGCGCGATTCCAGGAACCATTTGTTCTGATCGGAAGTATGGTTCGGCACGTAATCCATGATGACGCGAATGTTGAGTCTCTTCGCTTCGCTCACCATGTGGTCGAAGTCGGCCATCGTGCCATATTGCGGATCAATGGCTTCGTAATCGGCAATGTCGTAGCCGAAATCCACTTGGGGAGACGGATACATGGGCGTGATCCAGATCGCGTCAATGCCGAGGTCTTTGAGATAATCCAGGCGCGAGGTGATGCCATTGATGTCACCGATACCGTCGCCATTGGAATCCTGAAAACTGCGGGGATAAATTTCGTAGATGACCGCGTTTTTCCACCAAGGATCGGAAGAATTCTGTGAGACTTGCTGGGACGAACTAGCGGCAGGCGTCGTATCTTGCGCGCTCAGCGGCAACACCGAAACACAAGCGAGTAGCAACACGATCAAAGTGGATCTGAAGCAATTCACCAGAAAATCTCCGTAAGCATATTGTTGAGAGCACGACGAAGTGCCGGATGCAGCATCTTAATCTTTCAGAGCAGCGCAAAACAAAGCTATTTCTTATCGGTTGGAGATGCTGTCGCTAGTGCTGGTGCTCCCGTACCTTCTTTCAAATCGTGAATTGAATCGGCTGAGAGGTTCACAAAGCGCTCCACTAGCCCGCTCGGCCACCGAACTTGCACGAAATCAATTTTCGTCGTTTGCCCCAAGCCAAAGTGCACTCGCATATCGCTGTTAGATGAATAGCTGGAGCCGCTGCGGACTTCATCTACGCGCACGCGGCCGCCCGCGCTGACGGTAATGCGCGCGCCAATTCCGTCGCGATTGGATTTTGTTCCGATCACTCGGAACGCAATCCAGTGATTGCCCGATTTGATCTGATTTACGAGCAGACTGGGATGCGCGTTCATGTTGCTGATCACGGCTGAGACTCGCCCGTCATTCCAAAGATCGCCCATGGCTAGTCCACGCGCGGAAGTCATACTGGTGACGGCGGCTCCGGCATTGCCCGAAATATCTGTGAAGGTCCCGTTTCCCTTGTTGTGGTACAGAATTTTTGGTTCCTGATAATTGCTTCCCAGGTGCTGTTTGTCCACTTCTGGATACACGTGGCCATTGACCACCAGTAGATCGGGCCAGCCATCGTTATCGAAGTCGAAGAACATCGTCCCCCATCCCAGATACTGCGTGTGCAGTCCAAGGCCGGCGGTAAAAGTCACATCGTCGAATGTACCGTTCCCGTTATTGCGATACAGCGTGGAAGTGTCGTCTGAAAAATTCGTCCGGAAGATGTCTGGCTTGCCATCGCCGTTGAAATCCGCGACGGTGCTGCCCATGCCGGCCTGGGCGCGACCATCCTCATTGAACGCTGCGCCAGCAACCACGGCGACGTCGTTGAAGGTTCCGTCCCGATTGTTGTGGTACAAAATGCTGGGCGTGCTGTCGCAGGCGACGTAAATGTCGGGCCAGCCGTCGTCGTCGTAGTCGAGCGTCGAAACACTAAAGGCATAGTGGCCCGACGCTTGATCAATGTGCGCCTTTGCGGTCACATCCTCAAATTTTCCATCGCCGAGATTGTGGTACAGAATATTCTTCGACCACGGCAAGCCGCGTGGACCGCACATCACGGGCACGCCTTTCCAGATGCAATCGGCGCGCGCTCCTGGCGCAGGGGCGGCTGAGAGATCAAAATCAACATAGTTCGCGACCATCAGGTCGAGGCGCCCGTCGCGATCATAATCAACGAAGGCGCATCCTGTGCCCCAGGTTTTGCCGGTCCCCGCAACAACGTCGGACGGCTGTCCGACTTCTTCGAAGACCCCGCGCCGGTTACGATAAAGACGGTTCTTGCCGTAGTAGGTGACGTACAGATCCTCCCATCCGTCGTTGTCGTAGTCACCAGCGCAGACGCCGTGGCCCCATCCGGTCGCCGCGAGCCCGGTTCGTGCGGTCACGTCCGTGAACGTGCCGTCGTGATTGTTGTGATAAAGATGATTTGTCGGTGCTTTGCCGCCGGGAAATCCTTCGCGCGTAGTGCCGTTGACGATGAAAATATCCGGCCAGGCGTCATTGTCGTAGTCGAAAATTGCAACACCTGTGCCGGTGGTCTCAATGATGTATTTCTTGGTATCTACGCCGCCGAAGACGTTCGTCATGGTGAGGCCGGCTTTTTCCGCAATGTCCTGGAAATCGGCAACGCGTGTCGGCGGCTGGGCATGAGGCGTTGTGAGGGGTGGCAGTACGCAACCCACGATCATGACTGCAAATAATCGAA
>WNFY01000667.1_pt1 | contig 36707 bp, 34 predicted proteins | sample 5400091 | NCBI WGS metagenome assembly WNFY01 (sample SAMN13153364, study PRJNA577476) | soil metagenome | isolation source: 60 cm soil or saprolite under grassland replicate 1 | place: USA:California | collected 2016-06-15 | reverse complement strand
CGATGGGCCAGGGCGCGTGCAAGTGACAGTCGTTGTCGTTGTCCGCCGGAGAGCGCGCTCCCGCCCTCTGAGACAAACGTCTCATAGGCCATAGGCATCTGGAGAATATCTTCGTGGATCGCCGCCGCCTCCGCCGCCTGTGCTGCCTGTTCAACGCTCATATTGGGATTATTCAGCGTAATATTCTGCAAGACCGAGCCGCTGAAGATAGTACTATCCTGTAGTACTACTCCAAACTGGCGGCGTACTTCCTGGTAGTTCATACAGCTTAGCGGCATCTTATCGTAGTAGATTGTACCTTCCGTCGGGAGATACAATCCTAGCAATAATCTGCCCAACGTACTCTTCCCGGAACCTGTACGCCCAACGATGGCAACCTTCTGCCCTGCCTTAATCGTCAGATTAATGTCCTTTAAAACATATGGTGCGTCGGGGGCATATTGGAAAGAAACATGCTCCATACGAATATTTCCGCTGAGCGGGGGTGGTTGTTGGACAATCTGTACATTCTGCTCTGGTTCGCTCGTCGTAATATCGGTAATGCGATCAAGGTGGGCATGTACGAGTTGGAGTTGTTGTCCACTGCTCACCAGAGAACCCAGCGGAGACAGAAAAGAGGTTGCCAGCGTGTTCAGCGCAAACATAGTACCTATGGAGATAGTGCCATTGAATACCTGTGTTGTGCCAAGCCAGAGGAGGGCCAGTGAAGAAAAAGAACTCAATGTCGACATTGCCGCTCCTATGACTGCTCCGATGTAACCGCGCTTTATCGAGATATTGAGCTGATCAAAAAACAGATTTGACCAGCGATCCATCGCACGCTGCTCCGCTCCTGCCGCTTTAATGGTTGCCATACCGATCAGAGCTTCAGTTGTATAGCCCTGTGATTTCCCCTGTGCTGCCAGTTCCCGTCCCATCAGTTCCTTCATTGTGCGCGTGGTACTCAGCAGCAATACTGCTTGCAGCGCGCCAATCACAACGGTCAATGCTCCAAATGGGACCGATTGCCAGAGCAGGATGCAGAGGTAGATCACCACCGTACTCGCATCCAGGATTGTCGAAATAAGCTGATTGCTGAGCGTATCTCGAATAACCGTGTTGCTTCCCAGTCGCGTCAGCAAATCACCACTTGAGCGCTGTTGAAAGAAACTGTATGGTAGTGTGAGAAGGTGCTCAAAAAATCCGACCATCATATGTGTATCAAGGCGTGCGCTGAGATAGACGAGCAGCCAGCTTCTTAGAAGTGACGTAACCACTTGCGCAAGGAGAATCATAACCATGCCCACTCCAAGCAACGTCAAGATATCGACCTGCTTGAAGGGGAGCACCTGGTCGATCAGGAGTTTTGTGAGCAAGGGGAAGACCAGGCCGAGCCCTTGTAGGACGAGCGAGGTTCCCAGGACCTGGAGTAGTGTAAAAGGCGTCTGGTTTATATATTGTAATAGATAGGTCCATAAGGATACCTTGCGGATTGTCCCACCACGCTCAAATTGAGTTCCCGGTTCGAGCATGATGACAACACCTGTAAAGCCTGTATCAAACTCCTCCTGTGTGAGCCGTCGCCGTCCTCGGGCCGGATCAACCACATCAACCCATTTAGGCGTCCAGCGCTCAACAACCAGGAAGTGATTGAATTCCCAGTGGATGATGGCTGGCAGTTTTACATAGCGAAAATCGTTCTGTGGCAGAGATATAGCTCGTACGCGCAGGCCATAATGACGTGCCGCTTTCACAATATTTAAGGCCGAAAGGCCATCACGCCCAATTTCGCAGTGAGTGCTGACCTCTGAAACGGAGGTTTTGCGCCCGTAGTAACTGAGGACCATCGCCAGGCAGGCTGCTCCACATTCCACCATCGTCATCTGGCTCAATTGTGGAACGCGATGTCCCCACTTTTTTCGTGTTGACGCACGCCGTCTGGGTATTTTTTCCTGGGTATTTTTTTGTATTGCCTGCTGAGGCACAGTCGGTTGTTCTTCCCAATCTTGTGGGAGCCACATTGTGGGTTCTTGAAATTGTTTTTTTGACATAGTATTCTGGATCTTTCGTGAATTATGCGCCTACCAACTTTCCTATCCCCGGTAAAAGTGAAAGAATGCGTTGTGATCCGACCTCTACATCAGCCGTCAAAGAACTCCCCGTGTAGATGCGGGTCGGGACAGTTGGTCCGAGTTTGACGACCACGACAATTGCAGGTTGCGTAATCAGCGCAGAGCGATTACCTTCCAGCTTATAATTTTCCCGTGCAGCAGCGGGACTGGTAATATCTGGTTCAACCTCCATAATCCTGCTCTGTACCTGTGGACCCGTTGAGCCAATATGTACCCGTACCTGTTGACCTGCATGCAAGGTTGTAGACTGTTCTGGCGGCAGAAACACCACGGCAATGCTATCACCTCCTTTATCTGCCTGCACGGTACCTGTTCCGCTCACATAGGTGGGTATACGCTCATTCCAGGCGAATAACCCGGCCATGAGCAATAAGGCAAGCAGTACCCAGAGGAAAACAGCCATGGGTAAAGGGAGAATGCGTAGCAACACATCCTTTTCTCTGTTCTGGATGTAATGCTTCATGGCACTCTCACGGAAAATCTGACGATTAGCTGTATGCATATATCCTTCTATAGCTGTGAATAGAGTAAAAACGGTCCACTAATTGCAGTATACAAATATGACCAAATCGACCAACCATAGTCGATGGTGCCAAAAACTGACTGCCCATGTAGGGGCGCGATTTATAAGCCCGCAGGTACCACAATAGATACGTTTGCGGGCTTATAAATCGCGCCCCTACATGGGTGGCTATCTTATGACAAAACTATGATGCACGTCTGTTAAGGCGTTATTTCTTCTTTTTTGCGTGATTCTTCTTTCTTGATATCTTCGCCATCTTTTTTTTCGTCATCTTTGTCGATTTGCGCTTACCCGGTGCCAGTGTATTGCCGGATCTGACCCTGGTTTCTGCTTGAGAAGCAGGCGCGGGAGGAAGTGCCTGGGAAGAATTTCGTAGTAGGCGAGCAAAAGCTCCCTCTGAAGGAGCAGGAGATCTTTCCTTCAACCCGAACATAATCTCTACATCTTCTAGAGAGATGAAAAAATCATCAACTTTATCAGCCTCAAAAGCTTCTTTAATAAGTGGTAATGTCTCTACAGCTTTCAACTGTCCCAGGCTCTCAATGAGATAGGCATTGATCGTTTCATTGTTCTCCTCAAACTGTTCTAGCTGCTTGCTGAGGATTCCGATAATTTCTTCTCTGGTTTCAGGATATTTATTACCGATCCTGGTCAGACCACTGATTGCCGTGGTATGTACATCTTCGGTTTGCGCTAAATCAGCCAGATAGCTGGCGGAGGTGGAAATAGACGCTGGCCCAATCATTTCAAAAACTTCTGGCAATTCTTCTAGCGCCCACTCGCCGAATCCTGGCTCTCCATTAATCAAGTCTTCTGTCTGATCCAATATAGGTGCTACTACTGAAGCGTCACGCAATTGCCCCAAAGCACGCCATGCATGGATTGGTGTCCAGTACTTTGGATCCTCGTCGTCCGAGTTTGTAGTACGTAACTCTGGATCTACAAGCATACGTAGTATGTCTGGGATATGTTCTATTCCGATCCCATTTGCGAGGTAATCAGGCCAGTCTTTTGCCTCGATGACTTCTGGTTCCCCGTAAGTCAGGAGCTTATCTACTGGTGCTGTATATGAACTCATCTTAATCTCCTTCTGGAATCTTCTCTCTTCGCGAGAACGTTCCAGTCTCTCGTAACATTCTTCTTGCCGCAACTGCGACAGGATCAACGCCAAGTTGTGCCAGGCAGTCACGCGTGGCGCAGCCCTCCGGCGTTCCTAGCAGGTGACCGCGATAAAAACAGGGCATGCAGGGCAGATCGAGGCGTACCACGGTTGCGCGCTTTTCCGTTGTATCTCCAGTGTAGGGACCCCATGCTTTGTGGTTTGATAGACCAAAGATGGCGACGGTCGGGGCTCCAACGGTGACTGCCAGGTGCATCAGGCCCGCGTCGTTGCCCACAAACAAGTCTACCAGTTCCAGAATCGCCGTTGCCACCTTGATATTTCCTTTTCCTGCAAGGCTGCGTACTGGCATCTCCGACTGCATCATACCTATCATCTGTTGATGCAGTGCCGTCTCCTCAGGACCGCCCAGCAGGAGCAATTGTCCGCCCACATCGTGAAAGAGGGTATCCGCCAGTTGTGCGAAGCGTTCCGGTGGCCAGCGCCGCGCGATACTGTAGCCACCGCTGCCAGGATGAAAGGCTATAATAGGACGCTGAACGTTTTCTGGTGCATCCTCTCCATAGACAAGTTGACGTGCCTGAGCACGTTCCTCTGCACTCAGTGGTACCTCCAGTTTTTTGTTTCGTATAGTCGCCCCTGCTGCTTCAGCAATCGCCATCGCATACTCTGCTTCGTGCATTGCGCCAAAGCCCCTATCTTCGACGCGCACATTGAGAAACCAGCCGTGCCCATTGTCCAGCCCGACGCGCCATTTTGCGCCCGTCGCCCGCATGAGCGCCTGATGTTTGAGACGCCCAAAGGGGAGGGTCAGGTGGTGGAAGAGGAGGACAGCGTCGTAGTGACCGTCGCGCAGAGTATTCCACAGGTTCGCCAGACGTAACAGAATTGCCGGGTGCAGAATCATCTGTTGTGGCGAGTCAAAGAGGTACTTGTCCAGGACAATAGTATTGTTGATGACCTTCCAGCCATTGAGCAAACCTGCGGAATCTGGTGTGACCAGCAGGTCGATGCGCGCCTGGGGATATGTCTCGCGTAGAGCGCGCAGAGCTGGCGTGGCAAGGAGTAGATCCCCAATGCCCGCGAGCTTGACGACCAGAATGTGGGCATCGGCTGGAAGCGTAATATGTTTGCGATAATCAGTATAGTCTAGACACATTTTTGTTGTACTCGTTCATCCTGATAGCTCTGGTTTGTCTGGTGTCCATTTGTAGTGACGAATCGTGCACCAGTGCTGGAAGCCAAGGCGACGGTAGATCTTTATGCTCATCTCGGATGGTGTCAGCGTGGCTACCCGATATCCCGCCGCGTGTGCTTCACGCATAGCATATCGTACCAGCGCTGTTCCTATGCCATGTTGTCTGGCTTCTGGAATAGTCGCTACGCCATAGATGCCTGCTACACCCGCATGCAGGAGCAGCGCGGCCATTGCCACAGGTCGATCATGCCAGTAGCCGATAAAATGGTGCCACTCCTTCCCAATGCCGAAGCCTGCTGTAACATAGTTGTCATAATAGTTTTGCGCTATCTCTTCCGATGCATCGAAGCAGATGATCTCAAGAGTACGAAGTGGTAATAGTTCCTGTTTATCCCTGGCTTCCTTAATGACAAGTATAGGCTTTATCATCGCTAGCAAAGCGCGTCAGATTGACACCATTGTAAAAGGATCTATTGGTAGAAAAGTAGGATAGTTCCGCATCCCGGTGAATAGTCCCACCGGGTAGATTGCGACCAAAACTTTCCACCTCTTCAGCTAAATTAGCTTCTATCGCCTCTGTTAATCCTGGTGCCAAGAGGTCTGGTATGATCTCGCTCATTCGGCGGCCTCCTGTCTGGCATCATCCTTTTGCTGCAATTTTTCGTGAACAACTGCAAATACCTGGTTCGGTGTAATGTTCTTCATACATTGCGTTGTAAAGAAACGACAATCGGCAGGACTTTTTGCATCGTAACACGGACTGCACCAGATGTCGCTACGTAGTACAGTGGCCTTAGGACTAACAGGCCCGCTGAGAGCTGAATCGGTGGGACCATGAATGGCGATAAGCGGAGTGCCTGCGGCTGCTGCTATATGCATAGGACCACTATCGCCCGTTATAAGTAGGTCCGCACGTTGCATGAGCGCGGCAAGTTGTGTCAGGCTCGTCTTTCCAGCCAGATTAATGGGCCGTTCATGCGTACGTTGCAGTATCAAATCGATCAGCGGCAGATCGCCAGAGGCACCAGTCAATACGACACCGACCCCATCTTCACGGATCAGGCGATCAATCAGCGTTGCCCAGTATGGAATGGGCCAGCGCTTGGATTGTCCGTTATTCGAACTCACATGGCAGGCAATCAGCGTTTGACCAGGACGTACACCTTCCTGAAGTAGCAACTGCTCGATCTCCTGACGCGCCTGGGGATCGACCGTAAGGTGCGGAATACGATCATCTGGTCTGATACTTGCACCAGCAGCCTGCGCCAGTTCCAGGCAATAATCGACCTCATGCAGGTGATCACGTGGGTCCCAGTGACGACCCGGCACATTATCAGTGATAAAGCCAGGATAGCTCTCGCGCGCAAAACCAACGCGCCGTTGTGCCCCACTGAGTACCGCCAGTATGGCCGCCCAGTTGCCGAATACGCTCACCGCAAGATTATACTTTCGGGTATGCAGGCGCTTCTGCAACGCCCATGCCTCACGCCAATTTTGGGGTTTCAGCAATGCCTGTGGTCGCCGCCAGATATTTGGATCATATGTAATCACAGCATTCAGATCTGGATCGCAAGCAGCAATACTCGCGCTCGAAGGAATAGCCAGCAGATCAATCTCCGCATCAGGATATGTACGTTTGAGTAGATGTACAACAGTCAGCGAAAGAACAAGATCACCAATCAGATCAAGGCGAATTACAAGAATATGTTCTGGCTGAAAGCTTTGTGGTCTTAAAGGTGTATAGCGCTTCCCAATACTACGCAATTTGAGGAAGATACCAATCATACTCATAAGCAGAGAGATGCTCACCCCTAGAAAGCGCTTGCTGGTACGGACGGTCCTGTTACGGAACTCGCGCCGTGCATCCGGTCGTAGTGGGTAACCATACTCATCAAGAATATTTAAGTGTGATGATTTTGTCATTATCCGTCCCTATAATAAAGGCATTGAGGCCCTTCAGACTGCATTATAGAGACACGTTAAGAAAGTTGCAATCCCTTGCGACAAATTTGCGACAATTGCATGATCTGCCTGCGACAAACTCCTGCTACAGTGACCTTTGGAAGCATCAATTGCTGCAACCAGAACAGCGTGTTTTGTATTCTACTATATAGAAGCTCTAAATGCAGAAGGAGAAAGATTATGCTCATCCCATTTTGGAAAATATTGCCCCTCCTACTCAGAGGGGGACAGGGTATTGCAGTACTTGCCATGATTTTCTGGCTCTGGGTTCTGGTCGACTGCCTCACTAAAGAGCCAGCGAATGGAAATGATAAAGTGGCCTGGACGCTCTTTATTCTCATGGTCCCAGTTATCGGAGCGCTCATCTACTACTTCGTCCGGCGTCCTGAACGCATCAAAGCTGCGAGCCAGTGACGCCTCAACTCATACGACTTCCTCCAAACTATCGAAAAATCTTATAATAGGATCATATCATTTAGCTAGGTTCGGCTAAACGTAGTTGATCATAGAAAGTAGGAGAAAAGGCGCATGTTTATCGCTGTGAGTGAACTACCGCTGAGCTAAAGACTCAGGGGCTTCGTGAGAAGCCTGAGTTCACCAGACTCGTTCCCAGAAATGGGAACACCGTTCAATTGGTCACGACACCTGCGGTTGACGCATCAGACCGCTGCTCTGTCACGTGGGTTTAAGAAGGACTGAGGTAAGGTCCGGTGATTCACGTGCAAAAAGCCTTTTGAACCCTGTCGAGATGAGGTCGGACTCTCTTCGTGGTCACAGCGCAGAGATACGCACCACCCGGCGCTTGCCGGAGCATTTTTCCGAAAGGGACGAGTATGAATGTCGTGTATGTGCTTTCACCGGAGATGGTGCCTCTTATGCCCTGCACCCCGGCGATTGCTCGTTTATTACTCAAGGACGGAAACGCAAAGGTGGTACGCCGTACCCCTTTTACCATCAAGCTGTACGCACAGCCGGAGGGTACCTACATGCAACCATTGACGCTTGGCGTCGATACAGGCAGTGCAGTGGTGGGTTCTGCTGTAGCGGATGAAAACGGGACGGTCTTGTACCTCTCAGAAGTGTAAGTGCGCAACGATATTGCCAAAACGATGAAGCAACGGGCTTCATCGCGTCGCAATCGTCGTCAGCGCAAAACACGCTATCGTTGTGCTCGCTGGTTGAACCGAAAGAACTCGACGAAGAACGGACGTTTCTCACCGACCATGAGAAGCAAAATCGATGCCCATCTGCGAGAAATCTGCTTTGTAGAGTCCTTCTTGCCGATCAGAGCCATTGTACTGGAAACAGGAACCTTTGACCCGCATGCACTCAAAAATCCAGCAGTGCTTCAAAACAAGTGGCTGTACCAAAAAGGGATCAACTACGGCTATGCCAATACGAAAGCGTATGTACTGACACGAGATGGCTATACCTGCCAGCAGTGCAAAGGGAAATCGCAAGACCAACGGCTCGAAGTGCATCATATCGTTTTGCGCAGTGAACTGGGAAGCGATGAGGAAACCAATTTGCTGACCCTGTGCAAAACCTGTCACGATGGTTTACATGCGGGAACCATCCTGCTCAAACGCACAGGAAAGAAAAAGGGGAACCTGCGGCATGCCACGCAGATGAACAGCATCCGTATCCAGTTGCTGAGTCAGGTAGAGGCGGAGGAAACGTGGGGATTTGTGACGAAAGAACATCGTTTGCTTGCGGGACTGCCCAAAGAACATGTCTTTGATGCTGTGATCATCGCAACACGAGGGAAGAAACCAACATTTCACACCACGACGGTTGTCGAGAAGAGATGTATCCCAGATGGGGATTACCAACAAACCAAAGGTGTTCGCAGCGAGCAACGCATCACAACCGGGAAAATAGCCGGTTTCCGTAAGTTTGATAAGGTTCGCTACGCGGCGCAAGAATACTTCATCAAAGGGAGAATGGCAACGGGATATGCAATCTTGATGGATATTCATGGGAACAAGGTGGATTTGAAACCCATTCCGAAATTTGACAAGATGAAGAGAGCGAGTGCCCGTTCATCATGGATTATTCATCAAAAAATCATGCCAGGTTTCTTCTTCTCTCCCACCTGATTTTCGTCTGCAAGTACCGGAAAAGGCTTCTCATTCGCTACGGGGATGAGACAAAAAAGATAGTTGAGGGAATTGCTGCAAAGTCAGATGTTTCTTTTGAGACAATGGAGGTCGATCAGGATCATATCCACTGTCTGGTGAAAAGCGAACCTCGGATGCGCACCACTTGCCATTGTACGGAAGTTACAACAAGAATCGACCATTCAGCTTTGGCTGACACATGAACGCGAATTGAAAAGACAATTTTGGAAAGAACGGACTTTTTGGAGCGATGGGTACTTTTGCTGTACTGTTGGGAATGCGAGTCAGGAGACGATTCGCCACTCCATTGAAAGCCAAGGGTGAGAAGCGGCGCAGAGTCCACGAAGCTGAAGACTTCGCGGTTTTCTCGCCGCCGCAGTATAAAAAGCCAGTTCGCCGAGTTAGAGCTTGGATGCCGATGATGAACCCGTCCCTATAATCGACGCAATCACTTCCTCGACCTGTTGTTCCGTAATAAGACGCACACAGGGATGCTCACTCACTTCCTCAGGCCCAAAATCAAGACGCCCACAAGGTATTACTGGACATCCCGCACATTTTTGTGTAGCTCTAATCACAATATGGCGCTCGGGTGCTCCCCACGGACCAAAAATACGTTCATCCGTTGGACCAAATATTTGGAGCGTCGGCGTGTCCTGAGCCACAGCCAGGTGGAGAGGACCACTATCGACGCCGAGTACCAGCCGCGCACGCCTAAGGACAGCCGCCAGTTGCCCGACGGTCATATCGGTAATCAGCAGTGGGCGTGTCTGCATATCACGTGCAATCTCTTCGAGCATGGGCAGTTCTTTTGGTCCACCCGTTAGCACAATATGTGTCTGTGTTGGAAACGTGTGTGCCCTGGTGAGCATGTTGGCGCAGTGTGCCCACGCCTCGGTTCTCCACAATTTGACTGCTGCTCCTGTGCCCGGATGGATCACGACGATTGGTACTTCTGCCCCAATGCCATTTATCTCCCAGCGCTCAGCTACCCACCTGCGTTCTTCATCTGTTGGCACAAAGCGCAGCGGATACTGTCCGGGAGTATAAGGCTCATCAAGTGCTACGCATCCTACTGCTTCCAGACCCGCGCTGCTGAGTCGCAAGTTAGAGACGGTAGCATGCTCATGCTCTGGAAAAGGTAGTGCTCGTGTGAGAAATGGTTTGCCGGGCTGGATAGCATAGCCGATACGGCGCGGAATGCCAGCCAGGTAGATCAGGGCGGCTCCCCACCAGAAGTCGGGACGCAGGTTGATGGCAAGATCATAGTTTGCGCGTTTGAGCTGCTGGGCTGTCTGTAACAGTAATGTGTAAGGAGCCAGCGGCTTCTGAGCGACACGTTGAAAACCTGGAAATGGACAGGTTATCAGCCGATCAATAGCCGGGTGGCGTGCGACAACTTCGCTTGACCAGGGACCGATCATCATCGTGATATGCACGTCCGGCGCATGCTCTTTCAAAGCGTCGAGCACTGGAGTCGTGAGTATCAGATCGCCAAGGTGATCGGGACGAATAAGTAAGATACGGGGCTGTTTGGGCAATTCACGTCTGCTACGTGCCCGATAGACTCCAGGTGCGCCGATGATGCGTACCAGCGCGAGAATCAGTGTACGCAAGATCTGTTTTAAGTTCATGGCGCAACCTCGCTGTTGCTGGTACTGGGGATGAGGCGCTCTACTGCGGTCCATACGTCATCGACGGTCACTGCCTGCATACATGTGCAATCTACGCATGGCTGCACTTTGCCCAGGAAGAAGCATGGCTGACCTTTGGGATTGTGCCAGAGAGCGATATGTTTGGGATCGTCCGGTGGATAGGGGCCGTATTCTTGCGGGCTGGTTGGTCCAAATATGGCGATGACGGGCGTGCCAACTGCTGCTGCCAGGTGCATAGGACTGCTATCGTTGCCGATAAACAGGGCACTGGCCTCGATATATGCTGCCAGTTCGCCGAAACTTGTTTTACCTGCCAGGTTAGTGATGGTCCCGGCTGGCACATCGAGTCCGTCAAGTAAGGCACTCGTAAGTGCTTTGTCGTCCGGTCCGCCGATCAGTAGTACGTGAGCGTTGCGTTCGTTGACGAGTTTGTACACAATCTCGTGATAGCGTTCCAGTGGCCAGCGTTTGGCTGTCAGTTCCATGCCAGGATTGCTCCCTCCACCAGGAAAGACTGCGACCCTGAGTCTTGTATCGGGTGGGATTGTCTGCCGTTCCTCCTGTGTTGTCACGAAGCGCATGCGTGGATGGTCAGCGGACAGGCCAATTGCACGTGCAAGGTCAAAATAGATCTCTGCCTGGTGTTGCAACTGCTGTGGTGATGCGGAAACCGGAACTCTATCAGTGAGTGAAAAGCCTCGTCCGAGGCTATCAGGTCCGACACGTCGTGGGACACCTGCAAACCACGGCAGCAGCGTCATCAATGGTGAGCGATCAAGCACAAAGGCAAGATCAAAGTGGTGGCGGCGCAAGAGGAGGGCCAGGCGAAAGTAATCTTTAAGATGATAGCGACCAGGGATACCGACGGTACCACAATTAATCACAGTGCTGACCGCCGGATGATGTTCCACAATAACTTTAGACCAGGTACCGGCCACATAGGTAATTTTGGCCTCTGGATAGCTGCGCTGAAGTACCTCCAACAAAGGAGTCGTCATAATCAAGTCGCCCAGGCAGCACGGCTTGATAACAACGATTGAGCGTGGGTGTGTTCTGGCCCGGTGCACAAACGGTCGTTGTATACCATCAAGAAATGCGAATGGCAGACGCAAGAGAATACAGAGTGTGGTAATAATATGTTGGCGCAGTTTCAATATCCCCCGTCTTTTTCATTTGGGACAGAGTCCGGTCCTTTCGTTTCTATTGTGTCTGAAGAAGGAAGAGCCCCGCGAATAGTTTCCTGCTCTGTAATCGATGAAGGTGGGGTATCTTCGCTATTACTTGTACTGGCGCGTGCTGTTTCTTGCTCCGCGCTTGCCTCTGAGCCACTACGTACCGTTGGTTGGTAGGCGATATTTCCACTCTGTATTGCTGTACCACAGTTATGACAATAAGCATCGCCTGGAATAAGTTCAGCGCGGCATTGTCGACATAGCTGCTTTTCCCTCTCCGGGTTGTCCGTTCTGACCGTTTCAAAAGAACTTGCTGTCAGGGGTTCTACTCCCGGAGGAGGCGGTGGTGTTGGAGCCGGTGCTGTGTGGTCATATGGTTTGTAATCAGGAGGAGGTGGTGGCGGGGCGTAGACCGTCGGAGGCAGATCACTGCCAGATTGAGAAGGGCCAGCGGGAGATTGAGCTGGTAATTGAGGACTCGCACCCGTTCCCGGACCAGACTGCTGTATCCCCTGAGTCTGAACCTGCTTCAGTTCGAGCTGGGTCTGTTCCAACTGCTGCTGCAAGCGTATCAGTTCCTGGCAAATGGGAATGAGCTCGCTCTGTGTGAGTTGTCCAGCAGCAAACACCTCCATTGCTCGTACGATGAGGGTATCCTCCTGTGTATGAATCTGCTGTATCAACTTATCAGCGTTTGAACGTAGTCGCTGTGTCCTTGCAATGCGCGTGGCTTCCTGAGTTGCTTTCTCCAGACCTCGCTGTACGGAATCCCAGATATTCATTTTGCCTCCTGGTCACCCTGAAAACTCATAGACCGTCTCCATTATAGCAAAGGGAGCATGGGAAGTCGAGGAAATAACGATTTTCGAAGAACCTTACCATTTTCTCTCATATCCTTGCATTAAGATGCATATAAGTGTAAAATGCATATATGGTAATAGATATTCGTCGGGATAAAACATGAACGCAGTAGGAGAATGCTGAGACGAAGGGGCCGTCTCTGCGCGAACGTGAAATAGGAGATGGTTATGAACGCAGCAAAGAAGATACACCTGGAAAAAGAGAGCAGACCAACACTCATGCAGTTACGTCGGAGCCTGGGCACGATCACATCCAGACAGGTTGCCGAACTGGCAGGCGTTCCACTACATGAGGAATACCTGATGGAGATAGGCCGACCAGTCACCCGGCAGCTTGCCGAAACGGTCCTGCATGCACTTTCTCTGCTGGCAGGACAACAATATACACTGGAAGACATAGATGTCTCGCTCAAAGATGTGAATAGCTCAGCAGGATATACCTCTCCTGCATCAGAGCGAATCAACTAGAGGAGGATGTAGTAGCCCTGGGCATCTACAACAGATGCCCTCCCAGGGCGCTTTCCCCCTCCAGAGCATCCACGAGGAGTGCTCATGAAGAGGGGGAGATAGGATGCTGACTACTTCTTCTCAGCGCCAAGAATAGCATTCACTGTAGTCCCACAGACGGAGCATTGGCCTTTCAATGCAGGTTTACCATTCTTCATGGTGATGCGCTGAGCGTCTTTTAGCTCTGTCTTCTTTTTGCACTTGACGCAATAATACAGGTCACTTGCCATGGTTTTGAATCTCCTACATCTTTTAGAAAAAACTTACGTTCTCGACATTGGGATAAATTGCACGCGTGAGATAGCTCTGGTATCCTGGTGTGTGCAGGTGTTGTTGCACTCGTGTGGCACTGGCTAGTTCGGAAAACGGCGCGAAGAGTGTGGGACCACTGCCGGAAAGCCATACATAGGCAGCGCCTGCCTTGAGTATGTCTTCCCGCGCCTGAGCGACTTCTGGATAGCGCTCTAGCACACCGCGTTCCAGTCCGTTATAGAGATCTTCCAGGCGTAGATCTCGCTTTGCCTGTAATGCGGCGCAAATAGCCCGGCTGTATGTACCGTCGGTGTAGTCGCTGGCGGGCAGAGAACGAAAAACTGCTGCCGTTGAAACAGCGATTGTGGGCTTGACCAGGAGTAGCCAGCGCATGGCGTGCGGCCAGTGAGGCGCAAGCGGCGTTACACGTTCGCCACGTCCCTCACATAATGCCAGTCCCCCGGTGAGAAAAAACGGTACATCTGAGCCAAGCGACGCCGCGATCGTGAGCAGATCCGATGAGCTTAATGGGAGTTGCCACCACTGCTGTAATGCAAGTAGAACCGCTGCTGCGTTGCTACTCCCTCCACCTAATCCAGCCGCCATGGGGATGCGTTTATCCAGTTCGATCACAATCCCTTGTGTGAGTGCGAGTCGTTGACGTACTGCTTGCGCAGCTCGCACAGCCAGGTTGTCGTCGCCATTGAGCTCAGGCTGTGTGCTGACCACGCGCACACAGTTTTCGTCGGTGACAGTGAGGCAGATAGTATCGTAGAGATCAACAGTCTGCATAACCGTTGCTAGCTCATGATAGCCATCGACCCGGCGCCCCAACACCTCGAGTGTCAGGTTAATCTTGGCATACGACCGCACAAAAAGCGTCGCGCCAGAGGTAAGTATAGGCTGTGCTGCATGACTCATGCCTGCATTGTGCATAGAAAAGAAAAACTTGTCAAGCTCATTGTGTTTTTTTATGCCAAAAGTCGTGTAATCATGACCTTTTTTGCCTACTGGATCGATTTCTTTTGCCTTTACAAAGCAGAGATATTTGCAAGGGAGCACCGAAAAGGCTAGAGAAAAGAGACAGGTCGGCTATTTGGTAGAAGCCTGGTGGCTTATCATGCTATACTGTCGAGTGTGCAAATCCGAATGTTTCGCAGCTAATTCCTTTTCTTACTGTTCACTTCGTTTGTCTGGTAGGTGCAATGGATATAACCGTCGCGTATTTTCATCCGTTTCTTCATCCCGAAATCGTCAAGCGCGATTTTGAGCAGATCCGGGCTGCTGGTGCTGGAAGTGTCGTCTATGCCATACATGAGCAAGAGGAGCAGCGTTGGTCGCGTGATCTGGAGCGTGGCTTATGCCAGGCACAGGATGCAGGCCTGAAGGTGTATCTCAGCCTCGGGCGCTATGGCAATCTCTTTGCCGGTCCATCGTTTATGCCAAGCTGGTATACGTTCCGCCATCCAGAATCGCGTATAAAGGATCAGCATGGTCGTTCTCATGGCGTCTCTTGCTATAATCACGAAGGGTTTCGTTCCTGGCTCTTCAAAGAGATAGAGTACTATTTGTCCACCTACCCGATCAATGGTATCTTGCTTGATGAGCCTCATAGCCCGAATATCACCTGTTACTGCTCGGTGTGTCGTGCGCTCTGCCCGGATATCAATGACCTGCAACATTTTCGCCGTCGCTCGATGCTTGATTTCCTGGGCGAACTATTTGCCAGCGTGAAGCGTGCAGACTCTGAAGCAAAAACTGCGCTTGCTCTCTTGCCGCAGGATCTGGGCCTGGTCGATGAAATAGCTCAACTGCCCCAACTGGATATCATCGGTTGTCACCTTTTCTGGCAGTTGCTGAACGAAGAAGTTGCGGTGGTGGAACCATGGGGACGTACCGTGGTTGAGGCGGCGCGACGACATAATAAACGCAGCCAGCTCTGGCTGCAGAACTATAGTCTCGACAAAGAGGGTGAACGCTTGCTGGAGACCTCCTTCAATGGAGTACTGAGCGCTGATCCCGATGAAATTGCCTGCTATTACTACTGGCGTAATAATGTTGATCCTGAAAGCGTATGGCAGACGACGCGCGCTCTGTTGCGCCGTATCCCGCGACGGCAACTGTACTGGCAGACCCACCCACGCATACCAGTCCCGCAAATCAGCGAGAGCAATAATTGACGCAACTCATCCGTAGGGGTGGGTGCAAGACCAACCCCTACGGGTAGGTGAATCTTCAGGCTAGCCTTTACGCAAGCCTGAAGACTCCTTTTCCTTCTCTTCCTGGTAGACTTTCTCCAATAGCTCACGCAACGTTTTGATCTGCGTTGTATCCTCTGCATTGCTGGCAGTCAATACTACGGCCTGGATGCCCAGAGTTCTGAGCGTATAGAAATCGTCCTCGCTCAAGCTACCTGGCACATTGAAGAAGGCCGGGAAACGCACCGCTTCACGTACCGCCTGGTAGTTTAGGGCGTCTTCAATGGTCAGCGCGCCCAGTTGCCCGCTTACTCCAAAATCCAGCAATACGGCAGAGATGCCATCGAATGCGGCCAGGTTGCGTATAAAGATGGGATAAAAGTCCTCGTTCCGCATCGGGACGGTCACGACTTTCTCCAGATCTTTCTCTTGTGCCAGCAAACGCACCGGTGCGTTAAAGGGTAAGATCACGTACTGGATGCCCAACTCTTTGATCGCACTGAGGCGCTCGCGTTCCAATGTATCTAAACTTCCTGTAATGCGTAGCCCTGAGATGAGACTCTCATTGCTCGCCTTCGCAGAATCGATCTCTTTCTTCAGTGTTTCAAGCTGCGTGTCGTCTTGACCATTCCAGTCGAAGAGCAGACCATCGGCTCCGGCTTTCAATGCGGCCTCCACACTGCCTGCGCTGATCCTGGGAAACTCGACGACGATTGCAGCTGCGTGTGCTTTGGACTCGGCCCGGTTTTTACCGAGGAAGCCAATGCTACCGCTACTTTGTGCACGGCGTGCCTGGGTAAACATATCTTGCAGTTTAGCCATTCCTACTTTGTCTCCTTATCATATGGGGATTTCACCGTTGTAAGAAACTGACCCATTTGTGAATTGTGCCACAAACAGTATTCTTTGGTTTGTCATCATCATTTATAACTATTTACGCTTTGCGTTATTGTCGCACGGATTGTATTGCGACCCGGCATGTTCTTTGTTGCATGCTTTAAGGTTCCAGCGTACAAACGTTAATCCATTATAGCACTTCCAATGGAGATATGGAGTGCATACCCTCCAGGTTGATATAGCTTGTGTATTATTTCAGGTAACGCATTCTTCCTATTCCCTTGCCTGATTTTCTTATATCGATTATAATATGTGAGGTTTTCATTTATTATTGGTGGTTGAAGATGTATGTCGATTAGCTGTTGGAAGGGTGTTATGTTGCAAGAAGCTGTTGATGATTATATTGCTGTGCTCTCTGCTAAACAGTATGCAGATGGTGGCAATAACCGCAATACGATTATGGCCTATCGTAACGATCTGAGTCAATTGTGTAATTACCTCACATTACAAGATGTGGAGAACTGGCAAAAGGTCAATCGAGATCATATCGCCGCTTATCTCCAGGAGATGCGCGAAGGATTGGCCTACCGACCCACGACAATTGCCCGCAAGCTCGCCGCTCTTAAGTCCTTTTTTCGCTATATGCTCAATGTGCGTAAGGAGATTTCTGCTAATCCTATTGAGAAGTTAGAATCTCCCCGTATCCAGAAGGACTTGCCACAGGTCTTAAACGCTGAGCAGGTTAATCGCCTGTTTAGCTGCGTTCACACGATTACTCCGGGTGGGCTACGTGACCTGGCGATGCTGCATATGCTCTATGCGACGGGGATGCGGGCTTCCGAGCTTGTTTCCCTGAATCTGGAAGATTTTGATGTTGAACATGCGAGGGTGCTTTGTCCGGGGCGTAGCGGGCAGATGAAACGTGAACGTCTGCTCCCTCTGCCTGTTGTAGCTGTGGAAGCCGCACAGCATTATCTGGAAGAAGCACGTCCCCGCCTCCTAAGACGAGATAGTGAGCGCTCTCTCTTTCTCAATCATCATGGAGAACGACTGACGCGACAGGGTTTCTGGCTTATTATCAAAGGTTATGCTCGTCAGGCTGGTGTCGTCGATATCACGCCTCATATGCTGCGTCACTCGTTTGCTATCCTCATGCTGCAAGGAGGTATGGAGCTACGCTCCGTCCAGGAGTTGTTGGGGCATGCCCATATTTCCACGACGCAAGTCTATAGCCTGCTCGTCTGTGCGAAACGACCTGACAAATAGGCGTGCTTCAAAATTAATAAATCAACCAGCCAGCCGGTGTAGGGACGCGATTTAATGTAGGGGCGCGATTTATAAGCCCCTACACCGGCTGGCTGGTTGATTTATCACAAAACATATGATGTGTACCTTTTCTAGTGTAGGCCTATGCAAAGCCATTGCCCTATGTGCAATACTGTAAGGAAACAGAGGATACTACTTTCTGTCCCTTTAGATTTGGTCAGGTCATTTCGTTGCCCTGAATGGTGCACAAGAACACCGGGGAGGTTCCTCGTGATTTATGATCAGGCTGTAGAGGCTATAAACGCTATTCTGGCACATCATGTGCGTAAGCCAGCCCTGGCTCTTGTCCTTGGCTCTGGCCTGGGAGACCTGGCTGACCAGCTGGAAGACGCTGTGGCAATCCCCTATAATGAGATTCCTCATTTTGCGCGTTCGACCGTTGTGGGACATGCCGGTCGCCTCCTTATTGGCTTACTGGAAGGTGTGCCTGTCGTCGCCATGCAGGGACGTTTTCACTTCTATGAAGGCTATACTCCCCAGGTGCTTACACTTCCTATCCGTGTTATGAGCATGCTAGGTGCACAAACACTTATCGTGACGAATGCTGCTGGTGGGGTTAATCCGGCCTACAGTCCGGGAGACTTTATGCTCATTCACGATCATATCTCTCTCCCTGGCCTGGCTGGAGTAAGTCCCTTGCTTGGACCAAACGATGAGCGCCTGGGAGTCCGCTTTCCACCTCTAGCAAAGGCCTATGATGCTAAATTGCGTACTCTTGCCCATGCCGTTGCGCAGAATATACAAGGAATCACTCTTCACGAGGGTATTTATACTATGGTGGCGGGTCCGAGCTACGAGACTGCTGCCGAACTCAGATTCCTGCGTGTTATAGGTACCGATGCAGTGGGCATGTCAACTGCGCCAGAAGTTGTAGCTGCGCGCCATATGGGTATGCGTATACTTGGACTGAGCCTGATCACCAATACTGCTACAGGCAACGAAATGGAAGAGGTCAACCATGCCGAAGTCCTGGCTACTGCTGACACCGTCCGTCCGAAGTTTGCTGCCCTGGTGCGCGGAATAGTGCGCGAGATAGCTACCCTTGCTTCTTAACGATAATGTCGAACCAACTCCAGTTGTAAAGGTTACCCTGCCAATCGCTGAGTATGACCAGGCTATAGTCTCCATCTTTCAAGTCTGGATCTAGCCTGTAGGTCCAATTCGCCTGACCCTGGTCATTGGATGGCTGTAATTGCTTTATATTGGGATCAAATTGCAGGCCATTCGCGATCTCCGGGTAATCGGTATCACCTATTTTCCCTGTAATGGGTTGTGAAAGCTGCTCTGTGTGCATCAGCGTATCTGCTGGTAGTTGAAGGATTTTGTGCAAGGGCACGCGGTTGGTTAACCATAATTTAAACATAACACCAGCTATGTGGAGCGGCTTGTTTGTCTGGGTACACTTACCGCCTGTTTTGTCGGTAGCATGGGATGCAATTGTATAAGTAGTGTTTCCATCTGCTAGCTGGAAAAGGCTCTGATAGATGGAACTGCTTTTATCTGCCTGTGGACACCCTAGCTCTTTAACTGTGGCGACCATTGGTTTTGGCGTGGGTGTTATGGTCCTATTCGCTGGATGTGGCGTAACGATGGACTTGCCATTGGATTGCATCGACGACTGTTTTGAGCGCGTCAATGCTCCAACAGAGAAACCGCTTGCGAGACCAGCCACGGAGAAGAGCAACAGCGCAACGATAAGGACGATTTGAGAGCGTGGTGCTCCTCCGTTATTTACTTGTAAGTCTGGCCGTGGTCTGGATGCTAATTGCTGCATACTATAATTCCCGCTCTCTATCTGCATTATGCAACGAAACTTTTGTTCTCATCTTATCATGCCTCTAGTCAGCTTCTGCTAGAATAAACGGGATATAGCCTAAATTGGTACCTTTTGGTTTGCTCGTAGAATGTGTTGACTCTTATCCACTCATCGGCATCTCTTGCCAAAAAGAGAGACCGATCGCAGCCCTGGGGGGGAGTGCGACCGGCGTAACCCAGATAAGGGGTGTGTGGGGGAAGTCCTGGGTTCGGAATACCTCCTGCTGCTGGCGACCAGGATGGCTCGATGGAGCTAGATGGTACATACCGTATATATGCCATAAGACATCGAGCCATCCTGCCACTTCGCAGCTTCTTGCATACTCTCTATCTACAATAAACGATCCCCCTGACTTTTTTGGGGAAAATTTGTCGTGACTTGCTGGTTTGCTTTGCCTCATCTTGAAAACTCATATGATACAATAAGGAAAATAGCACGTAATCAATACAGTGACGTAAGTAACCCTCCTGGAAGGAGTCTATTATGGGTTTCCATATGTTTGATCTCATTATTGTCGCAGTTATCGGCCTGGCAATATTTGGTCCCAAGGCGTTCCAGTCGGTAGCACGCAATGCAGGCAAGGGCGTTGCTCAAGCGAAAAATGCTAAAGATAAGATTATGGCCGAGTTACCGCTGGAAGAGATTGCGAAAGTAACCGATAGTATTCCCCAGGTTCCTCTCAGTCCCCAACAAGCTGTGAGAATGCTGATGACACCAGAACAGAAAGCATCATCAAAAAAAGAGCAGCCAGCAAAAACATCAGAGCAGGCTGCTGAGACGAAAGTTGATGCTTAGAGACGCTCCGCAGGCTCCAACACTCAGAAATATCTGTTATCCTGTCGTTCTACAGGATGTGGTTATCCCATGAAGGTAGGTAAGAAAAATGGCAGAACTGAAACAACAGAAATGCGAAGCCTGCGGGCCTGGTTCACCTCAGGTTACCGAGGAAGAACTGAAAGAGTTTCGTCCGCAGGTTCCCGAATGGGTCATCATCGAACGCGATGGCATCAAGCGCCTGGAGCGCGTCTTCAGATTTAAGGACTTTCTTACTGCGCTGGATTTTACAAACAAGGTAGGCGCAATCGCTGAGCAAGAAGGCCACCATCCCGCACTCCTGATCGAATGGGGCCGCGTTGGTGTTGCATGGTGGACCCACAGCGTCGATGGTTTGCATCGCAACGACTTCATCATGGCAGCGAAAACCGATGAAGTATATTCCGCGTTTGAGCAAAAATAGCCTCATGTACGGATATTGATACAGTAGGTAGCATGACCTTGAAAAGAGTGGAGTGAGCTCATGAGTACTACCGGTCCACATCGTCTCGACAAATACGAGTTGCGGGAACGTCTAGGGCGTGGGGGAATGGCCGAGGTCTGGAAAGCCTTCGATACCCAGTTACAACGCTATGTCGCCATTAAAATCCTCCATGCTGATTTGCAACAGGATCCCAGTTTTATCTCCCGTTTTGAGCGCGAAGCGCGCTTGATCGCATCGTTACATCATTCTAATATTGTGCAGATCCATGATTTCCGAGTTGCTCGCCCACCTGAAGCGGAAGAGACTATTGCCTTTATGGTCATGGACTATGTGGAAGGCACTACGCTGGCACATTACCTCCGCGACACCTCACGGGTGGGAAGATTTCCTTCGCCGCCCGATATTGTCCAACTGTTTACACCAATCTGCGAAGCGGTCGACTATGCCCATCAGCGAGGCATGATTCACCGCGACCTCAAGCCGGCCAATATTTTACTGGACCGGCGCAATCCTTCTCATAAGAACATTGGCGAACCGGTTCTCTCTGATTTCGGAATCGCAAAACTGCTCGGAACCACCGCCAGTACACATAGCGGTTGGTGGCTTGGCACACCCTATTACACGTCGCCAGAGCAAGTGAAAGGCGCAGCTGGCGATGAACGCAGCGATATTTATGCTCTGGGCGTCATTCTTTATGAACTGTGCGTGGGCACGCTGCCTTTCCAGGGCGATAATCCCACCGCGATTATTATGCAACAGATCAGTGCAGATCCCATCTCTCCTGCACTCATCAATCCGAACATTTCACCTGCGTTATCAGCAGCCATCTTGCGTGGGCTAGCAAAAGTGCCGACTGACCGTTTTCCTAGTGCCTGCGCTCTCGGAATCGCACTTGCCGAGGCACTCCACCAGCCCGTTCCTTCCAGCTTACAGCAAGCTGCCTACCAGATGCAGGAAATGGATAACGCGACCTTCATCAACCCGATACGCCCTGAAGCACCAAGGCCCCCATCTGTGTCCATCACGCCTCTCTTTCCTCAGTCGGAAATGCAGTTCTTCACTTCAGGTACTCCACCGCCCCCTTCATCTCCTGCCTGGCCGAGTCCTCAATCAGCCCCAGGATTTGCCAGCAACGCCGCTTTGGACAGGGGACCAGACGCAAGCGGGGCCTTCATGCACTCTTCCAATCGACCAACGGGACCAGCCAGTGGGAATTCCGGATCATATCCGCAGACGCCAGGTCCAAACTCCACGGTCTTTATAAATGACACACCGCCTTCCGCCTCACCTCTCTCGAATGCCAGCGCTTCCGTTCTGATACCCACTCCACCGGGATCGTCGCAGTCACGGCGACCACGGAGGAAGCAAGTGATCATTGCGCTTCTGATCGCGCTCTTGCTTGTGACGGCAAGTATGAGTACCCTGTTGGTGCTGACGCATACCGCGAAGCCTTCGGCTCCAGCAAACGGAATAGTGGGGAATGCCTTCTTTATTAGTAGTGGTCAGCTCAACCCAGATAATAGCCAGGGCATTAACGACCAGGTCCAGCTCGATCTGCATACCGTTCCTGATCCTCCAGCAGGCAAAGCGTACTACGCCTGGCTACTTGCTGACCGTATGCTCAATGAGCCCATCGTGACGCCTTTTGGCCAGTTACATGTTGATCATGGCAACGTGCACCTTTTCTACAAAGGCACCGCCCAGCACAACAACCTGCTCGCCATTCGCAGCCGCATTCTGATCACACAAGAGGACGCCAGCGTGCAGCCTGCCAGCTATTCGCCGAACTATAGTAACTGGATCTACTACGCACAACTCCCGCAGGCCGCCAGTCCCAAAGACAAACTGCATTTTAGCATGCTGGACCATCTGCGCCACCTGCTCTCAGATTCACCAGAACTCCAGCTTCGTGGGCTCCGCGGAGGGCTGGATATGTGGTTCCTGCGCAATACTCAAAAGCTCCTGGAATGGTCGAGTGCGGCCAGGGACGAGTGGAGAAATGGACCAGATCTGCTCCATCGCCAGCTTATCCGTATTCTAGACTACCTGGATGGGAAAGATCATGTCCGGGCAGATCTTCCTGCTGGCGATCCGGTGATGCTTGCCGATCCATTGGCCTCACAAGTTCCACTGCTAGGTCCCCAGCCAGATGGTCAGGACCCACCTGGCTATAGTTTTAGTGATGAACCATCGCCAGGGTACGTGTATCTAGTCGAGAGCCACCTGGCCGGGACCGTTCTCTCACCGGATGCTACAGCGGATCAGCGCGACCTGGCCGCTCGCGTTCATGTTGCCATTGATCAGACCAGAGGCTGGTTAGAGCAGATCCACCAGGATACGAAGCAGCTCGTTGTGATGAACAAAGATCAACTGGCCCAACCCCAGGCTCTCTCGCTACTCGATGACCTGGTCACTAACGCGCAATATGCGTATACGGGACAGACCGATCCCTTGACCGGACAACTCCAGGGAGGCGCAACCTGGGTCTGTAGCAACATTCAGCGCATCGCGAATTTCGAGCTGAAACCGTTCCAGGTCCAAACATATAAGCCATGAGAACAGTGTGACGCTCTCCGAAGTTTCTTTGCAATTAGCCTGCCTTGTGTTTTTTAGGCTTGCTCAAGTATGGTGTGATACTGTTCTACGCACTTATCGCAGATAGACGAAGACGGCGTAGAGCCAGCGGCACCTGGTTCTGCAAGAAAGATGCGTTTCACTTGAGAACCAGTTCGCCCGCAGAAGGAGCATGTCTGGGTAGCAACGGGAGGTGCAAGCGCTGTGCGCGCTTGCAAAAGGGTCACACCCAGTGAACGCAGCAAACCGGCCCCAATGCCCGAACCTTCATTTAGCAAGCCAAGCAGAAGATGAGCCGGACGTATGCTCTTTTCTCCCTGGCTTTTCATCTCATCTCCAGCCAGGATAATCATCTGTTTGGCACGAGGCGTGAGCAACTTGAACACATCAGGTTGCGTATCCGCGGATGGCGTTTCCTGAGTTCCTGATTGACCCAATTGTGCATGACGGTCAAAGATGAAGACGATGCCTGCATGTACTCTCTCAGGCGTTACGTCTAAAGGCGTTAAAAATGCCGAGAGGCTACCTTCTTTCGTCAGGCCCCACAAAAGGTGCTCGGTGCCGATGAAATTATGTTTCATGCTCTGAGCTTCTTCGTGAGCCAGATCAAGCGCTCGGAGACTCTCCGGGTTCAGTAATTGGACAACTGAGTCGAACTGTGATCCTTGTTCTTGCATGGTGTAAACATTCCTTTCCTGTCTCTCTAGTTGAGCAGCGCGTCTCAATGCGCGCAGTTGCAGGACGCGAATATGACCCGCATTTGTTCCCAGTGCTTCCGCAATCTCGGCGGCACTATAGCCCTGAAGGTAGCGCAATTGGAGCACCCTCCGCTCTCGCTCGGGTAGGAGGCTCAGCAGATGCTGCACATGGGCCTCGGCCTGTTGCTGGACAATCTCCACACTTTCCATGTGTAAGAAGAACTGATCCTCCAGGCCATCCAGAGTGCGTGTCTCATACTGACCCAGCGCCTGCCAATAATCCGCAATGGTCGTACGCGCCGTCGTATAGAGCCAGCCACGGGCACTCTCCTCGCTCTGGTCCTCTCTTAACCAGCGCAGCGCCTTGAGAAAAACCGTGCTGGTCAGATCTTCAGCCAGAAATAGCTCGCCAACTTTGCTATAGATATAGCGTTGGAGATCGGCGGCATAGGCATGGTACATTTTAGCCAGCCAGGTCAAGCGATCTTGCTTGCGCACATGGTCCGAGGACGGCATCGCGGTTGAAACGGCTCCTTTCGTCGGCTCTGCTCTTTTTCACCATGTTATACAGGTGAGCGTTACAGCATCATGCACAGAGCTATTCAAACGTCCCCGTAGAGGCAGGCCTTGCGTCTGCCGGGTCGCCCCGTAACAGGCCCCTCGCGAGCTGCGCCCGCTCGCCCGGCAGACGCAAGGCCTGCCTCTACGAATCCACGGTCATTTCTGCATCATGCAAAAGATGTTCTCTAGAGAGGCAAGGGATATAGTATGCTTGTGTTTTCGCATCGTGAAAGGTCAGAATCCTGTGACTGGATATGATAAGGGTAGTAAGTTAGCGCTCAATCAAGACAACCGCATAACAGGCAATGCCCTCGCGTCGTCCCGTGAAACCCAATCCATCAGTTGTTGTTGCCTTTACACTCACTTGCTCTTTATCCAGGTGCAGGTGTTCGGCTAAATGAGCACACATGTCCTGTATGTAAGGTGCTAGTTTAGGACGCTCAGCCACAATCGTAACGTCAATATTTCCTATAGTCCAATTGTGCTGATGCAACAGGTCAATGGTATAGTCGAGGAAGACAGCGCCGGGCTGATCTTTCCAGCGTATATCACTGGAAGGGAAGTGGGTGCCGATATCTCCAAGCGCGGCAGCTCCGAGGAGAGCATCAACCACCGCGTGAATTACGGTGTCGGCATCGGAATGTCCGGCGAGACCATAATCGAAGGGGATAGTGATGCCGCCCAGAACTAAAGGGCGATTCTGGGTGAAAGCATGCACGTCGTAACCAAAACCAACGCGTGTCGTCATACTTTTGAGTGTCCTTGCAATACTATTTCGGCGAAGAGGAGATCTTCCAGTGTCGTAATTTTGATATTGGTATAGGCACCGGGGAAGATCGCCACATGATGTCCCATACGCTCAAGCAGTGTCGCATCGTCGGTAACATCTTCCTGCGCGAACGAACTGTGATGGGCTTGCTGAATGAGCGGAAATGAAAAGACCTGTGGTGTCTGTACGATCCACAATTGTGCACGATCCAGCGTAGCATATATGCGCCCATTCTGAACCTGCTTGATTGTATCTTTCACCGGAACAGCCGCGACCGCCGCCTGCTGTTTCTGTACAGTCTTCAGACCTTCTTCCAATATCTCTGCTGTCACAAAGGGTCGTGCCCCATCATGAATCATTACCCATTTGCATCTGGGATCAACTTCTGCCAGCGTATCGAGTCCTATACGCACAGAATCCTGGCGACGTGTGCCACCGGCAATCACCGTCGCAACCTTGTGCCATTTTTCTTGTTTGCACAATTCCTGGCACTCGTTGAGACGTTCGGTGCTCATAACGAGAACGATGGTATCTATAACAGGTGAGTGCTGGAAGACATCGATGGTGCGGGCGAGCGTAATACGTCCCACTAATGGCGTCCAGAGCTTATCTTGCCCTTGCATACGTCTACTGGAGCCTGCTGCTACGATCACAACGGCTGCTTTCTCTTGCATGCAAACTATCTTCTCTATAGAAAGAACGGGCACCTTTTATGGGTGCCCAGGACTGGTACGAGTATTTTTAGGCTGGCCGTTGCTTTGCTGGCGATTGCGGCGCAGGTGTGGAATTACTGCTCTGTTTTGGATGGGCGAAGATCATGCGTCCGGCCACCGTTTGCAGTACACGTGTCACCGTTACTTCAACCGTGAGGTTCATAAACTGGCGCCCATTCTCAACAACGATCATCGTGCCATCATCCAGGTAGCCAACGCCCTGTCCAAGTTCCTTGCCATCCTGCATGATCTTGATATGGATATCCTCGCCTGGCAACAAAACAGGCTTGATCGCATTAGCGAGTTCGTTGATGTTGAGCACTTTGACCCCTTGTAACTCTGCAACGCGGTTAAGGTTGAAGTCGTTTGTGATGATGGGGCAGTGAAAATTTCTAGCCATCTTGACGAGTTTACCATCAACGTCGGCAATGCCCTCGATATCGGCATCGATGATCTCGATAGGAACGGTGGCATCTTTCTGCAGGCGGTTGAGGATCTCCAGGCCACGGCGTCCGCGGTTGCGTCGCATCGTATCGGCGGAGTCTGCGATCCTCTGGAGTTCGTTCAACACAAAGCGTGGTACAACTAATGTTCCGAAGATGAAGCCCGTTTGACTGATATCGGCGATGCGACCATCAATGATTGTGCTGGTATCAAGCAAGATCTGTGTCGATTCTGGTGTAACAACACCGTTCTCTTTCTCCTGTTCGTGTTCTTTGCGTTCGCGCTCCCGCTCCTCATCGCGCTCTCGGTCGCGTGTGCGTCGTGTCATAGCGCCCTGGAAGAGATGCGCGATATCATTTTTACGCAGAACAGCGATCATTACGCCCAGATATCCGAAGAGGACCGCGCTCAGAAAGGGCAGCAGGCGTCCCCAGGTAGCAGGCAAGTTTGCCAGCGGAATAGCGAGAAGAGCGGAAATGATAAGTCCGATGGTGAGGCCGATCGCGGCCGCAACCAGATCGCTGGCAGCAGCGCCACGGATCTTGTCACGCATCCAGCGATATGGAATAACTGTGATGTAAGGCGTGATAAAGAATGCCACCATGATAATGACTATGCCGATCGCGATTCCCCATTCCAGAGAAATCTTGCGCTCGTCAATCACGGCGCGATCAAACAATAGAATGCTTACAACCACACCAATGGCAATCACGCTACCAACTATGCGGGAAATAGTTTTAATTGACATCCCTGCATCCTCCAAAGCAGTGCATAGAGTACTCAAAGGAGCAACGTGTGAAACGCTTTGCTGGCGAGGACAGTGATGAAACAAAAATGAATGATTCCGTATATTTTGTCGCCTGGCCTGCTAAACCTTTAAAACGTGCCCGTTGAGCAGTAAAAACTTCATATCGAATATGCAGTATACATCTTTCTCTCTCAGGAATCAATAGTTCCGCTTTTTATCCTTTTATACAAAAGGGCGAGAAAACCACGCGCGTCTTCAGCCTGGTGGATGGAGATACGTCAAAAAAGATGATGCTACCTCCTACTACTAGTGTAAGGCAATCTCCAAAGAAACTGCAAGTGAACTGGCTGTAAGTACTTTAAAATCCGCTGGGAGTCCTGTATCCTCCAGTTCTGCGCGTACCTTTGCTCCTCGCCCCGCACTAGGGACAATACAACGTTTGAAGCCTAACTTGGCTGCCTCGCGCACGCGTAGTGCCAGGCGGCTGACAGCGCGTAGTTCACCCGAGAGGCCCACCTCGCCGATCAGTGTCATGTCTGGCGGAATGTTTTTCTCGCGGTAACTCGATGCAATTGCAGCGGCCACACCCAGGTCAATCGCTGGTTCCTCTAAAGTAAATCCTCCTATTACATTTGCATAGACATCATGGCTACCTACTGCCAGCCCGACGCGTTTTGTCAGGACGGCCAGCAGCATCAAAAGACGATTATGTTCGATCCCGTTGGTGGTACAGCGTGGATTGCCAAAGTTACTGGGCGTTACCAACGCCTGCACTTCTACCAGTAAAGGACGTGTGCCCTCCATGCTGACAACAACGGCTGAACCAGTTGCTCCTGCCGCGCGATCCGCGAGGAAGACTGCTGATGGATTAGGTACTTCCAGCAGCCCCTCGCCATGCATCTCGAACACACCAACCTCGTGTGTCGCGCCAAAACGATTCTTTACTCCACGCAGAAGACGGTAGGAATGATAGCGCTCGCCTTCGAGATAAAGGACCGCGTCGGCGATGTGTTCCAGCGCCTTAGGACCTGCAACGGTCCCTTCTTTCGTGACATGCCCAATGATAAAAATAGGAATGTGGGTGCTCTTTGCCAGTTGCATTAACTGAAGCGTACATTCCCGCACCTGGCTAATGCTGCCTGGCGCTGCCGTAAGATGGCTGGCAAGTACTGTTTGAATCGAATCAACAATCACCAACGCTGGTTTTAGACGCTGTACTGCCTCAGTAATCACATCCAACTCAATCGCTGCCAGCAGATAAAGTCGGTCACCAGTAATCTCCAACCGCTCGGCACGCATCTTTACCTGCTCGATCGACTCTTCTCCTGATACATAAAGGACAGAGCCGACATTTTGCGCGATAGAGCCAGAAACTTGCAGCAGCAATGTCGATTTGCCGATGCCCGGTTCTCCTCCAATCAGAGTTAATGAACCTGCAACCAGGCCACCGCCAAGTACGCGATCCATCTCTACATAACCCACAGAGACGCGCGGTTGTGCCAGCGGCTTAATCTGGGGCAAGGCTATCGGTACCAGGGTTCCCTGAGCAAGATTGCCATTGCCCGTTAAGCTCTGGCGACGTTGTTGAGCGGGACTTTGTGGGGCATCGACAACTTCTTCAAGTGTATTCCAGGCGCCACAGTCGGGACATTTTCCCATCCACTTGCTCTGCTCACCGCCACATTGCTGACAGATATACTTCGTGCGTAGTTTTGCCATTTAGAGAGTCTACATTCTGTTATTTAAGGAAGAGATGATAGGAAACCTGCTATTCATCAGGCGCATAGAGTGGTTAGAAAACAGAAAGGGACGTGAGTGTTCACGCCCCCTTTTGCTATTTATGCTTCGTTGCTTCCGTTGCTGCTTTCGCCGCCAGCAGAGAGAGCTGCTTCCGGAGTTGCAGGTGGTGGCAACTGTTCGATACGATTGCGAACCTGTAAAACAAGATCGTCGTCGACTACTATCGCCTCGATCAGGTCGCCGGGATGGAACTTGCCTTGCAGCAAGCCTTCTGCCAGCGGATCCTCGACCATTCTCTGAATAGTGCGGCGCAATGGGCGGGCACCATACTGAGGATCGAAGCCCTTCTCGATCAGGAAGTCCTTAGACACCTGAGGTACGATCAGCTCTATCTGCTGCTCGGTCAACTGTGCACGTACACGATTGAGCAACAGATCGACGATCGAATACATCTCTTCCATGCGCAGTGAATGGAAGACAATGACCTCGTCGATACGGTTCAGGAACTCCGGTTTGAAGGTGTTCTTCAATTCGCCGAGAACCTTCCCCTTCATCGAATCGTATTCGGTCTGATTGGCCTTGGCCCTGTCTTTCGACTGCCTGAAGCCAATCGCTGCTTCCTTATTGAGCAAGGTCGCGCCGACGTTTGAGGTCATGATGACGACCGTGTTGCGGAAGTCTACCGTGCGTCCCTTGGCGTCGGTCAACTTGCCATCCTCCAGGATCTGAAGGAGCATGTTGAAGACATCCGGGTGAGCCTTCTCGATTTCGTCGAGCAAGATCACGCTATAGGACTTGCGGCGTACTGCCTCGGTTAACTGACCACCCTCTTCGTAACCGACATATCCGGGAGGGGCACCAACCAGGCGAGCTGCCGCGTGACGCTCCATGAACTCTGACATATCGATCTTGATGAGTGCCTCTTCGCTACCGAACATAAATTCGGCAAGCGTCTTGGCGAGCTCTGACTTACCAACACCAGTGGGACCCATAAAAATGAATGAGCCAATCGGACGTTTCGGATCTTTCAGACCTGCGCGTGCGCGGCGGACGGCGCGAGAGATCTTTTCAATCGCTTCGTTCTGCCCTATCACGCGAGCGTGCAGAGCGTCTTCCATCTGGAGTAGGCGCTGCGACTCTTCCTGCGCAATGCGCATTACCGGGATACCGGTCCACATGGAAACGATTTGCGCGATCTCTTCCTCTCCAACTGTGGGCTTGTCGGTACCACGCTCACGATGCCAGCCGGATTCCAGTTTGGCGATGCGGTCGCGTAACTTGACCTCGCGGTCACGTAGCTCGGCAGCCAGTTCGTACTCCTGTTGCTGGATTGCAGCTTCCTTTTCGCGCAGAACTGATTCTAACCCCTTCATTGCCTCTTTGAGGTTCAAAGGTGCAAGAGAGTTCTGCATACGAACGCGGCTTGCAGCTTCATCGATCAGATCGATCGCTTTATCGGGCATAAAGCGGTCAGTAATATAGCGGCTAGCCATATCGGTTGCAGCCTTGAGCGCTTCATCGGTGATAATCAGACGATGGTGTTGCTCATAGCGTTCGCGAATACCCTTGAGGATCTCAATGGTCTCCTCAACCGTTGGCTCACGTACAATCACTTCCTGGAAGCGGCGCTGAAGGGCTGCATCACGCTCGATGTACTTGCGGTACTCATCAAGCGTAGTGGCACCAATGCACTGCAGTTCGCCACGGGCGAGAGCAGGCTTCAGAATATTCGCGGCATCGACCGCGCCTTCCGCAGCACCCGCACCAACGAGAGTATGTACCTCGTCAATAAAGATAATGCAGTCGCGGCTATTGCGAATCTCCTCGATAATTTTCTTCAGACGCTCCTCAAACTCACCGCGGTACTTTGTGCCAGCTACCAGGGAACCGACATCGAGCGTCAAGAGACGTTTGTTTGCCAATGTCTCCGGCACTTCACCTGAAACCAGGCGCTGTGCCAGTCCTTCCACGATAGCCGTTTTACCAACACCCGGCTCACCAATGAGAGCAGGATTGTTCTTGTTACGACGCGAGAGAATCTGGATGACGCGCTCAATCTCTTGATGGCGGCCGATGACAGGGTCAAGGGTTCCAGCCCGAGCAGCGGCTGTCAGGTCGATGCCCATCTGATCAATAGTTGGAGTCTTCGAGTGCTTGGCATCGCGCTCATGTGATGCACCGGATTGGCTGAGTACCTGGATGGTCTGCGTACGGACCTTCTCAAGGTTGACACCCAGGCTCTCCAGAACGCCTGCCGCGATCCCTTCGCCCTCGCGAACTAACCCTAACAAGAGATGTTCTGTACCAATATAATGATGATTCAGGCGACGAGCTTCATCTACTGCCAGCTCAATCACCTTTTTGGCTCGTGGCGTCAAGCCGATCTCACCGAGCACGATGCGATCTCCACGGCCAATAATAAATTCGACGGCGCTACGAACTTTGTTCAGTTCAACACCGAGATTCGCCAGTACTTTCGCAGCCACGCCTTCGCCTTCGCGTACGAGACCCAGCAGGAGGTGTTCTGTCCCGATGTAGTTGTGTTGGAAGCGCTGCGCTTCTTCCTGAGCAAGACTCAAGACTTTCCTGGCCCGCTCTGTGAACTTATCAAACCTATCTCTATCGTTCACCTGTTTGTCACCCCCCTTTCATTGGCAGAGGGTGGAACCGAGCCCTCTGTGTCGCTCAGGTAAACTATGTGATTCATCATACAACACTCTTCATACAGCGTCAAGGATAACAACTGTGCCTCCCGTCTGTCAATATACGCTCATTACTTCTCTCTGAGAAACAATCGACCTCGCCACTGCTTCTACGTAGCGTATCTGCAGTGAAGAGGCCCTCGTGATCATCTGTTCAGGTACGATGTGCTTAGCAGGCGGTGAACATCATTTTTGTGATGCTTCCAAATAGTCTCCTGGCTCTCCTCTTTACATTGTTGGCAGAGGATACAATTGTCTCTGCAAGCATCTGATAAGCGAACTGCCTATGACTCTATTATCAATCGGCCATTTTGCCCACTTCTTTATGGGTGCCATGGCCAGGATTACCGACGATATCCGTGCCTCTTTTAGAGAAACTCTTTCCCTCGCGTGGTTGGTGTTTCCTGAAAGATGCTTGTAGGAAGAGTATATCACTTCAGATGGTGAGAAACAAGGCGTATTTTATATCGATTCTGCATTCTTGAGGGGGAAACAGGCCAGCCACTTCGCCCGACAGGGGAAGGTCGTGGTCATCGGTGGGGGCGGATCTCCGTAGGGGTGGGGCTTGCCCCCACCCTCGGACCCAGGTGAACGCGGGTGGGGGCAAGCCCCACCCCTACGCAAATGTTGTTCTATGCACGCCTGTAATTTAACAGATGCGTCGGCAGAAAGCTTCTACTCGGAAGTTTCTGTCTCGTCTTTCGAACGCTGGCGGGCGGCTGCACGGAATGCCTCAGCCATGGCCGTTAGTTCTCCTGCATCACTGGCTGGTAGGCCGCTCAAGAGAGAATTCTCCTTTTCGCGTTCGGCTCGCTCGCGTCTGCTCTCACCACGCTTGCCATGCTCGGGTTGTCCGGGTGCGGCCTCCAGTGATGGAGTTGTTGCTTCCAGTGATGGCACTGAGGGCTCTGACGGAGCTGTAGTATTATTTGTGGGCTCTTCTGCTGGCGTGTTTTCAGCGTTTGCTTCTCTGGGTTGATCAAGCTCTTCGGCCTGGCGCAGGCTCAGACCCAGACGCCGTCGCTCCGCATCGATGCGCAAAATACGCAGTTGCAATTGCGCGCCTTCATGCAGAATGGTCTTGGGGTCCACGCCTGGCGTCAACTCAGAGAGATGGATCAGACCCTCGATCCCGTCTTCGATGCGGGCAAAGGCACCGAACGGCGCAATCTTGGTCACCACGCCGGTCACCAACTGGCCGGGAGTGTAGCGCTGCTCGACGGTGGTCCAGGGATCCACTTCGGCTCGCTTGATGGAGAGCGCGATCTTCTTCTTCTCTTTATCGACGCTCAGCACCTGGACTTCGACTTCTTGACCAACGTGGAGAACTTCGCTGGGATGGTTGACACGACTCCAGGCGAGCTGACTGATATGCACCAGTCCGTCTGCCCCTCCCAGGTCAACAAAGGCACCGAAATTAGCGAGATTGCTGACAACGCCCTTGCGGACCTCGCCTGGCTTGAGTTCATCCAGCAGTTCCTCGCGCCGACGCTGACGCCATTCTTGAACGGCCAGACGCTCCGACAAAATTAAACGGTTTCGTGCGCGATTGATCTCAATAATCTTGAGCTGAAGCTCTTTGTCCTTCATGCTCTGAAGTTTGGCCGCAGTCTCCTGACTCTCGCCGCCTGAAGCCACCTCCTCGCGCTTGAGGTTCAAAATTTGAGATATTGGCACAAATCCACGAATACCGGCAACGTCTACAATCAAGCCACCTTTATTATAATCAATGACTTTAGCTTTGAGCAGTTCGCCATTTTTGTACTGCTCCTCTGCAATCCGCCATTGCCGTTCGGTGTTTGCCCTCTTGAGAGAGAGGACTGCATGCCCTTCTGACGACTCTGGCTGAATGACGTAAACCAGAACCTTGTCATTGAGATGCAATTCACTAAAAGACCCATAGCCGCTGGCTGGCAGTTCTTTGGTGGAGAGGACGCCCTCAGATTTGAGGCCAATATCGACCAGAATCTCGTCCTGGTCAATACGCACGATCACGCCCTCGACCACATCACCGCGCTTAATGTTGATGGGAGTGGTTGATGCAGCCAGCAACGCTTCCATCTCATTCTGATTGAAGTCTTCCACTTCTTCCGGGTTATTGTTGTTCTGCCCTTGTGGGTCATTTCCTTCGATCATCGTCTGTACCCGCCCGCTCTTAAGATTTGCCGCTGGCATTGTCGAAAGGTCGCCGTGCTGTTGTGCTTGCATGGGTAAAAAACCCCCTTCGATCCACGGTTATTGCCTTATCCTATCGTACACCATAGCCTGCATCCTTGTGGGATGAGTGTCAATATTCCTCTGTCGTTATTCCTTTGACCGTATGGCTTCAGATGAGAGCGAGAAGAACATCACTTTCAGAACCACGGGGAGCGTACCATAGGACTGGGCTTGTCGGAGGAGGTGCTTAGGCGGTAATCGTTTCGGCCTTCTGTACTTCTTGATTTCCCAAGATAAATTGATTGACCATGTGTCTGCTCTACAGAACGGTGATACGAAGCGATACTCGCAGGCAGGTAGCCCTGGTTAAGAGCACAAAGAGCGCCTGAACAAAGCATACCCCCACTCGATGCTTTTATTATACCAAAAGCCGCCCAGGAATGCAAGACAATACACAACCTTTTCGCAAATCTCTCCGATGTTTTTTCTATCTAACACATTGTAGCACACAGTTGCAAACTCTCCAAATATATGCAGGGCGATTGAAAAGTGGCCTGTGTTGACCCGTAGCGGCATGCCTTGCGTGTGCCGGGTCTCGGTGAGCAACCCCATTGAACGTCAGAGAAATCCTCCCGGAACGATCCGGCACACGCAAGGCATGCCGCTACGGGGCTTTTCAATCGCGCAGGATGTGCTACAATAGTGCTATGGAAACACGGAATACACTGGCCAGTATACGTATCCTGCGCGAACGGCTGCTCCCTGCGGAGCGCTCAGAGGAACTGGTGGACGCGGTTGAAGGTCATCTTCCCGATGCGCGTAAAGCAGCGGTATTAGTGCCTCTGTTTGAGCAAGATGGAGAAATTTATATTGTTTTTATCCGTCGTGCCAGTACTTTGCGCTCCCATAGTGGAGAGATTGCCTTTCCTGGCGGCAGTGTTGATGTAACGGACGCTTCGCCTGTGATGACCGCTTTGCGTGAGGCGCAGGAGGAGATTGGCCTGGACCCTTCTAACGTTGAGGTGCTGGGCGTGCTCGCGCCAGTGTTTACCGTGGTGAGTAACTTTTTAATTACACCTGTCGTCGCGTTTTTACCGCAAGGCCTGGGGGAGTTGCATTTGCAGACGAGCGAAGTTAAAGAACTTATCCTTGTTCCGCTGCGGGGAGTCGCTGATCCTGCTATTCTACATACCGAGCAGTGGACACGAGGGAATATGGCACGCCTCGTCTATTTCTATGATTACGGTCCCTATCGCATCTGGGGCGCAACTGGACGCATGCTGAATGCGTTCCTGGAAACCCTGAAGTGATATCCCTCCTGGCTTGCTCCTGAGGATTGGTGGAGGTCAATCCCATGAGCACGAAAACTCTGACCCATTAGTCATGAAACTATTGCGTATCGGCAGTCTTCAGTTACAATAGAATCTAGCGGAACAAACTATCTTGTAGTGTGTATATTGTATCCCCTCTCTTGAGGATGCAGCTGGTCTGTAAGTTCCCTGGTGGAGAAAAGCTGTGACATCGCCAACACCAAACGCTCGCTCTTCGAGGCTCCTGCCACGCCGACCACACGCGGCCCCACCATTTCACTCGATATCCGCCAACAACTCGCATAACCCCAACTCTCCATACTCGATGCCTCCGACTAACCCCAACTCTCCTTCCTCGTCACGTACCTCTACAGGAGCCCCGAATAAGTCTGCTCACGAGCATGCGATTGACTTTGCTACACATTCCTGGGACCTGGCAACCGGTGGCCTGAAAACTCTGACCGCGAAGCGCGAACTCCCAGCTCGCCCTGATCGCCGCACTTTCGATACACAGCCCGATGAAACATCGCGTAGTTACCTGTTTGCCCTGATAATTCTCGCGTGCCTGGTGCTGATGCTGGTCGGAGGCGGTATTGTGTTATTCGTAATGCTGCAACCATAACAGAATTGGAGCGTTCAGCAACTTATTTACACCCACTAATATTCCATACTTAATCAATCTGGCGCTGCGCTGCTGGTACTCCATGGAGATCGCTGGCTGCTCGGACTGCTTTGACGATAGCTCGTGCGAGTGTTGTTGCGGCTGCAGCGCCCACTGTACTGATTTGTAACGCTGCCGTTGCCTGATCGGGTTTGCTATGCGACTGCGGTCCCAGTGCCAGTGCGAAGATTGTGTCACCGTCAAACATGGTGTGTGCAGGACGAATCGCCTGCGCCATACCATCGTGCGCCATCTGAGCCATTTTGTTCACCTCGTCCTTACTCAGTGATGCGTCGGTGGCGACGACTGCGATTGTGGTATTGCTGAAGGGGCTGGTCGCGAGAAAGCCATCGCCCGTGGCATTACGTGTCCCTGCGATTACCTGTTGTGTCTGCGGGTCCACAACGTCGCCCAGCGCATTCACTACCACGATGGCACCTACAATCGTCCCATCAGGAAGCTGTGTACTGGCCGATCCAAGTCCCCCTTTCATCATGTAAGCGGGACCCATCGTTTTGCCCACTAACGCACCCGTGCCACCACCCACATTCCCCTGCTCAACGGGATCACCTGTCGCACGCTCGCATGCCTGGTAGCCAGCCGCGAAATCCGGCCGTATTTTCGCCGAACCGAGTGCCAGATCAAAAATAGCCGCTCCTGGTACAATCGGTACTCGTGCTACTCCCACGTTAAAGCCTATATTGCGCTCTTCAAG
>WNFY01004530.1_pt1 | contig 36711 bp, 33 predicted proteins | sample 5400091 | NCBI WGS metagenome assembly WNFY01 (sample SAMN13153364, study PRJNA577476) | soil metagenome | isolation source: 60 cm soil or saprolite under grassland replicate 1 | place: USA:California | collected 2016-06-15 | reverse complement strand
GGCGGTGTGATAACTTCGCTCGCTCGTGAGGGCGGTCTGCAATCCACCCTGTGGGCCGGGCCAGAGATGTTCTCTCGCTCAGTTAAGCGCGGCGAGCACCCGGTTCAAGGTACCGCCCGCAAAGACCCCATTAATTTGCGTCTCGGGTTTGCCGGAGATGACTTCGGTTATGCTATTGATCTGGGACTTCCCTCACCCAGCATGTCGGCTTTTGGCCTCGATCCGGAAATAAAACGCGAGTGCATCTGGAGTGGTCCATTTTTGCGTCCAGCCTCGATGCTCGTTGATCGGCATGGAGCCGTTGTGAGGACAAAGGGCGATGACGGGCAATGGAACACATTTGGAGTGCGGCGGCCCGGCGCCGCTTTGGCCAGCGTAGCGCGCGCAAAAATTCGAGGACAATATAGCGGATGAACAAGATCAGATCAGGCGAGACGCCCGCGGTCCAATGAAAGAGATGCTCGTAATATTGAACGGATCTTAAGGCGTGACAAATCCAACAATTGTGAGGTGACGTATGAAACGCTGCAGACGAGTGTTTGAGACTAGTGGCCTGCGACAGAGTGTGTCTTTGCTTTGCACTGTGACGTTGCTCGCGACCTTCATTGGTTATCACCCGCTGACGATAGCTAACCCTTCGGTCGCGGTGCGTCTACAAGCAACTGGCTCCAAACGAGCCCTGACGCATCAAGATTACGACTCATGGCGTTCAATTCAGGGGGCGCAGATTTCACGGGACGGCCGTTTCGTTGCCTATGCATTCATGCCCCAGGACGGAGATGGCGAGGTTGTGGCTCGCAACGTTTCGAGCGGCGCCGAGTGGCGCGCACCCCGCGGTTATCATCCACCGGTACCACCACCCGATGATCCTGGAGCAAACGTTGCTGAATTTCAGGCCGCCCAGGCTCGTCTGGTTCGCCCGCTCTTTACCGCCGACGGTCGGTTTGTTGTCTTCAGCACCGAGCCCACCAAAGCCGAGTTAAATCGAGCGAAGAAAGAGAAGAAGAAACCAGAAGAGATGCCGAAGAACGGCATTGGAATTATGGATCTTTCGAACGGGACCGTAACGCGTGTCGAGAAGGTGAAGAATTTCCAGGTCCCCGAAGACGGTTCAGGATTTATTGCGTACCTGTTGGAATCGCAACCGGAAGAGAAAGGGTCGAAGGACAAAGGAAGCAACCCGCCCCTGCGCGAGGGCACGCCCGAGGCCCAATCCAATCCGTCAATAGAAACTGGCTCGCCTGAGCCCGGCGCTTCCCCCGCTCCGCGCCCGCAAGCGTCGGGGAAAAGTCAGAAGAAAAAAGAATATGGCAGCGATCTAATTCTAAGAAACTCGACGAATGCCTCCGAGCGCAAGTTCAGCGATGTGCTTGATTTCACTCTCAGCAAAGATGCCAAAACCATGGTCCTTGCGGTTTCTTCAAAAAACGAAGACACGAACGGAGTCTATGCGGTGACCACCCAAGGCGATGGGCCGCCAATGGTCTTGCTGAGCGGCAAGGGCAAGTATCAAAGACTTACCTGGGACGAAGACAATGCCCAACTGGCTTTCATCAGCGACAAAGATGATGCCAAGGCTAGTCAACCGAGGTTCAGGGTCTATCACTGGAATCGGAATAGTCCTCAAGCAGTTGAGATCGTTTCAACTTCAACCCCGGGATTCCGAAAGGATTTTGAGGTCAGTGAAAAGGCAACTTTGAGTTTCTCACTGGATGGCAGCCGTTTGTTCCTGGGCGCAGCACCGCCGCCTGAGCCGGAAAAGAATGCCGAGGACGAGACTCCCGCGGACCAGAAGGTCCTGGTGGATTTGTGGCATTGGAAGGACGACTACATTCAACCAATTCAAAAGATCCGCGCTGAGCAGGAACGAAATAAATCGTATCGCGCCGTTTACCAGATTAGAGACCGCAAGTTTGTTCAGCTCGCTGACGAAGCGATGGAAAACATTTCGCCTTCAAACGACGGGCGTTATGCGATTGGTTCAGACAATCGGCAGTATCGGACGATGGCCGACTATGATCCGGGCTTTACGGATTACTACCTCGTGAACACCGCAGATGGCACGCGCAAGCTTATCGCGGCAAAACAGCAGTTCCCTGTTTCGCTGTCGCCTAACGCGAAGTATGCAGTCTACTTTGACGGTAAAGACTGGTACTCCTTTTCGCTCTCAGATGCCAGGGTTGAGAATTTGACAGCGAAACTGAATGTTCATTTCTTTAACGAGGAGAACGACACGCCGTCGACACCCAGTCCCTACGGAGTCGCCGGCTGGACGAAAGATGATCACGACGCGTTGCTTTATGACCGGTACGACATCTGGCAGGTTTCCCCGGATGGGCGGAGCGCAAGGAACTTGACTGACGCTGTCGGACGAAAGGAGAAAACAGTATTTCGCTACGTCCGGCTGGAGCCACGAGACCCGAAGGAGCGCTGGATCGATCCCGCCAAACCAATCTTGCTGCACGCAGAAAACGAAGAAACGCGCGACTCAGGTTTTTATCGCGTCAAGATTGACGGTGGGCCTCCGGAAAAGCTTTTGATGGCCGCCAAGGATTTCAACAATCCCATCAGGGCCAAAGACGTAGACCTCATGATGCTCACTGCCTCCCGATTCGATGAGTTTCCAGATCTATGGGTGACTGGGCCCAGCTTCAAAGACTTGAAAAAGATCAGTAACGGCGATGCCCAACGTGCTCAGTTCAACTGGGGCACCGCCGAACTGGTTAGTTTTAAGAATGTGGACGGCGTTCCATTGAAGGGAATTCTTCTCAAGCCCGAGAACTTCGATGCGAAACTTAAGTATCCGATGATTGTGTATATCTATGAGAAACTCACGCAGGGTTTGCACTCCTTTCGCAATCCGGGTCCCGGAACCTCCATCAACCCCACTTTCTATGTCAGCAACGGCTATCTGATTTTCCTACCGGACATCGTCTACACAATCGGCTATCCGGGACAGAGCGCTCTGAAGTGTGTCTTACCTGGAATCCAGGCTGTGGTCGACAAAGGGTTCGTCGATGAGAACGCCATCGGCATTCAGGGCCACAGTTGGGGTGGATATCAAATCGCTTATATGGTTACGCAAACAAAGCGTTTTCGCGCCGCGGCTCCGGGCGCAGTGGTTTCAAATATGACCAGTGCCTATAGCGGTATTCGCTGGGGCACGGGCTTGCCACGACAGTTCCAATACGAACACTCACAATCGCGCATTGGCGGAAGCCTTTGGGAGTACCCGTTGCGTTTTCTCGAGAACTCGCCGGTGTTTCGCGCCGATCGCGTTGAGACTCCACTGCTAATGATTCACAACGACGAAGACGATGCGGTGCCATGGTACCAGGGCATCGAATATTTCCTGGCGCTCCGGCGGTTGGGGAAAGAGGTTTACATGTTCAGCTACAACGGCGAGAAGCACGGGCTTCGCAAGCGGATCAATCAAAAGGATTACACGCATCGATTGCAGGAATTCTTTGACCACTTCCTAAAAGGAGCGCCAGCACCCGAATGGATGGAGAAAGGCATTCCCTACTTGCAACGAGACAAAGAGAAGGAGAAATATCGAGTCTCGGATGACAAACCGTAAGTCAAGAGAATTTCGGATTGCGGATTTCGGATTTTGTCTAGTCGAGGAGCCAATGAAATAACAGCGCGGCCAGGTCAAAACCAAGCAACATCCTGAATTTTACTTCCCTCTGCAGTCTCCGTGTCCTCCGTGTCCTCCGTGTCTCCGTGGTGAATGGTTTTCGGCGATTTTATCACCAAGGAGACACAGAGAGCACAGAGAGTGCCCTGAGAAAAATCTCAAATTAGGACACTCTCCAACAATCGACTTTGGCGACCAGGTGCAGATACTATGCGTCTGTTATTTCACTCCACTAGCAAATCCATTTAATTATGTCTAAAAGCACCTTGAGATCTCAGATCCAAGCAGGATCTTTTCAACTGGTTCCTCTGCTGGCAGTCATCAGCTTGCTGCTCATCCCCAGCCAATTCGCAACAGCCCAACAATTCAATCCAGACCTTTTTAGAGAACTACATTGGCGCAGTATTGGCCCATTTCGCGGCGGCAGAAATCGAGCGGTGGCAGGGGTAGCTTCCAAACCCAATCTCTTTTATGTCGCCCAGGTGAATGGGGGAATATGGAAAACAACAGATTACGGGCGTACCTGGACTCCGATTTTCGACGATCAGCCAACAGGCTCGATCGGTAGCATCACGGTAGCACCCTCCAATCCCGATATCATCTACGTAGGCAGCGGTGAAGGACTGCAGCGTCCCGATCTTTCGGTTGGTGACGGTATCTACAAGTCAACTGATGCAGGTAAGAGCTGGACGCATCTCGGTTTGCGCGACGGACAGCAAATACCGCAAATAGCTGTGGATCCTCGGAATCCTGATCGACTGCTGGTTGCCGTTGCCGGCCATCCCTATGGACCAAACTCTGAACGCGGGGTCTTTCGCTCTAAAGACGGGGGCCAAACATTTGAACGAGTGCTTTATAAGGATGAGAACATTGGCGCCGCCGACGTTCTGATTGATCCTTCAAATCCGGAAATCGCTTACGCCTCCCTTTGGGAAGCGCGACAGGGACCATGGGAGAACGGTGCCTGGAATGGCGGTGGCGGGGGCATATTCAAATCCATAGACGGCGGTCAGACGTGGAACATGCTCAGCAAGGGACTGCCTGAAGGAATAATTCAAGCCAACTTGACCATCTCACAGAGTGCGCCAAACCGATTGTTCGCCTCGGTAGCCTCGACCGCCGGCGTCAATCTTTATCGCTCGGATGATAGCGGCAACAGTTGGGCCATCGCCACGACCGACGCACGGCCCGCAGGTCGAATCGGGGGAGGAGATCTGCCGGTTCCGAGAATTGATCCTAAAAATCCCGACACGATCTACATGGCCAGCACCGTGGCCTGGAAATCCACTGACGCCGGCAAGACCTGGATTGCCTGGAGAGGCGCGCCGGGAGGTGACGACCACCAGAATATCTGGATCAACCCAATTAACCCGGAAATCATTCTGATGGCAACAGACCAGGGTTCGCTGGTGACAGTTAATGGTGGACGGTCGTGGAGTAGTTGGTACAACCAGCCGACTGCCCAGCTTTATCACGTCTCCGCGGACAACGCATTTCCCTATCGGCTTTGTAGCGGTCAGCAGGAAAGTGGTTCGGTGTGCATTTCCAGCCGGGGCAATGACGGACAGGTTACTTTTCGCGAGTGGCATCCCGTCGCCGCCGAAGAGTACGGTTATGTTGTTGCCGATCCGCTCGATCCGGACATCGTTTACGGCGGCAAGCTGAGTCGTTTCGATCGCCGCACCGGACAGGCACAGAACATTTTGCCGAAACCTTTTCGCTCAGCGGACTTTCGCGTGGTGCGCACCCAGCCTGTCCTTTTTTCGCCGGTCGATCCGCACATTCTGTATTTCGCTGCCAACACGTTGTGGCAAACGAGCGACGGCGGTCGAAACTGGAAACAGATTAGCCCTGATCTAACACGTAAGACTTTCGAGCCCCCTGCGAACATCGGCAAGTATCGCTCGCAACCCACCGCTCAACCCACGCAACGCGGCGTTATCTATGCAGTCGCCCCGTCACCCCTCGATATTAATCGTATTTGGGCCGGCACCGACGACGGCCTCGTTCATTTAACAACAAACAGCGGCGCGCAATGGACTAACGTTACGCCTGCACAACTTACGCCGTGGCAAAAAGTTTCAATCATTGATGCTAGTCGCTTCGATCGCAACGTCGCCTACGCGGCCGTGAATACGATCCGACTCGATGACTTGCGACCGCATATTTATCGCACGCGAGATGCCGGCGCCAGTTGGACAGAAATTACTAACGGCATCCCTGACAATGAAAACGTCAACGTTGTTCGTGAAGATCCAGAGAAAAAAGGTTTACTTTTCGCCGGCACTGAACGCGCTGTTTATGTGTCCTTCGACGACGGCGAGCATTGGCAATCGCTGCGTTTGAATATGGCCGCAAGCTCAGTGCGCGATGTGATTGTAAAGGGTGACGATTTGGTGGCAGCAACTCATGGCCGAGGATTCTGGATCCTCGATAACATCACACCACTCCGTCAGCTCGATGCAAGAGTGATAGGTTCAAGACCGTTGTATCCAATCGCGGCCGTTTATATGAACACTCCGCCGGAAGCAACATCGCCATGGGCTTTACCCGGTAACTACACCGTAGTGCTCACTATTAATGACGCCACATATTGACAGCCGCTAACCTTGCAGATGGATCCACGAGTTAAGGCGACGGCCGCTGACCTTAGCTCACAGTTCAGCTTATCCAGGCAACTCTACGACGCCTGGATCACGCTCGCGCCAGTCATGGAGCAAGTAAGATCAATTCGGACACAGCTGGCCGATCTTAAGTCTCGGGCCAAGGATGACGAACTCCGGAAACAGATCGAGACTCTTGATCAAAAGCTACAAACTGTTGCTGGTACCGCTAATGCTCCTCCAAATCCTGCCACGCCTCCAACGCTCGCCACTGCTGTGACGAGGTTGCGCTCACTGTTCAACATCATTCAGGCAGTAGATACGGCGCCGACGACACAAACCGCGGCAGCAGTTCCTGAAGTGCTGAGCGAGACACAATCGTTGATCGAGCGCTGGCGGACGATGGATGGGAGGGACATTCCGGCGTTGAACGAGCAGCTTCGGGCTGCGGGCCTTGCTGTCCTGGAGATCAGGAAATGAATAATCCACAGATTACGCAGATTACGCAGATTAAGAACAGTAAGCAGGAGCAGGAAGCAGTCGGCAGGCCAATGATGCCGCTTGGTAATGAGTTCTGCCGTAAACATTGACGACGCGCAAGACCGGCATACTGCTCCTGCTTACTGCTCCTGCCTACTGTTCTTAATCTGCGTAATCTGCGTAATCTGTGGATACTTACTCCTCTGCAAAAGAGACCACGTGGCTTAAACCTCAATAAACTTTTGCCGGTGCCGAGATTCAGGCATCATGCACGAGTCGGACTTCCCGAACACGCGGTACCGGTTCGCGGCTACTGCCTTATAAAATATATCTCTTAAAGGCGTAGGGAATACTTTTCCAAATCTGGCAATCCTCCAGATCCCGCCAAGCGAAGCTAACGCCTTGATTATCGCGTCCGATCGAGCAAGTACCTGCTCATTTGTTTTTCCATGATTCACGATCAGATAGACCGTATCGAGGTCTGTGGGATCGAGGCCGTGACGCTTCAGAACAGTCGCAGCAAATTCGCTCTGCAACGAAGCGAAGCGAAGTCGGTCACGTCGATCCCGCTTTAGCAGAAACTGAACGAGACGATTGCATAAACCGCAAACACCGTCGTAGAGAATGATCGGATTAGAACCTGAGTCAGGCACAGCACCTCAAATCCCGAATCGTAAAGCGTCCTGGCTCCGGCAGACCCTGGCGTATCTGATGATCAGTGAATCTTAGAGTCGGTGTTAGGTCATAAGGCAGAGGGTCTGAAGGCAATGCCGGTTCGATCACCCCCTCTGAGAGAATTCGCACCTGCGCTCGTGCAACCAAGGGAACCTTCATAGTCCACTCGAGGATGTGCGCGAGAAAGTAGTGAAACCACAACGGCGCGCGTACCATTCTTGCCTTCTTGCCAATCACTGTTGCCACGCGATTCACAGCCTCGCTCAAGTAGAGCTGTTCAGGGCCGGTCAGCGCTATTGTTTGGTGGTTCAACCTGTTATCGACGATGGCGGCTCGCATTACGCGAGTGAGATCTTCCACAGCCAGGGGCCGAATTGCCTTCTCCTTCAGGCCGACCATCGCAAACAACGGAAAGGTATACAGGGCACGGCTTAAGTGGTCCAGCATATGATCGCCCCGTCCGTAAACTATACCAGCTCGGATAATTGTGAAATCAAGTCCAGAGTTCCGCACAATTTCTTCAGCCGCCCATTTCGATTCATGATATGGCGAACCACAGTTTGGACGCGCACGCAGAAAACTCATGAGCACAACCTTTTTGACATTCGCTCGTCGCGCAGCCGCTATGACATTCTCTGTGCCTTCGATGTGCACTCTGCGATAGGTTTGCGACTCCGTCTCCCGATTGATGCCGGCGCAGTGCGCCACTGCATCACAACCAGCGAACGCCTCGACAAGAACCTGCGGATCGGAAAGATCAGATGTTACTATGGTCGTCAGCAAGCCTTCCTCCGACGAACGATTTCTACGCGCGACGAGGACTACTTGATGGCCCTCTGCCGCCAAACGATTACCCAGATGCTTGCCAATAAATCCGGTACCGCCAGTGATTGCAATCCTCATTGTCTTGCCTTTCTAAAGATAATTGTAGGGGCGCCACTCCCAAGGAGCCCCGGGTCGCGCGCGCCGCCACGAGGGGGCGCCCACGGAGTGGCGCCCACGGAGTGGCGCCCCTACAATTCATCATTCATTCCGTCCTTTAACTCAGCGACCAGTCGCAAAGCCTGCTTGCGCATCGGCCGCATCAGGGGATTACCTGCAAGCGAAATCAGCCGGTCCAATAACTCGACCGTATGGTCAATCAATCGATAAGTCCGTCGTTGGTTTGGCGAAGAGTCGTGAATCCAGAACAGGATGATTCCCATGTGGTAAACCCAGAGCAGATAGGGGAGTTCAGCACGCAAGTCTTTTGGGACCCGCGCTTTCGAGCCCTCCACTACATTTTCGAAGAGTTGAATGCTTGCCTGACGAACTGGATCCGAAGCATCCGCAAAAGGATTAAGAGGACTGTCCGGATGCGCTGCGGTCTTGAAAAGCACGCCCGCAAACTGATGGTAAGGCTGAAGCGTCTCAATCTTCAGCCGCATTACAGCGAGCAGGCGTGCTTTTAGACTTCGTTCTTTTTCAAGCTTTGGGATCGAGGCCACGAGATGTTCTTCGTGCGTGCGGTGGTAGAAGGCCTGGATCAAGTGCTCCTTCGAGTGAAAGTAGTAGTAGGCGTTTCCCAACGACACGCCCGCGCGTTCGGCTATCGCGCGCATAGTGGTTTCCTCGTAACCACTCTCTCGGAACATGTCCAGAGCAGTTTGCAGAATAGCGGCTTTAGTTTGACCACCTTTGTTCGTTGAAACTGCTCTACCAATCGCACGCATCAGTCATCCCTCACAGACCAGCTACCCGGCTGATTTGGTATCGATTTTGGGTGATGAGCGAGACAACTCGCCGGGTTGTGGGTAGGAGTTCCGGCGAGGATAGTCGATAAGACCACTCGCGATAACGAACCAGTGCCCACAAAACCATCACCCATGCCTTTGGTCCGAAATACACTGCACCCTGATCGGTGACAATGGTTAGATCTTTTTTCGTTAACGCATGATCGAGGTGCGGATACCGCCGGCGGGCCTCGTCCGAATTGCACGGGACGAAAATCAACTCGACCAGCTTAGGCTGTTCTGCCAACCACCCGTGCGCTCGTTGGCAGAGGCCACAGACCGGGTCGTAAAGAACAGTCAGGATCGGCATAATTACCCCTCCTGCACCACTGTAAACCCGTCAGGCGCCACGGGTGGAGGACCATTCAGGATGTGCGAACGCCGCCGCATACGACTAAAAATGAAAAGGTTGAAAAAGTGCATGACGCCGAGGACTACCAGCACCATTCCAACTTTAGCCGACAGCGCCTCAATGCCTGCCTGCGCGGATTCAACCTCGTAACCAAGTTTGAGCGCCAAACTGACGTAACCAAGATTAATCAGGTAAAAGCCGACCACCAGCAGATGGTTGACCGAATCTGCCAAAGGCTCGTTACCGTGAAAGACATCAACCAGAAACACTCGTCCGTTTTTGTGAAGCGTGCGAGCTACCCAGATGGTCAGCGCAATGCTGATAGCCAGGTAAATCAGGTATGTGGTGATTCCTATCGTCATGGTGTGCCTCCTTAGCACATTTGAACGTGTTCAACTATGGAGAGAATACTCTTGATGATATTGCCTGTCAAGAGCTTTTTTGAACGCGTTCGAAAACTCTTCGATCCGCAACTCAGAAATGAACTGATGATCGTTGAGAGTCGAAAATACTGTTTGGTTGAATTGAACAAGTTGGGAAGGGGCAAGCGCAGTTCAGGCTTGTCAGGGCAGCGACTGTGAGCGCGCCCTCGCTGAGTCACAAAGCAATGCCTGAACTTGGTTATTGCACCTGAGCTTAAACTCTTCGGTGGGTGCTAGCCAACGTAGCGGGGGCGCGCTCAGGGTCTCGGTCGTGAGAGGGTCAATAGGTCGCTTGCCCCCTTCCTAACTTGTTTCTATTCTACCGGGACCTCGTTCGCTGAACTAGGGGTTAAGGTTCGGGCGCGGACAGCAGATATACCGCAAAGGAAGCCAGCCAGTGTTCGCCTGCGTAATCTCCACTTGCCACATGAGCTAGTGCAGTGCGTGCATGTAACAAAGCCGAAGCAGCCAGGATTCGACGGGCCGGGTCGGTTTTTGGTAAAGCGTGGGCAATGCGCCGCATTGACCATGCGCGGCTGAGATTGAGTCCGTCCAGATGAACAAGCTTCGGGTCACTACGATCGGTAACTATTGCGGGGGTGAGCAAGTTTTGCGGATTACCATTTGCCAGATCTGGAAGAAAACGTCCAAACCAGCGATGAAACTCAGCCGGACTCAACACCCGCTGCATTAGGTCCGCCTCCATCAAAGCCGGCGAGAAAAAGTCTTCCCCTCCCGGTTCCCACGCGGCTGGATAGGAAATGTCGTTCGCGAAATACGACCGGCTGCGTTCAACGATCAACTCCTGCAGTTTCTGATCGCCAACTACCTTTGCGTAGTCCATAGCAAAGGACAATCCGAAAGCAGTATTCGGGTGTACTCCTGTGCGAATTGGATAAGTTTGCTTTGGAAGGAAACTGATGTACTTACCTGCCAGGGCTTGAGCCAGTGGCGCCAGGTTCGCAGACCACCTTTTCGCGTCGGGGTCGTCCCACAGGTATAGCTCTTCTGCAAGTTTAAGAAGCCACGCCCAGCCATAAGTCCGCTCAAACGACTGTCGATTCGGCTGACTGAGATAAGCAACCTCAGCTTGAAGATTCGCTGCAGAGAGATTTGCTTCCAGCGCGTGACGAATCTCCTCGGCCTCAGGAAGCTCCGGAAAAACGCGCAGCAGTCGCACCAGCATCCAGTGGCCGTGCACCGAAGAATGCCAGTCGTAACAACCGTAAAACGCGGGATGCTGTAACTTCGGAGTCCTGAGATCAGCAGCATCATTGATGACGTGATCAGGCTTGTTGGGAAATTCCTTGGTAATACATTTCAGAGCAAGGCGGGAGAAACTCGATGCCTCTGATTGAGTGAGCGTGAGCTTATCGGCCCCTGAACTGTTTTTTGTCTGGCCCACTACGCTCGTTACGAAAACAAGCAACAAAACGATCGTGCTAATAGGCGCGGATTGAAGTCTCAACTGTGTCTCCGGTTGCCATTCTTGCTTGCTGTGGGTGCGTATGCCCCAGATTTCCCTTGGCTGCAGACTCAATTTCGGCATTTACTTCACCGCCGATAAGAATTGCGGCTCCTGTAAAATAAAACCACAACATTAGAACAATCAAAGCCCCGAGCGAGCCATAGGTCACACTGTAAGAATTGAAAAAGTGGAGGTAGAAGCGAAACGCAACCGAGACTAACAGCCAGAGAGCCACTGCGGTGACAGAGCCGGGCGTTACCCAATACCATTTCCGGTTTGCACGATTCGGCGCCAAGTAATAAACAAGGCTGAATGTAACCAGTAAGAAAGAGAGCACAGTGGGCCATTGAAGAACCTTCCAGGCGACTATGAAAGTGTTCCCAAACCCTACTGCAGCCGCGATGAAGTGGGCGAGTTTGTCTCCCAACAAAACCGTAGCCAATCCCAGGACAATCATCACGGCCAGCATGACGGTTAGACTTATTGCAACCAAACGAACCTTCCACCAGGGTCTGGTTTCTTTGACATCGTAGGCGACGTTCAGCGTCTCCGTGATTGCGGTCATACCATTCGAGGCCGCCCAAAGGGCTGCCAAGAGCCCAAAAGAGAGTTTCCCCCCGCTCTTGTTAATGGTGACCTCATCGATAGTCTTCTGTACGAGTTCGAGCGCAGAGTATGGCATTATGGTTCCCAGATAGCTCATGAGCCGGGTACGCAGCTGTGTGCCAGATTCGGCTAGGTAACCCAGGAGGGTCGTCAAGAAAAGAAGCAACGGAAAGAGAGCCAACAGAAAGTAATATGAAAGCTGTGCGGCGCGGCCAAAAATGTCATCCTCATTAATTTGCTGCCAGGTGCGTTTAGCTATCTCCTTCCAGGATAGACCGGATAACGTCCATATTCGCGACATGCTGCTGCACCTCTTGTTCGATTCCTAAACGATGATTGCGAAGGTTCTGAACTAGAGCAACTCGCACGCCACTGCAATCCACTCCTTCAGCTTCCCAGGCGATGGTACGCGCAACCACTTCAACACTCTTTAGCTACAAGGTGAAGAAGTCTTTTATGCGCCTCAAAAAATCGCCCTGGTGATATTGCATTCGCAGTCGCTTTGACTCTTCAGTCAGGTCTTCCTTCGCGGCGTCAAGCTCGACCCTTCGTATGGCCAGGATGTGAGAAATGTCTTCGGCGATCTCTGGACGGCGTTGCAGCGTCTCGTTGAATGCTTCCTTATCGAGTCGGTAGCATTGGACGTCAGTGAGCGCGTTAACCGTGGCGGTACGGGGCTCGCCCGTCATAAGCCCCATCTCGCCGAAAAAGTCGCCCTCGTGTAATTCAGCTACCCTTTCGCTAGCTCCGCCGCCATCAACCGAAACTCGGACCTCGGCCGTACCTTTACTTATCAGGTAGAGCCAATGAGCTTCTGCGCCTTGCCGCGTTATGGCCTCGCCTTGAACAAAGGGCGCAAAACTAAGCCGGGCGGCGAGTGCCTTCCGTTCTTCGTCGGTTAAGGCACGGAAGAGGTCGACCCGCTTCAACGTTTGCGCGCGGTCGGCAATTTCTTCGGCACTTTTGCGCTCACGCCGTGAGGCGTCGTCTTCGGTCACAAAGATCGATTGAGCTGGGATTGAGAGCGGTATGTTTGCACGTCGCAGCGCGAAATAGACGCGCGTGCGAACGACCGAATTTGTTGGCTCGTTCGCGGAAAGATCCGTCAACCAGTAGCGTACTGCGTAGTGAGCAAAGCTCTCCTTGAAATCGAGAAAGACGCAGTCGGGCTCAGGAGTGCGCGCAATGTTAAGAATCGACTCAGAGCGAAGCGTTTGCTGCACAACCTTGATGACTTCGTGCGGTGAATAGCGGAAGTCGACGTTGAAATGGACCCACTGTCGATGTTGGCGCGGTGCCCCGGCTCGTCTCCCGAGGACCACTACTTCCGATTTCATAAGGATGCTATTGGGAATTACAACGGTATCCCAGTTCCGCGTTTCAATGGCGGTGTGTCGCCAGCGGATGTCCTTTACGATGGCCACGATACCGGTGATATCGACGCCGGTTTCGCTTATCAACATTATCGCCACTACGACATACGCGAACGCTAAAAGAAGATCGCGCATAATGCGCGGAGGCCTGAGGCGCAAAGGATCGAGAATGACCTCGAACAGAAAAACACTGGCAACATTCACGAACGCAATGCGCTGCAGCAGGATCGAGCACCATCGAACCCAGCGATAGATCGAAAGCTGCACGCCGCCGCTCCGCTGGGCCAGTGCACCTGCGATTAGAAAGCCGAGCAGCGAAAGCACAAAAAATATCAGAGCTGTCCGGAGGCGCATCCGTTCGGTTCGCACCCTGGCGAACAGAATTAGGGCGACGATGACAAAGGCAAGCGCTACCCACGCGAAAGCCCCTCCCATCTCAGAAGCGCTCTGAACTTGTTGCCAAAAACTCATCGGAAGTGGAACTAACCAATGCAGAACTGCAGACTCTAAGGCGAGGCATTCTAGCACGACGGCTATTTATGAACAGAAACGCGCCTGTCAGAAGACAGGCGCGTTTCTTGATGCCGTAGCTTTTCGCTGGTTTTTCAGCCCTACTTAACCATAGTACCGGTACGAGTCCACCGCGTGTTCTGAATGAAGTCGCCGAGAAAACCATAGCCACTCGGCGGTGCGCTTTCGTCGTAAGACCAGTAAACAAACATCGCTCGACCGATCACCAGATCTCGCGGTACAAAGCCCCAATAACGACTGTCCTCGCTGTTATTCCGGTTGTCACCCATCACGAAGTAATTCCCTGCAGGCACAACAATCTCGTTGGTGCCATGTCCTTCATGTTCAAAGATTGGATACTCGTCATCCGAGAAATCGGGATTGTAGAAAACGTCATAACTCTCGTTCGCCTTGCGTGGCGGCGCAGCTGTGATCTCCAGCGGATCCTTTCGATTGTGATCGATAGCTTCAATGCGATGCTCTGGGAGGATCGAGCCGTTGACAACGACGTTTCTTCCGTCGATGCGAATGTGATCGCCCGGCAATCCGATAACCCGTTTCACATAGTTCGTGGTTATCGGCTTGTTGTCAGGGCGCTCATAGTCGCGTCTGGGATCATAATGATTTCCAGGATACTTAAAAACGATTATATCCCCTCGTCGGATCTCTCGCTGCGGCAGAAATGTCAGTGACTCTCCTGGTGCAAAAATGAACTTGTTCACGAACAAATGATCACCGATCGTAATCATATTCTACATCGATCCGGTCGGCACCTTGACGGCCTGCACGATGAAGGTCATCCCAAATAACGCCATGATTACTGTCACGACAGCCGACTCAAAATAGTCGCGCAACACGGACTTGGGCGGACCCTTTGGCTTAGTCTCAGTCTCAGCAGCCTTTTCGTGGCCGTTGCGACTGAAGAATGAGAACGGCCCGGTTTTCTTAATCTCAGGCGCGGTCTCGGTGACGTTAGTAAGATTACTCTTCATCTAAAAACATCCTAGATAGGTTAATTGCGGCGGTCAAGTTGGGTTAGCAGTTAACTTCACTTTTCCGAGCTTTCCGTTTTCTATTCTTCCATGCTTTCCAGGGCGATTCTCGCGGCCAGCGCTTCTGCGGCCTTGATTGAATGGCCCTCACCCCTGACGCTGCCATTATCCCAGCGGACTTCGACGTGGAAAGTCGGACGGTGAGGAGGACCCACAGTTTCTACAACAGCATATCGTGGGGCCGCTCGCCGCTCAGCTTGAAGTTTCTCCTGTAACATCGTCTTGAAGTCAGCGTGGGCTGCCGTGGTAGGGTCGGCAAGCTCAAGCTCTCGACCTAAAGCGTGATGGATGAACCTGGTAGCCGCCGCGAGACCACCATCGAGAAAAACCGCGCCGGTTATGGCTTCGAGAACATCCGCCAGCAGCGCATCCTTGTGTCGCCCCCCACTTTTCTCTTCGCCACGACCAAAGCGTAGGAACTCACCGAGCGTGAGATCTTGTGAGGCTTTTGCCAGTGTTGGCGCGCTCACCAGTCGGTGTTTCATCCGCGAGAGTTCGCCCTCGGTTACACCCGGGTAAGCATTGCACAGGTAGTCAGCAACCACGAGCCCAAGTACTGAATCTCCAAGAAACTCGAAAGCCTCGTTGTGTAGGCGGCGCGCTTCCTCGCCTGCTCCTGGAGCTACCTGTTCGTGCGCCCAGGAGCGGTGTGTGATCGCACGTTCCAGAAGGGTTCGATTCTGAAATTCGTAAGCCAGAATTGTTTCCAGCCGATCCAGGTCAGGGGCATAGGTGGTGTGATTCTTCAAAGCGAGCGGGATTGTAACAAACGCCGGAAGGTTGTCGAAAACCGTGACAACGCTTCCGGCGCTTGTGAGTGAATGTTTAAGTAGGTCTTCAGTGGCGATGGTTATTCTTGATCGTCGGTCGGCCTGGATTACTCGCCGTATTTGTTTTAGTTGGAGTCGGCTTGGTTGCTGGAGCCGTCGTCTTGGGCGTCGTCGTGGTGCTTCCCGTTGCCGGAGTCGTAGGCTTAACGGTAGTGCCACTAGCTGCTGCGTTGGCAGCCGGAGGGGTCCCGGAAGTCTGTCCTGCACCAGAGGTCGTTCCGGTTCCTGATGCCGGAGTCGAAGGGGAGGAAGCCGGCAACGAAGTCAATGGTGTCGGCTCCGGTGGCAACGGCTTTGAGAGGACGCTGGCGATCACCTCGTTTAAGCCCGCGTCGGACTGGTTATGACGGTATTTGTACCAGGTAGTCAGTCCTTCCATCCATTCCTTCTTGCCAGCCTGGTACTGCGCGTCCGTACCCGCCAACGCTACCGCGCGGGCGTACGCATCGATCATGCGATCGATAACCTGATTAATATTCGCCAGGGCCAATTTACTTTCCGGCGTCTCGTCCTTGCCCTCGTACAATTTCTTATAGTCAGCCGATTGCTTTGCATAGGGACCTGCTTCGTAAGTCCCGGCGATGTAGGCGTAAGTGGACGGGAGTTTCTTTATCTTGCCGTCGTACTGGGCTGCCTTAATAAAAGCAGGCAGAGCCTCCGAAGGATTCTGCGCGGTCAGAACACCAATGGTGTAGTGCAGATATCCAAGTGCTTCATCCCGTCCGGTAAATGGAGCCCAGTTATCAATCGTCTTCCCGGAATCGAGCAGCTGAATCGCTTTCCGTGCATAGCCCAGAGCTTCCGAACTAAAGGCTGGATTCTTCGCCACTGCGGCCGAGTAACCGGCGTAACTAAGCGCGATTAACGTGCGCAGATTTTCCGGGTCATCTGTCAATACCAGGCGGCCAGTCTCAAACGCTTTTGGAAAATCACTCTTCGTATAAACAAGATCGATAACCTGATCCTTACGTCTTGCCTTCTCATACTTAGCAATAAAATCCTTGAGATACTGAACTCTCTTTACTTCAGCGTCATCACTGGTATCACTCGGACAGGCGACATACTTCTTTGCTGCTTCGTATGCCTTAGCCTGATCGCCTTTGATCTCTTTATAGAACTCGCCGTACATCGCGGTCTTACCTTCCGCACTGCAGGGATCCTGCGAACCCTCCATTGCACGTGAAGAACCGTTGGCTAGCGCTGGTGACGCGAGCAACGCGACGGTCGCGGCGAGTGCGAGTAAATTAGTTATCTTTGTCATTAGGTGTCAAAACCTCCAAGTTTTCATCCCGTTATCCTATGAGGGAGCGCTTCACAAGCGTCGCTAGGACAACGCTTAAGATGCGACAGCGCAAGTGCCGGTTGCCGGTTGAGCAGTTACCACAGAAGGGAACGCTTTGGGTGTGATAACGACTTACCAAAAAAGAACGCCCGCAATATTCCTGCAACTCAGAGGATGGTGTCAAGGCTCAGAGGCCGATTAAAACCGGGACACGGCCTTCAACGGAAACAAAAGCGCCGGGCCGCGACCATTAGTCGAGACGCCGGCGCTTGCAATTTTCAGCAATCGCTAAAACGTTTGTGCTTTATGGTTGGTCTGGTAGAGCCCTCCGCGGCCTTTGTCCTGACGGCGCAACGGTTTCTACGGAAGCCTTCGGAGCAGCAGTTGCCGGTTTCGATTTGTCATCCTTCTGCGCGTCAGCCGGCCGCTTTTCAATAGGCATAAGCACTCGCTTTACGGTATTTCGCGGAGCCGTCGAATCAGCGGCAGGAGTCGTTGGCGGCCCGACAGCGGTTGTGCGAGTGCTCGCTTTGGGCGCCGCTTTGGTTGTGTCCTTGACCGTGTCATTGGCATCGGTCGCTTCTGCCGTGACGGCAGTGTCGCCTTCTTCGGCTGCCTCGGCCTCCCGCGCGTCTTTCTCTTCTTCGTTCAGCGCCGCAGTCTTGGCGTCATCGGCTGCCGCCGGCGTTGTCGCAATCTGCAGGTTTACCGGCGTTCCAAAGCGACTGTTGAGGTCGCGGTAAATCTGGCCGGCAACGGCAGCAGGCAAGTGCTTGCGACCGTCAGAACCCCGCGCGATGACGACGACTGCCAAACGCGGACTAACAAGAGGAGCATACGAAGTGAATAATCCGAGCCATGACCCTTCGCCGATGCAGGTACCGGTTTTCCCCGCCACTGTTTGCATAGGATCGTATGCTCGTTTACCGGAACCGTAGTTCACCGCGCCGACCATTCCGGGAACCATACGCCGAAAATTATCCGGCTCGATCGAAAGCTGGCGTCGCACCACCGGTGCAAGTTTCGCCTGTTCCTGCTGGGTCTTTGGTACGCGCGGTGAGAGTAACCTGCCACCATTAGCCATGGCAGAGACGAGAGTCGCAAGCTGGACAGCCGTTACCTCAAAATCGTCGCCGTGCGAACTCATGCGATTTAATGCAAAGCCGGTCTTTTCGGCCGGCAGGCGACCAGGATATTCGAACGACTCGTTAATGCCTGTTTTTTCCCCAAGGCCTAGCTGCCTGGAATACGACATCATCTTCTCAAAACCAACTCGTCCTCCGACCTGTTGAAAATAGGTGTTATTCGAGTAGGCGAGCGCATCGGTAAGGTCGATCTTGTAACGGTCTGAAACTGCGGCACTGTCAGCCGGCTCAATGACCTTCTCGCTCAAACCAGCAAGACCAGTAACCAGCTTAATCGTCGAGCACGGTTTGAAACCGCGTCGTAGTGCCCATTCCTGATTCACGATGGAGTAGACACGGCCGGTCATCGGATCCATCACCACGACCGTTCCGGCGTGATTGCCGAGCGCGTTGACTGCTACGCGTCGTACCTCCAGATCTTCGCCGGTTGTATCGTCACGGGAAATCAACGTTTGAACTTCATTCCGCATCGCCTGCTCAATGGCACGCTGTCGCGCGATGGCTGCTTGCCGCGCAGCTTCTGCTCTGCGGCGTGCAGCCTCGAGAGCGCGACTATTCCTTGATTCAACTCGGCGCAATTCCGCTGCGCGTTCACGCTTGGTTAACGGGCGATGAAGCTTGCGCTCGAGAGCCTTGAGCGCCGAACTCTGTTCTCTGGCAATCATCTGTCGCTGACGTCGAACGTCTCGCGCAGACATTTGGCGTACACGACCGCGACGGCCGCTTCTCGCGGTAACGCGGCCGCGACGCGCAGAACGTCGCTCGCGAGCGGAAAGATTTCTTCCTCTCTCAGAACGCGCGGAATGACGCGATCTGGAAGAATGGCCTCTTTTGGCAAAGACTGGGACGCTAAAACTCAGTACGAGGATAATGAATAAGATAAGTGCAGATCTGAAAATTGCAGGGGATGGGTTTGAAGTCATCAGGGCCTACTACCTTTCTTAGGGAATGCTGGCGAAAACGCGAGCGGGAAAAAAACTTAGAACGCTGGAATCAACAACCGAAGCATCTGCCAGCGTTCCTTCTCTCATCGAAACATCTTGTGCAGTCTCAAGAGTCTTCACTTCTCTCTCCAAATAACTCGGGTTCAAGTGAACCTTACGTACTGCAACGGTTGAGGTTGGGAGATTTCCCTAATAGGCGGTCCCTGGGGACATTGATTTGAGACCGCACCAAAATATAACATCAGAAGTAGAATCGGGCAACAAAAAAGTGAGCGTTTATTAACAAATGATGGGTCTTGCTGGCGAGAACATTGCGGTAAGAATGTGGTTAACCGTCCGACCTTCAGGCCCGTTAAGCGGTAACCCTTTATGAGAATGCTTGCCCTAACAAACAGCTTTCGGGCCCGACTAATGCTTTTACTGGTGTTTCTTTTGGGGCTGACTTTGGGTGTTCAGTACTATGTGAATCTCCGCTCGGTCAGGAGCAACGCTCGTCTCATCGTTGAGCAGGAAGAGGCGGTCATGGCCGGTGTGGGCCTGGGAGTCAGTAGCATCTCTCGCAATAAATATCTCGACGTTCTGAGAAATGAGGTACACCAACCGCTTCTGGATGAACACACTGGACGCGTGCATAACGTCCTGGTAGTTGACAGCGACGGCAATGTGCAAGACAGCCTTATCAACTCCCAAACGCCGGTGGAGAACGATGATAAGTCAACAACCTACACCCACGTGGACCAGGTTGGGCTGCCGCCATTGAGCAGTGCGGTGGAATTCCCAAACGAGAATGAGGGGCTGCCTGCGTGGCTAAGTAAGGCAGTTGCGTCCAGACCGCGAGACCCCGGTGCTTTTTACTTCCCAATCGACACTACTAAGGGGAGGTGGTACATCATCGTGGTTCTGGGCTCTGCCAAAAACGTCACAGACATTCTCGAACAACAGGCTTCGCGATCTCTTCTTTACACTCTAACGCTTTTGTTGGTGACGGCCCTGCTTACCTCGATCTTTGTTTGGCGCTTCACTCGTCCCATCAAGTCTCTGTCGATTGCGGCACGCCGAGTCGCCGGCGGCGACTTCTCTTCTCGGGTGCCAAGCGATCGGCTTGACGAGATGGGATCGCTGGCCGCGGCTTTCAACGAGATGACTGCGAAGCTGGGCCGCGCTCGTGAGCTGGAAACCCAACTTCATCAAGCGGAAAAAGGCGCGGTGGTCGGCCGGCTGGCGGCAGCCATCGCTCACGAGATTCGCAATCCGCTCAATTATATAAACCTCACACTAGATCACCTGCGCTCGTCGTTTGCTCCTGATGACCTGTCGAAACGGGAGACGTTCGAGCGACTTACGGAACAACTCAAAACAGAAGTCGGCCGCATCAATCGGCACATCACCGACTTTCTAAAGTATTCCAGACCCTCGGCGCTGGAGCTGCAACGCATCGATCTCCGTGACGAAGCCGAAGATGCGCTAAGAGTGATCGCTGTTCAGGCCGCGGAGAGCGGCATTCGGACCAGTGTCGAATCCGAAGGTGAGATTCCCCTTGTGACTGCCGACCGCGACTCGTTAAGGTCCATCCTAACGAACCTGCTTATCAATGCAGTTCAAGCCATTGATGGCGAAGGCGGCGACGTGGCAATCAAACTTTCTGCTGATAAAGAATCGCAACTTGCCCGAATCGAGATAGCAGACACCGGACCGGGTATTGCCGCCGAGGATGTCGCGAAGGTGTTTGAGCCGTATTATTCGACAAAGGAGACCGGCACAGGCTTGGGGCTGGCGATTGTAAGGAAAGCACTGGAAGACCACGGTGGGTCGATCAGCGTCACATCTAAAAAAGGAGAGGGGACCACCTTTACGATTACTTTGCCATTGAAAGGAAATGGGGAAAGTCAGTCCAAGGCGGCTTTGAAATGAAGCTCGATGTCCGATGAGCTTTAGCTTGTCGATTCCGCTCGACAAACTGAAGTTTGTCGGACATCATCCTTCATCCTTAAATTTAAAAACTATGGCCCGCAAAAGCATACTGGTAGTAGACGACGAAAAATCTCAGCGCGAGATCCTTGAGATGATCCTCGCTGAAGAGGGATACGACATCACCACGGCGGCATCCGGCGAAGCGGCGATTAAGTTCGCCAAAGATCGTCGATTCGACCTGGCACTGACTGATTTAAAGATGGCCGGAATGAACGGCATCGAACTGCTGCAACATCTGCTCGCGTTCGATTCGTCGATCATAGTTATCTTATTGACAGCGCACGGATCGATCGAGTCAGCCAAAGAGGCACTGCGCCGAGGAGCTTTCGACTACCTCGAAAAGCCCTACGACAAGAAAGCGTTGCTGGATACGATTAATCGGGCTCTGGACCGACTAGATGCAATTGACACTGACATCATCTCTGCTTCGCCGGAGATGGAATCTGTGAAGCGCATGATCGTGAAGGTAGCGCGTTCAAGTTCAACAGTCTTGATTCGCGGAGAGTCCGGTACCGGGAAGGAATTGATTGCTCGCTCGATTCATAACCAATCTCCGCGTTCGGAGGAGATGTTCCAGGCGGTCAATTGCGCTGCAATAAATGAAAACCTCCTCGAGTCGGAACTATTCGGTCACGAAAAGGGGTCGTTCACCGGCGCTCATGCCGAGAAGAAAGGCCTCTTCGAAGTTGCCGATCGCGGTACTCTGTTTCTTGACGAAATCGCCGAGCTTGATGTGGGAATACAGGCCAAGCTCCTGCGCGCGTTGCAGGAACACAAGATCAGACGAGTGGGTGGCACGCATGAAATCAACGTCGACGTGCGAGTCATTGCCGCGACGAATCGCGATTTGCGCGCCATGGTTGCTGACGGACGTTTTCGCGACGACCTCTACTATCGAATTAATGTCCTTTCCGTTGATGTACCGCCGCTGCGCGAACGTCGTGATGACATCCCCGTGCTAATCGATTACTTCTTGAAGAAGCACACACGAAACACTTCGCGCCTTGTGAGCGGCCTCACGCCGGAAACGCGAAAGCTGATGGTGGATTACAGCTGGCCGGGAAATGTGCGCCAACTCGAGTCGGCTATAGAACGCGCCATATTGCTATGTGAGGGCGATCAGATCACGGTCGAAGATCTCCCGCTCGAGGTTCGACAAGAGTCAAAACCTGCAGCCGAGGGCGCATTCAAACTCCCGGCCGAGGGAATCAACTTTGAAGATGTCGAGCGCGACCTGATCATGCAAGCGATGGAGCAAACAGACTACAACATTACGAAGTCCGCGAAGCTCCTGGGCCTAACTTTCCGCACACTCCAGTATCGTTTGGAAAAATTCGGGATCAAAAAGCCGGAGGGAAAGACCGACTCTGCTGTGACAGATTGATGGGTGTTGAAGGACTTGATTCGGTCCACCAACTGCAGAGTGTGTGTAAAACGCATGTGGTTGAACTGAACAAGTTGGGAAGGGGGCAAGCGGAGATTCAGGCTTGTGGCGGTACTGAATTCCAGCGCGCCCCCGCTTGTGTGCAGCCATCGCCTTATCGGGACACTAAGGGTGAGCTTTGAATTCTGGGTTGCTGCTAGCGGAGCGTAGCGGGGGCGCGCTCGGCCTCGATTTGGTTGGATGCCTCTTTTGTCGCTTGCCCCCTTCCCAACTTGTTCAGTTCAACCACATGCGTTTTTACACGCTCTCGACCGTTGGTGGATTCCGGAGTAATCTCACAGTCTGTACGCGAGGTAGTACTGACCGGTTAAGCCGCAGGCAAGCGCAAGTGCAGCAACAAGGACAGTGATTAATTAACTTATGAGATTCCGCCAAACACCCGTTTTTGTCGTTGTCTGTCTTTTATGTCTGACGGGGTGCTCAAAACAACCTGCGAATCAAGCAAGTGCACAACAAAGCCAGGCTCAACGCACCCCAATTACTTCCCAAGGCGTGGTAAGCGTAGTGACAGCCCCCGTACAAATTCCAGCGGGCGGCTCGGCTGACGGCTTTATCGAGGTCAAAGTTCAAAGCGGTTATCACATCAACGCCAACCCGCCGACATATCCCTACTTAAAGGCCACCGAGGTTGAGATTAAACCCTCCGGAGGACTGTCTGTCGGGTTCATCACGTATCCCAATTCGATCGTTAAGAAGTTTCCGTTCGCGGAAAAACCATTGGCGATTTATGAAGGTGAGACCCGGTTGAAAGTACTTCTGAAGGCTTTGCCGTCCGCAAACGCAAGCAACCTCGCGGGCAAACTCAAAGTCCAAGCATGTGATGATCAGGTTTGTTATCCCCCCGGAGAGATCGAACTGACAATTCCGGTGACCGTAAAGTGAAGCTGTTCTGGATGACCACCGCCGCAGTTTGTATCGTTATCGCTGCCGCACTTATGTTGAGGCGGGATTTTAATACCGCCTTTGTGATTGCTATTGTTGGCGTAGTAGCGTGGTTTTTAAACTATCGGATCCAGATGAAGCGAGTAACAGCGGCGGCAGATGCGGAACGAGATCGCGAGATGGAAGAAACAGATGAACAGAATTAACGTCCTATGTGGCCGACTTATTTGCATTGCGCTGGCACTCGCCTCCTTTGCCACCGCTCTGCGAGCGTCGGATGACTCAGAAGTTCGAGGAACGGTTCAGAGAGTTTTTCAACAATTGAAGTCCAGGGACTACGGGAGCCTCTATGAGTTTTTGCCGGCCGCTTCGCGCGCTCGCATGACACGCGAGCGATTTATTTCGGCGCTGCAACGCGCTCAAAACGTTTACTCGCTAGATCGTATGGATGTCGGAGTAGTGAGAGTTGTGGGAGATATCGCCCTTGTTGATACGGTGCTTTACGGACATGTAGTCGTACCGGTCGAGACCGAAGGAAAGATTGTGGTGCAGCAGTATCTCGTCCGTGAGGACGGAAAGTGGCGGGTCGCCACTGGTGATCGCGGCACTGTCGACCGCTTTCTAAATGCCAATCCTGCTTTCCGCAAGAGTTTTGCCATTCGCAAGCCGCGGATTTATGTGAAGCAGGACGGAAAGTGGGTTTTGTTCAACCTGCCAGGGAGAACCTAGCTCGGTAGGTATAGGCTAAGGAAAGACAAAAGACTTACTTCCCCTAACTGAGGTTCCTTCTTTTCTGTTAGGTGAGCATCGTAAGATCGTCAAACGACAATTGTGAGTTATCCACCCGCTCACTGTACTCTCCATGTCGAATTCTGGAACGGGGAACTTCCAGAGCCTCACGCACCGCGTCGAGGTGGAAACGAATGATTCGCGGCGTCAGACGCACCGAAGGGATGCGACGTTTGCGGGCAAGCCGTCGCACGGTTGATTCGCTCACTTGCAAAACATCTGCAAGCTGGCGCGCAGTTAGAAACTCTTCGCGCTCTTCCATGGCTTCTTTGTAATCCTAGCGCAAGCACAACCAACTCGCCAAAAATAAAACACTAAAGAAGTCGGGAGTCGGGAGTCTGGAGTCGGGGGCGTGTTGGGGTTTTGGAGTGTTGGAGTCTGTCTCAAGACTTCTCGACATCAAGACTCCCGACTCCCGACTAGCTTATTAGTTCCGCGGTAAGGAAAGCGCCATGCGATAGACCGCAGCACCGTCAATTTCCTGATCCTGTGTGACAGAGTGGCCACCATCAGTTTTCGCCGTAACGCGATACTTCCCTGCCTCCGGCGAGAGTCGAAAGACGAACGACCCTGTCTCGTTCGTGATGCGTCCGTCAATTTTCTTTACGGTTCCATCGTCAAGCAACCTGGACAGTTCGATCTTTGCGTTCGGAACGCTGCGCCCCTCCGCGTTGAACACACTGCCGCGGATGAAGGCTATCGAGCCCTCGTCGATTGTCAGTATGAGGTGGTCACCCAGTGATCGGGTCTTACCCGCTTTGACTTCGACATTCTCAATGGTGCCGACGCTTAAGCCTGGTTTGCGAAAAGTTAGCCCGTAAGTGCCGGGTGAAAGGCGAACCGTGAAATCTCCATTCTTGTCGGTCTCGGAACGGCGGATTTCCTTGTCGCCTTGTCGAACGACGACTGTAACTCCGGCGGCCGAGCCCGTCTCTGCACGTACTTTGCCCTTGATGCTGCCGGTGGTGGGGTCCTGCGCCACAATCGAGATACCTGTCAGAGCCGTGATAATGAGCGCGAATGCGAATCTACTGAATCTCATCTCTCAATCTCCACGTATTAGCCTTAGACTGAAGTTCGCGAAGCCAAATAATAACATCCCCAAGCGTCAGGCCACTTATGCCCAGTTTATGGATGCGCTCGTAACTCGACGGTGTTGCCCAGATTTGCGACGCCTAAGTAGACCCGTATAATCGCTTCACCGTTTCCCCGGACGGAAAGATCCGAGATGAATCAGAAGAAAATCATCTGCCGGTTCCTCCAATGGTTGTGCCTTATCTTACTTTCTGCAGTTTTCGTTTTCTCTCCCTGTCTGGCTCAGAGCACCGAACCACCGCAACAACGACCGCGCAAGGTATTTAATGCACCAGAACAGAATCCGGAAGAGATATTGCGAATCGATACGGATCTGGTGTCGGTCGACGTCACCATAACCGACGCCGAGGGGCGTCCAGTCCGCAATCTTCGCAAGGAAGATTTCAAACTCTTTTCAGATGGGGTGGAACAGCCGCTTTCTTTTTTTGAAGTAGAAAGACGACCTGGCGAACCGCGGCCCTTGGCGGTCGTGTTCGCACTGGACATCTCTGGGAGCATGACTCCCGAAGAGATGGGGCGACTGCGTATTGCCTTGCAGGCATTCTCTGCTCAGCTGGTCGGTCATCCGGTCGTTTATGCCGTAATGACCTTTGGAATGAATGTGAAGACGCTGCAGAGGTTCACTTCCGAACCCGAGAAGTTAGACAAAACTTTCGAGCGTATTTTGCGCGAACCCAACGGGCTCTCTACTCACACTTACGATGCCGTTAGCGTTTACGTCGTCGCATTGCCTTCGTTTTCACGCCTGATGCCGGCGTCGACGCAGACCCCTCTGCCCACTCCACTGGATGTCAGCGGACTGGCGGAAAAAACCGGTGGCAGCAGTGCCTATGCCAATCAAAACGATTATGGACCGTTGTTTCGGGCGCTCGCCGAAGAGGTGAGTTCGGCTTACGTCCTTGCTTTTTATCCGGCTGAAGAAAAACGGCGAGACGGCCTAAACCACACCATCAAGGTTGAAGGACCGAGTGGGTTGACGCTGCGCCAGAGCCGCCAAACTTACCAGGCTGCGAAAGGCAGCAGGCAGTAGGCGGACGAAAAGCGCTGCTATTTTCCTGATTGAATCTGATCCTTATCATTCGCCATTTCCGTGACCAATGATAAATCTCAAATCGTGAAGTATATGACCAGGCTGAGTACTACTCCTAGAAGCGGCAAACGACAATGATAAACATCGGATTTCAGATGGAAAATGGCTCTCTTTACCCCGCCGTATGCTAGCCCTCCTAAAACTCGTCCTCGTCCTCATCGTCGTCAGCGTCTTCTTCTTCTACGATGTCTAACTCCACGGGATCGAGGCCGACGATCTCAAGACCAGTCCCGCATTCCTCACACGAAACGATATCGCCCTTATCTGTGTCCAGATCCACGTGGACATCAGCGTCGCATTCAGGGCAAGTTCCTGTCGGCACCTTTTCTACCTCCGGTGATAATCAATAGGGCAGTGGCTCATCCAACTCGGGTAACCTCCTGCCTTGCTTAAGGGTAGCGGACAATCTAACCGTGCCTATCGAATTTTGCAACAGTCTTTTTAATGCTGCCATTTCTCTGGCAGTTGACCTTTGACCACTCGCTTAGACCAAGCAGCCCGCCGCAGTTCCACAACAAAAAACCACGGATTGGGTGGATTTCCCCAACCGGTAAACTAACTGTGGCTTACCACAGCAAAGCTCGCCGTACTTATCGCCTGCCCGAGAAGGGTTAACCTGATTAACCACTGTTCGCATCCGCCTCGTCGCGAGACTCCAGGGCCGCGCATAATTCGCGACGATGTTTGCGCATGTCAAGAGAAGACGAATCGCTTTCGCGTTGGCAACCTGGATTGCTGTTGTGTTTGTGGTTTCGTACTTTTCGCTGGGCCGGACAGCTCATACCAGCCTCAACCCGTCCTCGCTCAAATACCACGCTAAGTCTCCACTTAAAAACGACACTTCGGCCCCCCGCAGACTCGTTGGTTCCCGGACCGCTGATACGGACCATGACGGTTTGCCGGATGCGGCTGAGCTATCCACTTTCACGGACCGGCAAAACTTTCGTAGTTGGTTTACGAGTATTGCGGAAATGCAATTCTACCGATTGAGCCAGCAGTGGAATGTGGACCAGCGCGACTGTGCCGGCCTGGCCCGGTTCGCCTGGCGCGAAGCCTTGCGCCGGCACGATCGAGCATGGTTTCAGAGAATGGGTCCCGGTTACGAAGAAATCGCTCCAGATGTTGGCAGCTACATCCTCGAACAGAGTCCGATAGGCGAAAAGCTCTTTCGAACGGATTTCGGAAGCTACAAAGAAGGCGATCTGACGTCGGGCACGTTCTCGGAATTCGCCGATGCGCGCACGCTCAAGACTTTCAACTGCAAGTTTGTCAGCCGTGATCGACATGTTGCTGAGCCGGGAGATCTCCTTTTCTTCTACCAGCCATGGGTCCAGAAGTTTCCATTTCACGTGATGATCTTTCTGGGACAAGCTCACATCGCGTCTGAAGGAAGTAACGACTGGGTGGTTTATCACACGGGCGCGTCGCCAAGCGATGAAGGGGCCGTCAAAAAAGTACGACTATCAGTGCTGGACCACCACCCGAACAAACGTTGGCGCCCGGTCGAGAGTAATCCTAATTTCGTCGGTTTTTATCGGCTCAAGATCCTTGAGTAACGGTTTTTTAACAAAAGGAAAGCAAAGTGTTGCGCTTCAATCTTAGTGCGAGTCGGCGGCTGGCGCCGTTGGTAGTTTACTTGATCGTAGTCGTCGCAGCGTGCTCAATCGCCGTCTTGCGCTCGCGGGCAATGAAGGAATCGCCGGCTTTGCAGGCCGAGCGGGCCACCACCCCGGAGTCGGCTTCGAACAAGCCATACTTTTCTCTGTCGACTCATCGCACGTTCGCCACAAACGAAAGCGCGCGCTTTTGGGTAGATTATCAACGCGTCGACCATCTCGATTTCCGCGTGTATCAAGTGAAGGATCCTGCCAGATTCTTTGCTCAGTTGAGCAATCCGCATCAGATGGGACAACAAGACCAGGAAGAGGTGGCGACGCTGGGTCACCAGCCTTCCCTGCTCGAACGCGTTCGAACTCTTAAGCGTTGGGCGCTATCCGGAATCAAAAACTACGTGCGAGCCCAACTCCAACACGACTCGCGCCAGATCTTCAATCATAAGTTTCGCGCCGAAGAGCCCAGCAAACGCACGCCGCTTAATACTGCGGACTACGCGCGTGTACCATTGCTCAATCCTAATCAGCTTGTCAGCAGTTGGCGCGAACCACTGCCGGTGCTCGAAAACCAGTACGACCGCCGCATGATTCCTCTTGGGAAGCGCGATGCAGGTGTTTATCTAGTCGAGGCGGTCGAGGCCGATTTGCGCGCGTACACGGTCGTCGTGGTGACGGATCTCACGATGATTGAAAAAACGACTCACGATGGCGAGTTGGTGGTCTATACGGTTGACCGGCGGACCGGTGAACCGCGTTCCGGCGCTACGGTCGAAGTAGTAAAAGGTAGGAAAACGATCGCCAGCGGGACTACGGATAAACAGGGCATCCTTAGAACCAAAGTCGAGAAGCCTGTACAGGCCGAAGAAGACGATCCCGCGACGAATGATCCGGACAATGCAAGCTACATCGTTCTCGCGAAACATCGCGAAAACTTCGCCATCTCTGATCTTGAATCTTACTATTTCGGTAACTACGAAGGTGACGATGATGAAGGAAAGCTGCGAGGCTACATCTACACCGATCGTCCAGTCTATCGTCCCGCGCACAAGGTTTACTTCAAGGGCATCCTCCGCGCCGTGGACGAGCGCGGAAACTACCGCGCTGTTGGGGGGAACTCCGTCACAGTCACTATCGAAGATCCAAACAACGCCAGCGTCTTTGCCAAAGATCTGACCCTTTCTTCTCGCGGAACTTTCAATGGTGAGATGGAAATACCTGAAGAGGCTCCGCTAGGCAACTACCGCATCGTCGCTGAAGTCGACGGCGGTAGCTCCAGCGGTAGTTTTCTGGTAGCTGAATATAAAAAGCCGGAATACAAGGTGAAGGTTTCGGCTCCGGGGAAGTTTCTTCCCGCCGGCGAGACAACAAAATTTACAATTGATGCGCGCTACTTCTTCGGAGCTCCAGTAGCCAATGCCGAGGTCAAGTACTACATCTATCGTTCGCGTTATTACGCATGGGGGTTCAGCGAAGACGAAGACGATCCGGCAAGCGAGGGAGACAGCGAGGACTCAGAGGGTTACGGTTATGGCAACGACATGGTGCAGGAAAATGAAGGAAAACTCGATTCACGCGGACAAATGCAAATCGAGTTTCAAATTCCTGAGGGGAATGAAAACGAACCCTTTGACTATAGTTATCGTCTCGATGCGCAAGTAACCGATTCATCGCGACGCACGATGGATGGCGCAGCGAGTTTCATTGCCACGAGGGGCAACGTAGTCGCGCATGCTACACCCGATCGTTATGTTTACAACAAGGGTGACGTGGCCCGGATTAATGTGGTTACGACCGATTACGAAGGGCGTCCAGTACCCTCAAAGGTGTCCCTTCAATTTGTCTCTCGCACGTGGACCAAGGTGGAGAAGCAGCAGAATGGCGACACCTATTCGGACTATGAAATGCACGAACGAGAACTGGCTTCTGGCGAGCTCACAACGGATGCGCAGGGACACCGCGCTTATGAATACACAGTTTCTGAGACCGGAAGCATCTCGATAAAGACGATCATCACAAATGAGAACAAGCAATATGTGTCGCTGGGTGGTTATCTATGGGTAACAGATCGCAACTTGGAGTGGGCAGATTCTGCGTATTACAACGAAGACTACCGCTCGATAAAACTCGTGTCCGACAAAAAGTCGTATCTGCCGGGAGAAACTGCTCACATCCTCGCGATCCTCCCAACCGACAATGCCAACCTGCTGATAACGACCGAACTCGCCACGGTGATGTCGGCCAGACATCTTAACTCGCCGGGAAAATCGATCATGATCGATGTGCCCATCGAGGCGAGCTACGCGCCCAACATATTTTTGAATGTCACTTACGTAAAAGATGGCGACATGTTTACGCAGGATCAGCGATTGACAGTCCCAGCGACTGACAAACTGCTGAACCTGGAGATCATCTCGAACAAGAAGGAGTACAAGCCGCGCGAGACCGCTTCCTACACAGTGCTGGCCCGCAATGCGGATGGCGCACCAGTCTCAGGCGCTGAAATAAGTCTTGGCGTAGTCGATGAGGCAATCTATAGCGTGTCGTCTGAAACGGCTGGAAATATTCGCAAAGAATTTTACGGTCGCCGGTATAACTCTGTAGAAACCCATCTTTCGATTTCCTACACCTTTACTGGTTATGCCGGCGACAGGCCGATGGACCTCGCGCGCAATAAACCGACCTATCAATTGGCCGATTTCAAAAACGAGGGCGACTTTGTAGAACCAGTTGTCAGGAAGCAATTCAAGGACACTGCTTTCTGGCAAGCAGATGCGATTACCGGTGCTGACGGTCGAGCCACCGTCAAGTTTCGCTTGCCCGATAATCTCACTACATGGCGAGCGACTGCGCGTGGAGTTACCGCCGATACAAAGGTTGGCGTCTCGAGCTACAAAGTGGTCGCGCGAAAAGACGTAATCATGCGACTCGAGACTCCACGCTTTCTGACGCAGGGAGATACAGCAACCCTCTCGGGAATCGTGCACAACTATTTGAACGCGGCAAAAGCGACCCAGATCTCCATCGAGGTCAGCGGCGCTCAACTGTTGAGCTCGGCAAAGCAAACACTGACAATCGGAAAGGAAGGAGAGCATCGGGTCGACTGGCAGATTTCAGCGCCTGAAGCAGGTCAGATCAAGCTCCTTGCAAAGGCGCTCACAAATACCGAGTCAGATGCCGTCGAACTGACGCTCGATGTTGTTCCACGCGGTCTTCATCAAACGAAGAATCAGGCGTGGGGCAGTTCCGACAACAGCATCGAGCAAACGTTCACGCTGGACCTGCCGTCCGAAGCAGCCCCACATGCCCGCAAGCTCCGGCTCGAAGCTTCGCCCTCGGTCGCCGCAACCCTCTTCGGGGCCTTGGATTACTTAACAACCTATCCTTACGGCTGCACGGAACAGACTATGTCGAGTTTCCTGCCGAATGTCATCGTCTCGCAGGCTTTGAAAGACGTGAAGACAGCTTCGATTCACGAGTCGAATGACCTCGGCAAGAAGGTTCTGCGCGGTCGCGATCGCTTGTACGGATTTCAGCACAGTGATGGTGGTTGGGGCTGGTGGAAAAATGATCAAAGCGATCCGTTCATGACCGCGTATGTTGTCGACGGTCTAACCCTGGCGAAGAACGCCGGGCACGACATAGACCAGGCTCGCATCGATCGTGGCCGGCAAAGACTGATGGAGATGTTTGCATCCGGCAAAACCGAGTCTGGGACCGCGATAGATCTTGAGACGCGCGCGTTCATGGCGTACGCGCTTGAGGAGAGCGGTGGTTCGAATGGCCGCAACGTCGAACAGATCTTTTCAGAGCGTGGAAACCTTCAGCCATACGGCCGGGCTCTGTTGGCATTAACCCTGAGGCTACGCAACGACGAGGCCCGCGCACGCTCGATGGCAACCGATATCGAACAGTCAGCAATCAGTGACTCTGTTCTAGTTCACTGGGAATCACATCGCAAAGAGATGCTCGACTTTTCCGAAGAGAACGACACCGAAGCCACTGCTCTTTCCCTTAAGGCGCTGACGCGAATTAAACCGGACAGTCCCCTGCTGTTTCGAGCCGCTCGCTGGCTGGTGTCACATCGTACAAATAGCTACTACTGGAATTCGACGAAGGACACGGCGTTTGCCATCTTCGGTTTGATTGATTACGTCAAGGTTAGCAGAGAACTCGCGCCCGATTATCAACTCGAAGTCTACGTCAACGGTGAAGCAGTACTGATAGAGCACGTGACATCAGCATCTCGACCCTTTGTGATCAATCGCAAGGGTGCTGATATTCCTGGGACTAACATCATAAGGCTTGTAAAACGCGGGCCCGGCACAATCTACTTCTCCGGGGCTGTGGACTATTACACAGGCGAAGAGGAAGTTGCCGCGCGCGGAAATTCCCAGTTGAGCATTACTCGCGAATATCTTCGGCTGCGAGTAGTAGAAGACGGTTACAAGTTGAAGTGGATTGTTGAGCCGCTCACGGGTGACATACAGTCGGGGGACCTGATCGTTGCGCGACTTCACATCACTGGGCATAACGCTCGGCACTTGATGATCGAGGATCCCATTCCTGCCGGAGCCGAGCAGCTCGAAAGTCTGGGCAGCCTGAGTCTCGATTACACCGATACGCTCTGGAGTGGCTGGTACAGCTCGCGTGAGTTTCGCGACCAGCGCACCGTCTTCTTCCTAGACTATTTCTCAGGTGACACAACCTTGCAGTACGCAATGCGCATTCAGGTTCCAGGGCAGTTTGTTATAGCTCCGGCCCGGGTTGAGCTGATGTATCAGCCGGCGATTGAGGCGAATACATCAAACAGAAGGTTGTCTTTTCTCGAGCGTCAATGACCGTTTATCAGCACGTCGACGGTAAATCCGCCGAGTGTTCATGTTTCCAAAGAGGCAAAAATCATGTTCAGAAATTCTGTATCGGCAATCTTTGATGCCGCACGAAGGCTGTTTACAAATTGGCAGGCGCTCGCGCTCATGGCAGTGATCTACGCCCTGCTTTTAACCACACTTTACGTCTTTGTAACTACTAAAGAAGCCACAACCATTCAGGTGGTTGCGACGGTCGCTTTGGCTTTTGCGACGCCGATCCTCTTCTTCGTACTACAAACGGCTAGCATTAATTACGCGAAAGTCGGGACGGGTAGGCGATTCATGCTGAGTACGATTGCTAATTGCTGGAAACTCTTCGTTGTTAGCCTGCCCATCATCGCCGCTATCGTCCTCGCGGTTTACCTCCTGAACAAGGTCCAGACTCACTTGCCTGGGGGCCTCGCAAGTAATTCTCCCCATCCTAATGCGATAGCGGCGTCGGCTCAGATGACCAAAGCATCAACCCATTGGGCCGGTGTTGCGCTGACGAGCCTTCGCTATCTTTTGCTTGGCCTGCTCGGACCTCTGGCGCTTATGCACCTGTGGATTTCGGCAAGCGAACATGGTTTGATCGGAACGTTCAGACGCGTTCCGACGCATCTGGCTCGTGCTTATGCCGCCCGTTCTGTCCTTATTTATACGACAGGCTTCGTTGTTTTCGCCGTAGTGCCCTACTTTATCTTATTTGAAACGACAACTATGACTGGGGCCTGGCGGGAAATCGCCTTGCTCTCTATTCGATTGATGGCCGTGTTTTGTCTCACGCTTTTAGGGTGGGTAATAACTGTCGGGGCATTGTCTCTCGCAGAAGATCCGGCGCCACCACTCGTCAGCTCATGATCAACATCAACACGTATGAAAGCCACCATCTCAATTCACAGGCGACACAACGAGTGGCTCGTTGGTGGCGTGCGGCATATTCGCGTGCTGGCGTTGCTTGGGTGCATCGCGACTTCTGGCTTTCTTGTTAGCCAGAAAATGATGATGCGATCCAACTCCGTTTCGTCGGCTGGTCCTGTCATTGACAACCTGGTCGATGAGCATCTACGGCAAGCCGCCATCTCAGCCTTAGAACAACGCGAAGGAACCATTCTGGTTATCGATCCGCAGAGCGGTCGCCTCAGAACCGTGCTGAACTCTGAAATGGCATTTGCAAGCGTCTATTCGCCAGGCTCAACCATCAAGCCATTTGTCGCCTTGGCTGCCATGCGTTCGGGCTTAATTAACCGCGAATCTCGCACCCTTTGCCGCGAAAAATATTCGCACGAAGAATTTCAAACTGTTTGCTCACATCCCCGGTACCTTACGCCTCTGAATCCCGCTGAAGCGATTGCATATTCCTGCAACTACTATTTTGCGAGACTCGGCGAACGACTAAATGAATCTGATTTCAGAGCGACGCTTTCCGAGTTTGGATTCGGACAAAAGACGGGGATCAATTCCGAGCACGAAGCGGCCGGATCACTCCGCGGCGCTGAATGGCATTCTCAGAATGCGCTCGGCGATGGTGATTATCTTCAGGTCACTCCTATTCAGTTGCTGATGGCCTATTCCGCCCTGGTTAATGGCGGTCATTTATTCGCGCCGCGCATTGCTAACACCAGGGACTTTTCGGCTCATCCCCAGACTATCATTCAGATGACTGGCGACGAGCACGACGTGATAATTGAGGGATTGCGCGGCGCCGTTCGCTTTGGCACCGCGGAGCGAGCGGGTCTCAATTACCTCCCGCTCTACATTTTGGGTAAAACAGGTACCTCTACTCCGCTCAAAGGATTTCACACACAGGGATGGTTCATTGGCTTCGCATCAGATAGGCTTGGTCAGTTTGTGAATCCAAGACTCGGCGTTCTCGTTTTTCTCAAAAGAGGACACGGAGCGGATGCGGCAGAAGTATCGCTGAAGATCTTTGAGGAGTATGCCCGCCTTAACGAGGCTCGAGCCGATATTGGGAAAGGGCAATTAGAAGAGCCCGCGACAGCAAGTCATGGGGAGATAAAACCATCCGCAACCTTTTCGCCGCTTCCCCCTTTCACCTCCTCTGCAACGGTCCGCGTGCATCTAACGCGCGAAAACATCACTCGCGCAATTTCGCTCGAAGACTACGTGGCTCACGTCGTCGCAGCGGAAGGCAGCATGGAAACGAACATTGAGGCGTTGAAAGCCCTGGCTGTAGCAAGTCGCACCTACGCCGCCAGAAATAAGGGGCGACATGCGACGGAAGGTTACGACTTCTGCAATACAACTCACTGCCAGCTCTTTTCCACAGCAGGTGAAGAAATTAACGATGTCGTGCACAGGGCGATAAGCGAGACTGAAGGCGAAGTCTTACGAGACGACGAAGGCCGCCTGGCGGAGTCTTACTTCAGTGCTTCTTGCGGGGGCGAAAGCGCAAACATAGCTGCACTATGGGGTACTCGCCCACAGACGTATTTAAGCGGAGTTAGAGATGAGTATTGCGCCACCATGCCGCACAGCCATTGGACCGATGTAATCACCGCAAAAGACCTTCTCCGGGCTTTGCGCAGCGATCCGCGCACAGATGCGGGCGAGGAACTGAAGGAGCTCTTTGTAAAACGGCGAGATCAGACCGGCCGAGCTGAGCAAATCACAATTGTGGGTCAACGACACCGCACGGTTAGAGGGTGGGACTTTAAGATCATCGTCGGTAGGGCGCTGGGCTGGAACCTACTAAAAAGCTCCCGCTTTCAAATTTCGCATTCCGGATCCAATTTCATTTTTAGGGGCAGCGGTTTTGGTCATGGACTGGGCCTCTGCCAAGAAGGTGCGCACGTTATGGCCGAGCGAGGCTTTAGCTACAGGCAAATCCTGGCCAAATATTTTCCCGGGACAACTGTGGGAATGAACCAGAGGGTCGCATACTCAGCAGATCTGCTTTGGTCGATGGATTTGCCGAAATCCAACATTCCGAGTACGGTCGCGACCAAAAGCTCAGGTAGCATTCGTCTCAGACTGGCGAGCGAGCATTTTCGTGTTAGCTATCCTGCTACCGCAAAACGAAGTGATGCAGAATATTTACTCCAGCTGTTGGAAGCCACTCGCAGCGATCTGCTTCGTCGTTCTTCATTACCCCAAACGGCACATCTTCCTTTCGTTGAAGTTTTCGCTAACGAGACCACAGGTGACTTTGTCGGCCGAACAGGTCTGCCATGGTGGGCAGCAGCAGCCAGCCAGGGTGACCGAATTGAACTCCAACCGGTGTCGTTGCTGAGGCGACGCGGGATTTTGGAAACAACTTTGAGGCACGAACTCGTACATAAGATCGTTGATACAGTAGGGAAAGGTAGAGCTCCACGTTGGCTCGCTGAAGGATTAGCGTTGTACCTTGCTGGTGAAGGACCAATGATTTCCCGCTACCAACCAATGAAGAGAATATCGGTCGTAGAGTTGGAACAGAGACTTGCCGCGCCGGCCGACTCTCGCGAGATGCGGGAGCTTTACGCCGCTGCCTATGCTGAGGTACGAGGTTTGATTGAGTCGGAAGGTGAAGCTGCAGTATGGCAGCGTGTCAGGCTTAATTGAAAACCCCTTGGCGTGATTCACCCCGGAGGGGTTACCCCGGAGAGGTGACATGTTTATAGCTCGTGAAACCACCCCTATCCGGCGCCGTTCGGAGGAGCGGAACGTGTCTAGACTAGTACCAGTCAAGTTGAGTTCCGCTCCTCCGAACGGCGCCAGGTGCTTCTTACGTGCCGGTCTATAAACATCTCACTCCTTCCGGAGTGAAGAATCCTGATAAGATAAAAGTCCAGGCGGACGAGGCACGTTCATTGTGGGCGCA
>WNFY01000670.1_pt1 | contig 36758 bp, 30 predicted proteins | sample 5400091 | NCBI WGS metagenome assembly WNFY01 (sample SAMN13153364, study PRJNA577476) | soil metagenome | isolation source: 60 cm soil or saprolite under grassland replicate 1 | place: USA:California | collected 2016-06-15 | reverse complement strand
CCAAGATCGACAAGGTTCTTTCGGATCGTTTCGGAAAGTTTGGGCGCAGCTTTCGCGCGCAGTCTGCTCAGCGCGTCGCCCGCGCGATTCATTTGGCCGCGAATTTTTTCGATTTCCTTGGCAAGGCGCTCCAGCTCCGCGTCGCGTCCTTCGATTTTCTGCATTCGTTCGGCGGCGCGCCGGCCGAAGTCAATCACTTCTACAATCGAGCCGCCGTATTTCCGCTTCAATGTTTCGAAAAGTGAAACGCGCTGCTCAAGTCCCGCGAGTTGTTCGGGATCGAGATCCAGTTTTTCGGCATAGTTGGAAAGCGACCGCGCAATTTCGGACAGCTGCACGACGGCGGCAGCATGTTCGGAAGCAAGCGGTGCGGTGGAGATGTCGATCTTCTCCAGCTCGCGCAGCAGCCGTTGCGTTTCCGCGAGCTGCGACAGGACCGATTCGTCGGCCTCTGAAAGTTTGTTTGCCGCCGCACTCGCCAGTTCGATCAGCCGTTTGCCGCTGCTGCTTAGTTTGTAGCGCGTCTCAATCTCTTCCTCTTCGCCGGCGACGAGATTTGCCGAATCAATTTCAGTGATTTGATGACGAAGGAGATCGAGCTCCTGTTCGCGCGCGGTTTCAGCCGTGTTGAGCGCGGCGTGTTCAGCTGTGAGCGTCTGCAATTCCCGAAAATCTTTTCGATATTCCTCGAGCCGCTCTTCAGCGCGAGCGAACGAATCGAGGAGATCGAGCTGCTTGTCCGGCGACAGTAGCGACTGGTGATCGTGCGGGCCGTGGAGATCGACCAATGCGTCACCGATGCTTTTCAAGATCGACAATGTCGTGGGCGAGCCGTTGATGAACTGACGATTATTGCCCGCGGCGGAAAGTGTTCGCTTAACGATAAGATCATCCGCGCACGGTTCGACGCCGGCCTCAATCAGTTGCGGATTCAGTTTTTGCAATTCTTCGCCAGTGAAAATCGCTTCCGCTGTGCAAGTGTCGGCGCCGGTGCGGATGAGCGATTTGTCCGCGCGTTCGCCAAGCAAAAGCTGGAGCGCTCCGATGATGATCGATTTGCCCGCGCCGGTCTCACCCGTGATCGCAGTGAACCCAGGCGCAATCTGCCACTCGAGTTCTTCGACGAGCGCGAGGTTTTTGATTCGGAGCAGATTCAGAATAGCAGGCATGCAGAGGTTGAGAGTTGAGAGTTGAGAGTTGAGAGTGCGGCGCTGTTGAAGATTTCAAACACTCGCCACCCAACTTTCAACTCCGAAAGCTCAATTTCTCGATGAAGCGCTGTCGATCTTTAGTCGTGCTCGTCCTTATGCTCGTCATCGATGCTCGTGCGGCCGAGCAACCGCTCGCTGCATCAACCATTATCGTTTACAACAAAGCGGCCGTCGATTCGCCCGAGCTGACGAGATTTTACGCCCAGCAACGCGGCATCGCGTCCGATCACATTGTCGGCCTGACTTGCTCGACGGACGAAGAAATTAGCCGTGAGGAATACGATGCAAACATCGCCGAGCCGCTGCGTGAGGCTTTCAAAACACGAAAGTGGTGGACCCTCCGGGAAACGCCTGAGCAACAAACAGCCGTGATGAGCACGTCGATTCGGTTTGTCGCGGTAATCAAAGGCGTGCCGCTGAAAATCAAACCAACGGCTGGTCCATACCCGGGCGATCAATCGGCCGGCGGTGCTGTCAGCAGCCGCAACGAAGCGTCAGTCGATTCGGAGCTGGCAAGTCTGGGTTTATTTTCGCGGCACATTTCCGGTCCGCTGCGGAATCCATATTTCCAGAGCTTCAAGGCAATCGGCGACGTCGATAACCCCGTTCTATTGCTGGTTTGCAGGCTTGATGCGCCAAAAGCCGAAACCGTGCGCCGAATGATTGTCGATTCGATTGCGACTGAAAAAAGGGGACTGTGGGGCCGCGCCTACGTCGATGAGGCACACGAGACCTCGGCCGGTTACGCGGTTGGCGACCAATGGCTCGCGGAAATTCCGGTGCAGCTGCACAAAGTTGGAGTGCCAGTCGTTCATGATAATTCACCAGCAGTTTTCCCGGATGGTTATCCAATAACCGATTGCGCGCTTTATTACGGTTGGCGAACGGAAAAAGTGACCGGCCCTTTCGCGCAACCTGAGTTCCATTTTTTACCGGGCGCAGTCGCGGTTCACATCCACTCTTTCAGCGCGATGACTTTGCGCGACCCGAATGCGAACTGGGTTGCGCCTCTCCTTTCGCGGGGCGCCGCGGCCAGTATCGGTAATGTTTACGAGCCTTACCTCCAATTCACGGCGCATCTGAATATTTTCGACGACCGCTTGCTCCACGGTTTCACTTTTGCCGAGAGCGCCTATTCCTCGATCGAAGTTCTCTCCTGGATGTCGGTGATGGTCGGCGATCCATTATATCGCCCGTACGCGTTATGGTTGCAGATTGAAACCGCGGCCGATTCTCCAAAAAAGGACTCTTGGAAAATGTACCACGATTTCGCGGTGCAGAATTTTTCGAGCGCATTGGCGCAATATCGTTCCCTCGCGCGGCAGGCCGCATCGCGGGCGCACAATTGTCCGATGCTCGAAGATCTTGGACTGATGGAGATCGGCGACGGAAATTTGGCTGCGGCTACGAGCTACTTCGGCGAAGCGCGCACCTGTTATTCCAATCGCGATGACATTTTGCGGGTCGTGATCGAGGAAGCGGACGCATGGAGCAAACTAAAGAAGCCGAAACGGGGGATTGACTTGTTGCGCAGCGCGCTACGAGTTGCAGGCGACGCTCCCGCTGCCCCACTGCTCAGAACTCTCGAGCAGGAAGTGCGGGGCGCATCAATGACGCCGACACCGAGACCGACGCCGCGCCCTCGCTAGATCCGCTATCTGCCTAATAAATAATCCCCTCGGCTCGCTCCGGGTCATTCCGAGCGGAGCGAGGAGTCTTCTAAAAGCTGATGAATCACACCGTTTCCTTAGCGTGACGTTCGCTCCGTGGGTGAGATCCTTTGCTTACGCTCAAGATGATAACGAGCGCCTAACGAATGATTCCGCGTTCGCTGTTTTCGATGAACTCAACAATTTCGCGGACCTCTTCACTTTGTGACAGCTCCTTTCCAACCGCTTCCAGCGCCTGGGCGGTATTGTATTTAGAGCGGTAGATCAGGCGGAACGCGTCTTTGATCCATTTGACGTTTTCGGTCGAAAAATTTTTCCGTTCCAGGCCAATGAGATTGACGCCGCGAATCTCCGCCGGATTCCCGTCGGCGATCATGAACGGCGGAACATCCTGGACGATCTTTGAGCAGCCACCGGTGATTGCGAAGCGACCGATGCGGCAAAATTGATGGACCGCGGTCAGACCACCTATGACGGCGTTGTCTCCAACCTGCACGTGCCCCGCCAGTGTTCCGTTGTTGGAAAAGACAACTTCGTTTCCAACCGTGCAATCGTGGCCAATGTGACTATAGGCCAGAAAACTTCCGCGACTGCCTACTCGGGTCTTTCCATCGCTCAACGTGCTTCGGTTCACGGTCGCGAATTCGCGAAACGAATTTTCATCGCCAATTTCCAAATACGTCGGCTCGCCCGCGTATTTAAGGTCCTGTGTTTGCTGACCGATCGAGCAGTAGGCATAAAATTTATTCTTAGCGCCTGCGCGCATTGGTCCTTGCAGCGTGACGTGATGTTGCAGCCAGCAATTCGCGCCGATCACGACATTCGCGCCGATGAGGCAGTACGGGCCGACGATTGTTCCCGCACCAATCTCCGCGCTAGGATCGACAATCGCCGTTGGATGAATCTGCACGTCGCTCATCTATCGAGAAACGTGAACATCAATTCCCCTTCGGAAACGATCGCGTCGTTCACCACGCAGTGGCATTTCGCTTTCGCTAATCGTTCGCCGCGCGCCTTGGTCAGCTCGGCGTGAATAAACATCGTGTCACCCGGCATCACGGGCTTACGAAACTTCACATCGTCCGCGCTCATGAAATAACCGATGCGGCTGCTCGTTTTCGCGAGCTTGAATAGCAACAAGCTTGCGACCTGCGCCATCGCTTCCACTTGCATCACGCCCGGCATCACCGGATGACCGGGAAAGTGTCCCTGGAAAAACGGTTCGTTGATCGTGACTGATTTAACGCCGACGCATTTCGTTCCGCTTTCATCGAAGCTCACTATTCGATCGACCATCAAAAACGGGTAACGATGCGGCAAAATTTGCATGATCTCTTCGCTGTCGAGTCCGCCGTCGCCTTTCGGGACGACGCGCGGCAGCGTCAACGCGTCCCGGCGCGATTGTTCTTTTGCAATCGCGCGAGCTAATTCTGCATTCGCCGCATGGCCGGGCTTGACCGCGATGAGATGGCCACGGATGCGGCAACCGACAAGCGCGAGGTCGCCGACAATATCGAGGATTTTGTGTCTGACGAATTCGTCCTGGAAACGCAACGGCTCTTTGCTCAGGACCGCGTCGCCGCGCACGACGACCGCGTTTTCCAAACTACCGCCTTTGATTAAGTTTTTCTCGATCAGCGACTCGACCTCTTCGTAGTAAACAAACGTCCGCGCCGGCGCGATCTCACGTTCAAAAAGCGCCGGCACGATATCGGTCGACAAAAATTGCGTGAAACGATTGTTCGGTCCGGCTTGGGTGCACGAAACGCGGAAACCGTTGTCGTCCGGCAACAAGATGAGCATCGCGCCGGTTTTCGTTTCGACGTGCATCGGCTCGCGGACGTGGAAAAATTTTCGCGGCGCTTCCTGCGCCGAGACGCCGGCGCGTTTGATTACATCGACATATGCTTTCGCGCTGCCATCGCCGATCGGCGGTTCGTTCGCGTCCATTTCCACGATCGCGTTGTCCACGCCCATCGCCGACAGCGCTGCCAGCACATGCTCGACCGTGTGCACGCGCATTGATCCTTCACCGATCGTGGTCGCGCGTTCGACCATCTTGAGATTGTCGATCTTTGCATCGATCGTCGGCTCGTCCGGCAAATCCTTGCGCTTGAATTTAATCCCGTGGTCGGCCGGTGCGGGATGCAACTTCAATGATACTTTTTCACCGGTGTGCAGCGATGTCCCGCTGAAGCCGGCCGCTTTAGATAAAGTGTGTTGAAATTCAGGCGCGGAAGCCATCACGCCTAACTAAACAAAGATTTCCGATTCTGACCAGCGGCGTTACTTCAGCTCAAAAAACCCGCAATCAAACGCCATCATCTTGTCGATGTTCGATACACGTATGTGGTATACGCCGTGCGGCCAATCCTCCCAAACATCTACGGCATGTTCGCCGCTCTTTGTAAGGCGTGCTCGCTTAAGTATGGAATTAAAAGCGTTAGGTGCATCACCAGGTTTTCCGCTGATAGCGCGGAGGGGCAAGCCGTCCGTTGTTTCGAGAAAATCGCCATCTGCGTCGAGGCCGACTGCAATCTCGACAACCGAACGCGTGTCATTAACCAGCGGATTCATTACTAGCTTTACTGAAACATGGTCGGATGCCTCATTCGGCGAATTTGCTTCTTTTCCGAGGTTGTCGATCTTCGATTGCGCAACCATGTAACCGCGCGCGCGATATTTTCCGGGTGGCAAATCTTCGCCGGTATCGTTCTTGCCGTCCCAGGTCGTGCGCAGCGCGTTTTCGTCGATCGTGAAGTTGTCGATCTTGGATTCGCGATGGAGAACGCGGACGAGTTTGTCGTTCGAATCAAAAATCCCGAGGCTGATCGTTCCTTCCATTGGTGGCGGAACGAACCGGAGCTGAACAGTTCTTGCCGCGGATGCTGATGGTGACGGTAACGGCGTCTGCTCCGCTGTCGGTGAGGAAGTCGGAGTTGGCGACGGCGATTCTTGTGCAAACAAGACGGACGTCGCCAAGAAGACAATTAAGAACGTGAAATGAATTGCTTTTGCCATGTCGAGCGGATTCGAGACACCTCTAAATATTTCTGGTTAACCGGAATCGATTGAACTCGTTCGTCTCCCGACTCTCTCGCCGCTACCCTCGCGGCGCAACCGTTCATGTCGCTCGTCCCACTCGCTCCATTCCTCGACTTCGCTCGGAATGAGAAGTGGATCAGATATAATAGCGCCAATTGATGTTCGGGAAAAGATTGTCGCGCCATTCGCAGTCGGCCAGAAATTTTTCATCCAATTGTCCGGTCTCGAACTGGTCGTGCAATTGATTAAAGCGGCTGAGGTGATCGATCGTGCGCTTAGTTGCGTACTCACGGGCGGTTCCGGTTCTCATTAGAAATGCCCAATCGCTCGATTGCGCCAGCAAAAGTTCGCGCGCGAGTTGTTTGAGAACGCGGTCGGTCGCTTCGCTTGAATCGCTCGCGTGTGCACTCGCCAACTTGGTCATCCGCTGCGCCGCGGCGTGCAGGTGCGGATAAATCCACGAATTGTTTTTGTCGATCCAGACCTCGAGATGACCTTTATCGCCCCAGCTTGATGCTGCCGGCTCGATCGTTTGCTGGGTCAGGTGCGCTGCCAAATATTCGCTAGGGCTCCCTAGGCAAAAATCTTTTTGGTCGAACGCCGCCTTGCGAATGAACGATTCGAAAAAGCGCGGCCCTTCAAACCACCAATGGCCGAACAGTTCTGCGTCGAACGGCACAATGATGATTGGATCGACATCGAGGGCCGTGAGCTGCCGAAATTGCGCGCGCCGTTGTTCCAGAAAATGCGCGGCATGCGCATCAGCCGCTTTTTCGGCCTCAGCCCGATCGTAAAGTTGCTTCTCCGCTTTGCGTCCGGTGATGCGGTGATATTTCATCCCGGAAAATTTTCGCACACCGCGCGCGATCGGCCCCAAATGCTCGAGCGGAAGATCGAATCCGACGTCGCGGTAAAATTCCCGATACGCCGGATCGCCCGGATAACCCTCCTCCGCACTCCAAACCTGGCGGCTCGAATCGCGATCGCGCGCGAAAGCAGCCGGACCTGGCGGCGTGTAACACGGCGCATAAATCGCGCGTTGCGGTTGCGGAGTTCCAAACAACAAACCGTGCGCGTCGAGAACAAACCAACGGACATTCGCTTCTTGCAAAATCGTGTCGATTCCGGGCGCGTAGGCGCATTCGGGCAGCCAAAAACCGGTTGGCTCGGCATGAAAAACATCGACATGCGCGTCCCGACCGATGAGAACCTGCGCGCGCGCCGCTTGGCGGGATTGCTGTTGAATCAGCGGCAGCAAACCATGTGTCGCTGCGCAGCCGATGATTTCGAGTGCACCCGCGTCGCGTAATTGTCGAAACGCCACAAGCAAATCGCCATTCCATTCGTCAACAAAGAACCGGCGGCTTTCTGAAAATAATTCGAAGTAGAACTCGCCCAATTCGGCAAGCTCCGGCTGATTTCGATTTCGCTTTCGCTCACGCGCCGCGAGATCGATGAGAAGATCGAGATGCCGGACGTAACGCTGGCGGAGCAGATCGTCCTGCAACATCATGCACAGCGTCGGGGTGAGCGACATCGTGAGCTTGAACGGAATGTTGTCGTTCACCAATCGTCGCATCATTTGCAGGAGCGGGATGTAAGTCTCGGTAATGGCCTCGAACAGCCAGTCTTCCTCGAGAAAATGTTCGTGCTCCGGATGCCGAACGAAGGGCAAGTGCGCGTGAAGAATGAGCGCGAGGTAACTCATTGCAGATTTCTTTACTCTGTCATTCCAAGCGGAGCGAGAAATCTCCCCAAAGCCCGTCGGTCACGCAAAAAGCGATGCCCGTCGCGTATTCCACGCGTCCCTCGTTTTTGATCTGAAGTGTGCCGTGCTCTACGACTGTGGGATCCCTCATCGTCTTCGCGATTCGGGATGACGGATTACAGCGTCCGACAGAAATCCTGAAACCGATCGAGACCTTTTTTGATGATGTCGATGCTGGTGGCGTAGCTGAGTCGAATAGTTCGGTCGTCACCAAATGCTGCCCCGGGCACGACAGCCACGTTTGATTTGCTGAGCAGTCGATCGGCAAAATTTTGCGAAGTCAGTCCGAGCTGACTGACATTCACCAAAACATAGAACGCGCCCTGCGGCTTCACTGCGGTCACGTTTGGAATTTTCGAAAGACGATCAGTCATGTAATTGCGGCGCATGTCGAATTCTTCGCGCATGTCAGCGACTGATTGCTGATCGCCCTTCAACGCGGCGAGTGCGCCACGCTGTGAGAACGAAGAGGGGTTTGCTGTGGTGTGGCTTTGAATTGAATCGACCGCCTTCGCCACTGCTTCCGGCGCCGCCAGAAAACCGAGCCGCCATCCCGTCATCGCGTACGATTTGCTGAATCCGCTGACGGTGATCGTCAGGTCGTAAGCTTCTTTCGAGAGCGACCCGATGCTGACGTGCTTGGCCTCGTCGTAAACGAGTTTCTCGTAAATTTCGTCGGACAAAATGTAAATATCTTCTCCGCTGGCCACTTCAACAATGGCCTCCAGTTCTTCGCGGGTGTAAACCGAGCCGGTCGGATTGCATGGACTGTTCATGATTAACATTTTCGTTCGCGGCGTCATTGCGTTTTGGAAATCCTCCGGCCGCATCTTCCAATGGTTGCGCTCCATCGTCGGGACGATCACCGGCTCGGCTCCAACGAGCCGCACCATCTCGGGATAACTGACCCAATACGGGGCGGGAATAATTACTTCATCGCCCGGCTGACAGGTGGCTAAAATAGCGTTGTAACAGGAATGTTTAGCGCCGTTACTCACGATCACCTGACCGGCGCGATACGTTAGTCCGTTATCCGCCGCTAATTTTTCCGCGATGGCCGCGCGCAATTCCGGAATGCCTGCGCTCGGGGTGTATTTTGTGAAACCGGCCTGCAACGCCTCGATCGCCGCGGCTTTGATGTGCTCCGGCGTATCAAAATCCGGTTCCCCCGCGCCGAAGCCGCAAACGTCGATTCCCTCCGCCTTCATCGCCTTGGCTTTGCTGTCGATCGAAAGGGTGAGCGACGGAGTCAGTTGGGCAGCGCGTTCAGAAATTTCCATGTCGATCTTGTTCGTTTTAATTCAGGGAGCGCACACTATTGGCGGCCGTAAAAGTTTTCAATCAAAGCTTTAAAATTATTCTCTTCGACACGGACAATCGCCATTTCGCGCTTCGCGTTCTCAATCGAGTCGGACGCGTGCGCAGCATTGATCATGATGGTCTGGCCGAACTCTTTTCGAATCGAGCCCGGCGGCGCTTTCGCCGGGTCAGTTGGGCCGAGGACCTCGCGAATCTTCCGGACCGCGTCTTCGCCTTGATAAACAAGGGCGATGCATTTTTCCGTGCCGGGCGCATCCCGTTTTTCCGGAAGCGTGTCGCTCGGGCGCGCGCCGGCCATAAATTCGACGATGTCTTCCCACGCATCGCGTCCCTTGTTGTGCCCTAATTTTTCCTGCAACACCGGCAGCACCGGGCCGTAAAAATCTTCCGCTTCCGCCACACTCATTCGGTGCACCTTAAAACCGACGATGTAGAGACCAGTCCGCGAAAAAACTTCGATCACTCCGCCCGGTCGCACATTTGGAAATTTGAAATTATCCGGCTTAATCAAAACGAGAGTTTTTTCGACCTTCGCGTCCTCGGGAAATTGGACTGCTTGATCGAGAACGCCGCCGTCGCGGTCTGAAAATTCGGCCCAAAGTTTTAAATCGCGCTCGATCGCCTTGGGATCGAAGACCGCGACGACCGCCGGCTCGAAGTAAGTAACTTTGCCCGCTTCGTCCGTAATGTAATCGCCGAAGGTATCGCGGATCGTTTCACCGCTCGTCTCTTCGTGAGAAATGTGACCAACGGTGTTGCGCATTTTTTCTGCGGCACTGGCACCTCGAAAAATCAAACATAAGATGCGTGCTCGCTGTCCTTGCTTTTCACCGGTAAAATTTTTTAGGACATACTCCCTGATTAATTCCTGTGTAGCGCGATGACCCGGTTCCGTTTCGCTCACAATCGTCTGGGCGTAACGCCTGATCAGTTCCTCGCTCGGCACGAACATGCGCGCTGCCACCAGATCCAGACCGGTGCGTGAAATCAGGCGCGCAAGGATCCCGCCGGTGCGCGATTTGCGCATCGAATACGGCGTAACGATGGCGTAGGAAAGTTCCTCGGTCTGCATGTACGTTTTGCCCGCGGCTTAAGATTAAACCGCGTTTTATGCAGAAAACCGTAGCCGCTAAAGGGTCGCCGAACCTACCCGACCGCGGCCAGAATCGCAACCCACTTTCCGCGTTGGCGCAGCTGCATAATGTCGATCTTATTGCGCTTGAGCGCGCGAGTTACATCGTGCTCCTGCTCGCGCAAAATCCCGGAAAGAATCAGCCAGCGTGCACCTTTGAGGATCGGGAGACTCTCAATTAGTAATTCGCTGAACAGATTTGCGGTGACGACGTCGACTTGGCCGCCGTAGCCCCGGCGAAGGCGGCTCCTGGCCCAAGATTTCCAACGGGGTACGTCGCCGATGCAAAATTCCACGTTGCCAATCTTGTTTGCGCGTGCATTTGCTTTTGCCGTCGAGATCGCAATCGGATCGTTATCGATTCCAACGACGCGCGTTGCTCCAAAACATTTCGCGGCCAGCGCCAGAATTCCGCTGCCCGTTCCAAGATCGACAATCGACCACTTTGGCTTCCAGTTTCGCGTCAATTGCTCGAGTAGTCGCAGCGACATCGCGGTCGTTGCGTGTTCGCCGGTGCCGAAAGCTGCGCCAGCGGGAATAATAATGTGGGAGCGGCCTTGGCGCCGCGACTTTGCCCGTCCGGCCCGGACTCGGGACACTGAGGTCCCTCCCACATTGGTGATAACGAGTCGTTGACCGATTGTGAGTGGTTTGCCTTTGTGGTTCCGCGAAAATCGCCTCAACCAATCGCCCGGAAGCTTTTCAATTCCTCCGCCGAATTCTCGTGCGAGCGTTTGGGCACCGTTTCGGGATCGGCAAGGCACTTCAAGGTGTAATCGTTTGCAGCCGGGCCGTTCGATAATCGCCAGTCCATTACCCGCGACCGCGAGCAACTGGTCTTCGTTGTCCCTCCACCACTTCTGACTCGCCAGTCGTCGCCACAAATACATGCGTTGAGTTAGTGCCCGGAAACTTGTTAGCCTTTACCTTATCTAATGAAACTTCGCGGCATTCACCATATCACTGCCATCGCGAGCGATCCTCAGCGCAACGTCGATTTTTACACCCAGATCCTCGGGCTGCGTTTTGCCAAGCGCACCGTGAATTTCGACGATCCTTCGACTTATCACGTTTATTTCGGCGATCGGAGCGGCCGACCGGGAACGGCGATTACGTTTTTCGCATGGCCCGGCGCCCGCCGGGGCTCGCGCGGAACGGGGCAGGTAATTGCAGGAAGCTTTGCCATTCCGCGGGGATCAATCGATTACTGGAAGTCGCGTTTCGCGGAGCATCGCCTCTTCTGCGAAAAAATCCCAGCGCGTTATGAAGCACCCGCCATTCGCTTAACCGATCCCGACGGATTGTTGCTGGAGCTGATCGAGTCCGAGCAACTGGACGATGTCGATCTTAAATACGAAAGCGAAGTGCCGCATCAATTTGCGATTCATGGATTTCACGCGCCGACGCTTGAGGTCCAGCAGGCCAAACCAACTGAAGAGCTGCTTAAAAATCTCGGCTTTGAATTAACCGCTGAAGAAGGGTCGCGGCGGCGATTTTCATCAAATTCGAAATCCACCAGCGCGCAGGTAGATTTGGTCGAACGCGCTGATGGACAGTTCGGAGTTAATTCCGCCGGCACGGTGCATCACATCGCGTTTCGCTGCGCGAACGAAAAGGAACAATTGCGCTGGCGAAAGCAGCTGGTTGCGCTTGATCTGAACGTCACGCCGGTGATCGATCGCTTTTACTTTCATTCCATCTATTTTCGGGAGCCCGGCGGAATTCTGTTCGAAATCGCCACTGAAGGTCCCGGTTTTACAGCGGACGAACCGGTCGAACATCTTGGCGAAAATTTGAAGCTACCGCCACAATACGAGGAGCATCGGGCCGAGATTGAGCGAGTCCTGCCTCCGATAATGTTCGAACCGGAAGCAAAAGAGGTGGGTTAAATTTGACCGAAGGGTATAATTCCCGGTAAGTAAACGCCTTTCACGCCATGCTCATCGTAATGAACGCCAGCGCCGGCAAGGGCGAGATCGACAACGTCGTTCGCGTGGTCGAATCGCTCGGCTTCCGCGCACACGTTATGCCGGGTGCGAACCGAACCGCGATCGGAGTCACTGGCAATCAGGGCGCGGTCGATCTTTCGCATTTTGAAAATCTTCCCGGCGTTTCGGAAGCAATCCGCGTCACCAAGCCTTACAAATTGATTACGCTCGATCTGCGGCCCGACCGCACGATTGTCGATCTTGGCGACGGCGCGCGAATCGGCGACGGCTCGCTCGCGATTATCGCCGGGCCATGCGCGATTGAAAACAGCAAGCAAGCGTTTGCGATAGCGGACGTCGTTCAGCGCAGCGGCGCGAGATTTTTCCGCGGCGGCGCATTCAAACCTCGCACGTCTCCCTACGCTTTTTCTGGTCTTGGCGAAGCCGCACTGAAAATTCTTGCCGACATTCGGAAGGAATTTGGTTTGAAGATCGTCAGCGAAGCGCTTGATGAAGCCAATGTCGATCTTGTCGAGAAATATGCCGACATGATTCAGGTCGGCGCGCGCAACATGCAGAATTTTACTCTGCTTCGGCGGGTCGGTCGCTCGAAATTGCCAGTGCTCTTGAAACGCGGAATGGCCGCGACATTGGAAGAATGGTTGCTCGCGGCCGAATACGTGATGGCGGAGGGAAATTACAACATCGTTTTGTGCGAGCGCGGGGTGCGTACATTCGCCCAGCACACGCGGAACACTTTGGATTTGGCCGCCGTTCCGGCGGTGCGGCGGATTTCGCATTTGCCGATAATTGTCGATGCTGCGCACGGAACCGGTCGTAGCTACATGGTCACGCCGCTTGCGCGCGCCGGTGTCGCGGTTGGCGCGGATGGTCTAATGATCGAAGTGCACGGCCGGCCCGACGAAGCGCTTTCCGACGGCGCGCAATCGCTAATGTTCGACGAATACGAACAAATGGTGCGTGAAGTTCGCCAAATCCACGACGTGATCTCGCGCAACCGCGCTTAAACCCGCAGAAAATTCGCGAGCAACTTACGTCCTTCGGTCGTCAGGATCGATTCGGGATGGAATTGCACGCCGTGGATCGGGAAGTGTCGATGTTGCAGTCCCATAATCTCGCCGTCATCAGTCTGCGCTGTGATTTCGAGTGAAGCGGGGAACGATTCACGCCGAACAATCAGCGAATGATATCTCGTTGCTTCGAGCGGCTCGGCTAAACCTGCAAAAACGCCACGGCCTTGGTGACGAATTTCCGACGTCTTGCCGTGCATTAATTTTTCTGCCCGCACAATTTCGCCGCCAAAAACCTGGGCGATGCATTGATGACCAAGACAAACGCCGAGAATCGGAACGCGCGGTCCCAATTCACGAATCAACTCGGAGCTGACGCCGGCATTTTCCGGGCGACCGGGTCCCGGAGAAATGCAAATTCGATCGAGTTTAAGTTTCTTAATCTCATCGACCGAAATTTCGTCGTTTCGCTTCACCACAAGATCGACATCCATCTCACCGAAAAGCTGGACGAGATTGTAGGTGAACGAATCGTAGTTATCGATTATGAGCAGTTTCATGGAATCGTTGCGCGCGCAATGGCCGCGAGCATCGCTTTCGCCTTGTTGACGCACTCTTCAAATTCTCGCGCGGGATCGGAATCGGCTACAATACCGGCGCCAGTCTGGAAAAAAGCTTGCCCGTTCTTCAAAATGATCGACCGGATTGCGATGCAACTGTCATGCGATCCGTCGAACCCGAAATAGCCGACAATGCCGGCATAAAACCCGCGGCGCGCTTTTTCCAATTCGGCAATGATCTGCATCGCACGGATTTTCGGCGCGCCGGACACCGTGCCCGCTGGAAACGTGGCGCGAATGGCATCGAATGCGTTCTTGTCCTCGCGCAACCGTGCCACAATGTGCGAGACAATGTGCATGACGTGACTATAGCGCTCGATCACCATTTGCTCGGTGACTTGAACGCTGCCGAACTCCGCCGCGCGGCCGAGATCGTTGCGACCGAGATCGATCAGCATTACGTGCTCGGCGCGCTCCTTTGGATCGACAATCAACTCGCGCGCAAGCCGCTCATCTTCGGCCGAATCTTTTCCCCGCGGATAAGTTCCGGCGATTGGGCGCAATTCGATAACCCGATCGCGCACGCGAAGATGAACTTCTGGCGAACTGCCGAGCACCGCGAAGTTTGGATCGAAACGCAAGCAGAACATGTAGGGCGAAGGATTTCCGAAACGAAGCGCTCGATAAAGATCGAGCGGCTGGCCGTTGAAATCGGTTTCGAAGCGCTGCGACAGCACGACCTGAAAAATATCGCCCGCCGCGATCAGCTCCTTGGCTTTAACGACCATCGACTCGAACTCGGCGCGCGTGGTGTTGCTCGCGGGCGAGGGAAGATTTGATGCGGGTCTGGCGTCGATTGGTTCCAGCACTCGCGACTCGCTCAGCTTCAACAGCGTCATCTTTAGACTCGCTTCGGCTTGATCGTATGCATTGTCTGCAGCGGAAGCTTGAGCCTGCCAGCCGTAGCCCGGCGTCGAGTCGGCTCCGCCTTCGCCAAGCCTACGGCGGATAGTCTTTGCTTGGGTCTGCGCTCCAAGCGAAGGCTGGATGTGCGCGTTGCAGATCAGCCGAAGTTTTCGAAAACGGTGATCAAAAACGAGCAGCATGCGCGGAATCATGAAAACCATCTCCGGAATCTTCAGGTCGTCGCGCGAATGAATTGGAACGGTCGTTTCGAAAAAGCGCACAACGTCGTAGCCGATGTAGCCGACGGCGCCGCTGACAAAATGAGGAACATCGGCGCGCGGGACAAACTGAAAGCGGGCGAGCGTTTGTTGAAGCTGCGTTAACGGATCGCCTTCACAATCCGCGCTGTTGAAAACGGCGAGCGGATCGAATCCGATGAAAGAAAAACGCCCGAGCTCTTCGTTCCGTTCCGCCGATTCAAAAAGAAAACACGGGTCACCATTGTCGATCTTGGCAAAAGCGGAGACTGGTGTTTCGACATCGGCGACGAGATCGACAATCAGCGACACGAGATTGCCGCGTTTCGCGAGCTCGCGAAATTCCTCGCGCGAGGGAGAAATGGAATGTTCGAATACCGAAGTAATGGGAGAGAATCTTGCATTAGTCTGCTTCTCTGCCAGTGGATCGAATTTGCGGTTGCGCAATGAGCCCGCTGCGCCATTATTTCTGTTCCTTTAAGACGCGGGTGTAGCTCAGTGGTAGAGCACCTCCTTGCCAAGGAGGACGTCGCGAGTTCGAGTCTCGTCACCCGCTCCCTTTTTCATTGGCAGTTGAGCCGCCGATTGATATCCCGGGCAGGGGATTTTTTTGAATCCAAACCGGCGCCGGGCTGCATCTCACTACAAAAGGATGAATATGAAAACATTGGCTCTCTGCAGTTGCTCAATTGTGCTTGCGGTCGCGGCCCTGGCCCCGGCTCAACCGCCACCGCCGCCTCCTCCTCCGACAGCTCCGTCCCCGGCACTGTCGGCTTCCGCGACGGCGAGCGTGTCGCCCGGCTCGAATCTGGCCGACAAGCTACATCAAAAGCTGGATAAAAAATTGCACGGCCGGCACGGAATTGTGATCGATGGCGATAAAGATCTCGGCGAAATCAAGTCAGAAGACATTCCCGAATTCGTCATTCCAATCGTCGCCATCACGATGCTGACTATCTTCGGCGCGCCGGTCCTGATCGTTGCCCTGATCATGTATTTTGGTTTCTCGAAAAATCGCGCAATGCATCGAACAATTCGGATCATGGCTGAGAAAGGTCAGCCGATCCCGGCGGCATTGCTCGCGCCGCCGACTCCGGCAGTTCGGCAACGCTCGGACATGCGCCGCGGTGTTGTGCTTTGCATGGTCGGCCTGGGCCTCATGCTCTTCTTCGGAGCAGTGAACGCTTGGGAAGGCGGCTCGTGGGCGATTGGTGTGATCCCGTTCGTGATCGGTTTGGGTTACCTATTGGTCTGGAAGCTGGAAGGCGAAAAGAAGAACGAGATTCCGCCTGCGCCGCCGACATCGTAATCTGCTGATGTGGAGCTCACTGATGCCGGCCTTGTCGCGCGAGTTCTCGTTGATGACGACCAGCACGCTTATGGCGAGCTGGTTCGTCGTCATCAATCGACCGTTCGCGGTTTGTTGCGCCAACTCACGCGGAGTGATTTCGCGCTGGCGGACGATTTGGCCCAGGATGCATTCATTCGTGCCTACAAAAACATTCGGAGCTTTCGCGGCGAAGCGAAATTTTCCACCTGGCTTTACCGAATCGCCTACAACTGCTTTCGCGAAAACGCCCGCAAACGAAAAGAGCTGGTCGGTATTAATGAAGAACAATGGCAGGCGGGGCAGGATCCACAGACTGTCGATCCAGGTCTAAGACATGATCTTATGCACGCACTTAGTTTACTGCCATTGCACGAGCGCTCGGCAGTTTTGCTTTGTTGCCAGAACGGATTATCGCATGACGAAGCTGCGCGGGTGCTCGACATTCCGCTTGGCACGGTCAAAACAAATGTATTGCGAGGGCGGGAAAAATTGAAGAAGACTTTGGCGGTCTGGGCGCAATAAATGAACGAGCAGATTGAACAAGATTGGTTGGATCGGAAGCTGCAGGAAGCGGCGCCCTATATCGAGGACGACGGCTTCACCGCGGGCGTTCTCCAACAATTACCGACGCCTCAATTGCGATGGCAATTTCTGCGGCCGCTAATTCTGGTCGGAATGAGTGCCTTTGCGAGCGCCCTGACGTATGTTTTGTCCGACGGCGGTCGTTTTCTGCTGGTCGAGATGTTCAAGCTGACAACCATCCCGACGTTGTGGGTGGTCGCGTTTGCATTGGCCAGCGGCATGCTGGTTATGGCCGGCGGCATCTTTGCCGCCATGTCTAAGACGTCTCACCTTCAATCTTAGATTCGACTTAGATTTGCATTGTCGATCCCAAGGTTCACACTAAGGGATGCTAACAAACATCCCGAGCTCGACCCTCAAGCAACTTGTTCGCCTCTGCGAGCGCAAAGAGGCGTTGATGGCGCAAATCCAGGAAATCGATCGCGAAATGATCCGTGTTCAGGAGAAGTTCGGCATTCCGTCGCGAGAAGGCGACCAACGCGCGCCGGTGACTGTTTCGCGCGCGCCTGGCGGGCCCGTTCGCCGACGAAGCAAACGCGGCGCGTTAAAAGAGAAAATCTTGCGCGCGTTACGCTCGGCTGGGAAAAATGGGATGACCGTCGGCGATCTCTCGAAAAAGTTGATGGTGCCGAGTGCCAACCTTTACGTCTGGTTCAACGGCACTGGCAGAAGCGTCTCGGGAATCAAAAAGGTCGGCGTTGCGAAATATCAACTTAGATAATTGTCAAACTTAGCGCGCTTCTTTCACATCCTGGCGGATCTGTTGAACCAGCGCGTCCAGGTTCTCAAATTTCTTTTCCGGTCGAAGAAATTTCAAGAAGCGAACCTCGACATCGTGACCATAAATGTCGCGATTGAAATCGAACAAATGAATTTCGAGCACGCGGTTTGATTTCCAACCGCTCACGGTTGGACGGATCCCAAGATTAATTACGCCGCGATGCGATTCGCGCTCGATCCGCGCTTCGGCGGCATAAACGCCGTTCGGCGGGAATTGCTCGCTGTGCGCGCTTAGGTTTGCAGTCGGAAACCCAATCTTTTTTCCAAGATTGTCGCCGTGCGTCACCGTTCCGAGAATCGTGTATTCGCGGCCGAGCATTTGCGCAGCTTTCTCCAGTTCGCCTTTTTCAATTGCCTGCCTGATTGCTGTGCTGCTCACGACCGCGCCCATTATTTTGACTGGTGGAATTCCCACGACGTCGAAATCGAATTGCGCCCCAAGTGTTTTGAGAAGATCGAGATTGCCTCGGCGATTTTTCCCGAACGACCATTCGTGGCCGACACAGATTTCGCGAAGCGGTTTGGAGTGAACGACAAGTTTCTGGACGAAATCTTCCGGCTCGGTTGCGGCGAACTCCTTGTCGAACGTGATGATGAGCAAGTGCTCCACGCCCAAGGCGCGGATCAAGGCGATCTTGTGCTGGGTTGCGCTGAGCAAATGCGGGGCTGTCTGCGGTCGCAGAACTTTTTCCGGATGCGGATCGAACGTCACCACGACCGGTGTTCCGCTCGCGGCGCGCGCATGAACGGCTGAAGTTGAAATGACGGCCTGATGACCGCGGTGAACGCCATCGAACACGCCGATCGCCAAGAATAGCGGTCCGGGCAAACGAGCTAGCTCTGAGATGGAATGCAGCGTTTCCATCAAAAGAATGACGAATGACCAATGACCCGCCTTCGTCGGACTACGGCGAGGCAGGCGAATGACGAATGAAACCCGAATGACGAATGACAAAGAAATGGGCGAGGACGTTTTCGGGCTTTGTGCTTCGTCACTAATTCGGAATTCGTCATTCGAGCTTGGTCATTTCCTCACGCGCCGCGCATCCGCGAAACTTGTGGAAGCGAAAGAATTCGCTGCGCGATTTCTTCGCGAGGCGTCTCTTTCATTTGAGCAACCGTCATCGCATTCGCGACCTCGAATCGCCCAGACTTCGTCCGTCGGAGCGATTGTAAATGCGCGCCGCAGCCTAGCACTTCGCCGATATCGTGCGCGTAGGTCCGAACGTAAAAGCCTTTGCTGCACACCACGCTGAAATCGATCTCTGGCAGGCCGATCCGGTCAACGGTGTGGCGATAGACGTGGACAAAGCGCGGCTCGCGTTCCACCACCTTTCCCTGGCGCGCCAATTTGTAGAGCGGGACTCCGCCGTGTTTCTTGGCCGAGACCATCGGTGGCATTTGATAAAAATCGCCGCGAAATTTTTCAAATGCCGCTCGAATCTCGGACTCGTTCAACTGAGGCACCGGTCGTGTCTCAACGATTTCACCTTCTCGATCCTGCGTGCTGGTGGTTGTGCCGAGCGTAAGAGTGCCGACGTATTCTTTGTCTTCGCTCATCAGCAAATCCTGGACTTTTGTCCCACGGCCGATCGTTAACAAAAGCAACCCGGTCGCAATCGGATCAAGCGTTCCGCAGTGGCCGACTTTTCTAATTCCAAGTTGCCGCCGAACAAGTGCGACGACATCGTGCGAAGTCATGCCTTCGGCTTTGTCCACGAGAAGGACGCCGTCAGGAGCCGCGACTGACGACATCACGAACTTCCTCCAGAATTTTCTTTTCGACCTCGGCGAGCGTGCCGCGAACGCGCGCTCCCGCGGCCAGAACATGTCCTCCGCCGCCAAATTTTTCGCAGATGGCGCACACGTTCACCTTTTCGTTTTTTGAACGCATGCTTACGCGCACTTTTCCGTCGGGCAGTTCCTCAAAGAAAACGGCGAGAATAACGCCGCGGATCGCGCGCAAATGATCGATGAGCCCTTCATTATCTTCCGGCAAGACTGCGAGCTTCTTCGCCGTCGCCAGACTCAAACTAAAACTAGCGACCCGATCGTGTGCCTCGAACCGCATCGTGCCGAGAAGATCGCGTAAAAGTTCGACGCGACGGCGCGGATAATTTTCGTAAGTGAATTGGCTGACACGGCCGATATCGACGCCAGCGCGGGCGAGCTCAGCCGCAATCTCAAAAGTTCGTGGGGTTGTGTTCGGATATTGAAAGGAACCGGTGTCGGTTGAAATAGCGACGTAAAGATTTTCCGCGATCGCAGCATCGATCGGAAGTTTTTCGCTCCGGATCAGCTCGAAAAGAATCTGCCCGGTCGCCGGCGCTTTCGGATCAATGTAAACAAGGTCACCGTAACCCGGATTGCTTGGGTGATGATCGATGTTGATCCAAAGCTTGGCGGAACGGACCGCGGGCAGAGCGGTGCCGAGCCGATTCTGAATCGCGGTGTCGAGCGCGATGGCAACATCGACATCTTCCGGACCGGCCGGCGGTTTTGTGAGCAGATTCGCGCTTGGAAGAAAACTGTATTTCTCAAGCATGCCTTCTTCGTTCCAGAGTCGAACTTCTTTGCCGAGTTTTCTTAGAGAAAGCCCAAGCCCAAGTTGGCTACCGAGCGCGTCCCCGTCCGGGCGAACGTGACTAAGAACAGCGAACCGCTGATTTTCGCGCAAGGCCTGGCCGATCTGCTCGAACTTGGCCGCGCTCACTCGTGTTTTTCGCTGTCGGCGTCGATTTGCTGCAAAATTTCGACGACACGCGAGCCACGCGCGATCGACTGATCGAGATGAAAAAGCAAATGGGGCGTGAATTTCATGGTGACCCGACGCGCGAGCTCGGCCTGAAAGGCAACGCGATGCTCTTCGAGCCTCGTCATTACGTTTTCAGCCTTTTCCGATCCGAGGACGCTGACAAAAACATGCGCGCTCTTCAGGTCGGATTTGACGTCAACGTGATTGATGGTGACAAGCGCCCCTTCAAAACTGATTTCGCGCGCGAGGATTCCGCTCAGCTCCCGTTTTACGACTTCGTTGACGCGCAGCATGCGATGTTTCATGTGGCCCTTTCATTCCCGTCAGAGTTTTTGGGCCATAGCCTCGAGCTGATAGCATTCGATGATATCGCCCACCTGGTATTCACTGAAATCGCCAAGCTTAATGCCGCATTCCAAGCCGGAGCGGACCTCTTTCACGTCATCCTGGAAACGGCGGAGTGTTGAAATGCCGCCGTCGTAAACCGGTTGCCGTTTTCGGAGGACACGGGCACGACCAGTGCGAGCGATTCGGCCGTCGGTGACCAAACAACCCGCCACGATGCCCCTGCTCAGCTCGAACACTTGTTTCACTTCGGCGTGACCGAGGACCGTTTCGCGGAATTCCGGCTCGAGTAATTCGGCCATCGCGTCTCTAATCTGATCAATCAATTCGTAAATGATGCTGTAAAGCTTGATCTGAACGCCTTCGCGTTTCGCTGCCGAGACAGCCATGTTTTCGACTTTGGTGTTGAAGCCAACGACAACGGCGTTCGAAGCGCTCGCGAGCAAAATGTCCGATTCCGAAATCGGCCCGACGCCAGCGTGAATCATTTCGAGATCCACTTTTTTGCTTTCGATTTGTTTCAACGCAGCGGTCAACGCTTCGACCGAACCCTGGGTATCGCATTTCAAAACGAGACGGAGAATTTTTTTACCGGTGGCTGATTCAAGAAGAGTTTCTAGCGTCGCGCGTTGAGGAACGCTCAATTTCTCGGCGCGTTTCTCCTGCAAGCGTTCGTCGCTTAAAGTTTTCGTGGCACGCTCCGATTCCATCACCAGGAACTCGTCGCCCGCGTTTGGGAGTCCGGTAAAGCCGAGCACTTTCACCGGCGTCGAAGGGTCGGCTTCTTTAATCGGCTTGCCCTGGTCGTCGATCAGCGATTTCACTTTGCCTGAGTAATCTCCGCAGATAAACGGCTCGCCGACTTTGAGCGTGCCCATTTGCACGATCACGCTGGCAGTGGGGCCGCGTCCCGGTTCCACCTGCGCTTCAATGACGGTGCCGCGCGGTCTGGCAGTGGGCGATGCTTTCAAATCCATCACTTCCGCCTGCAGCAGCATCATCTCGAGCAGGTGATCGATCCCGGTTCCGCGCGTTGCTGAAACTTCGCAGACAATAGTTTTGCCGCCCCAATCTTCCGGAGTCAGGTCGCGTTCCTGAAGCTGCTTCTTGACCTTGTCGATGTTCGCACCCGGCAAATCGATCTTGTTGAGCGCAACCATAATTTCGACGTGCGGTGCGGCCTTGGCGTGATTGATCGCCTCAATCGTCTGCGGCATTACTACGTCATCCGCCGCGATCACAAGCACGACGATGTCGGTGACGTTCGCGCCGCGCGCACGCATCGCGGTGAAAGCCGCGTGACCGGGCGTGTCGATGAACGTGATCTTGTGTCCTTTGTGCTCAACGGTGTAAGCGCCGATGTGTTGAGTGATTCCGCCGGCCTCGCCTGCTGCAACTCGCGTTTTTCGAATCGCGTCCATCAACGACGTCTTGCCGTGATCAACGTGACCCATGAAAGTGATGATTGGCGCGCGGGGTTTGAGTTCCTCCGCTTTTTCAATGACCGGCGGCGGCGGCGCGACCACGACCTGCTCAACCTTGTGCACGCCCGCGCCTTTTTCGCGGCGTTCTTTTTCGAGAACGAAACCGTGGCTCTCAGCGATCTTCGACGCGATATCGGGCTCGATCGTCTGATTGATGTTCGCGAAAATGTTGAAGTTCATCAGCTCGGCGATGAGCTGATGCGGTTTCAAAGCAAGCTCGGCGGCAAGCTGCTTCACAATGATCGGCGGCTTGATATGAATGACGTTTTGCGCGGGAGCTTCCGCTTCTGCTGAGGGCTCTGCAACTGCTCCATCTGTTGGTGCCGGAGTTTGCGCGGGTGCTTCTTTTTTTGGCGGCGGTGCGGGCGGTGCTTCCAACGAGGCGCGAATTCGCGAGATCGGCGGAAGAACCGTCGTTTTCTTTTTTATCTCGCCATCAGCAGCTTTTTTCTGCGGCTGCTTTTTGTCGATTAACGAGACGCTTTCAACCGCCGGACGATGAACGGCCGTTGGTTTTGCGTGAGATTTTTCTTCAGCAGCGCGATGAACCGGCGTTTTCGCATGCGCCGGTGCGTGAGCCGGTTTGGGCTGCGCTTCTACTTTCTTTTTCGGAACCTTCGCCTTGGCCGGGGCAGGTCTATGCGTGGCAACTGGTTTGTGGGCGACAGATTTCTTTGCCGCCGTTTTTGCTTTTGTCTTTGTTGCCATTTTGGAAATTCACTCATGGCTCAAGCCCCTTGAGCCGAGCCCGCTTCTTGCGTTACATCTTGTTTATGGACGGCGTCGTGAATTTCACGCGCCTTTGCTTCGTCCACGCCAAGGATGTCTACCAAATCTTGAATATCGGCGGCGTGCAAGCCTTCGAGGTTTGTGAAACCAGATTTCACCAGCGTCACCGCTTGCTCTCGCGTAATCGGTAACGCTCCCGCGAGCGTCTGAGCCGCTTGCGCAACCTTTTGTTCGACCGCCGTCGTCGCCGACGTGTCTCTGTCGATGTTAATCTCCCAACCGGTAAGTCGCGAAGTCAGACGTGCGTTCTGTCCTTTTTTCCCGATCGCGAGCGAAAGCTGATCTTCATCGACCGAAATCTGCGCACTCTTTTTCTCAGGATCGAAGGTTAGGTTCTTCACCTTGGCCGGCTTGAGCGCTTCGAGAACGAACTCCTTCGGATCGGAACTCCAACGAATGATATCCACCTTCTCGTTGTTTAGTTCGCGCACAATGTTTTTGACGCGCGATCCGCGCATGCCGACGCAAGCGCCGACCGGGTCCACTTTTTCGTTCGCGCTCCAGACTGCAATCTTCGTTCGGTAACCCGCCTCGCGCGCGATGCCGCGGATTTCAACGGTACCATCGGCAATTTCGCTTACTTCCAACTCAAAAAGGCGGCGGACAAAATTCGGATGGCTCCGCGAAACAATGATCTCCGGACCGCGCAATCCATTTTCGACGGCGACGACATAAGCTCGGAGGCGGTCGCCGACATTGTAATCTTCCACGACCACGCGTTCACGCTGCGGCATGACCGCTTCAAATTTTCCAAGATCAAGAATCACGTCCGAGCGATCGAACCGGCGGACGGTGCCGCTGACGATTTCGCCGGCGCGATCTTTGAATTCCTCGTAAATCATTTCCTTCTCGACCTGACGGATGCGCTGCATCATCGCCTGCTTCGCGGTCTGCGCGGCGATGCGTCCAAAATTTCGCGGCGTTACTTCCATCTCGACGATGTCGCCAACCTTCGCGTCCGGTTTGATCCTGCGCGCTTTGGCGAGCGCGATCTCGTCCTGCGGATTTGTCACCTCGTCGACCACAACGAGATTGGCCAGCGCGCGGATGTCGCCGGTCCGCGGGTCGATGTCGATCCTCAGATCGCGCGCTGCGCCGACGCTCTTCTTCGACGCCGAAAGAAGGGCAGTGGAAACCGCTTCGAGCAGGATTTCGCGTTTGATCCCGCGCTCCCGCTCGAGGTAATCCAGCATGGCAATGAATTCAGCGTTCATAAAACATCCAGTCCGCAGACCAAAAGGAGTGGGACATCCTTTCCCACTCCAATCAGCGCGGACTAGATGGCGAACTTACCCTTCTCGAGAGAGAGCGTCAAGCTGCGGGGTTGAACGACGCGCGCGGAACGTCCAACATTTCAACTTTCATGACCTCGCGCGCCGGCAACTTGTTGATCGTAATTGCGGTGTGGGCTGCGCTTTATTTTCCGGCGCTCGGCTCGCTCGCGATCAAAGGTGAAGAAGGCCGTCGGATTCTGCCAGGAATTTCGATGCTAGAAACCGGCAACTATCTGGTGCCGCAAGTTGGCGGTGAAACCTACTTTCGGAAACCGCCGTTGATCAATTGGCTGGTTGCGGCGTCGTTCAAAATCTTCGGACGGCAAAACGAATGGACCGCGCGCATGCCGTCGGTGATTAGCGTACTTTTAGTTGCGATCGCCTTTGTCACGGTCGCGCGCGCAAGTTTGGGTCCGCATGGATCGACAATCGCCGCGCTGATCTGGCTGATTAACGCAGGAATCATCGAAAAAGGGCGACTTGTCGAAATCGAAGGGCTTTACGTTTCGCTTTACGCGCTCGCGATCATTTTCTGGCTGAGTTTCTGGGAGGAAAAAAAATCGGCGTGGCTCACTTGGACGGTGCCGTTTGTTTTTCTCGGCCTGGGCTGGCTGGCCAAAGGCCCGCTTCATCTTGTATTTTTTTACGGCGTCGTGATCGCGGTCGTTTGGAAAGAGCGCAGCTGGCGAGCGTTATTTCATCCGGCGCATTTCGTCGGCGTTGTCATGATGCTTGGAATTTTTGCGGCGTGGGCGATTCCGTTCTTGCAGGCCACCGGTCACGGGACGGCGACAACGAAATGGTCGCAGCAGTTCACCGGCCGGCTCCGTGGAACTGATTTCGAACTCGGCCGTTGGATTTTCAACATTCCGCACGGCGTTCTTTATCTTCTGCCATGGGTAATTTTTCTGCCGTTAGTGCGGTCCAGAAATTTTGCATCGGAGGAAGATCGACAACTCGCACGAGCGCTGGCTTGGGGCGCCCTCGTTCCCTTTGTGATTGTCGATCTTGTGCCCGGTTCAATTCCGCGCTACGGGATGCCCGCGCTTGTGCCCGCGTGTTGGCTGCTCGGGATGACTCTCTGCGAGGAAAATCTGCGGTGGCCGCGATGGCTCGGTGGCAAAGAGTTTTCTCTTAACGCGCGCCGTCGCACGATTATCGGCATCGTCGTTCTGGCCTGTCTTGCAATGTGGACTTACGCGAGCGCGATCGTTCCGAAGATGGACCGACGGCAACGGATTAGACGCCTCGCCGCCCAGATTGAAGCGGCGATCCCACAATCGGACACTGTTTATGCGCTCGATCCCAATTATCAGCCGATCTTTTTTTACATGCACTCAAAACTCATTTACGCGAGCGAGATTGAGGAAGTGCCAGTCGACGCGCGCTATTTGTTGGTGCGACCGGAACGGGAACAGGAGGTACTGGATAGCAACCGCTGGGCGCCGCGCCAGCCGCACCGAATCATGCGAAGTACGGATTACCGGAAAGAATCGATTTTACTGCTCAAGATCGAATAAGGCGGTGGCATTGACACTGCTCTGAGTTCGAATTAGTTAGCATGCTAACGATTTTCAACCTGTGAAGAGTGATCTCGATGCATTCGGTCCGCTTTTGCACGGAACCGCCCGCGCCTGGCGGCTGAAATTGGACGAGCGACTCAAGCCAATGGGCTTGAGCCAGGCCAAGTGGCGCACGCTGATGCATTTGTCAGTCGCGCCCGGTCCGTTGACCCAAGCCGAAATTGCCGCGCATCTGGGGATTGAAGAACCGACGCTAGTTACATTGTTGCATCGATTGGAAGGCGATCGCTGGGTCGCGCGAAAAAACTCGCCACACGATCGCCGTTGTAAGACGGTCCATCTGGCGCGGCGCGCGCAGCGCGTCATCGCACAAATTAACGCGGCGGCGTTCAAGCTGCGTCATGAATTGCTCGACGACATTTCGCCGTCTGAATTGCGCACCTGCATCCGGGTCTTGGATCGGATCCGGCAGAAAGCGGAGAAGGGGAATGGTACTGGAAAACACTCCGGCGTTCGACGAGGTCGAGTTGAAAGGAACGGCCAAAACTAAGATGGGTACTCGATTAGATTCAGGGAATGGAAGCGCCACGGAAGTTCAGGAACCTAGAAAAGTGAAACCTGTCCGCGAAGCGAAACAGCGAATCCCGCGTTGGGGCATTTTTCTCTTCGTCATTCTGGCGGCGTTCGCGGTCGCGCGCACGTTGCAGCGCGGAGTGGAGACGGCGAAAACGAACCAGCCGCCAGTTCGACCGGTGCTGGTGGCGAAAGTGATCAGCAAAGATGTGCCGCTTTATCTCGACGAGATCGGTACCTGCGCCGCGTATGAAACGGTTCAAGTTCAGGCGCAAGTCAGCGGGCAAATCATTGCGCGCCATTTTCAGGACGGCGCCGACGTAAAGAAAGGGGACCTGCTTTTCACAATTGATCCGCGACCGTATCAAGCCGCCCTCGAGCAGGCGCAAGCGCAGGCAACGTTGGATCAGATTACGATGAAGCGACAGCAGGAACTGCGCGCTCGCAATGTTATCTCACCGCAAGACCTCGACACGGCTCAGGCAAACGCGCACAAGTCCGAAGCGGCAGCGGCGGCGGCTCAGGTGAATATTGATTTTTGCTACATCAAATCGCCGATTAACGGTCGCGCCGGCTTGCGACTTGTCGATGTTGGCAACATAGTCTCAGGCAACACAGGCAGCGGCGCCGTGTTGCTTACGATTCAGGGCCTGGATCCGATTTACACCGACTTCACCGTGGCCGAGACTGATTTGGCATTAGTGCGGAAATATCTCGGCGGTCCGAACGTGAAGGTACAAACGTATTCGCCAGACGAAAAAATCCCACCCCGTGTTGGCGACTTGTATTTCATCGATACCGCCGTCCAGCCCGGTTCGGGCACCGTGAAAGCGCGCGGGGTGACGCCGAATCCGGACCACGCACTGTGGCCATCGGAATTTGTGCGTGTTCGTTTTATTCTGGACACGATTAAAGACGCGCGGCTGGTTCCACAACAAGCGGTGCAGATTAGCCAAAGTGGCCCGTTCATATTTGTGTTGAAACCGGATAACACGGTTGATCTGCGGCCGGTAAAACCCGGACAGCGCCAAGATGGCGATCTCATGGTCGTTGAAAGTGGCATTGAAGCCGGTGAAACAGTCGTCGTGACTGGACAACTCGCGCTTGCACCGGGGACGAAGGTCGATCCCAAACCTTACAACGCTCCGAGCGCGGCGAGCGATCAATCTGCCGCCAGCAAAAGCGCGATGTAACGCTTTTTTATGGAGCGTTCTGATCAACATGACGGCGCGCCGGATGGCGAACATCCCGCCGCCGCGGGACAAGATCGTTTAAGATCGACATCCGCAGCACCGAAAGAAGCTAAATTAGTTCCAGTTAAAGGCACCGGACTTTCAGGTCCGTTCATTCGGCGGCCGGTGATGACGGTCCTTCTCACGTTGTCAGTCATCGTCGCGGGAATCGCGACTTACAACAAACTGGCGGTAAACGATCTGCCGGCGGTCGATTATCCGATCATTCAAGTCACCTGCTCTTATCCGGGCGCCGACCCGGTGACGATGGCTAACAACATCGCTACGCCGCTTGAAAAACAATTCCTGCAAATTCCCGGACTCGACATCATCACCAGCCAGAGCACGCAGAGCAACACCTCGTTGACCCTGCAATTTGTTCTGAGCAAGAGCATCACCGACGCGGCGACTGACGTGCAAGCCGCGATCCAGCGCGCGACTGGAAAATTGCCGATCGATTTGCCGAGCCCACCGACGTTCTCCAAAACGAATCCAAACGATCAGGCGGTCTATCTGCTCGGCTTGTTGTCCGACACGTTGACAGACGGCGATCTATATAAGTACGCATCGACGGCGGTGGCCCAGCGGATCGCCATTCTCCCCGGCGTCTCGCAAGTGAACATCTACGGCGTCCAAGGCGCGATCCGGATCAAGGCCGACCCGGCGGCGCTGGCTTCGCGCGGTTTGACGATGGATGACGTGGCTGGCGCGATCAAAGCCGGAACGGTTTACTCCGGCGCCGGACAATTCGACGGCCCGCATCGCAGTTTTGTTCTGCAACCGAATGGTCAAATCGATCAGGCGGATGGTTATCGCAACCTCATTGTCGCGCGGAACAAGGATCGTTCGCCAGTTTATCTGCGCGACATCGCGGAGGTTAAACAAGGTGTGCAGGACGAGCGCACTTCGCGCTTCTTTTGGATGCGCGGATTTAATCCGCCGGGTTCAATCGTCGTGCTTGCGGTTTCGCGACAGGCCGGCGCGAATGCGGTCGAAGTAGCGAATTCGGTCAAGGCGCTTTTCCCCGAGCTGCGCGCAAGTCTGCCGGGCTCGATCACGTTCACGCCGGTATTCGATCGCTCGCAAACAATTGTGAATTCGGTCCACGATGTGCGCGCGACGCTGATGATCGCCTTCGTTCTCGTGGTCATGGTCATTTACATTTTTCTCGGGCGCGCCACCGACACGCTGATTCCGGCGGTCGCGTTGCCGCTTTCGCTGCTGCTGACCTTCGCGGTGATGAGTATGCTCGGATTCTCGATCAACAATCTGACCTTGATGGCGCTAACTCTCGCGATCGGGTTCCTGGTCGACGACGCGATTGTCTTTTTGGAAAACGTGATCCGCCGGGCGGAGCACGGCGAATCGATTCTAAAAGCGGCTTACAACACCGCCGGCGAAATTTCGTTCACCATTTTGTCGATGACGCTTTCGCTCGCGGCCGTTTTTATTCCGCTGGTGTTTTTGCCGGGATTGCTCGGCCGCATCTTTCAGGAGTTTTCGATCACGATCATCGTTGCGATTCTCGCGTCGGGCATCGTCTCCCTGACCCTGACGCCGTTGATGTGCGCGCGCATTCTCGGTGAACGCAGAGCCGGCCATAAACGCGCACGGATGGAAAAGTGGACTGGCGATTCTATTAAACGCGTCATCGGCGCCTACAGCCGCGCGCTTGATAAATTTCTCGACCGCGCCTGGTTGACGATTCCAATCCTGCTCGTTTGTATTCTAGGTCTCTGGTTTTTCTTCACCCATTTGCCGTTCACACTGCTTCCGCCCGGAGACAGCGGTTTTGCGCGCGGTGTTTTCATCGCCCAGGAAGGTTCGTCCCCGGAGCAGATGCGGGCATTTCAAAAGCAGGTGAATCAAAAAGTCGAGGCCGAGCCGAGCGTCGCGCAGTTTTTCACGCTCGCCGGTTCCCTATCGCGAAGCTCGTCGTCGCAAGGAATAGTCTTTTGCGTTTTCAAACCGCGCGAGCAGCGGCCGCCGATTGAGCAATGCATTTTGCGATTACAAAAAGCAATCAATACAATTCCTGGCCTGACCGCGATCATATCGCCCAGTCCGGTCCTGCAAATCAACGTCGGCGCAACCAACCAGACGCAGGGACAGTACGCTTACACCATCAGCGGCATCGTTCCGCAAGACGTCTATGGCGCCGCTAATCAAATGATGACGAACCTGCGCGGCTTCAAAGGATTCGCTTCGATTCGCTCCGATTATTATAACAACACGCCGAACCTGACGGTTAACATCGATCGCGAACGCGCCGCGACTTACGGCGTTTCCACTTCCGCGATCCAGAGCTTATTGAAAAACGCCTACTCTCAGAACTATGTCTATTTGATCAAACAGCCGGACGACCAATATCAGGTCATCCTCGAAGTGAAAGACAATGAGCGCGCGCAGCCGAGAGATCTCGACAACTTGTACGTGCGGAGCAATAGCGGCAGCACGATTACCCAAAGCGGCGGCGGCACGGGGAGCGGCGGTATTACCACTACGACTGGAACTAGCTCAGATCTTGTTCCCCTGCGCGCCGTAACATCGACAAGTCAGGTTGTTGGTCCGCAGGCTGTGAACCACTTCAATCAGTTCACCAGCGTCACGATTAATTTTAATTTGCTGCCCGGCATTGCCATCGGTGACGCGACCAAATTCATTGAAGATTCGTTCGCACAAGTGCATCGCCAGTATCCCAGCATTCAAGCGACCTTTCAGGGCGAAGCACTTGTGTTCCGACAACTTTTCCGAGCGCTGCCGCTGCTTTTGATCGCAGCCATTTTTGTCATGTACGTGATCCTTGGAATTCTTTACGAAAGTTATGTCCATCCGATTACCGTGTTGTTTCCGGCGATTGTGCCAGCAGTGGTTGGCGGATTATTCACGCTTTGGATTTTTGGATCGACATTGTCGCTCTACAGCGTGATCGGACTTTTTCTTTTGCTCGGCATCGTGAAAAAGAACGGAATTATGGTCGTGGATTTCGCTTTGCAGCGAATTGATGAGGGCTGGGACCTGCGTTCGGCAATTCATGAAGCCAGCGTCGAGCGTTTTCGTCCGATCATGATGACGACACTGGCCGCGTTGATGGGCGCGGTGCCACTCGCGCTCGGCTTTGGTCAGGACGCTTCTTCGCGTCGGCCGCTCGGGCTCGTCATCGTCGGTGGCTTGATCTTTTCGCAAATGGTCACGCTCTTTGTCACGCCGGTGATCTACCTCTGGCTGGAATGGTTCCAGGAGCATGTGCTCGATAAAGTGCCGTTCTTACGAAGTGCTCACACTCATCACGAAGGCGAGATGGAGCGCGGCAAGGAGGGCGAATTCGGCCCAATTCCCGCCGGCGTGCGCTAGGAGGCGCCGCCGTAAGATCGACATCTTGCACCGGTTGATCTCGGTCGGGACCTTTAAACCCCTTTTTCGCGTGGAGTGGAATAAGCCGTGCTCCTTCCTGCCAGGGACATATTCCACTCTTGCAACCAACGACAAAAACTACACCGGCAACAGCTGCAACTCTCGAGGCGAGCGAGCAGCTCTACCGCGCGATTCTAAATTCAGCGCTCGATTGCATCATCACCATTGATGGCTTCGGTCGCATACGCGAATTTAATCCTGCGGCCGAGCGGGTGTTCGGCTTCACCCGTGCCGAAGCAGTCGGGCAGGAGCTAGCCTCGAAGCGTTGCGAAAGGACGGTAGTGAGATTCTCGTCGAGCTGGCAGTGACGGCGTTGGAGGTGGACGGCTTGACGCTGTTTACAGCTTATCTGCGCGATATCACCGAGCGCAAGCAAGTCGAAGAGGGCCTGCGGAAAGCAGAGCAGAAGTATCGCGCGATCTTTGAAAACGCAATCGAAGGAATTTTCCAGACAACACCTGAAGGAAAATACATCAGTGTGAACCCAGCGATGGCTCGGATGTACGGCTACAGCTCACCGGTAGAGCTCATGGCTAGCGTCGCCGACATCGGACAGACGGTCTATGTCGATCCTGCCCGTCGTACCGAGTTCAAGCGGCTGATTGAAAAACAGGGTTTCGTCGAATTTTTCGAGTATGAAGTTTATCGCAAAGACGGCACCAAAATTTGGCTCTGCGAGAATGCTCGCGCCGTTCGAAACGCAAACGGCGTGGTCATGTATTACGAAGGCACTGTCGAAGATATCACCGAGCACAAGCTCGTGGACGAGGTAAAGCGCGCGAGCAAAGCAAAGAGTGAATTCCTCTCTCGGATGAGCCACGAATTGCGCACCCCGCTTAATGCCATTCTCGGATTCGGCCAACTTCTGGACAGACAAAAGCCGACTGAAGTACAGCGCAAGCGCATCAGCTACATTTTGAGCGCCGGCAAACATCTTCTCGATCTGATTAACGAGGTCCTGGATATCAGCCGGATCGAAGCGGGAAGAATGCAATTGTCGCTCGAACCGGTTTGTGTCGCGGATGCGTTGGAAGAAACGCTGGATTTGATACGTCCGCTTGCCACTGAGCGCACCATTGAACTTTCGGCCTCGGTCGACATTGATGCCGGCGTTCACGTTCTCGCGGACCGGCAGCGCTTCAAACAAGTGTTGCTCAATTTGCTCAACAACGCGGTGAAATACACGCCTTTTTTCGGCAGCGTAACCGTCTCCTACAACATAAATGGCAATGACAAGGTTCGTGTTCTTGTTAGCGACACCGGTCGAGGAATTCCGCCTGAGAAACTCGCGCGGTTGTTCACCCCCTTTGATCGCTTGGGCGCGGAGCAATCCGCTGTTGAGGGAACGGGCCTTGGGTTGGCGCTTTCGCAACGTCTCATGGAGGCCATGGGTGGCTCGATTGGAGCGAACAGTGTTGTTGGAAAAGGCAGCACATTTTGGATTGAACTTCCTCGGACAAAGTCGCCCCTAGAACAGCTTCCAGTTCACAACGAAGCCAATGGCGCAAGTGCATCAACCTCGACGTCGCGTGTTCAAAGCATTCTCTACATTGAAGACAATCTTTCCAATTTGGCACTTATCGAGCAAATGCTCGGGGAGCGGCCCCGGACTGCATTGCTCACCACCATGCAAGGCAAGGTCGGCCTTGACTTGGCCCGCCAGCATTCGCCCGACCTCATCCTGCTCGATCTTCACCTTCCCGATTTGCCAGGATGGGACGTTCTCTCGCAGCTAAAGGCCGACTCAATAACGCGCGATATTCCAGTCGTTGTCATCAGTGCTGATGCCACCAGGCGGCAAGTCAATCGCCTCATGGCCGCCGGCGCTGCTCATTATCTGACCAAGCCTTTGGATGTTACTAAGTTTTTCCGCGTGCTCGACCAAACGGCAGACATTGGCGGTACCAAGCTTTCAGCGGAGGCGATTTCTAACGGAGATGTGAAGGAGGCCTGCCAGAGCACATGAGCGCAGCAAATCACTGGCAAGATCACTCGGCTCAGCTCGCGAAAATGAAATTCTCGTCATCGACGACGAGCCTGTAAACGTCGCGTTGCTTGAAGAAATCCTCATCGAAAACGAATGAACGCGGTTCGAGTCGGTCACCGATTCGAAGCTTGCTCTTGACGTTTGCAAGAGTTTTCAGCCGGACCTCGTCCTGCTCGATTTAATGATGGCGCCTCCCGACGGGTTCGCCATCCTCGAATCGCTCCGTGCCGATGCTGGCGATACATTTCTGCCGGTCGTCATTCTGACTGCGGACACGAATGAGGAAACCAAACGGCGTGCGCTGGAGACCGGCGCGACCGACTTCTTGCTCAAGCCGTTCGATCATGTTGAAGTCGCGCTGCGTATTCGTAATCTGCTCAAGAGTCGCCGTGCGCACCAGCTTCTCGACAACCAGCGCGCCGCTCTTGAAGATGCCGTTCGCAATCGCACCGCTGAACTGCGAGCAAGTATCGCGGAATTACAGAAAACAAACGGGCTGCGTTCATAAAGCGTTAAGTGTCACCTCGCCCGCGGGGCCTCGCCGATTGCCATTCACCGTCTGCCGGTTGATACATCGGCATGCGCGCAATGGTTTTAGACAAAACCGGCACGCCGCTCGTGCTCCGCGATGTGCCGAAACCAAAGTCGGGCAGGGGACAATTGCTCGTTCGCGTTAACGCATGCGCCGTCTGTCGGACCGATCTCCACATCGTTGATGGCGAGCTCCCCGATCCGAAGTTGCCGTTGATCTTAGGTCACCAAATTGTCGGCCGCGTCGAACAAATCGGTCATAACGTAGATGGGTTCTCAATTGGCGACCGTGTTGGCGTTCCGTGGCTGGGTTGGACTGACGGCGAATGCCCTTATTGTCGATCCAATAGGGAAAATCTTTGCGATAACGGGAAGTTTACCGGTTACACCATTGACGGCGGTTACGCAGAGCTGACTGTTGCGGATGCGCGATATTGTTTTCATCTGCCGGACAGCTACGACGACGTCGACGTTGCGCCGCTACTTTGCGCCGGAATGCTCGGCTACCGCTCCTACCGAAAAACCGGTAACGCGCGCCGCCTTGGTATTTACGGATTCGGCAATGCTGCGCACCTGATCGCGCAAGTCGCAGTTTATGAAAAGAAGGAGATCTACGCGTTCACTCGTCCGGGTCACAAAGCCGGGCAACAGGAGGCGCATTCGTTAGGCGCGGTTTGGGCCGGCGGCTCGGATGAGCCGCCGCCGGAAAAATTAGACGCGGCAATTATTTTTGCGCCCGTCGGAACGCTCGTTCCCATTGCGCTGCGCGCGCTCGCAAAAGGTGGGATTGTCGTTTGCGGCGGAATCCACATGAGCGAGATCCCGTCGTTTCCGTACGCCGATCTCTGGCAGGAACGCGTGATTACTTCGGTCGCAAACCTGACGCGCCGTGATGGCGACGAGTTTCTCAAAATCGCGCCGCGCGTTCCGGTGAAAACAAAGGTCGAAACTTTCTCGCTTGAAGACGCCAACAGTGCGCTTGAGAAATTCCGTGCCGGAAAACTCGACGGCAACGCCGTGTTGCAAATTTCTTCGCCCTAAAGTCTTAACAACGCTGCAGCGTTTGTCGGCTAGTGTTAATCGACAGTTATTATTACTTTCCCGCGAGCGTGACCTTCTTCGACGTACGCGATCGCTGCCGGCACTTCGCTTAACTTGTAAGTCCGATCGATCACTGGTTTCACTTTTCCGGACTGCATCAGATCGGCGAGGATGGTCAGGTCCTTTTGGCTCGTGTCCGCCATCATCATGCCCATTTTCTGACTGATGAATGGTGACAAGACCATCGTTTTGATTACACGACCGAAAGGACCGACCCACCGGCTGTCGTTCGGTCCGCCGCCCCCGATCATAACGTATTTCCCGTTGGGATTTAGGATGCGCCTGCATTCTGACAGCGAATGGTTCGGAACGTTGTCGAGAATTACATCGTAACGTTGATCACCTTTGGCGAAATCCTCTTTCGTGTAATCAATCACGTGATCTGCGCCGAGCGATCGAACAAGATCGACATTCCTTGTGCTGCAGACCCCCGTCACATCTGCGCCTAACGACTTGGCGATTTGCACAGCAAACGTACCGACGCCTCCGGACGCGCCGTTGATTAAAACTTTTTGTCCAGGCTGAACTTTTCCTTTGTCGCGAAGCGCCTGCAACGCCGTGATGCCGGCTATGTTGACCGAAGCCGCTTGCTCAAACGTCAGGTTGGCCGGTTTCAGCGCCACCGCTCGATTCGCACGAGGACAAACGTACTCTGCAAAAGCCCCGCCTCTTCCACCGAATACCTCGTCACCTGGTTTAAACTGCGTGACATTCTTGCCGACGGCTTCCACCGTCCCCGCAAAGTCAACGCCCAACCGCGTATCCTTTGGCTTGCGCAGTCCGACGCCCATTACGCGCATGATCTTGGGCGTGCCTTCGACGAAGTGCCAGTCATACGGATTGACCGAAGCCGCGCGAACTCTTACCAAGAGCTGATCGTCATTCGGAACAGGCTTTTCAACTTCCTCAAATTTGAGGTTGGCCAAGCCATAGTCGCAATAGACAATAGCTTTCATCGGGTTGTTCGGAGTAGTCGCGTTGTGGCCACAGTCGTTGGTCGATCGCCAGTAGGCAACAAACACGAGAAGCGCGGCGAGGACTAACAGGACGAGAACGATGCGGAACAGCCATTTGAATATTCGTTTCATAACAGGTGTTGTTGAGATTCGCTGCAGTTGTTGATCATGATCGAGAACATCAGGTCTGACCAGTCTGCGATTGATCCGGCGCAGCTAGCCTTAATCCTCTAAACAAAAGCCAGAAACTGATCGCCAGTTCGAAAAGAGCCATTGGCGAATCGAAAATGTAATCGTTAACGATCTTGTTGAAGTTAGGGAAAGTGAGATACGCGATTGCGCAGAAGACGCACCAAGCCGAACCGACCACACCGAAGATCGACAATCCGCGCGGAATGTATTTCGACTTGAGCCACAACCAGGCGCAAACGGTCGCGGCCAGTCCAAAAAACGGGAGGCCGACGTAGTAATCATCGAAACTTCCGGCGAGTTGCACCCGCGCGAGGGCCTGCAAGCGGTCGGGTTCGAAAACCTTCAGGTAACTCGCGTCGCCGAGAAGCCGAAGCGCCGCCAGACTGTTGAGTGGCGCAATAAGCCACAACATCGCGAAGACGAGTCGAAACAATGCGCCGGCCAGGGCAAGACCGCGATTTACTGGTTCGAAAATAACATATAACGCGGTAAGCAGAACGATCGCGCCGATGCCGTAGGTGATGAAGCAGACGAGGGCGACGCGAAATTGCGTTTCGTGAGCGAGGATATTTCGTGCGGTGTCGACGGCGTTGCGTGGAACGATGAGCGGCTCGAGCAAAACGTAGTTGCCGAAAACGACGAGGGCGAACGCGAGCAAGCCCGCGACTCCGGCGACTTTCGCGGCCGTCCGTTGTGAATTGTCGATCGTGTTGGTGGTCATATTTTGTTGGCGTTTATTCGATGGTGATTACGACTTTTCCGCGGGCGTGCCCTTCTTCCAGATAGCGAAGCGCCGCTTGCGTCTCGCTCATTTTGTAAGTGCGGTCGATCACCGGCGCTACTTTTCCAGACTGCATCAGCTCGCGCAGAACATTCAGATCGTCTTTGGTCAGTTTCGCAATGTAGGTGACAAACTTTTGGCCGGTGAACTTTGACTTAAAAACGGTCGCGAAATTTCCGAGAACGCGGCCCCACATTCCGGGATGCAATCCTGCTCCACCAACTCCGGCGAGCACGCAAATGCCGTTCGGTTTTAAAATGTTTCGGCGTTCAGAGAACGAATGGTTCCCGACCAGATCGTA
>WNFY01000439.1_pt1 | contig 36839 bp, 37 predicted proteins | sample 5400091 | NCBI WGS metagenome assembly WNFY01 (sample SAMN13153364, study PRJNA577476) | soil metagenome | isolation source: 60 cm soil or saprolite under grassland replicate 1 | place: USA:California | collected 2016-06-15 | reverse complement strand
TGGTGCTCTGGTGGACATCGAGGCCGATATACTTGATGCTATCCATCGGGTGTTCCTTTCGTTAGGTTTGGTTTCTGCTTAAGCACAGCAACCAAATCCTACTTCGAAAGGGGCGCCCTTTTATAATGCGTGGCCCACTCAAGCTCGGTTTGGCTTGAGTGGGGACGTTATGAGCAAATCGCTGTAAGACGAAAGGGAGAAAGTCCCTAATCCCCACACAACGAACATTGCGTTGTGTGTGCCCTAACAGCAAACGCTGCCGAAGACGCCACCCCACTATGATTTACCCCGCACCGGAGTCAGAACCACAAGAAAGCAATCGTTCGTCCGCAAGGGCAGGATCTTGCGGAAAGTCCCGTCCTTAACCGTAATCTGATCCTGGCTGACTGGGTCTCCACTGCTGACCTTCTTCAGTGCGTCTACCTGCGCGCCGGTCAATTGCTTGGGCAGACCCATCTGGACATACGCGGTGAAAGCGTCGTTCTGCTTGTAGCCGGTCTGGTATACCGCCACGCGATACTTCCCCTTTGGAACATTGGCTAGCTCGATCGTCAGCTGTCCCTTATCAGCGGGCGGCAGATCCTGCTTATAGAAGACCTGGTCGGTCTTGCCCGCGGGCGGCACCACTGGGGAATAGTCCCAAAACAACGCCTGTATGGAACCGTCCTTCGACCTGGTAATCCATGATTGACTGTCGTCGTTCGCCACGTCCTCGGTTCCCAGCATGCTCAGGAACTTGAATGAGTAATAAGACGGCTTCTTGATGCCTTGCAGATTCATCATCCCGAATCCGCCATGGAACGGAGTGAAGCGAGGGCCGCGTTCCTCGAAGATGTCCGTGAATGTCCAATAGGACATCGAGTCCACGTACGGGGTTGCGCGTTTCACCTTATCGAGGATGAAACTGGCCTGGTGATACTGGTCGTGCATGTAGTCGGTCGGAGTGTATGCGGAACTCCATTCGGTGAAGTGCAGCTCGAGATTTTTGAGCGGTGTGGCGTTCATCAGTTCGCGGGAGTGTTGCATACGTCCGCTGACGGCGTCGGGATCAGGATTAATGATGGTGCCGGCCGAGCCGTCCTCATCCAGGAAGCCTTGTTTCACTCCGTAGGCATGCACGGAGATGAAGTCGATGGGCTCGGGGTTGGCGATGATCCACTTTTCAAAGGCCTCCTCTGCCGCGTAGGGCACTGCGGATGCCGGTCCGCCGATGCGGCACTTCGCGCATTCGGCTCGAATGGCCTCGGAGGTCGTCTTATAGAGACTGAAGTATTCCTCAAGCGTATGCGGCCAGAAGCCGCGGATATCGGGCTCGTTCCAAACCTCGAAATACCACTGATTGATCTCATCCTCACCGTAACGCTCTTTCCAATGAACCATCAGCGCCCGGATCAATCCAGCCCATTTGACGGGGTCCTTCGGCAGCGACGTGTTCCCCTTCCACCAGAAAACGGTGGTGGTTCCGCTGGCCAGCTTCGTGGGCATGAAACCAAATTCGACGAACGGACGGATGTGCATTTTCAGCAGCGCGTCGTAAAGCACATCCACATATTGAAAATTGAACTCGGGATTGCCCTGCTTGTCCTCGTCGTAGACCCCCATCTCATCGCATAAGAGTCCGTGCATGCGCAGATATTTAAAGCCAATCTCTTTTTGCACGATGGCCAGTTGCTCTTGCCAGTCGGCGCGCAGACCCTCCGAAGCGCGGCCCGCACCTACCACCCGCAGTGGCACTGGAGAATGCGGCCCTGCAACCTTCGACAGGTCGGCGTGAACCACTCGGGATTGCCCCATCAAGGGAGAAACGATCAGAACAACTGCGAATGAAACTGCAAGATCACGAAGAATGCGGACTATAGGCAAGGTATGCTCCTGAGAGACTGTCGAACCCAATGAATGTAGCTTCTCTTACCACGACGCCGAATCGGCGGTGCTGCGCTTAAGCGTAAATTCCGCGCTGGCGGATGGTATACGCCACGCGGTCAATGGCCAGCATGTAAGCCGCGATACGGTTGTTGACGTTGTGGGTCTCCGAGTAGCGCACTACATCCTGGAACGCTTCCTTCATAATTTCCGCGAGACGGTCGTTGACTGCGGATTCCTTCCAGAAGTAGCCCTGCCGGTCCTGCACCCACTCAAAATAGGAAGTCGTGACCCCGCCGGCATTGCATAGGATGTCGGGAATCACGAAGACTTTCTTTTCCGCCAGGATGTCGTCGGCCACTGAAGTTGTGGGGCCATTCGCCCCTTCCGCCAGAATCTTGCATTTGATCTTATCCGCGTTGCGGCTGGTGATCACGTTCTCTGTAGCGGCAGGAATGAGAATCTCGCATTCGGTGAGCAGCAATTCCGCCGGATCCGCCGGTTCAGCTCCGGGAAAACCTTGCAGTGTGCGATTGCGCTGGCGGTATTGCGAGAGGGCTTCTACGTCAATGCCATTCTTATTGAACAGGCCTCCCTCAACCTCGGCCACCCCAATGATCCGATAACCCGCCTCCGACATCAGCAGTGCGGCATTCGATCCCACGTTGCCAAACCCCTGCACGATGACACGAGTCTGTTCCGGAGTCAGGCCCAGCTTCTTCACCGCCTCATCGCAAACAATCATGATGCCGCGGCCGGTGGCCTCGCGCCGCCCGCGCGATCCGCCAATATTGATCGGCTTTCCCGTAACTACCGCGGTCACCGTCTGCCGCATATGCATGCTGTAGGTGTCCATGATCCAGGCCATGGTTTGTTCGTTGGTGTTGACGTCGGGGGCGGGGACATCTTTTTCCGGACCGATGAACTCGACCAGCTCCGCAGTGTAGCGGCGGGTCATGCGCTCCAGTTCACCGTGGGACATTTTGTGCGGGTCGCAGATGATTCCGCCTTTGGCGCCGCCGAAAGGGATGTTCACCACCGCGCATTTCCAGGTCATCCAGCTGGCCAGGGCACGAACTTCGTCCAGCGAAACGTCGGGCGCATAGCGGATTCCACCCTTGGAGGGACCGCGCGCAATGGAGTGCTGCACCCGGTATCCGGTAAACACTTCAAGCTTGCCATTGTCCATGGCGACCGGGATGTGCAGGATCAGCTCGCGATTGGGATAGCTCAGTACCTTGCGTAGGCCGTCATCCAGATTGAGTTTCTGTGCGGCGATGTCAAAGCGCGCCGCCTGCGCCTCCCATGGATTGCTTTCCTGCTCAAGGGAAACAGTCTTCATCATGATCTCCGTGTGATTGGGGGCTCAGTGTGCGGGCCGGCACCGGGCGACTCCCCGGAGTGGGCGGGCGAAGCCTACTTAGTATAGGCAACCGGGTTGAAAGCTAGCAAGGCGGGGTGGGAATCGGTCCGTGTCATCCAGGGCCATAGCCAATGCCGGGCACACCAGCCAGGGCATGGGGTAGGATTAACGATAAAGCAACGACTTTGGAACTCCAGCAATCTGACATACGGACAATGAACATGGACATCGATCACAACCGCCGGAATTTACTGCGCTATTCTGGATGGCTTGGCATTGCAGCCGTCACCCCTGATTTGCTCGCCGAACAAAAAGCGGAGGCCAAGGAACCGGAAGTCTCGGCGACCGAGGACCTGATGCGCGAACACGGTGTGATCCGCCGCGCGCTCCTCGTTTATGCCGAAACCGTACCCAGGCTGAGGCAGAATGCATCTGCCGTCGATGCCGCTGCCCTGCGAGCGGCCGCTCAGCTGTTCCGCACCTTCGGCGAGGAGTATCACGAGAAAATGTTGGAAGAACAACACATCTTTCCCGTCATCCGCAAACAGGGAGCCACACTAGCAAGTTATGCTGACGTTCTTACCGCCCAGCATGCCCGCGGGCGCGAAATCACAGACTATATCCTGGCCGTGACCAACGGCGGAAAAATCAGTTCGTTGCACGCCGAGCCGCTGGCTAAGGTGTTCGAAGGATTTGTGCGCATGTATGAGAATCATGCCGCCCGCGAGGATACAGTTGTGTTTCCTGCCTGGAAAACCAATTTTACGGATAAGCAGCTGGACGAAATCTCAGACCAATTCGAGGACATCGAGCACAAAATGTTTGGCAAAGACGGTTTCGAAGACGCAGAAATGAAGATCGGCAAAATCGAAGGTCTGCTTGGCTTGGCCGACCTGGCTCAATTCACTCCTCCCGCGCCCCCTAAGCCGTAAGGAAACTACAGCGCCGCAGATTCACGCCAGTCTTCGCGAATGGTTTAGCTTCCATCCGCGTGGATCAGCGTAAATCTGCGGCTAATTGGAACCGCTAGAGCGCGGTGCACACCGCTTTGGTTTCGGTGTACATCTCCAGCGCATCATGCCCCATCTCGCGTCCCCAGCCGGACTGCTTGTAGCCGCCGAAGGGCATAGCCGCGTCGAAGACGTTGTAGCAGTTGATCCACACTGTTCCCGCGCGCAGCTGTGCGGCAATGCGGTGGGCCTTGGAGAGGTCCTTGGTCCAAATACCTGCCGCCAGGCCGTAGACGGTGTCATTGGCTTTTGCCATAACTTCTTCCGGCTCGGTAAATGGGATCGCGGCCACTACCGGCCCGAAGATTTCCTCCTGAACCACTTTCATGTTTTCGTGGGTGTTCACCAGCACCGTCGGATTCACAAAGTATCCCTTATCGCCGTTGCGCTGGCCGCCGACCACCGCTTTGGCTCCTTCGGAGAAGCCCGACTCGAGATAACTGCAAACCCGGTTCATCTGCTCCTCGGAAACCAGGGGGCCCATGTCTGTCGACTGCTCCCAACCAGGACCGACTTTGATCTTGCCGGCCTGCTCGGAGACGCCTTCGACTACCTTGTCGAAGATTGGCTTCTCAATGTAGAGGCGTGATCCCGCGCAGCAACATTGTCCGTGGTTGAAAAAGATCGCCATGGACGCGCCTTTAATCGCCGAATCCAGATCGCCGTCGGCAAACACGACGTTGGGTGATTTGCCGCCCAGTTCCAGCGAGACTTTTTTCAAATTGCCCGCAGCCGCCTGCACGATCAGCTTGCCTACCTCGGTCGAGCCGGTGAAGGCTACTTTGTCCACATCCGGATGCGCCGCCAGTGCCGCCCCCGCGGTTTCTCCATATCCGGGAACGATGTTCACCACGCCATCCGGAATTCCCGCCTCTTGGATCAGTTCACCCAGGCGCAGCGCCGAGAGCGGTGTCTGCTCCGCGGGTTTCAGCACCACGCAGCACCCGGCCGCAAGCGCCGGCCCCAGCTTCCAGGCCGCCATCAGTAAGGGAAAGTTCCAGGGAATAATCTGCCCCACAACCCCTACCGGCTCGCGCAGCGTGTAAGCCAGAAATTTGCCGGCGATGGGAATCGTGTTGCCTTCGATCTTCGTGGCCCATCCCGCCATATAGCGGAACAGGTCCGCGGCTAAGGGGACATCGGCTGCGCGCGCAACCTTGAGCGGCTTGCCGTTGTCCAGCATTTCCAGTTCAGCCAACTCTTCCTTGTTGGCATCGATCAGATCGGCAATCTTCCAGATGAGCCGTCCGCGTTGCGAGGCTGACATTTTGCGCCAGGGCCCATCCTCAAAAGCAGCGCGAGCGGCGGCCACGGCGCGATCAATGTCCTCGCGGTCGCCCTCGGCCACGCGGGCCAGGACTTCTCCGGTTGCCGGGTTGTAGGAAGGGAACGTCTTGCCGGAAGCGGCTTCCACCCACTTCCCGTTGATCAGCATCTTGCGATCTTTCTTGATGAAACTGGTAACTTTATCTTCCAGTTCAACACTTGCGAGTACGGTTGCCATGATTTCCTCCTGGGTATGGCGGGCGGGCTCGTTTGGACAAAGTGTGGGACGAATTTTAGTCCATTTTCCCGCTGCTGGCGCAACCTTGGCAAAAAGAATTACCGCCGGCCTACGATCATGAGGCCTGTTTTACCTCGGGTATACTTCCCCTTCGGAATGGCGGCGGGCCAATGATCAACCGGAAGACGATCCATATCGAGTGGGGTGATTGCGATCCCGCGCAGATCGTGTACTACCCGCGTTACTTTGAATATTTCGACAGCTGCACTGCGGCATTGTTTGCCAAAGCAGGCTTCTCCAAGCGAGAGATGCTCAAGGCGTACGGTATCGTGGGCTTCCCCCTGGTGGAGGTCCGCAGCCGCTTCATGGCACCCTCGCATTTCTCCGAAGATGTAGTGGTAGAGTCGGAGATTGTTAAGTGGGGTAAAAGCAGCTTCTGTGTTCGCCACAAGCTATTCAAGAAGAAGCTTCTGGCAGTCGAATGCCTGGAGACTCGCGTATGGGCCGCGGTTTCCGCCGATGATCCTGCCAAAATAGAAAGCCGGCCGATTCCGCGGGAAGTGATCAAAAGGCTTTCCAACCCAGCGCCATGATTGTGTTCCTACTCAGGGAGTGTGCGTGATCTCCAGAAAGTCTGTGTCGCTGGCCCTGGGGTTGATGATCCTGGTTGCGGCAGGCCGCATCGCCGCTACCTACCGAATGACTGCGCCGGGCTTCGACGAGACCTGTCATGTCGCCGCAGCCGTTGAACTGCTCGACCGCCACTCCTATACGATCGATCCCGTACACCCGCCGCTCTCCCGTATTGCGGTCGGCATCCCGTTGTACCTGGCCGGTGTTCGCTACCCCCACCTGCCTCTCGATACGCCTGGAGTCAACGACTACAACGTGGTGGGGAACCACATTCTCTATGATGACGGACACTTCCTGTGGAAACTGATTGTCGCCCGCGCGGTCATGCTTCCGTTCCTGGCCTTGCTCACCATCCTGGTTTTTCTTTGGGCACGCCATGAATTCGGAGACGCGTCGGGCCTGACCGCCGCCGCCCTCTTTACCACACTACCCATCGTCCTGGCATTCTCCAGCCTGGTGTACACGGACACACCCACTGCGACAGCGCAATTTGCGGCGTTGTTAGTGATTCGTTACTGGCTGGAAAAATCCCCCACCTGGCGGCGGGCTTCCCTCCTGGGAATTGCCGTCGGCCTGGCCTTCCTGACTAAGTTCACCAGCCTGTTGTTTCTTTTCTGCGCAGGCCTGGCATGCTCGCATGTAAGTGGCTGGTCGCCAAAAAATCGGAGACCGCAAGTTGGAGCTTCAAAACCTGGACCCGACAGCTAAGTATCGCCGCATTGACGGTCGTATTTGTGGTCTGGTTGGGTTACGGGTTTTCTGTCGGGCACATCCGCGAGACCATGCAAATCTCCGTGGACAAAATGCCTTCGTTCCAGCATTTCCCAAGCCCTGTGCGGAGCTTTGCCCGCAACCTGGTGATGACGGACCCCGTGGTACCTGCTCCCGCGCTCTTACGAGGGATGACCACAGTCTGGGTCCTGAACAAGAACGCCCCCCAAGCGTACCTGTTGGGAAAACTTAAGAAGGGGGTTGGTGGTATTTCTTCCCCGCTGGAGTCATGTTTAAGTCGCCGCTGCCATTTCTGTTTTTGTGTTTGATCGCAGCCATACCGTTATGGCAATCCGCCCGCGAAGGAAAATGGACGCATTTGGCACCGGCAGTTTCCGCGTTGGCAATTCTCGCCGCCACCATACCTGTGAGCTACAAGATGGCAGTTCGCCACGCAATGATCGTGTTCCCGCTGTTCGCGATGTTGGCCGGTTGCGGCGCGACGTATTTGTGGCGGTTGCAGGGAAACCGCAAACCTTGGGGACGAACCTTATTGCTGATCTTGTTGACCTGGCAGGGTATTTCGACCATTCGCGCACAACCAGATTTCATTGCCTACTTCAATGAGCTCGTGGGAAGCGATCCAGCAGAGGTTCTTGTCGCGGGCTGCGACCTGGATTGTGGACAGGATGTGTTTCGCTTGTCGGAAGAACTCCGCGCTCGCCACGTCGCTCATGCAACGCTTGCCATGTGGACCAGCGCGGACATGTCGAGCATGAATTTACCACCCTTCGACACCTTGCAGCCCTTCCATCCGGTCACGGGCTGGGTCGCGATTAGCGAGCGCGCCATGCGGATGGGAGATTCGTTTCACGTGGCCTACCCTCCCGAAGCCTTTGCATGGTTAAGACGATATACGCCGGTCAAACGGGTGGGGCAGTCGATCCGGCTTTATTACATTGAAGATGAATCCAGCCTTCCTGCCACCACCAGGTATTGAAATGAACCGCTAGCCACCTGGAACTTAGAGTCGATCCCGCCCGATGAACTGCCTTCAGGAACTTGGCTCACAGAGTCTGCGTACTTTCGTCTGATAGGTTGAGGCCGTATAGGGTCTCCCGAAGGAGGGTTGCTATGCCACGCGTGGGATGGGCGGTTCTGTCTTTGCTTATATTGGTTACCGCCGGCAGGGCGGATGAGTGGTCCAAGACCTACAAAATCACTGGCAAGGCGGACCTTCGGGTAACGACCACCGATGCCAGCATCATGGTCGACACCTGGGACCGGAACGCGATCGAGGCCCGCGTAACCACCAGGAACCTCAAGATTGGTGAAGGCGGCCTTGTCGTCAACGATACTCAGGCTGGTGATTCCGTCACTTTGGAAGTGCGCTTCCCTCGCCAGCATTTTGGCGTTTGGGTCCATAACATTACTCGTGTAGAGATCGAGATCCACATGCCGCGTCAAGGTCAGGCCAATCTGCATACGGCCGATGGCTCGATTCGTCTCGCCCACCTCAACGGCAACATGGAACTGGAAACTGCCGATGGGAATGTGGAGGTGACTGCGGTGCAGGGCACGCTCCGTGCTCATACGGGGGATGGCCACATTCTCGCCCAGGGCCGGTTCGATGGCTTGGAGATTCGCACTGGCGACGGCCGGGTGGAAACCCGCGCAGAAACAGGCTCATCGTTAGGCTCTGGATGGGACCTGGAAACCGGGGATGGCAGCGTCACCCTGGAGTTGCCCAGGAATCTGGCGGCGGATGTTGAACTCGAGAGTGGGGACGGCCATATCCACCTGGACCTGCCGCTTGCGGTGGAAGGCCGGCTGAAGGAAAACCATCTTCGCGGGAAAATGAACGGTGGCGGACCACCGTTACGCGTCCATACCGGAGACGGATCCATTGAATTGAAAGCCGCAATCTGAAGCGGCTCATCAACCGCTAGTCTAAGTCGGAGCCGTCTGGGTTGTAGTAGAAGTTGAAACGCAGCAACAAGTAGTCACCGCGAAAATCAGGCGGCAACAGCGGAAAGGGAGCGGAGTTGGTAATCCCGCCCCAGGCCGCACGATCCAGCGACACATCGCCGGATGGGCCGGAAAGGCTCATGCCCTGCACCGTGCCATTTTTCATGATGGCAAACTCAATCGAGACCTTTCCCTTCTTCATCAGCGGAGGTCTGGCAGATTCCGGGATCAGGTTGTACCAGTTCACTTTCACGTCGTGCAGCACTCGCTGAAGGTAAGGGCCAAAGTCCACGCCCATGGTGTCGCTGAGCACATCCAGATTGCCCAGCGCTTTTGTGGCTTGGCGGCCCCTGCTCAGGCCATAGTCGCCGCCTTCGCCTCCAATGCGCGGCCCCCGCGTAATTGCCGCTCTCGCCGCCTGTTCCACCGCACTCCCCGCCGATACGCTCCCGCTGCCAAAGGTTGGCTTGGGTGGCGCCGGTTGGGGAGCGCGCAACGCGGCAGTCTGATTTTCATCCGGCGGCGTTTGGGGCTGTTGCGGCGAGGCCTGAGGTTGCGCTCCGGCTTGCTGGGGCGGTTGATCCGGTTGCGCCGGCGGCGCATTCATCCCCGGCGCGCCCGGCCGTGAGCTGTCCAGGATCTTGTGCAGTTCGTCGCGGTCAAGCTGAGGTTTCCGCGACATCGCCGTCCGATCTTTATCCGAAATGATGTTGGTGTTCGGTTTCTTTGTGACCTTCTGATTGTCTGGCGGCTGCTCCAGGTATGTCAGTTCCCTTTGGTTGAAGTTATTCGGCAGAGCGATCACCACTCGGCGCTGCGGAAAAAGTCTCTCCAACTTTGGTGAGTTCACCACCAGGATGATCAGCACGAGATGGGTAATGACCGAGATCCAGAACGCTTCACGCTTGCGGGACCGGGAGAGATCATCCTGTAGCTGGATCAGCAGCTCAGGAACGTTGTGCATCTCGCGGTACACGTGTTCCCAGCGCGCGGCATCGTAAAGGTCGGTGCCTTCGATTTGCGGCGGCGGTGGCGGCAGCGGCCGTTTCGGCGGGATTTCAGTGGCTGGCATTGAGACGAGTCGGCTAACGGGTTAGACACAAGCCCATTCGCTTTAGTTGCTGGCCGCAGACATGGTTTCTGGCGCCATCGTTCCCAGCTTGCCCTGCCGGCCTTTTCCAACTCTGACTCTATTCTCGCATTTTCCGCTGGCTTGCGGGAATCACCATTGCATGCAAGCACTTACGAATGTACTCGGCCGGTCAATAAAAGGCTATCGCGGATTGGGGACGAGAGGTGTAAAGAAGCGTAAAAATTGGTGCAATTGAGAGAAAAGATTCGTGTCAGGGCAGTGGCTTCAGCCCTGCCGTTAGGAATTTGCTTCGACAACGCGCCCATGGGGCGCAACTACCAATAAACTGAGGTAATTAATCATTGCGGCGCGGATTTCATTGAGGATGCGCAACAAGCTGGTCGAGTCCTGCTTTTTGACCATGTTCTTGGATTGCTTTTGTGATGTCGAGCGCTACTGCCAGGGCCCGGCGTCCTTCCTCCAGAGAAACATCGGCTTTCGACCGAGTGCGAACGGAATTCAAGAACGCCCTGACCTCAGCTTGCAAGGGCTCTTCCGCTACCACCGGCGGCTTCATCATTCCGATCCGCGGGTTGGCTGACGGTGTTCCCGCAACTTTGCCATCGTCGGCCACGGAGAAAATCACCACGTCCTGGCGGCCGTAGTCGATTGAGACATACTGCTTCGGCTGGAAAAACCGCAGTTTGCGCACACGCTCGGTGGATACGCGACTGGCAGTGAAGTTGGCCACACAACCTGACTCGAACTCCATGCGCACATTGGCGATGTCTACCTTGCCAGAAAGAATGGGAAGGCCAACGGCGCGGATCTCTTTGACCGGCGAGTTTACGAAAGAGAGCACGACATCCAGATCATGAATCATCAAGTCGAGAACCACATCCACATCGAGCGACCGCGGAGTAAACACGCTGAGACGATGGACTTCGAAGAACATGGGCCGCGTGATATGTGAGACTGTGGCGCGGACGGCTGGATTGTAGCGCTCGAGGTGGCCTACCTGAACGATGCGTTTAAGTTTCGCGGCAAGCTGGGCCAGTTCATCGGCTTCGGCCAGCGATGGCGTAACCGGTTTTTCGATCAGCACATCCACGCCAGATTCCATCAGGCTGCGCGCCACCGCGGCATGATGGACAGTCGGCACGGCAACCGACGCGGCCTGCACCTCGCTGTGAGTGGTGATGAGCTGGTCGATCGATCCGAAACTGCGGCACCCGAATTCGCGGGCAATGACGTCGGCGCGTTCGAGGTCGTGATCCACTACCCCGACCAGCCGCACCGGTTCCCCTTGCTGGGCAAGCTGATGGTAAACGCGGGCATGGTTTCGGCCGAAGGTTCCCACTCCCACTACGGCCACGTTAATGAAGTTGTCGGTTGTCAGTTCTCGGTTCTCAGTAGGCCTGGGCCTTTTTTATCAATGCGATTTGCCCTGCGTGGTAAAGCTCGTGTTGCACGATCCCGCTGAATAGATAGTAGAAGTCGTAATAATCTCCGGTTTTGCCGGGAACTTGCTCATGCAGACGGGAATCAGGAAAAGCCGCGACGGTTTCGACGAGTTCGCTGTGGGTCTTTTTTAGACTCTCGACTGCCTTGTTCCACGCAGCTTCGCTGGTGTCTTTGACCGGGGGGAAGTTTTGTTCGTCGGTCGGCATGAAGGCTTTTCCTCCAGCTCGTGTGATGGTTGCCTGGTCCCAGGTAATGATGTGCAGGACCAGTTCCCAGATGCTGTGAGCGTTCTTGATGGGGCGGGCGGCGGCGGTGGCCGCGTCAACCCCTTTCAGGATTTCCAGAACTGAATCACCATGCCAGGCTTCACCATCAAAGGCTCGGCGGATTTGGTCCGCCAGCAGAGTGGATTGTGATTGCTTGGTTCTCATAGGACTAGTCTGCCACAATGGTGATGCCCGCGTGGTTTGCAGCCACGATGATTGGGTCGCCATCCAGCATCAGGCATTTCTTGGCGTCCACCGCCAGACATGAGACGCCAGCCTTCTGCATCACGTCAATCGTTTGCAGTCCGATAACGGGAACATCAAAACGCATGTCCTGATTTGGCTTGGCGATCTTGACCACCGTCAGAGCGCGGCTGAGGGTAGACTCCTCCTTCCCAAGGGAACCCATGATTTGTCCAGCGCGTTGAATCGTCGCGTCGGTGCCTTCCATGGCTTCAACGGAGACCGTTGCGGCTTCCGCCACGACCACGGTTTGCCCTATGTCATATTGCGCCAGGTGACGGGCCACCACCCGTCCGTACTCAATATTCTTCTTTTCGGCATCGGAGGGCGCTCGTTTGGTAAGTACACCAGCTTTCGCCAGCAGCGGTTCGAGCAGGCTGGTGGAGTTCTCCAGCGTGATGCCTTCATCGGCCAGGACCTTCGCCACAGCGCCCAGCAGAGAGTCTGTGTTGCGCGTGCCCAGCGAGAGCAGCAATTTAGCCAACCGCCAATCGGGACGAATGCCGGAGAAAATCTGCTTGTGCTTCACCTGTCCCGCCATGACCGCACGGGTCACGCCCTCGCGATGAAATGTATCGATAAGTTTGGAAAGTTCTCCGAGGGATAACCAATGAACCGCAGCAGCGCCGCGCGATTCAATTTCCGGAGAAGTCTCTTCTTTGATCGCGGCGACTACAACTTCGTATCCTTGCGCGCGCGCCGCCTCGAGCACCAGCAACGGAAACCGTCCATTACCCGCGATGAGGCCAAGCTTTTGGTTTAGTGCCATTGGAGAACGTAGCTGCTATCTTGGCTTGATCTCCGTCCTCCGGTCAATGCGTGTAATGGCAATGTTTCGCCGACTCGCCGCTAGCATATGAGGCGGTCCGGCAAGTATTCTGCGAGATGAAGCTGGAACTGCTTAATTTGCCAAGGCGTCTTTCAGCCTCTGTGTGGGAATATCGACGTTAAAGTATGCGGTTACTTCACGCGCCTTGTTGCTCATGTCTTGGCAAACCATGATGTCGTATGTGTGACCGTCCTTGTGGCTCAGGCTTTGCTTTGTCACCTGCATATGGCTGAATCGAAGAAAGGTATATTCCTCATGAACATTGATGACAAGGAAAGCATCCTCTTCTGACAGGCCGTGCTTGTTCTCCTGGATCGAATCCAAGAGGCCTCGGATTACCGCCTTGTGGAATTCTGCCTTCTCTCTATTCCCGGATTCCGTGTTAGCTACGAAAGCGATGTAGTGCAGTTCGGCATCGACAAAGACCTTTTCTAAGAGTTGATTGACCTTTTCTCGCGCCTGGTCGAATTTCTTCTCGTTGAGAAGCGAGGACAGCAGCTTAATGTCGTCTGAGTCGGCCTCGCACTCGTACTTGCTCGCAGCACAGTTGACACGCAGTGCCTTGAAATCAATTTTCAAGTCGCCCGATTTCAGCTGTTCCAGTACCTTCTCATAGCCAGCCGTCGCGGCTGCGTTGTCTTTCCCATGAGCAAGAGCAGTACACAACAGCACAATCGCTAGCTCCCACAGCAGACTTCGTGTCTTCACGTGTGCCTCCTTCCGCGTCATCTCTCAGCGTTTCACGTCAATAATCTCCGACCCGGACTAGGGTTCCATGTTGTTAGAACGTACCTGCTATCTTGGCTTGATCTCCGTCGTCCGGTCAATGAGTGAAATGGGGATTTTTCGCCAACAACTATCAGTACGGCACGCGGCACTTGCCTTACGGTCTTGTGAACGTGAATCGAGTCCGGCTTGGCTCGCTCGGGAGCACAATGTTGTTGTGATCAGAGAGTTTTCGCAGACTATCTTCTAGAGGAATGGAGGCTCAGATCAAGTCGCCCGATCTGAGCCTCAGCTTCGCGAATTTACTTGCAAACAATGCTTGGATTGTCCTTTGCCAACTCTAAGCACGCTTTGTGCTGCTTCTCTTGCTTTGCGGCGTCTGCAAGACTGACACTGGGAGTCGAAGTCACAGGTGTCACTGTAGAAACCGAAGCGGGTTGCAGTTGCGCCGAACCAGCTACTGCGGGTACGATTTGGACCGCTGGCGAAGTTTGAACTGCAGGTTGAACAGTTGCTGGCTGTGACGCCGGAGCCATTGGAGCTTCTTGAACATTGATGCGGCCATGAGCCTGCCAGTCGGCTAAGATCAAGGTACAGGCGTCCTTCGAAGCATTCCCAACTGTCCTGGTAGCATTCGTGCCGAGAATATCGCCTGCTCTGTTGGCGACCTGGATTTGGTTGTTACTGCGGAGCAAGCCGCGGTTCTGCTTGGACTCACGATTCATCATGACGATGTAGTCGGCATTGGCCTGATTGATCGTGACGGTCACGCCGGTGCACTTTTGCAAATCCTTAGTGACCTCCATGCTCTCGTCGTGAGAGTCAATCGTGGACTTTGAACCCCAGGCTCCCCAATGGCGTCCACCCCCGCCGCTTCCATTAGAGCTAACATTCTCCGAACCCTTGCCCTGTACAAAGACGCGGGGTTTATCTTGAGCATTCGCAGACAGCGCGATTGCAACCAAAAAAAGCAGCGCACAAGTCTTCATGAATCACCTCTTTGCAAAAAGTGCTCCGTACGAATCGGACGTGCTTAGTGACAGAAGCATTATGATTTAACATTATGATGGCGAAAAGTGACGACGGTAACAGATCAGGTTGGGATTCTGAGGCGCTCCGCGCCTCGACCCGCTCCCCCCTAAGGGGGTGTAGCCGAATTTTTCCCGGAGATTGCCAAAGCAAGACACTATGGAATGCCACAGATAATCAGAGAATCTGGAGCGTCTCAACATCCGGTTGAACGATTTCTTCGAGGTGAGCCGGTCCACACTTTGGCACCAGGCTAGCAATAAAGGAAGCTGTAGTTCGCGTTGGCGTGGAGGCCTAGGTCTGACGTGGCAAGTACGAGTCTCGATTCGAGTTCGGGTCAATGGGTGAAATGGCGATTTTACGCCAATTGTGAACATCGGGCCTACAATAGGGGCGGAAAACCAATAGCTCATGACGGAACCATCTACCGACGACAGTTTCGAAAAGATCGTGGAGTGGGCATACGGCACACTGCCCGAAAAGATCAGAAACTTACCAGATTTCCCCGGTATTCAAGTAGTCGGCGAGCCGCCCGAGGATGTGCTGAAGGAGATACGGCAACGCAGGAACTGGCCCAAGGAATGGGAACCGGGAGGACTGTATAGCGGTTTGCGTAGAACCGCGCCGCGACACTTTCAATCGAGAATAGATCCCGACCTTATTTTCATTTTTCGCGGTCCGATTCTTAGACGTTCAAGGGGAAATCTGCCAGCCGAGGTGAAACAAGTCGTTTGGCATGAGGTCGCGCACTGGCTCGGACATGATGAGACGGAAGTAAGAGAACTTGGTCTTTCACGCGCCTTCGAGGACTTAGCGCGTGATCCGATCCAAGGAGAAGCGCCCCAATCAGGCGCAAGAGAAAGTCTTCCAGATAGTCGAGGCGAGGTGAGCGAAGCAGAGCAACAATCACGCTGCATAAAGTGCTACTCCCCGGATGTCATCTGCCGCGAGGTCGAGAAGCCTGTGAACTATGTTGGATCGAACTTGTTTGATCCGATTACTGTGCATGCGAAAAGCTGCAGGTGCAATTCCTGCGGCTACGAATGGGACGACGAGGATACCTACTGAGCCCTCAAGGGCCGCACCTAAGGGAAGATGAGTGTAATGGCGATTTGTCGCCAGTTGACGGGAGTCGTCACCCAGAGGTGTCGTCTGTGGGGTGCTTCTTTCGGATCCACCGCTCTCCGACTGCATCGCGCTCTGCAGACCAGCCCACGGGAAGATCAGCCAATTCAGTGAGGGTGGGGTCGCGGTCGATGGGGTGGTGAAGGCAGACGAGCACGCCACGGCCTTCGAACATGCTGTCGCCAAGAAACTGCCAAGCGCCATCGACAGCGTCATGTGAAACAAATGTGATGGGTTCAGTCCCCCTGTCGACTTTCTCGGAAAGAAACGCTTCAGAGTGAGGGGGGTCCGCAAATTTCCAGCTAAACAGACTGCTTTTCGGATCAGCTGAAGCCCAGAAATCATTCTCGATTCTTGTCATCGGAGCATCAGACTGCATGAGCGGCTGCTCGAACGATTTGTCAAACCCTTCTTCCTCCGGGAAGCGATTCTTCAGATCGGGATAAACAGCCTGAATTACAGGAAAGTCGTCGTCACCGTAGTACCAGAGCGCCCAACCCATGAGGTGCTCGACCCACTTCGGATCAACGGGGCGGAATTCACAATCCACTTGCCCGGTTAGACTGCAGTGTCGTCCCTTGGCAAGGTCAACCCCTGCTCGTAGCAACTTCGCGGCTTCATTCAACGCAAAGTGCGCGGTTTCTGGCGGTAGCCCAACGGCGATAACTTCGGGTTTGCCACTCGTATCGAAAACGCCAATCGTGTACGACCATCCAAGGCCGTGTTCCGTCCTCGCCACGTTCACAACAGAGCAACCAAATTCCTCGATATGACTAATCGTACCCTCGTCCTCAGGGCCCAACTCACTTGTCCTGAACTTCCGCGTGCGTCCAGTTTCGAAGGTGTTCGTTTTGGGAGGCATCTAGGTGCTCTGGCGCTTCATTGTCACAACCTGTCGAACGCAGTTCACTTTATCTTCTGGGCTCGTTCACGCGCAAACGAGAAGTTAACTATTGTAAGCAGGCGTTAGCACTCAAAACCCCGTCCAAGTGGAATTTTGAGTGAAATCGCGACTTCATCTTGTATCGACGGTCTTATGTAGGCAATGAGCAGCGCCCCGAATCGGTCACGCTTAGCACTCTCTATTTCTCAACATAATCCGTCTGAAATTTGCCGTTACCACTGAGCTGAATGATCACGGCATCTTCCTTCGTTGCAACAAAATGAGGTACGCCGGCGGGGATAAGGATGAAACTGCCCGCGGGATACGCCTTCAGCGTTGTTGGATCGAACTTCGTTCCCTCGCCCAGGTACCAGGTTCCTTCGATGACGGTGACCGGTTCGTCCTGCGGGTGCGTATGCGCCAGGACACGTTTGCCGGCGGGGATCTTCGCACGATCGATCCATGGCCCTCCCCTGCTTGAGTCACCGAGCAGTTGCGCACGCTCGCGGCCGTCGGTGTAGTACGAGGGCGTGAACCATCGCACTTGTGCGGGGGTGAACGCGACTATTTGTTTGTTCGTGCCGCCCAGCATCAACGTCACTGCCGCAAAGATCAATACTGCAAGAATCGACTTTTTCATTCACTCTCTCCTCTTGCCCAGGACGCCAAAAGAATGCTACCGGGCGGCGTGCCCCACTTCTCGCGCTGAGTATAACTCTGAAAGGAGCATTCATCGTCAATCTGGGGGTGGCTCATGTTTGCGTGGGATTGGCAAACAGCCTGCCCTGAGCGAAGTCGAACGGGTGGGACCGCGCGCGAAGAACAGAACCCTTCCGGTGTGCGTCCTGGAATCTGTGGACATGGCCGGGACCCACATCTCGAAAACCGCGAGAACCTGTCGTGAGCGGAGTCGGAGGATGCGGGCCACCCCAAGGATTGAATCACGAAATCCAGATGTGGCCCACGCCTTGATTTTCTCGGTTGCCAGCCCCCGAACGAGACTCCCGTCCCGTAGTAGAATGCACGCCATGCGCAAGGAGATTGAGTCAGGAGGGCCGACTATGCTCAAGCCAGGAGTTCTCTGTTCGATTCTCGTTGCAACGCTTGGTCTGGCACTGCCGTTGACACTATCTTCACAGGCAAAACCGTTCGAGCCTAACCTGGCGAATGTTGCAGCAGGGACGGATGGCAAAGTTGTGAATCGTGCCGTTACACTTTCTGAAAAAGACGGCAAACCCGCGCTCCGTTTCGACGAGCGCGGCGGCGACGGCTTAGCAAGCTGGCCCGATCTTGAGTTCTCCGATGGAACCATCGAATTTGACGTTCGAGGTAAGGACCTTTTGCAGCGCAGCTTTGTAGGGGTCGCCTTTCACGGCGTAGGCGAGGCGTATGAGGCCGTCTACCTCCGTCCTTTTAACTTCCGTGCCAATGATCCGCTGAGGCGGAGTCACGCAGTCCAATTTGTTTCAATGCCGGCCTACACTTGGGAGAGACTGCGCAGCGAACATCCGGGCCAGTACGAGAAGGCAATCGATCCCCCTCCCGATCCCAACGGCTGGGTGCACGCACGCATCGTGATCTCTTACCCCAAAATCAGCGTCTTCGTGAATAACGCGACGACCCCTAGCCTGGTAGTGGACCAACTGAGTGATCGAAAGAGTGGTTGGGTCGGCCTATGGGTTGGGAACGGCTCTGGCGGCGAGTTCGCAAACCTGAAAATCTCCTCGGCAATGCTCAGGCGACAATGAGTCATATCGCGAGTGGTGTTGAAAAAGTCGCTCAATGGAACGGGCCCACGCTTTGATCTTTCTCGCCTCACTCTAACTGTGGTGCCACTTTTTGGAAAAGGTGGGAGATACTAATCCAAACCTCTTTGTGCTTTTGATTTTAGCCGCGAAGCGGCGCAAGAATGCAGCCCAGCGGCGTAAGCCCTGGGTATAAGCGGGAAATCAGGCAGCCCTGAAAGGGCGAAACAGGAGTCTCGTAACAGCCTCAAACCGAAAAGGATGGGCCGGCCCTCTCTTCTTCTTCAGGTGGACTAGCGTCGGCGAGGCACTCCCTTTGCCGAGGCCTCGGATCCAGGTGGTTCACGGAACGGTTCCACAGGAATGCGCTCGTAACCCACTTCCAGCACGGTCAGATATTCTGTACCGCCCGGCGCTTGTAGAACTACTTCGTCGCCCGCTGCCGACTTCATCAACGCGCGCCCCAGAGGTGACGCCCAACTGATGTGGTTGCGGTTGAGGTCGACCTCGTCGGTGCCCACAATGCTCACCACTCGCTCGGCTCCCGCGGCATTGGCATAGCGCACGGTCGCTCCGAAAAATGTCCTCGTCGCCGCCTGCCCCGCTCTCGGAGCTTCCGGGTCCACCACTTCCGCGGCTTCGATTCGCTTTGCGAGAAAGCGAATCCGCCCATCGATCTGCCGCAGCCGCCGCTTGCCGTACTGATAGTCGGCGTTTTCACTGCGATCGCCGTTGCCGGCAGCCCACGTCACCACCTCCGTCACCGCCGGGCGTTCCTTGGTGAGCAGAAACTGGTGCTCATCTTTAAGGCGCTTCAGCCCGCTCGGCGTGATGTAGTTCTTGACTGGGGGTCCGGGGGCGTCGGGTTGGGGTTTTCTGGTGAAACCTTTTCGCATCTTTTGTCTTTCTCTAGCACGAACCCAGTGAGTTCATCACGGCCCTAACTGATTTTTGCACGACCAAAAATTTTCGCACTCTGGTCAAGAGGCTCGCCGAAATCAAATGTTATCGTTCAACAGCCCAACATCGGAGGTCAATGAGTGATATGGCGATTCTTAGTTAATCACCTCCATTTTGCTGGCCGACATTGATCCGCTAAACTCTTAAGCATGCGCCTTTCTCTCTCGGTAATGTTGTCCTTTGGAATTTTAGCTTGCTTAACAACCATCCAAAGTATGCAGGCGCAATCAACTGATCCGAACGACCTGCAAAGTGCCATAGTTCTAACCAAGCTTGCGCAACCGAGCTATCCACCTTTGGCACTGCAAGCGAGAATTCAAGGTGACGTACAGATAGTGGTCAGAGTTCGCAGAGATGGAACTATTGAATCAGCAAGGTTAGCAAGCGGTCACGCCTTGCTGGGAGGAACTGCATTGCAGAGCGCTCAAAGTTCCGAGTATGAGTGCCGGAGATGTCGCGAAGAGATAACGTCATACTCTCTTTTATATGCATTTAGACTTGAAGTCCCCAACCCTGGTCAGTCGACGATTCCCGTAACGCAGGTGGGAAACCACATCACTGTCATCGCGGAACCACCGACAATTATGGTGACAAACTCTGACCCTAAGTCTGCCTTTCGCAGACGTTCGGCAAAATGTCTATATTTGTGGAACTGTGGTCGCCGATGAGGTGCGGGGGCTGGCCTCACCCGCCATTTTTCTCTACTCATTAACGTGATGAGGCTGCCCAGCCTCCCACTTCCCCCGCAGACCCCATAGCTTACACTCAAACCACATGCTCAACCGGGGCTATGCCTATATCACAATCGTCAGCAACAAAGATCATGGACGGACCCTGCTCTCCCACCTGGCAAGCCTTTACCCACACTCAACCCTACAAGGCTGGCAACAAAACCTGAACAACCGCGAAGTTACCGTCAACGGCGTCACCGCCACCGGAAGCGAATCGCTCACTTCAGGCCAGACCCTTGTCTGGAACCGTCCACCCTGGATCGAACCAGACTCTCCTCAGCACTTCGAAGTCCTGTTTGACGACCCGCATCTGTTAGCCGTCAACAAACCTGGCGGACTGCCCACTCTCCCCGGCGGCGGCTTCATGGAAAACACCCTCCTGCGCCTGGTGCAAAAGCAAACCCCCAACGCAAACCCTGTCCACCGGTTGGGCCGAGCCACCTCCGGCATCGTCCTGTTCGCCAAAACACCGCAGGCGGCCGCTAAAATATCCGCAAACTGGAACACACCCAGAATTCAGAAAATCTACCGGGCGCTGGCTCAAAACATTGCACAGCACGACGCCTACGAAATCCTCACACCCATCGGCCTTGTACCGCACCCGCGCATCGGTTCCGTGTGGGCCGCCAACCCAAATGGCAAACCGTCAAAGTCATTGGCGAAGGTGATCTCACGCACCACAAGCACCACAACATTTGAGGTAAGTCTAAATTCGGGCCGCCCTCATCAAATCAGAATCCATCTGGCATCCATCGGTCATCCTCTAGTAGGCGATCCTCTGTACGGCTCAACCGGCCAGCCGCTTGAAAATCTCCCCGGCCTCCCCGGCGATGGAGGATATTTCCTGCACGCCCAATTTCTGAAATTCCACCACCCCATCACCGGAGAACAAATCAATCTTGAGGCAGCGTTGCCGTCTGGATTCTCATTGCATCGGTAGATTCACGGCGGACAGAAATTCGGGAATTTTTCCATGAATTTGTCCATGACCAACTAATACGCTCGTGCATCTATAATGTTTAGAGGTGCACAATGCACGTTTGGAAGGTTAAGAAGATTGGGGAAGACCGCTACCACATTGTTTGCAAGAGCGTGCCCTTGGACGAAGAAGTTAATGGCGCGCAGTTCATGGGTATGCTCAACGCCAAGCATTTGAAAGACTCAGACATTAACACGGTGCTATTTGATTTCGACATCAAGGACGTGGGCTACGAGACGGGAATTATCTTTGGCCCGGAACCGGCCCCGATAGCAGCCTCGTAACTTCGGTTCTCTAGACTACGGTACGGAATGCTAATATTCTCGCCGGACAATGGCCGTGCCTACACTATTCGAGGAAACCAAATTTAGCGTCTTCGCCCATAGGAAGGATCTTCCTACGCTGTTGGATTGCCTCGACAGGGTACATCTTGATGGGAAGCAACAAGTCCAAGTCTGCGTAATTGCCTCAAAGCGCCTAATCTTAGAAGTATTTCGGGATATCGAGAAGTCGCCGACAGACCGCACCACGCTCACAGAAAAAGATGCTGACGAAAACAACAGTGCTATCGCTGCGTTCTCACTGAGGCGACGATACGGCAAGAGTCGCCGCGAAGTAGTTGAAGGTGACTTTCTGGTACTACCCAACGTGCGCGGCAATATGAATCTCATCGTTTTCGTAGAGCCGGTCCGTTTTTGGCATGACGGATTATGTCCTTTGCTCGATTCGATTTATCCCAAATTCGTTAAACCTTTCTTCACTCAAGCGGAAATGCATGAGTTCGTTCGAAATGTCCACAAGGCCATCACCACGCATCGCATTCAAATTTTGAGAACAAGCTCGCGCGAACGGTTGAAAGGCGGCGATGCACGAAAGAAATATGCTTCCCAGGTGAATTGGACGGATAGCGACTACGATACAGTCTTCCGCGAAGCGGCAACCACGAATAGATGGTTTCGAAGTGTTTTCTTCGAACTGGTTTTTGAGAAAGACGGAAGGCTGCTTTCAGACAATACGTTTGTGGCTATTTCCAAGTACGGCTATCTAAGTTGTACCGCAAGATTCAATTTGCTTTATCACGCCGTGATTGAACCCATGATGAAATACGGGGAAGACCGACTAAAGTTCTTAGAGGGACGCAATCGTAACAGTGCAACAAACTTCACGCCAAAGCCCGTCACGATTACATATAACTCTGAAGTCTTTTCTAACGTCAAACAAATTGGGAAATTGCTTGAAGCACTGAAGCGGTTCAAACATGGAAGCTGTTCTGTGCTCCACGGCAATCCCTATCTACACGTTTCAATGTTAGACCACTATGATTATTCGGCGGCGGACGTTTGGGTATTGAATAAAAATGAGATACTACTCGTTCCGCAAATGCGGACATCCGAATCATCCTTGAAGCGTATAGTTAGTCACATTTTCGAGAATTTTAGGGAGGGCGAGCTTGGCGAGTCCCACGCCTAAGTCAGAATACGATCCTCGTATTACCCGCGAAGATTGTGACAACTACTTTAATACAGTGCTTGTTGCTCTGGCGCTGATTAACATTGTCCGCTGGGATGAAGGAAAGAGAGAAATTGATTCGAGTGTTAATTTCGGTCTAGGCCGAAAGATGGCCACATCAGCCAAGAATTTGGTATCTCCGTCAACCGATGTAACTCCCGATGTAGTTCTACAGCGTAACAACCAAGGATTGGTAGCCGAAATTACCTATAGCCTAGCCGCAGACGATAAACCTTGGCTTGCAAAACTTGGGCAAGTGCTCAAATATGACGACACACTTGTAGGGTGGTGGACGGCGACCGAAAAACTTTCCGCCGCCCACGACATCATTCTTTTGGTTCCCCAAAGTCGAATGGTCCGGGTTGCCGACATCGTGCTTGAGCAAAAAGCCAAGGCTAAAGCCAAAGTGCCCGGTGCCATCAAGTTTAAGCGTTCGCTTTGTGTCGTCGGCTTTCACCGTGAAACGGGTGCCGAAAAAGAGCGCATACATCTTATGAAGTTCCACGGAGAATTGGCCGACGCGGACTTATCAAAGAGACTCCGCGAAGGCATACTTGTGGCCCACGACATTTTGGTTGTCGTTTACCGGGACCGAAAGTTCGTGGATTTCGAACCGCCGATGCCGTACGTACTCCAAATGCTGTGGGACTATGTGTTTTCGACTTATACGGCCGAATTCCCGGTGACTGCGGCGAACAAGGGGAAAATACCTATAACGGTTGATCTTGACCGGCTTTCAGAAGACATGCAAAATAACTACGGGTTCAAGGCTCAGGACTCGCGCAGTAACGCGGTACCCGCACGTGCATGGATTAAGAAAGCTATGGACCACCTGGTAGTGTTCAAAATGGCTTCAAAAGTGGACGAAAAGAAATATACGGTACAGTACCGCTCCATTCGCGGCGATCATATTGAATATTTTGGGCGGCTGATTTTCAAGAATAAAGGCAATCTCGCATTGTCCGGCACGCCCACAACTCAATACACTCTCGCACTAGTCCCACCCGCTGAACCGCCCCCGCCTACGGATGTGACCGAGTAGCGCGCAGCTCAGAGAATGGGCCACGCATTATAAAAGGGCGCCCCTTTTATAATGCGTGGCCCACATCTGGAACTCCAAAGTAAATCCCTTGGGGTGCCCCACATCTCGCGATTTTCGAGATGTGGGCCCGACCACGTCCACAAATTATAGACGCACAGATGGAAAGGTTCTGTTCTTCGAGCGAGTTCCCACCCGTTCGACTTCGCTCAGGGCAGGCCATTTGCCAAAAGCAGGCAAACATGGGGCACCCCAAGATTGAAAGTGGTTGCTCGTTTCAAGAGTAGACTTCACCAAAATGTGGGCCGCCCGCCTAGGCCTCCCCGCCTCTTGGCGACGCCAAAGTGGAAGAGCTGTTATCATACTTGTTGAGGCGGTTACGTTTTTCTCCTCTTTCAGGTCTTCTGACCTAAGCCAGTCCATCTGAAGTTCTCCCACCTTAGGCTTGTCAGCGAGTGAAGGGTTTGCCCATTTCGTCCGTAGCGATCTTGCCCGGTTGGCTTGGTCGATGCAGAACTCGCCAAGAAGGGTCGCTCATATGAACGCAACCGGTATTGCCTCCGGGCTGCTTATCGTGATCTTCACAATCCTGCTGCTCCTATGGAAGCGCAAGCTCATACCACAGATCACCAGGGGTCGATCACAAAGAATGTGCCCAGCTTGCGGATTGATCACATCGCCGAAAGCCCGTTGCTTAGAGTGTGGCGTGGCCACGGTCTCAACTCGGTAGTTGTCGTAACACTGAAACCAACTGTGAGCGGCCCTTCGGCCCGCTTGTCAAGTTAGGAGCGAATGTCGTTGCCAAGCACAATTCTTTTCCCCAAGCGAGTTCTGGAATTAGTCAGCCCGCGGCCCTTGGCTCAGGAAGGCACTGCGGCGCCGCGTGCCCGATTGCAATCAAAGGCATCCCTGCCCAGTCGAATCGCGGTGATCGGAAATTATCTCCCGCGTCATTGCGGAATCGCCACGTTCACGACCGACCTGTGCGGTGCCATTTCCGCAGAGTATGGGAATGCTCGCCTGTTGGCGCTCCCGGTGAACGATACGGACGAAGGGTACGATTACCCGTCGCGCGTTCGCTGGTCGCTCGCCCAGGATGACGCCAGATCGTATGAAGAGGCGGCAGAATTCCTCAACTTCAACAACATCGACATGGTGTGCCTGCAGCACGAGTATGGGATCTTCGGTGGTGTGTCTGGAAGCCATATTCTGCATTTACTGCGCGGTCTGAAGATGCCCGTAGTGACAACGCTGCATACGGTGCTGCGCGAGCCAAATCCTGATCAGCTGTTGGTGATGGAGGAGATCGCTGAACTCTCCGACCGCCTCATTGTCATGAGTCAGTTGTCGTCCCAGTTCCTGCAGGAAATCTTCAAGGTGCCCGGCAGCAAGATCGACATGGTGCCGCATGGAGTTCCCGACTTGCCATTTCTCGATCCCAATTTCTACAAGGACCGTTTTGGCGTGGAAGGAAAAGCGGTTTTGCTCACCTTCGGGCTACTCTCGCCAAACAAGGGAATCGAAAACGTAATTCGAGCCCTGCCGCAGATTCTTTCCCGGCACTCGAATGTCGCCTACATCGTCGCGGGCGCGACTCATCCCCACATCCTGCGTCGCGAGGGGGATAGGTATCGAGATAGCTTGCAGGCTTTGGCGAAGGAAATGGGAGTGGAATCGCAGGTGATTTTCCATAACCGTTTCGTCAGCCCGGAAGAGATGGTTGAGTTCATTGGCGCTGCCGACATTTACGTCACTCCTTACAGGTACGAGGCTCAGGTGGTTTCCGGAACGCTCGCCTATGCACTGGGAGCGGGTAAGGCGATCATCTCGACTCCGTATTGGCACGCGATCGAACTGCTCGATGACCGCCGTGGCGCGCTGGTCCCGTTCCAGGATCCCGACGCGATTGCGCAGAAGACAATTGAACTGCTGGACACCCCCGCAAAACGCCACGCTATGCGGAAACGCGCCTATCTGTTCGGGCGCGACATGGTCTGGAAAAGAGTCGCGCAGGGCTACATGGAAAGCTTCGCGCGAGTGCGCAGCGACCGCATGGAGAATCCGCGAGTTCAGTTTTCGGCTCGGATGATGCCCAAGTCGCTGGATCAGTTGCCGGAGTTGAAGCGTGATCATCTCAATCGCATGACCGACGACACCGGAATGCTGCAGCATGCGATCTTCACCGTCCCGAACCGCGCGGAGGGCTACACCACGGACGACAATGCTCGCGCCCTCATACTGACTATTCTGCTGGAGCAGTTGGACAAGTATCCACTTGAATCCGCAAATTCATCGAGTCTGTATTTGTCATTCCTGGAGCATGCCTTTAATCCTGAGAAAGGCCGATTTAAGAATTTTCTGCGTTACGATCGCCGCTGGAACGAGCCTGTGGGCTCGGAAGATTCTCATGGGCGTGCGCTGTGGGGTTTGGGAACAGTTCTTGGTCGATCCCACGATCAAGGATTCAGGGGAGCTGCGGGTCGCTTGTTCGAGTTTGCTCTGCCCGTAGTGCTGGAATTCAATAGTCCACGTGCGTGGGCCTACACGCTGCTAGGAATCCAGGAATATCTCACTTCGTATCCTGGAGATCGCGATGCGCAGAAAGTGCGATCCGCTCTCAGCCGTCGGCTTCTCGAAATGTATGCATCCATCCGGCGTCCGGATTGGAAATGGTTCGAGAACGTTCTGGCTTACGGAAATGCTAGATTGCCCCAGGCTCTGCTGGTGGTCGGTTCGGCCACCGTGGACGATCGCATGATCTCAGCCGGGCTCGAATCGCTTGATTGGCTGTCACAAATACAACGCTGCGAAACCAACCTCCACTTTGTGCCGATCGGTTCCCAAGGCTTTTACCACCAGAATGGCGAGAAGGCGCGTTTTGACCAGCAGCCGCTCGAAGCCGCTGGCGCGGTCTCCGCGAGTCTGCAAGCTTACCGCGTAACTGGGGACAGCCGCTGGCGCAGAGAAGCATGGTCAGCTTTCAACTGGTTCCTTGGCGACAACGATCTGCAACTACCCCTCTATGATTCCGTTACTGGTGGTTGCCGGGACGGTCTGCATCCTGACCGTGCTAATGAGAATCAGGGCGCAGAATCGACACTATCGTTCTTGATGGCACTCCTCGAAATGCGCTCACTGCCTGAACCTGAACCAAAGGAAATCCTTTCATGACCGTACCCGTGGAAAAGCAAGTGAGCCTTCTCAGCACTCCGTTCGAGCCATTGCTGCATCGCCATAGTGCCAACCCCATCCTCACAAGCAAGGACTGGCCGTATCCCATTAACAGCGTGTTCAATGCTGGCGCGACCCTGCTCGCAGATGGCACGACCCTGCTGCTTTGCCGCGTTGAAGATCGTCGTGGGCTGTCGCATCTCTGCGCCGCGCGATCACGAAACGGCGTCGACGGATGGCAAATCGATGGCGAGCCTACTCTGATGCCCGATCCGAAGAACTATCCGGAGGAAGTCTGGGGTATTGAAGATCCCCGCATCACCTTCGTTCCTGAATTACAGCAGTACGTAGTGACCTACACGTCTTATTCGCGCGGTGGTCCCGGCGTGTCGCTCGCTCTGACCAAAGACTTCCGTACTTTCGAACGCTACGGCGTAATTATGCCGCCGGACGATAAAGACTCCGCACTCCTGCCTCGGAGGATCGACGGCTGCTGGGCGCTGATTCATCGCCCCATGACGACCCTTGGATCGCACATGTGGATTTCCTACTCTCCCGACCTGCGTTACTGGGGTAGGCACAGGCTCATGCTGGAAGCTCGTCGCGGCGCCTGGTGGGATGCCAACAAAATCGGGTTATCGCCGCCTCCCATCGAGACTTCCAGGGGATGGCTCGTGTTCTACCACGGAGTGCGCCACACGCCCTCGGGTTGTCTGTATCGGTTGGGTTTGGCCCTATTCGATCTCGAGAATCCGGAAAAATGCCTGCTGCGAGGAGATTCGTGGATATTTGGTCCAGAAGCCGAGTATGAACGCCACGGCGACGTCGACGATGTCGTGTTCCCTTGCGGATACACCATGGACGCCGATGGCGACACTCTCAACATCTACTACGGAGCTGCGGATTGCGCGATCGCCCTCGCTCGGGCCAGCGTGCGATCTCTGCTGGACTGGCTTGACGCCAATGGAAGTTGCGAACGCCGCCACCGAGCGCAGGATTTGTGAAATTGCTCTTGGGCGTCTTCCAGTTTGTTTTTGGGTGCCGTCACCGTCACCGGAGTCGCGTGTTTACCATCAAACACCGAACTTATCGGGTCTGTTTTGATTGCGGACGGGAATTCGAGTTACCAGACGCTCACGCAGCCAGTGCAGTCTAGCAATCGCAAGAACCAGTCGCGGATTCCTCCTGAATCACGGGCAAACCTTCAAAATCCAATGTGCCACCATTAACCGGCGGATGGCCCATTCGAGCCCGGTTTTGGCTCGAATGGGTATTGGTCGTTACGTGTAGTTCCGCCCACGCCAAAATGTGTTTACAATTAAGCCATGCAGGAGCCACTTACCCGCGACCGCATTATCGAGGCTCTCCAGGCGATGCCGCCAAATGCCACCATCGACGATGCTATTGAGCGGCTCGTATTTCTGGCCAAACTCGAAACCGGGTTGGCCGAGCTTGATGGGTCCCAGGGCATTCCGCACGATCAGGCCAAGCATCGCTTCGGGCTGTAATGCGAATTCTATGGTCGCCACAATCGCTGCGCGATCTTGACGCCATCCGCGAGTACATTTCTAAAGATTCTGAGCATTATGCAGCTCTTACCATCGCGCGAATCTTTTCTGCCGTCGAGCAGTTGATCCAGTTCCCGCACTCGGGACGTATTGTGCCGGAGAGAGATGAACCTGAAATTCGCGAAGTCATCGTTGGACGTTTTCGCGTGGTGTATAGGGTTCAAGATAAGCTGATTGAAGTCGCAACTGTTTTTAGAGCAGCAAGAGAATTCCCAGAAGAATTCTAGGCATACCGCGAGCTGCTCTTTCAAAATGATCTCTTTCTCAAACATCAATAAGCAGTAATCGGGGGGTGGCCCATGTTTGCCGGGGTTGGCAAACAGCCTGCCCTGAGCGAAGTCGAAGGATGTGGGGCACCCCAAGATAGAATCACCAGGAACCAAGACAGAAGTCGGCCACCCTTCCGCCTCTACACGGTTCACCCAGCAGCTCACGCAAGCGCCAAATTTAAATTGGCGATGGCCTCGTCGATCTCCTGGGTATTCTTGAAGCCGATCGTGGCGCTATCCACTCTCGCGTTCTGGAAAGCGTATTTCATTGCTTTCACGCGATCGTCATGACTGTTCTCGAACTGACCTCCGCCGCACAGCTTCATGCCAATCACACCCAGCCCTTCCTTCTTTAACGTGTGGATGTGATCAACCACTTCGCTCACGTTGTCTGGATGGTTGGTGTCCTCATACGTCGGTCCGTCCATGCGTGAGCCGTTATGGTTGATGCGGATCAGCCCTACGTCAAGCCAATTTGTGCCCGGCATCTGCCGCAGCGCCGGCAGCCCGTGCACAGAGGCGCCATGGGTGCGGATGGTTTTTTTCTGCTGCGCCTCAAGAATGCCGTCCTGCCAGCGTTTCGTAGTCTCTGGCCAGTCAGCCGAGTGCTGCCAATGCAGCAGCATGATGTCGAAATACTCAGTCTGCGAAGTGCGGCGCAGCTCGTCAAACTTGGCTTGCGGATCAATATCCTTGTGGAAGGTGGTCACTTTACTCATCAGCTGATAGCTGTCGCGGGGCAAGCCTTTGAGGGCCTCGCCCAACATTCCCGGCGTCGTGTAAGCCTCCGCGGTTTCAAAAAAGCGGATGCCCCGATCATAGGCATAGTGGACCAGCCGTGTGAACTCCTGTTGCCCCAAAGCGGCCTGTACTTCACCGCTGTTCGTCCCGGTTCCGAACGCCAGCCGCGTCACTTCCACTTTTGAGCGACCCAGTACGACGGTATCGGTCGCAGTGCGCTTGGCGGCAACCAGGGGCACAACTCCGGCCGTGGCCAGGGCTCCGGCGGCCAGACCTGTTTTGAGGAAACCACGTCGAGTGATCGGACTCATGTTGACCTCCGAGCGGCTTTGGTCAAAGCGCAAGCCGCATCAGTGGATGTTAGCACGCACGTGGTCACAACGGGTGGCCCGTTCAAGCCTGGTTTTTGGCTTGAGGGGGATGGTCAGCTCGCATATTTGCTTTTACGGACATTGGAGAAATTGTCGGAGTTTCAAGCTCATTCGTTCGATCTGGCGAATCTCGCATTCCCATATAGTCAAGACACGCCATCCAGCCTTCCTTAGTTGAGCTCGTACACGTCTATCACGTTGTCGATTTCCCGCAATCTTCGGCACCCAGAATCTTGTATTTGATGAGGGTCGAGCACCCCGTGAGCAATGATGACCATGCCAAAAACATCCGTTCACGAACAATGCACAGTGCCGAGGTCGAAGAACGATGTCAGGTTTTCCCGGCAAGTCTATTGCATGAAGGCGATAACGGTAGCCAAAACTAAACAGAAGTCTGCGTACTGCAATCTCTGCCGAAGTATTCTTCACTCGAACGGCACGCATCACCGCTGTTCGTTGCGCACGGGTCAGGCGATCCATTAAAAGATGTTACTGCCGAACAGAAAAAATTACGACCGCTGACGACGATGATCTTCGTCATGGTGGACATTGCAAAGCGTGATGAGGTTTTCGGCAATGTTCTCTCCCTTGTTTATGTGGTGCTTTACGTGATGAAGTTCAAGCATCTTTCTGGGATCTTCCGGCGAAAGCATTGATCCATTCCATCCACATTGGACACACTTGGATCCGTCCCTCTGCAGTACAGCGACTCGCACCGGATCCGGTATTTTCCGGTCGTGCTCGTAAGTTTGTCGATCTTCTTCAAGCACATACACCCCGACCTCTAAATCTTGGCGACCACTGTTTTTTGTCACAATCGGCCAGCCTTGTTCGGTTCTTAACTCCCTTACGCGACGTGCCCACTCCTTTTTGTCTTTAGCCGAATATTTCAGTTCTTCACTCGTTCTTCCGGTTGCGTAAGAACACTCGTCATAAATACAGAAACAGTGTGAAATTGGACTCTAGCGGCAGGTAACACGTAAGCTAATACGAATCAACACTCACCTTCGAGTTCCACTTATGAAAACGGAGTCGATCGATTCGTTTGCAGTCGGCCAGATATACACGCACGACGCAATGAGGTCAGCGCTTGGTGTTGGCAATCTCGGGGGAATTCGCCCTTCGATCGATTCGCAAGGACGACTTAGGCACATCGCGATTGTCACTTCGGATGAAGATTGTGCGCGAAGTATCAGTCGGAACCCGTACGCTGACCAGATCGAGAACGATGTGTTGACCTTCACAGCGAGTGGTCGCGAAGGAAATCAAGTTCTTTCGGGTATGAACAAGCGTCTAGTTGAACAGTACGAAATTCCGACCCCGTTCTTTGGATTTGCGAATACGGGACGGCAGATGTATCGATTCCTGGGCCTGTTGGAACTGCTTCGACATTATCCTGATGTGCAGGCAGATCGAAAGGGCAAACTCCGGAATGTGTGGATGTTCGAGTTTCGGATACATCCTCAGCCGACCGTTGTTCGAATTCAACAAGCGAAAGATCTCGTAGACGTATTGTTCCGAGAATCGAACTCTGGAATTCGCTCCGCTGATGACCAGCAAACTTGTTTTTCTGAAATTCGGACCCAGGACAGCTTACGAATCGAATCGCTTCGCTCTGAAATGCTCTCAATCAGTCCGCGCGATTTTGAACATCTTGTCGCGGAATTGTTTGTAGCAAGTGGTTTTACCCAGGTTCGCACTACGCAGTACCAAGGCGACGGTGGAATAGATGTGAATGCGTATGTGACAAAGGAAAACGCATTTTTTGCAGGAACACATGTCCAAGCGCAGGTGAAGCGTTGGAGACATACGGTTGGGAGCATCGAGATCAACAGTTTTCGCGGAGCGTTGTCGAGCACCGCGAAAGGTGTCTTTGTCTCGACCGGTTACTTTACAAAGGCAGCCGTCCAAGAGGCAGAAATAGGAACAAAACCGGCTATTGCGTTAATAGACGGTCGAAAGCTTGCCGTACTCTGTGAAAATAATGGATTGCTTTCGTGACCGAAGATAAAAGATTCGTACTCTTGGCACTCCCGGAGGTTTAGCTTCTACCTGTGAGTGCCTCAACGCTTTCTTTAATATCGACGCCCAAAAGGTTCGCCACATCCTCAAAGGTTTTGCAGTAGCTACACGCATCAGGGGCCAAGCCGCGATGCTCCGCATCACCGCCGTGATGATCGTTGATCTCTTTTGAATGCATTTCCACCGCGTGCTCAAGCAACTGCTCGACTAGTCGTGCGTTTTCTCTGGTCATACTCGCTCCTACTAGGGTTTTTTGAAAATTAGTATGCCCAGAATCGCCGGGCGAATAAAAGGTAAAGATTTGCACAGGGAATAAAAGTTATCACAGGCAAGAATTATTGGGAACATTACCAAATCGGGTGGAGGCTACACTGGAAGAGCCACCGTGCCGCAAGTTGCTCCTCCAAAATGATCTCTTTCTCAACATCAATAAGTAGGATGGCAAGCAATTGCTCTTCGTGGATGCTTCGTTTGAGTTGAACCCCTGCGAAAAAAATCGGACTGGTCCGTCCCAATGGGTCGGGCAAGACAACGCTATTCCGCATGGTGGTCGGCGAGGAAACTCCCGACGGACGAAGGCGCGGGTCCCTGTCCCCAGGAAGTTAGCGATCGGTTACTTTCGCCAGGATTTCGAGGAAATGCAGGGCCGTTTGGTCCTGGATGAAGCGAATCGCAGGCAGCGGGCGCGTCGGCGGTCTGTGTTTAAGACTTGTAAGCTAAGCGCGATGTAAACAGGCGATTGCGCTCACCTAATCGTAATCTCACTTAATCACCCCGCGCTCCGAGCCTTCAATGAACTGAATCAAGCGGTCGACATCTTCCCCCCGGTCCGCCTCCGCCTTCAGTTTCTCCAACGCTTGCGTGGTATTCAGCTTCGACGCCAGCAGTAACTTGTAGGCATGATGAATTTTCCGCACACGCTCTTTGCTGAACCCTCGGCGCTCCAGCCCAACAGCGTTGATCCCATAAGTATGAGTCCCACGCTCTGACACGGTCTTGGAAAACGGCAACACATCTTTCGTGACGGTGGTGCCGCCTCCAACAAACGCATGTGTCCCGATACGAATAAAGTGATGCACCGGGCAAAGCGCGCCAACCTGCGCCCAATCTTCCACGACAACGTGCCCACCCAGCGTCGCAGCATTGGCCAGAATCACGTTGTCACCAATCATGCAGTCATGCGCGATATGCGTATAAGCCATCACCAGTACATTGCTCCCGACTTTCGTGAGTCCTCCACCTTTAACCGTCCCACGGTTAATCGTGACAAACTCGCGAATCTCATTGCCGTCGCCAATCTCCAAACGCGTAGGCTCGCCCTTATAGGTCAAATCCTGCGGAGCCATCCCAATCGAAGCGAAAGGGAAGATGCCATTGTCGTTGCCGATTTTGGTTGGACCTTGGATGGCGACATGGGAGACAAGCTCGCAGCCCTCACCCAACTCGACATTCGCCCCAATCGTGCAGTAGGGGCCAATCTTGCACGAGGGGTGAACCTTGGCTTGCGGATCGATGATCGCCGTGGGATGGATGCTCATCGCGGCTGCTTGCGAATTACTCTGACGGCGCGGCTTCGCTCTCGCCGCCACGGCGACCGCGCGAGCTGTCGACCAGTTGGCATTTCACGCTGGCCTCGGCGACGCGTTGGCCGTCGACAGTGGCAACACCTTCCATGCGCACTGCGATCATATTGGCGACCTGGCGCCAAGCCTTTAGCACAACTTCAATGCGTAACTGGTCTCCGGGTACAACCGGCCGCCGGAACTTCGCCCGCTCAATTCCCGTAAACATGATTAACTTGTTGGCGCGGTCTTCTACTTCAGTCAACAAAAGAGCGCCGCCAGCCTGCGCGATCGCTTCCACAATCAGTACACCGGGCATGATCGGCAAGCCCGGAAAATGGCCGCTAAAGTGCGGCTCGTTCACCGTGACATTCTTAATCGCCACAATGCGCTGCTTGCGCTCGATCTCGATGACCCGGTCAATCAACAAAAACGGGTAGCGGTGAGGAAGGATCTTAAGAATGTCATGGATATCCAGCGTCGTCTTCGCTGCCGGCGTCTCAATCGTGGATTGTGCCGTCTCGGTCATTCTCGTTCTCGTAAGAACGACGATTATACTGTACCCCGAATCGAAAGAGGGCCTGTGATCGCTAACGCTAAAGATCGTCTTCGCTATTGTGAAGAACGCAAAAACCAGATGGTGCAATTTACCCGCGAGATGGTGGAGATTGAATCTCCCAGCGACAACAAGCCGGCGGTGGACCGGGTAAGCGCGTTGATCGCCAGCCGGTTCGAAAGGATGGGAGGCCGGATCAGATTTCACCGTACGGCCAACTTCGGCGACCACTTGCAGGTGGATTTTGAATCGTCACGGCGTGAGAAGCCGGTTCTCCTGCTTGGTCACTACGACACGGTTTATCCGCTGGGCACTTTGAAACACATGCCTTGCCGCCTGGAGAAATCACATCTCTACGGGCCCGGAGTCTATGACATGAAGGCGGGAATTGCATTGATGGTGACCGCCATCGAAGCCTTCCGCGCCTCGCATGAAGAATATCCGCGTCCGGTCACTGTGCTTTTGGTTTCCGACGAAGAAGTGGGCAGCGAGTCCTCGCGAGTGATTACAGAAATTCTGGCGAAGAAATCTGCGGCGGTGTTTGTCTTCGAACCATCCTACGGGCCGAAAGGTGCGGTAAAGACCGCGCGCAAGGGGATTGGGGAATATCTGTTAAAAGTAACCGGGAAGGCGTCCCACGCCGGATTGGATTTCGAAAAAGGAGAGAGCGCCATTATTGAGCTGGCTGCGCAGATTGGCAAAATCTCCAGACTGGTTGATCTCAAACGCGGCTTGACCCTGAATGTCGGGATCATTCAAGGCGGCACCCGGGTCAACGTTGTTCCGGCTGAGGCTTCCGCGAACATCGAGATACGAATTGCGCACCTGAAAGGCGCAAAAGATATCGAGAAGAAGTTGCGCGCATTGAAACCAGTCAACCGCAAATGCAAACTTCAGATCAGCGGCGGTCTGAACCGCCCTCCCATGGAGCGTACGAAGGCAATTGCTGATCTCTACAAAGAGGCTGCCGTCGTCGCCAAAGCCCTGGGATGGAAGCTGGAGGAAGCCGCCGTGGGCGGAGGTTCCGATGGCAACTTTACCGCAGCCCTGGGAATCCCCACCCTGGACGGCTTGGGGGCAGTGGGCGAAGGGGCCCATTCGCCGCGTGAGTCGATCGATATCTCCTCCCTGCCGCGGCGGGCGGCCTTGCTGGCAGGGCTCCTGGAAGGCTCTTTTTGACTATGCTACCTGCTTCCCCTAGAATGCAAATGGAGGCTTCCTCTATGTTTGGTGGCAAAATTGGCGGGATGGAATTGCTGGTGATTGTGGCCATTGCTCTTCTTATTTTCGGCCCCAGCAAGCTGGCCGATCTGGGCAAAGGCTTGGGCGAAGGCATTAAAAATTTCAAGTCTGCCGTAAAAGATGGCGGCGACGGCACCGAAAAGAAGTCCTAAAGCCCCTCAGATGACTTTGTGGTCTTGCAGCATCCGGTAAACCAGAGACACGGGCAATCCCACAACGTTGAAATAGTCCCCTTCGATCCGTGAAATCCAGCGTGAGGCTCGCCCTTGAATGGCGTAGGCTCCAGCCTTGTCCATAGGCTCGCCGCTGGCAGCATATTCCAGAATCTCCTCCTCGCTGATATTTCCCATAGTCACAACGGTAGTTTCACTTCTGAGAACCGAGAACTGAGAACCGGGAGCTGATTTTTGCCCCCTCGCCAGGCAAACCCCTGTAATGACTTCATGAGTGCGGCCAGATAGCAGACGCAGCATCCGCGCCGCATCAGCCCTGTCCGCCGGCTTGCCCAGGTTCAGGCCCTCCACGGCTACCACGGTATCAGCCCCCAGAATCCAATCCGAGGGTTTTGCACGCGAAATCGCAGTTGCTTTTTCCAGAGACAGGCGTTCGGCGCACGCACGCGGGCTTTCTCCAGGTAACGGTGCTTCGACAATATCGGCTGCATGCACGGTGAATGGAATGCCTGCGTTTTGCAGAATCTCCCGGCGACGTGGTGAAGCTGAGGCGAGCACGAGCATCCGGACGATTTTATCGGAAGCTAGCCTTCGATGATCTCAATCCGGTTGCCGAAGACGTCGTGAATGTAGCCGCGGACAGTTCCCGGAAGCGCGTCATCCGAAGTGATTTCCACCCCGGCCTGCCGCAGCTTGGCGATCAGCGATTCGTAGTCTCCGCACCGCAGTGCGGGATGAGCCTTCTTGGCCGGACGGAAGTCGGCCTCGACGCCCAAATGAATTTGCACGCTACCGCTGGCGAACCAGCATCCGCCTCGCTTGGCGAGCTGCGGCGGCTTGGTGATCTCCGACATGCCCAGCACCTCGCAGTAGAAACGGCGAGCCGCCGCTTCTTCGCCTTTGGGCATGGCCAGCTGAACGTGATCGTACGAGGTGAATGGTTGGCTCACTCCATTAGCGTAACCCAAGTCGAGCCACGGGGTTTCACCGATCAGACGGATGAATAACCACGATTCATCTGCAGCAATCCGCGAAGATCTGCGGCCAAAACTCTTGACCGCCCCCTGTTAGAATCAAGGGTTCGCAGCCATGGATTCCTCTCACATCCGTAACTTCGCCATCATCGCGCACATCGATCACGGCAAGTCCACGCTGGCGGACCGCCTCCTGGAACTCACCGGCTCGCTCACAGCGCGCGAGATGCAGGCCCAGGTGCTCGATTCCATGGACCTGGAGCGGGAACGCGGCATCACCATCAAGGCTCACGCCGTCCGCATGATGTACACCGCGCAAGATGGGGAACTCTATCAGCTGAATCTGATTGATACTCCCGGCCACGTGGATTTTTCCTACGAGGTTTCGCGTTCGCTGGCTTCTTGTGAAGGTGCTTTGTTGATCGTCGATGCTTCACAGGGTGTGGAAGCACAGACGCTGGCCAACTCGTATCTGGCAATCAATCACGGCCTCGAGATCATTCCCGTCATCAACAAGATTGATTTGCCGAGCGCGGAC
>WNFY01000437.1_pt1 | contig 36905 bp, 22 predicted proteins | sample 5400091 | NCBI WGS metagenome assembly WNFY01 (sample SAMN13153364, study PRJNA577476) | soil metagenome | isolation source: 60 cm soil or saprolite under grassland replicate 1 | place: USA:California | collected 2016-06-15 | reverse complement strand
AGTCATGGGTTCACCGACCCGGCCGCTTCGTCTTGATGATGATGACGCCGTTGGAGCCGCGCACGCCGTACAGCGCCGTCTCGGCGGGCTCCTTCAGCACCTGGATCGAGTCGATATCGTTGGGATTGACGCCCGTGAGGGATCCGTGGGGCCCCGGATCGATCACCACGCCGTCCAGCACGTACAACGGAGTGTTACCGCTCCTGATGGACGAGCCGCCGCGGATGCGCACCGCGAAGCCGCCGTCGGGCGTGCGCGTCACCTCGACGCCGGGGAAGCGGCCCATCAGCACCTGTTCGACCGATTGCCCGGGCGCCTTAGCGATGTCCTCCGCCGTCACGGTCGAGTTTGGAGCCGACGTCGAAGCGGGCGGGGGTGCGGCAGAGGCGGACGTGTTTCGATGGGCGCAACCGGAACCCAGTCCCATGAACAGGCCGAACGGCAGTAAGGCGCGCATCGAGAACGAGGTCATCTGACTCCTCCCATGGCACGCTACGTTGCAATATAACCCTTGATCGGTGAACTCGACATGTACACGTGGATGCGGTATCCGGCCCTCTTTCTCACGCTGTCCGTCAGCTCCACGCTTGGGTCGGCCCAAAACGGGGTCCGCGTCGCGTCCCCGGACGGTCGGAACCAGGTTACGGTCGAGATCCGCGACGGCGCCCTCGCGTACCGCGTCGATCGGGATGGTCGGTCGGTGCTCCTGCCCTCGCGCCTCGGCTTCGCCTTTCAAGGAGCGGCGCCGCTCTTCGACGGGCTGCGGATGGTCGACACGAGCCGCACCGCGGTCGACGACACATGGACGCAACCGTGGGGCGAGGTGGCTCGGGTGCGCGATCACTACAACGAGCTGCGGGTGACCGTTGCCGAAGTCGCCGCTCCGGGCCGGCGGTTCGCCGTGGTGTTCCGCGTCTTCAACGACGGGGTGGGCTTCCGCTACGAGATCCCCGAGCAGCCCGGGCTCGGCGAGTTCGCCATGACCGACGAGCTGACCGAGTTCACGCTGGCCGACGACGCCCGCGCCTGGTGGATACCGTCGAACCGTCCTCGGCTCGACCGCTCGGAGATGCTGTTCTCGTCTTCCCCGGTGAGCGTGCTCGACAGCGTGCAGACTCCGCTCACCATGGAGACGCGGGACGGCCGCACGTTCATCGTGATTCACGAGGCGAACCTGGTCGATTACGCGCGGATGTTCCTCGCCGGGCCCCGCATGCAGAGTCGCACGCTGCGCGCGGCGCTGGCGCCCTACGCCGACGGGATCAAGGTACGCGGGCGCACGCCGTTCGTCACGCCGTGGCGCACGATTCAGCTGGCCGATCGCGCGACCGAGCTGGCGCCGTCCCTGCTCGGCCTGAACCTCAATCCGCCGAGCGTCATCCAGAACACGAGCTGGATCAAGCCGATGAAATACGTGGGCATCTGGTGGGGCATGCACATCGGCACGATGACGTGGAGCTCCGGGACCAAGCACGGTGCCACCACCGCGAACACGAAACGCTACATCGACTTCGCGGCCGCCAACGGGCTGGGCGGCGTCCTGGTCGAAGGGTGGAACGTCGGCTGGGACGGCGACTGGATCCAGAACCGAAACGCGTTCTCGTTCACGAAACCCTATCCCGACTACGACCTGCCGGAGCTGGCCCGTTACGCCCACGAGAAGGGCGTGAAGTTGATCGTTCACAACGAGACGTCGGGGGGCGTCGAGAACTACGAGCGGCAGATGGACAGCGCCTTCGCGTTATACCATTCGCTCGGGCTGGACGCGATCAAATCGGGGTACGTCACGGACTTCGTAGGCGAGGGGCACTCGCACTACGGCCAGTACATGGTGCGGCACCACCGGCACGTGATCGAGAAGGCGGCGCAATACGGCATCATGCTCGACGTGCACGAGCCGATCCACGATACGGGGGAGCGTCGTACCTACCCGAACATGATGAGCCGCGAGGGCGCGCGGGGGCAGGAGTACAACGCCTGGAGCAGCGAGGGGGGCAACCCCCCCGAGCACGAGACGATCCTGTTCTTCACCCGGCTGCTCGACGGCCCCATGGACTTCACGCCGGGCATCTTCGACATCCTGATCGAGCGGGGCACCGGGCGGCCGCGCCGGTCGGACGAGCCCCGCGTCCGGACCACGCTCGCGAAGCAGCTGGCGCTGTATGTCGTGCTCTACTCGCCGCTCCAGATGGCGGCGGACCTGCCCGAGAACTACGAGCACCAGCCGGCGTTCCAGTTCATCCGGGACGTCGCGGTCGACTGGGACACCACGCGCGTGCTCGCAGGGAAGATCGGCGACTATGTCGTCGTGGCGCGGCGGGAGAGGAATGGTCCGACCTGGTACCTGGGCGCCATTACCGACGAGGAAGCGCGGACCTTCGACGTCCCCCTCACCTTTCTCACGCCTGGGCGCAAATACGTCGCCGAGATCTACGCGGATGGCCCGGGCGCGAATTGGCTCACCAACCCGCTGCCCGTTGCCATTTCGCAGCGCCCGGTTGACGCGAAGTCGACCCTGCACCTGGTGCTCGCGCCAGGTGGCGGGCAGGCGATCCGGATCCGGCCGGCGCGCTAGTGGGTCCGGCCGCGGCTCGGGCGAATCGGCTCCGGCGACCGGTGGCCCCTGCGGTTCGGCTCCCTGACAGGGACCCGCCCACCCCCCTGGGAGCCTCACCTCCGGGGCCACCGGTCGCGTCGCCGCTTCTGCCGAGCCGTACGGGCGGCCCGCCGGTGTATCGCGAGCGGCGAGGGGCGGCCCCGGAGGCGAAGACACATTGCGTTGGGCGGACCGCCCCTCGGCGCGGGGCGTGCTCTTACTTCGCTCTGACCGTTGCGGCGCTCGTGGCTTGCGGCCGTGCCCATGAGCCGCAGCTCTTCGAGCTGCTGCCTCCCGAGCGCACCGGCGTCACGTTCGCCAACCGTCTGCCCGACGACACTGCGTTCAACATCCTCACCTACATGTATTTCTACGACGGTGGCGGAGTGGCGGTGGGTGACGTCAACAACGACGGCCTGCCCGACCTCTACTTCACGTCCAACGTCGGTCCCAACCGCTTGTACCTGAACAGGGGGGACTATCGGTTCGAGGACGTGACCGACCGGGCCGGCGTTGCCGATCCCGACGGCTGGAAGACCGGCGTCACGATGGCCGACGTCAACGGGGATGGCTACCTCGACATCTACGTATGCGCCGTCGACTTTCTCACGATGCACGGGCACAACGTGCTGTACATCAACAATCGGGACGGCACCTTCACCGACCGCACGAAGGAATACGGTCTCGACGTCGCCGGCTTTTCGACCCAGGCCCTCTTCTTCGATTATGACGGGGACGGCGATCTGGACATGTACCTGCTGACGCACGCGGCCCATCCGGAGCGCGCGTCAGCCACGCACGTCCCGCACGGTCCCCCTCGCCCGGGGGTCGGCGACCGCCTCTATCGGAACGACGGTGGTCACTTTGTGGACGTGAGCGAGCGCGCCGGCCTCTACGGAGGCGCCACGCGCTACGGCCTGGGGGTCGTGGCGAGCGACCTGAACGGGGACGGCTGCCCCGACCTCTACGTCGCCAACGACTTTCAGGAAGACGACTTCCTCTACATCAACAATTGCGACGGCACGTTCACGGAGTCGGGCGCCATGGCGCTGGGACACACGAGCCATGCCTCGATGGGCGTGGACGCCGCCGACGTGAACAACGACGGCCGACCGGACCTGATGGTCCTGGATATGTTGCCGGAGCAGGAAGCGATCCTGAAGACGTCCGCGAATGCCGAAAGCTTCGACGTGTACCTCCAGAAGCTCGAGGCCGGCTATCACCCGCAATACGCCCGCAACACTCTCCAGCTCAACCGCGGCTACAAGCGCTTTAGTGAGATCGGCTATCTGGCCGGCGTGTACGCCACCGATTGGAGCTGGGCCCCCTTGTTCGCCGACCTCGACAACGACGGCTACAAGGACCTGTTCATCACCAACGGGATCTATCACCGGCCGAACGACCTGGACTACCTCGCGTATGTGGGCGACCCCGTCGTCCAGGCGTCGCTGCGCAACGGGATGGCCGGGCTCTCCCGGGCGCTGGTCGCGAAAATGCCGCAGATCCCACTCGCCAACTACGCGTATCACAACAACGGAGACTTGACGTTCACGAACCAGGCGCGAGCCTGGGGCCTCGGGCAGCCTGGTTTCTCGAACGGCGCGGCCTACGTGGACTTGAACAACAGTGGGGCCCTCGATCTGGTCGTGAACAAGATCGGCGCTCCGGCTGCGATTTACAGGAACCGCGCGCGCGAGCTCACCACAAACCACTACCTGCAGATCGTGCTGCACGGCTCGGGCGCCAACACGGCGGGGATCGGCGCGAAGGTCGTTATTAAGCAGGGCGGCAAGGTGCAGATGCTCGAGCAGTACCCGACGCGCGGGTTTCAGTCATCGGTCGATCCGCGCCTGCATTTCGGGCTCGGCCAGTCCACGCAGAGTGATTCGTTGATCGTGATCTGGCCCGATCGCCGGTATCAGGTGCTGATTGACGTGGCGGTCGATCGGACGCTGACGTTGTCGCAGGCAGACGCCACGGGCCCATCCCCGGGCTTGCGCCCGGGGTCAGTCGAGCGGGATCCGCCGGCGCCGCAGCCGTTGTTCAGCGACGTCACGGATGGGGTGCGCATCGACTTCACGCACCAAGAGAACCGCTTCTACGACTTCCACCGCGAGCCGTTGATCCCGCACCTCGTGTCGACTGAGGGGCCCGCCCTGGCCATCGGCGACGTCGACGGCGACGGTCGCGACGACATCTACATCGGAGGCGCCAAATGGCAGGCCGGACGCCTGTTCACCCAGCGGCGCGACGGCACCTTCCGCACGAGCCTCGAGCGCGCGTTCCAGGCGGACAGTCTGAGCGAGGACGTCGACGCGGCGTTCTTCGACGCCAACGGCGACGGGCGTCCCGATCTCTACGTCGTGAGCGGCGGCAATGAGTTCGAGAAGGACGACGCCCCCCTCCAGGACCGGCTCTATCTGAACGACGGCCGTGGGCATTTCCATCGGGACTCACTGGCCCTCCCGCGTCTTTCGGAGAGTGGCTCCTGCGTCGTGCCGGGGGACTGGAACGGCGACGGGCATCTCGATCTGTTCGTCGGGCGGCGGGTCGTCGCTCGTCACTATGGCCTCACGCCCCGTAGCTATCTGCTGGAAAACGATGGCCGGGGGCACTTCCGGGACGTCACCCTCGAGAAGGCCCCGGCGCTCACGGAGGCCGGGATGGTGACGGCCGCGGCGTGGGTCGACTACGACCACGACGGCCGGCTCGACTTGATCGTCGTCGGGGAATGGATGCCGATCCGCGTCTTCCACCAGGAAGATGGCCGTTTCGTGGACCGGACTGCAGAGGCGGGGTTGACGGGAACGGAAGGCTGGTGGAACAACGTCACCGTGGCCGACCTGAACGGGGACGGGCGTCCGGACTTGGTCTTGGGCAACCTGGGGCGCAACTCCTACCTCCAGGCGTCGCCCACAGAGCCCGCACGCATGTACGTAGGCGACTTCGGCCACAACGGGACGCTCGAGCCGATCCTCACGTTCTACAAGCACGGCGTGAGCTACCCGCTCGCCGGCCGGGACGAGCTTGTAAGTCTGATCCCTCGACTGAGAACCCGCTACGCCACGTATGCGGACTTCGGCGCGGCTCGAGTCGAGGACATCTTCCCCGCTGGCGAGCTTGCCCAGGCGACGGTTCGAGAGGCCCGCATCTTCGCGAGCTCCGTGGCCCTGAACAACGGAAACGGCACCTTCACGCTGCGGCCGCTCCCCGCCGAAGCTCAGTTCGCGCCAATTCGCGCGGCGCTGGTACACGACTTCGATGGCGATGGGCGACCCGATCTCCTGGTCGGAGGGAACCTGTACGGCGTGCCTCCGGTCCTCGGGCGCTACGATGCCAGTTATGGTCTGTTGCTTTCGGGCAAGGGAGACGGTCGCTTCGAAGCGGTGGACATGGAGCGGAGCGGCTTGGTGATCGAGGGGCAGGTACGCCACATGGGATTGCTGCGGCGGGCAGACGGCAAGCGCCTGATCGTCGTCGCCCGCAACGACGACAAGCTTCTGGTGCTTCGCCCGCTGCGGTCCTCACCGTAGGTCCTCACCCCCTGTCCCCCTCTCCCTTCGGGAGAGGGGGCACTAATGTCGGGCTCTAGTCTCCCCTCTCCCGAAGGGAGAGGGGATCAAAGGGGTGAGGACCGGCCCGCGCGGTAGAGGTCGATCACGTTCGCGACCGGCCCGACGATCGCGAGGGCGAGGATCGGCGGCGCCGGATAGAGCGGACTCAGCGCGGCCACGTGAAAATCCCCCGCCAGGCGGATGGCGGCCTCCGCCACGGCCACGGCGGCTGCCACGATGATCCGACCCCGCACCGTGCTCACGGTCGTCTTGGGATCGGTGATCATGAAGAAGATGAACAGCTGGTACATCGGACCGGTGAGTGGCGCGATCTCCGCCAGCGGCGGACCGCCCGTGATCGAGCTACGCACCAGGGCCAACGCGATGAAGCATGCGACGTAGGTGAGCGTCACATGGAGCATGCCAACCCGGGAAGCGATGAGGAGTCCGAAGCACCAGATCACCGCGTTCGTCGCCAGGTCGTTCCCCCACTGATGGCTGAGGATGGCAACGCTCGCCGGCGCCGCTACTACGAGTAGGCTGATGGCGAAGTTGCTCGGGTTCCAGAGGTGCCGGCCACGGTATCGCAGCACGTACTTGGAGGCGATCGCGAGGAAGGCGCCCAGGGCGAACGGCCACAGCAGATCGGCCCGCGGCTTGATCAAGAGCGCGAGACTGATGCCGGTGATGTAGGCGCTCTGTACGTTCGCGAAGCTGCCGCGCATCCAGTATGACAGCGCCAGCTCCGTCGCAGTGCAGACCCCGAGCGCGACGGCGAGCCGGTCGTAGCCACCGAGGATGTCGTAGCGCGCCTGGCCGAGCACCAGGATGAGCGTAATAAGGAAGGAAACGGGGTAGCGCGGGTCCATCCGGCCCAGGCGGACCCACAGCGCCCGGCTAGCGACCAGGCTCGGTGATGACATGCAAGCGGTCCCCGTCCAGGTGCTCGAGCGTCTGTGAGGTACCCGACGGCCAGCGAATCACGGCCCGGTCCACGCGCGCAGCGGTCCCGAGCCCGAAGTGCAGCCGCCGGTCGTTCTGGCTCGCGAATCCCGAACCTCCGTCCACGACCTTGAGCTGGCGCGTCCCGCCGGCTTCCAGCGTCACTTCTCCACCGATGGCGCTGCGGTTCGACAGGGTGCCCACGAGCTTGAGCGCGATCCAGTGAGTGCCCGGCACCACCGTGTTCTTGTAGACCAGCGCCGGCTGGTTCTGGTTGGCGACGACGACGTCGAGCACTCCGCGGTTGAAGAGGTCGACCAGCGCGACCGCGCGGCCATCGTATTCGTCGGTCACGCCGACGGCAGCAGCGACGTCGGTCCAACCCGCCAGGCCGCGGTTCACGAGCACGCGCGACCGCTCGTACCCGGACAGGCTCGCGCCGCCGATGGCGGGCCACGTCTTGGCGTCTTCGAACACGTTCCCGTTGGCGCCGGCGATCTTGGACATCGCGTACCAGTAGCTCCGGTCCCGGTCGGCCGAGACGTAGCCGTTGACGATGAACAGCTCGTTGCGTCCGTCGTTGTCCAGGTCGCCCAGCTGCGCTCCCCACGCCCACCCGGCGTCCGTGATGACGCCTGCGGCTCCTTGCTGGAAGCGCCCCAGCTCCGGCAGGAAATTGAGGCGCAGGTTGTTCCCTTGAAACAGGTATCCCCGCTCCGAGATGTTGGTCACGAAGGCGTCCAGCCGTCCGCGGTTCAGCACGTCGCCGAGCGTAGCCGACATGCCGCTCTTGGAGTCGCTTTCCAGGCCCACCCGGCTCAGGACGAACCGCCGGCCGTTGTCATTCAGATACAGCTCCTCCGGTCCGTAGTCGTTGGCGAGGAACAGGTCCGGCCAGCCGTCGCCGTTGAAGTCGCCCGCGGCCACCGCCAGGGTCCAGCGCGTGCTGCCCACCCCCATTCGATCCGTCACGTCCTCGAAGCGGCCGGCCCCGAGATTGTGAAACAGCCGGTTCTTTCCCCCGTTGGTGGCAAACTCGAAGCTGTTCTCCATGACGCGCGTGGTCTTCAGGTGCCAGAAGTCGATGTCGGAGCGGAAGTAGCCAGCCACGTAGAGGTCCAGCAGCCCGTCCCGGTCGTAGTCGACCCACACGGCCCCGTTCGCGTTCATCCAGTGGCGCAGGCCGGCGCTCTCGGTCACATCGGTGAAGTGGAGGTTGCCCATGTTCCTGAAGAGCTGGAGGTAGCCCCACTTGTAGATCAGCACATCCTCGAGGCCGTCGTTGTCGAAGTCGCCCCACACCGCTCCCATCGACACGCCTTCGCCGGCGCGGTTCACATCCGCGAGGCCTGCCACGCGGGCGGTATCCACGAATGTGCCGTCGCCGCGGTTCAGGTACAGCGCGTTGGGGTAGCCGAACCGGCTGTTTGTGAAGTAGAGATCGGGCCATCCGTCGTTGTTCACGTCGGCGACCGAGACGGCCGCGCCCAACGAGCCCACGAGCGGCGCGATGTTGTCGAGCTTCGCGTCGAGGGTCGGTCCGTGATGCACGAAGTCGATGCCCGCCTCGGGCGCGATGTTGGTGAGGTGAAACTGCGGCTCCACTGGGGAATCGCCGGCGGGCGCGCGACGGTTCAAGATGACGACGAGCGCAATCGCGGCCACGAACGCCGCGCCCACGGCGACGCGGCGCTGGAACAGGGAGATCACGGCGTGAACCATACCACTCGCCGTGTCGGCGAGACAAGTAAGACACTATCTTCACGGCGCTAGAGTCCGCGGGTAAACCCGCGACTCGGCGCTTGTCAGTAAACTGACGTTGGCTCTGCCGCTTGAGCGGTAAGCGCCGAGCCGCGGCTTCAGCCGCGCACAGGAGCGCGGCGGGTGGTTCGTGGGGAGGAGCGCCCGGTCGAGTCCGCGGGTAAACCCGCGACTCGGCGTTTACCAGTAAACTGGCACAAGCCGCCGCTTCAGCGGCAAATGCCGAGCCGCGGGTTCACCCGCGCACCCCGTGACGCCGACGCGTTGGAGGAGCAAGCGTGGCCACCAGATGGGTGAGTGTGTTGGCAGTGTTGCTGGCAGTGGCTTGCCGGGGCGCGGCGCCGGGTGGGGAAGGGGACCAGGCGAGGAGCGACTCGGCGCTCACGGCCCGGACCTGGGGACTGGCCTACCTGCAGCAGAATCAACTTCCCCGCGCCGAGGTGGAGTTCCGTAAGGTGACGGCACTCGCCCCGGATCAGGCCCTCGGTTATGCGGACCTCGGCCTCGTATACCTGCGGCAAGGACGCTATCGCGATGCCGAAGCTCAGCTCCGCCGTGCCGCGGCGCTCGATTCCGCGAACTCTGACGTCGGGCTGATGCTGGCCGGCGTGTACGAGGAGACCGGCCGGGAGGCCGACGCGCACCGCGAAATCGACCGCGTGCTGCGGCGTGATTCCACCGACATCCGGGCGCTGTACGCCCTCGCGCAGCTCGCCGGGCGGTCGGCCGATCCCGCAGGGCAGCAGCGTCGCGAGGGCTGGTTACGCCGTGTGATGGCACGCGCGCCGGCGAGTATCGTCGCCCGGCTCGACCTGGTGGACCTCCTGCTCGCGCGCGGATCGGCCGGCGAAGCCGCCGGGGAGCTCGAGGCGTTGCAGCGGCAACTGCCGCAATTGCCGCGGGAGGCCGCCCGCTTCTTCGAGCGTGCCCTCCGGTTGGCGCGCGCGGGCCGCGCGGCCGAGGCGGCGAGCCAGGCGCAGCTCTTCCACCGCGCCATGGAGGTCACCGCGGCCTACCAGGTCGGTCTCGAGCGCCTGGGAGGGTCGAGTGGCACGCCCGGAGCATTCGTGGGCTATCCGATCCTGACGTTCAACCCCAACATGGCCGTGCCCACTGAGGACCCGCGGGCCGTCGCGGCGGCGATCCGCTTTACGGATGTGACGGTGGGGAGCGGGCTCGAGGCAGTGCCGGCGCTCCCCGAGAGCCTGGCGAACTCGCTCGAGCGCGGGGTGGCGCTGGCCGTGGGAGATTATGACGACGACGAGACCGAAGACCTGTTCATCGCGGGCCATTTGTTCCGCGGCAACGCCGGACGCTTCGTCGAGACCAGCGCCAGCGCGGGGCTAGCGGTCCGGGATCGGCCCGTCGCGGCGGCGTTCGGCGATTTCGACAACGACGGACGGCTCGACCTGTACGTCGCGACCGCGGGGCGGGCGGGGGCGGGGGGGGGCCTGCTGCTCCGGAACATGGGTGGGGGCAAGTTTCGCGACGTCGCGGCCACGGCCGGCCTCGCCGACTCCGCGCACGCCACCAAGGCGCTGTTCGCGGACCTGGACCACGATGGGGACCTGGATCTCTTCCTCGCGACGGCCACCGGGAACCGCGCCTACCGCAACAACCTCGACGGCACGTTCCGCGAGATGGCCGCCCCGATGGGCCTGGCCATGGAGGGCAGCCGCGACGCCGCCGCGGGCGACTTCGACGGCGACGGCCACACCGATCTGGTGGTCGTCAGCGCCGACGGGCGCACGAGGCTGTTTCACAACTTGGGCCAGGGGCATTTCGAGGACGTGACGGCGGCGAGCGGCCTCGCCGCCGTGCGTCGGGCGGGCGCGGTCGCCGTGGGCGACTACGACAACGACGGGTTCCTCGACTTGTTTCTGACGTCGCTCGACGGCACCGATGCTGCGTTGTATCACAACCGCGGCGACGGCACGTTCGAGCGCGATGGCCGCACCAGCGGGCTGCGCCGCGCGCTCGCCGGCGTCGCGGGTCTGTACGCCGCGTTCTTCGACTTCGACAACGACGGCCGGCTCGATCTGATCGTAGTGGGGAAAGGCGGCGCGCGCCTGTTCCGCAACGACGCGACGCGAGGCTTCGAGGACTACTCCTCGATCCTGCCCGCCCAAGACAGCCTGCGGGCTGGCCGGGCCGTGGCCGTCGCGGACGTCGATCAGGACGGCGACTTGGACTTGATCGTCGCCGGCTGGGACGGACGGCCCCGGGTGCTCCGCAACGACGGCGGCAACGTGAACCAATACGTGGACGTGCGCCTGGTCGCGCTGCGTCAGGGGAGCGGCAAGAACAACGGCTTCGGGCTCGGTGCGACGGTCGAGCTGCGCGCGCGTGACCTGTACCAGCTGCGGCTCGCCACGGGCGGCGTGACGCACTTCGGCCTGGGGCGCCGGCTCAAGGCGGACGTGCTGCGAGTGCGCTGGCCCAACGGCGTGTCGCAGACGGTCTATTACCCGGGGACGGAAGAAGACGTGCTCGAGCAGCAGCAGCTTAAAGGGTCGTGCCCGTTCCTGTACGCGTGGGACGGCCGTGCCTTCACCTTCGCGACGGACGCCATGTGGAACAGCGCGCTGGGCATGCCGCTCGGCATCATGACGCGGGAGGGCGGCATCATGTCCGCCTCGCCGCACGCGTCGCAGGAGTATTTGCGGATCCCGAGCGGGCTGCTCCGGCCCCGAAACGGGCGCTACGAGCTGCGCCTCACCGAAGAGCTGTGGGAGACCGCGTATCTGGACGAGGTGCGGTTGCTGGCGGTGGACCATCCGGAGTCGGTACAGGTCTACGTGAACGAGCGCTTCGTGCCGGCCGGGTCATCGTTGCTCCGTCTCTACCAGGTCGCGCGGCCGCGGCTGCCCGTGACAGCGACCGACGAGCTCGGCACCGATCTGCTCCCGGCGCTGCGCGCGCAGGACCACGTCTACGCAGCGACGCTCCGCCCGACGCGCTACCAGGGCCTGACCGAGCTGCACGATCTCGTGCTCGACTTCGGGAACCTTGCGGGGGCGGACAGCGTGTTTCTCTTTCTTACCGGGTGGATCTACCCCACGGATGCGAGCATCAACTTCGCGCTCGCTCAGTCACCCGCGCTGCAGGTCGTTCCGCTCCAGGTACAGGTGAAGGACCCGGCCGACCGTTGGCGCACGGTGATCCCCGACCTCGGTTTTCCGGCGGGCAAGAACAAGACGGTCATTGCGGATCTCACGGGAAAGTTCCTGAGCGCCGACACCCGAGTGCGTATCCGGACCAACATGGAGGTCTACTGGGACCGGGCGTTCGTGGCCGCCACGGCGTCGGCGAGTCCCGTGACCGTGACCGCCCTACGCCCCGTGGCCGCCGATCTCCGCTATCGCGGCTTCTCGCGCATGTACAGGAAAGGTGGGCGGTACGGGCCCCAGTGGTATGACTACGACGACGTCGCGCGCGCGCCGGCCTGGGCGCCGATCGTGGGCGCGTTCACGCGCTACGGTGACGTCCTCCCGCTGCTCGATGCGGCGGACGACAGGTACATCATCTTTGGCCCGGGCGACGAGGTCGCACTCCAGTTCGACAGCGCCGCCGCGCCGGCCGTGCCTCCGGGCTGGACCCGCGACGTTCTCATCTACACGGACGCCTGGATGAAGGACGCCGACTTGAATACCGCGGCCGGCGGCACCGTGGAGCCGCTGCCTTTCCATCTGATGTCGCGCTACCCCTACGGTGTCGACGAGGCATTCCCGACCGATGCCGCACACCGACGGTTCGTCGAGACGTACAACACCCGGCGAGTCCTCACCCCCCGTCCCCCTCTCCCTTCGGGAGAGGGGGGGCGACGGATGCCTTGAGTTCCCCCTCTCCGGAACGGAGAGAGGGTCAGGGGGTGAGGACGGCTAGATCAAATAGCCGCGCTTCATGAGGTTGCGCCCCGACGCCGCGTAGCCCTCGGGCCCGGGCAGGTGCCAGCTCATGGAATCCGCGAGGCGGTCGTAGATGTTGAACAGCACGCACGCATGAATCGCGTCCTCTATGGCGTCGTCGCTCACGCCGGCGGCGCGGAGCGGGGCGAGGTCGGCGGGGCGCACCTCGGCGGGCGTGAGCGTGAGTTTCTCGAGGAAGCCGAGTGTGGCGCGCAGCTTCGGATCGAGGGGAGCGGTGCGCCAGTCTGCCAGCACCGCCGCGACCACCTTTTCATCCTTGTTTTCGTGTTTCAGCGCCAGCGACGCGACCGCGCCGTGAGCGCCGGTTCAGAACACGCACTGATTCAGGCGGGATGTGAATGCGGCGAACAGCTCCCGCTCGCCCACGCTCCACGGCGAGGGCCCGCGCATCACCGCCTGTGTCCAATCGCACATCGGACGGCCGAAGAACTCCGGCCGGTAGAGCAGCGTCTTGACGACGTCGGGCACGCGACGCCCGCTCACCAGGCGGATGAGCATGAGCTTCAACCGCTCGGGCAGGCGGTGACCGTGCTCGACTGTGCGGAGACGCATCGACGCTACTCCTGCGTCCCCCCTCTCCCGAAGGGAGAGGGGGTCAGGGGGTGAGGACGCGCTGTGGAGAGGGGGACAGGGGGTGAGGACCACGTGGCGGAGAGCAGGTCGGCGGGTGAGGACTCGCCCCGCAGCGCGGCGAGCCCGCGCTCGAGCCGCCCGAGGGCGGCGCCGAGCGCCGCCGAGACGGTCACCTCGAAGAGGGCGTCGTCCGAGCTGCCGGCGCGCTCGAGCGCGCCGAGATCCTCGTCGGTCACGGTGTAGGCGTGCCGGGCGACCTTGTCGACGTAGGCGGCAAGAGCGGCGGGGAGGCCCTGACTCCCTATCCCCCTCTCCGTTCCGGAGAGGGGGGACGAAGCAGGTCCGAAGGCCCGCGCGAGCACCGCGCGGCGCAGCTCGGTGGCAGTATGTCCGGGCGTGGTCAGCACCCGGTCGACCAGCCGCGCGGTGTAGGCGGCGTAGCGCCCGCCCAGGTCGCCCATGCTTCCCACGCTCGACGTTCGGAGCCCGTTAGAATGGCCGCCGGCCCCGTGCCCGTCAAGAGGGCGGAGTGGCTCGCCGGCGGGCGGGACCCCTTGCGGGGTAGCCATCCGGCGCGTATTTCAATCGCCGCAACGATTCCGTAGCTCCGTGCGGGTATTCGATCACGCCGTGGAGGGCAGGCGCATGGCACTGAGCCGTCACCTCGCTGCCGCGCACATCCGTAGTGTGGGGTGGGCCGTCCTCCTCCTTTTTTGCCGATCCCGATCACACGACAGAATTCACCGGGGCCCTCAAGGCCCGAAACGTAGTGCTCCTGACGTATCGCGAGCTGATCGCCAAGCAGGCCTGAAGTCCATGCGCAGACCCGTTGGATGAGGAGGCAGCCTTCCATGCAAAACGTGCTACTGCGTAACGGTGTCTTTCGTGCAGTCGGGGTGAGCGTGCTGTTCGCGTTGTCTGTGTGCGACACGGCGCTGGGCCAGGGGGCGCCGGTCTCCGGCACCGTCACGTCGGCCTCGAGCGGCGAGAAGCTGTGGGGCGTGACGGTACGGGTGAAGGGCACGCAGACCCAGACGGTCACGAACCAACAGGGGCGTTACGCCCTCGTCGCCCCGGCCGACGCGGTCCTGACGTATGCGACCATCGGCTATCGCGGGATCGAGCGACCGGTGGGCGGACAGGGTACCATCGACGTCACGATGGAGCCAGCGCCGACGGTCTTGCAGGAAATCGTCGTTACCGGGTATACGACCCAGCGGCGGCAGGACATCACCGGTGCCGTCTCGAGCGTCAATCTCCAGGACGCGAATAAGGCGACCACCACCAGCGTGCTGCAGCGCATGGAAGGACAGGTGGCCGGCGTGACGGTGAAGTCGAGCGGCTCACCGGGCTCGCGCTCGACGGTTCGCATCCGGGGCATCGGCTCGTTCCACAGCAATGATCCGCTCTACATCATCGATGGGACGCCGGTCGAGGACTCGTATCTCAATTTCCTCAACCCCAACGACATCGCCGAAATCCAGGTCCTGAAGGACGCCTCCGCCGCCTCGATCTATGGATCGCGGGCCTCGAACGGCGTCATCATCATCGAGACCAGGAAGGGGCGGCCGGGCGGGAAGTCGGCGTCGATCGACGTGCGCACCGGCGTGTCGTCCCCGGTCAAGGGCTATGATGATTTCCTCATGACCGATCCGCTGCAGTATTTCGAGGTGATCAGGCGGTCCTATCACAACGCCGGACAGTCCCTTCCGGCGGAAGTAATAGCGCTGTACGGCCATGGCGCTGACACCGCGACTAAGGTGACGATTCCGAAATACACCTACATCGGTAAGGGGGTGACGGTAGTCGACACAGACGCGGTGGGTCGTCCGGACTCCATCAACCGGTCGGCGTACTCCTATCCCAGCACGCTGATCATGCCCGCGAGCCAGGGCACCGACTGGTGGAAGGCGGTGTTCGGCACGGGGCAGTACACGGACGCCAACCTGGCGCTCACGGGCGGCGGGCTGGATAACTCCTACAACGTGTCCTTCAACTACCTCAGGCAGGATGGCACCGCGGCGTACAACCGGCTGCAGCGCGGGACCGTGCGCGTCAACACGGCGTTCAACGCCAGCTCGAAGCTCACCCTTGGTGAAAACATCGCCGTGTCGCGCGAGCAGGGCTACGGGGGGCTCGATGACGGCGCTCTCGGAGAGGGGAACATCGTCGGCAAGAACATCCTGATGCAACCGATCGTTCCCATCTACGACATCGCCGGGCATTTCGCATCCGGAAAATCCACGGGGTTGGGGAATAACACCAATCCGCTCAAGTATGCCTGGGCGCACCAATTTGACCGCAACACCAGCGACCGGGCCCTCGGCAATGCGTTCGCAAAGTTCGCCGTGCGGCCGGAGCTGACGCTGCGCAGCCAGTTCTCGTTCAACCTATTCCAGAATGAGCAAACGGTCTTCAACCCCACGACGTTCGAGAACTCCGAGGCCAACGCCACCAACAGCATCACTCAGACTGACAACCGGAACACCGGCTGGACGTGGACGAACACCCTGACGTACGGACGGGCGTTCGGGCCGCACAACCTCGCGGTGTTGCTCGGCCAAGAAGCGAACTCCAGCACCGGCCGGTTGATCTTCGGAGGCATCTCGGGGCTCATCAATGACGATCCCTCCAACCGCTACATCACCGATGCGCTGGGACAGGCGTCCACCAAGACCGACAGCACCTCGGGGTCGTTCGACCGGCTACTCTCCGTTTTCGGCAAGGCCGACTACAATTACGGGGAGAAGTACTACGCCAGCGTGACGGTGCGGCGCGACGGCTCGTCGAAGTTCGCGCCCGGAAACCAGTGGGGCACCTTCCCGGCGTTCAACGTCGGCTGGCGGCTCTCGCGCGAGTCGTTCTTCCCCCGGGGCGGCTTCCTCTCGAACGTGCTGCTGCGGTTCGGCTACGGCACGACCGGCAACCAGCAGATCCCCGGGGGCCGCATCTTGTCCCAGTTTGGCGGGGGCAGCGGCGACACGTTTTACGACATCGGGAACACCGGTACCTCGGTCGTCGCCGGATACCGGCAGACGAAGTTGGGGAACCTGAACCTGAAGTGGGAAACGAACAAGTCCACCAACGTCGGCGCGGACCTCGACTTTCTCCAGGGGCGGGGCACGTTCACGGTGGACGTGTACTCGCGCACGACCGATAACCTGCTGTTCCCGCCCGCGGCCCCGGCGACGGCGGGCACGGCGGCCCCGGCCATTCAGAACATCGGCAAGGTCAGCAACAAAGGGGTGGACTTCGCCGCCTCCTACAACGGCACCATCGGGACCAACAAGGTCTGGAGCGTGTCCTTCAACGGCAGCCACTACAAGAACACGGTGCTGCGGATCGATGGTCAGCTCAACAGCTTTGTCGATGCGGCCATCGGCCCCCAGATCACCCGCATCGGGAACCCGATCATCAACGAAGTCGGGCAGCCCATCGGCGCCTTCTTTGGCAAGGTGACGAACGGCTATTTCCCGGACGCGGCGACCGCGGCGGCGCATAAGCCCGACCCCCTCACTGGCACCTGCGCGACGCCGCCCTGTCAGGGGGGAGCGATCGTGGGGGGGCTCCGGTACGTCGACCAGCCTACGGTCCGGGACACAATCAATTGTCCGCGCAGCCCCGGTTGCGTGGGCCTGTATCGCCCGGACGGCGTTATCAACGCCGGCGACCGGACCATCATCGGCACCCCGCACCCCGATTTCACGGCCGGCCTCAATCTGGGATTCCGCATGGGTCGCTGGGACTTGAGCGCGACGCTGTTCGGGTCGTTCGGTGGCGAGATTTATGACGCGCAGAAGGACTTCTACGTGTTCCGGGATTTCTCGACCAACGTCGTCAACGACCGGCTCACCAACTCATTCTGCATCGCCGGGGACGCGGGATGCACCCACCCGGGCGACCAGAACGCGAAATATCCGCGCCTCAATCAGAACGACAATGGCAGCGACGACATCAGCAGTTTCTTCATCGAAAGCGCGACCTATGTGCGGCTGCACGCGCTGCAGATCGGATTCGCCGTTCCCGCGACGCTGATCAGCTGGCTTCCCTCGGGGGGACGCATCTACGTACAAGCCGAGAACTTGTTCACGCTCACCGGATACGCTGGACTCGATCCGTCATTGCCGGCGCGGGCGTTCACGGGAGCATCGGGCGACGTTCGTGACCAGTTCCGCAATGTCGACGTGGGTGTCTATCCGAGCAGCAGAACGTTCACCGTTGGGATCAGCACCACGTTCTAATGCGATCGCCTCTACACAAGGGACTGAAGACGATGACAAACTCATGGCGTTTCAAAATGCTGGGCGGAACGGCATGCCTCCTGGTGGGCCTGGCGATCACGTACGCCTGCTCGGACTTCCTCAACACGCCGGCGCAGGGCACCCTGGACGTGAACGCGTTGTCGACCAGAGTGGGCGTCGAGGGCTCGCTGATCGCCGCGTACCGCTCGCTCGACTGCAACAATGCCACCAACGGCAACTGGGGCTGCTCGGCCAGCAACTGGCCGTTCGGGAGCATCACCACTGACGATGCCTACAAGGGCTCCGAAGCCAGCGACCAGCCTCAAGCGACCAAGCTCGAGCTGTACGCGTGGAGCTCCGATCAGGCGCAAGCCTATCTGGACCGCAAGTGGGCCAGTATGTACGAAGGCGTGGCGCGCGCCAACGCGACGATTCGGCTGCTGCAGGCCGTCAGCTCATCCAAACCGGGGGAGATCTCGCACGCCGATTCCATGGGCATCATGGGAGAAGCGCTCTTCCTGCGCGCGCATTATCACTTCGAGTTGTGGCGCATGTGGGGCAACGTTCCCTACTACTTCGAGACCGACAACGACTATCGGAAGCCCAACGCCACCGACGCGGCCCGAGGCGCCGATTCCGTTGCCAAGCTGGTCCTCGCCGATCTGCAGGCCGCCGCTGCCCTGCTACCGGCCACTCCGAGGAACGGGCAGAAGGGTAGAGTCACATCGTGGACCGCACGCGCCTACAAGGGCCGGGTGCTGGTGTATACGCATCAATACGCCGCGGCGATCGCGACCATCGACAGCATCGTGAATGAACCCAGCAAACCGTTCGGACTGGAAGTCAGCTTCGATCGCGTGTGGACCGGCTTCCACCAATACGCCGATGGGCCGGAAACCATCCTCGCCTATCAAGCGTCCGTCAACGACGGAGAGCCGAACGGCAACAATTCCAACTACGGCGAGCGGCTCAACTTGCCGCATTCCGGCAGTCCGTTCAAGTGCTGCGGCTTCCATCAGCCGTCGCAGAATCTCGCGAACCTCTACGCAGTGGATGGCGTGACCGGACTGCCCAGGGCGTTCACTGATTCAGCGAACTGGAACAACCGCGACTCCATCTGGTACGCGTCACCCAGCGATACGGTCGATCCCCGGATGGACTGGACGATCGGTCGGTACTTTGTGCCGTACAAGGACTGGGGCATGGAAACGCCCTGTTTCCTGCCCTGCCTGGACGGGTGGATCCGCGCGCCCGGTTACGGCGGCCCGTACAGCCCGAAGAAGAACGCGCAGGAGAAGGCGAGCGGCGCCGTCAGTAAAGTTGGCTGGCAGCCCGAGCAGGAGAACGGCGTCCACATCCACATTTTCCGTTTCGCCGATTTGCTGCTGCTCGACGCCGAGGCAAAGGTAGAGACCAATGACCTGGCAGGCGCCCTCCTCCTCGTCAACCAGGTCAGAACCCGTGCCGGAGTGGCCGCTCAAGGCTGCGGGGATGGGGCAGCCGACGCTGCCTTGGTCGCCAAATACCCCAGCTGCGCCGGCGACAGTCGGCTCGCCGTGCCGATCAACGATCCCTCTATCGCCTGGGCGACCTACAAGGTCTCGCCCTACCCGGCGTTCGCGACCCAGGCCGACGCCAGACGCGCGGTACGCATCGAGCGCCGGCTCGAGTTGTCCATGGAGGGCCAGCGGCTCTTCGACCTGCGGCGCTATGGGGGCGGCTACGCTGCACAGGTGATGAGTACGTACCTCAAGGCGGAAACGACGTCCGTGCGGAGGGCGTACAAGAACGCCCAGGTAGCGTACGGATCGCCGCTGAATGATCTCTATCCGATTCCGACGGTGGAAATCGACTTGAGCATCGTGGGAGGGGTAAAGCGACTGACCCAGAACCCGGGCTGGTAATAGACCAGACGCGCCTTACCGACGCCGGATGGTGAAGGCCTGCAGGGAGTCGCCGTGATTCGCAACCAGCACGGCACTCCCTGCGGGCGTTTTCACGAGAGCCATCCCCGTGACGTGCCGGGGCGCCAGCAAGCCGCTCTCCACGGGAGCGATTGCCGTGAAGTGGCCCAGGCCGTCTCCCTTCAGCCAGAGGCCGTTGCCGGCGTCAGCCGGTGCGGTGTTGGGCTCCGTATCATAGAGGTTGCCGGCCACGATCAGATCGAGGTTCCCATCACCGTCCACGTCCTGGGCCACGATTCCTCGGATCGGTGAGGCTTGCGCCAGTGTGGGTAACGCGGACAGGCTGAAGGTCCCGTTGCCGGTGTTCTGCAGGTACACACTGGCAAACGTGTCCGCTTGGTAATGGAGGGCCTGCTGTAGCTGGGAAGGCCCGAACAGCTGCGGAATCGACGCTTCCGCGAACGCGGCATAGGTCGGGAATCGGAGGGCCAGGGGATACATCGCCGCACCGAGCGTCGCCAGTCCGTAGAACGGGTATTCGGTCCCGCCGACCTGCTGGGTGAGGACGATGTCTGTGGTGCGGTTCCCGGTGAAATCGAGCGCATAGATCCCGAACTTGCGCTGTGACCACGTCGTGTAGCTGAAATTCCAGCCGAGATTCCCGGCCACGAGATCGGGGCGGCCGTCGTGATTGAAGTCTCCGCTGACCAGGCTGTACCACCACCCCCGCAGTGGTGGCAGCCCCATGGACGCGGTCACGTCGCGCAATCGCTTCCCGCCGTTCTTGTAGAATTGGAGCGGCATCCACTCTCCGGCCGTCACCAGATCCAATCGCCCATCGCCGTCGAAGTCGATCCAGACCGCGGCCGTAATCATTCCGCCGGGGTGAATCAATTCCGGTGCCACCTCTTCCGTGACATCGGTGAAGTGGCCACCGTCGTTTCGTAACAAATAGCTGCGAGTCGGGTACGGGTAATTTCTCGGCGTGAGGCGCCCGCCCACGAACAGATCCAGTCGGCCATCCCCGTTGAAGTCCCCGGCCGCCACGGTCGCCGTGCAGGACCGCATCTCCGGCAACGCCCGGGTATCGCGCACGAACCTCCCGCCCCCCCGATTGACATACAGGCGGTCCTGCAAGAGCCGGGACTCCGGTGCCAGCTGGTATCCGCAGCTCGCGACATACAGGTCCGGAAGCCCGTCTCCGTTGGCGTCGAAGAACAGGGCTCCCCAATCTTCGTACGCCTTGTCAGCAGCCCAGGGTTGACCGCGGGTCGATTCGACGAAGCTGCCGTCCTTTCGTTGAATGAACAGCTTACCCGGGACACCGCCTGCCCCGCCGATGAAGACATCATCCAAACGGTCGCCGTTCACGTCTCCCACGGCCAGCGGAGGGCCCTGGCTGGACGGCACGTAGGGCAAGAGGGGCTGGACGTTGTAATCGACGAAACCGCCGGCCTGGTGTTTGTACGTGATGGCCTTGACGGGCTGGAACACACGGGATACGGGAGGCGGGATGCGGGATGGGTCACGCCCGCCGAGGGAACGCATCCCGTCGCTCTGGCGTACCGTCACCATCTGATCGACGTCCAGCCCAGTCAGCAGCTGATAGCGCCCATCGGGCCAGACCACCTCCAGGCTGTCCACCCGCTTGGCGCCACCGAGCCCGAAGTGCTCCCGGTCATCCATGGTCGACATGTACCCGCGGTACGGCGAGTGGTAGAGGTACTGTTTGTGTCCACCGGCGGTGAGGATCAAGCTCGATCCGATCCCGCGCGCGTTGGGAGCCTCTCCCTGCAGTCTGATTTCCAGATAGTGATGAGCGTCGTCTTTGGGCTGCATATTCTCATAGATGGATGCGACCGCGTTGATGCGGTTCACCACGAGATCGAGTCTGCCGTCGTTATTGAGATCGGCATACGCCGCGCCGTACGAGAAGCCCGGGTGATCCATCCCCCACTCTGTGGTCTTGTCGGAAAACGTCTGGTCACCCTCATTCCGGAAGATGGAGTTGGACACCTCGTAGCTGTGCAGCTCCTTCAAGAGGTTCAGTGCCCGGCGATTGTCTCCCGCCCGGCGGGCACTGCGCATGGCTCTCTGGTAATCGAGATCGGTGACGGCTTTGGGATAGCCGTTGGTGATGAAGATGTCTTTGTAGCCGTCATTGTCGAAGTCCCCAAACAGGGCGCTCCAGCTCCAGTCCGTGTACGCGACGCCCGCCAGGCGGGCGATCTCACTGAAGACGGCATCTCCCTGACTCGTGACGCCGTTGTTCAGCTGTAGCGAGTTGATGTCGTAGTCGTCGCGAAATCCCCGGCTGCGCAACTCCGCTTGGCCGCCGTCCGTCAAGAACCCGCTCATCCGTTTGCGCCGGCTCAGCGCCCGCGGCATCATATCCACCTGCAGAATGTCGGGCCGCCCGTCATTGTTGAAATCGGCGATGTCGACCCCCATGCCGGCAAAACTGGAGTGTTTGAGCGATGCCGCCGCCCGATCGGAAAACGTGCCGTCCCGGTTGTTGATATACAGGACGTCGTTGGGCGTGATGTCGTTGGAGACGTAGATGTCGGGCCAGCCGTCCCCGTTGACGTCGGCGACGGCCACGCCGAGTCCATACCCGACTTCTCGCAGGATCCCCGCTTCCGCCGAGACGTTCGTGAATGTGCCGTCGCCGTTGTTGCGGTAGAGCTGATTGTAGCTGCCGGGGGTCGTCCCGCGCATGCTTACCGGGTTTCCCGCCACATCACCCCGCGCGAAATCCTGGGGCGAATTGTTGAGCAGGAACAGGTCGAGGTATCCGTCCCCGTTGTAGTCGAGGAACACGGCGTGCGTGGTGAAGCCGGTGTCCGCGATCCCGTACTTGGCGGCGGCTTCGGTGAAGCTGTGGTCCCCGTTGTTGATGAACAGCAGATTGGCCCGCTCTTCCGGTTTGGACCACGGTGGTCCGGAAACGGAGACGTAGATATCGAGATACTCGTCGTTGTTGATGTCTACCATGGTCGCGCCCGTGGCCCACCGCTTCGTCGTAACGCCCGCGGACCGCGTGATGTCTTCGAACCGCATGTCGCCTTTGTTCAAGTACAGGCGGCTCGAGACCATGTTGCCGGCGAGGAAGATGTCCGGCAATCCATCGTTATCGATGTCGCCGATGCCCACCCCCGCGCCGTTATACACGTACTCGTCGGTCTGCACATTCAGCGAATCGTTGGTGGTGATGGTGTTGGCGAACGTGACGCCGGTTTGGGCGGGACTCAAGAGCCGGAACAGCGGCGGGCCACCCGCCGATTGGCGGCCACAGCTCATCAACGCGACGATTGGCACGAGCGTGGCGAGCGAGCGAAGCGAGGGTCGGAACATGGGTCGGGGAATCTAACGCTCGCCGTCGAACGCGGCTGTGGCCGAACAGCTCGTCTCCCGGTCCGATCACCACCTCGCGGGTGTCGGGCCGGATCGCGACCACGTACATCGGCTCGCGGAATCCGCCGGTCGGCGCTCAGCCGCCCATGAGATGCCGGGCGGGGTTGAACAGGCTCTCGACCGCGCTCTGCAGCTGAGCCGGGAGGGTGAACAGATCGGACACCGCCTGTGTTTCGTCCGACGACAACGCGCTGCCGTCCGCGTGACGAATCGTGATGCCGTTGTTGGTGCCGGAGATGCGCGCGAATGGCACGCCATTCACCGCGATCGCCACGTCGACCGCCACGGTCTGGGGCGACACGACGACCACGATCGATCCCGTCTCCGATACGGTTTCGTTGCCGCGCGTCACGCTGAAATCGAGCGTGATCGTCGCATCGTTCGCGTCCGGGCTCGTGATGGTCTCATGCGAGACCACATGGATCACAGGGTTGTCGAGGTCCCACGTGCCGTCGATGGTAACGTTGGGATGGTCGGTGTCCAGGCCCGTCGCGACAAATGTGCCGCTGAAGGTGAGTGTACGGATGCCGTCGGTCACGAACCCGCTCGCCGAGGCGTTGAACCCCGTGACCACCGGCGATCCTGTTACGGTAGCGGTCACGGTGTAATCGGCGTACGTCGTGTTGCCCGTGGCTCCCGCCGTGCCGTCGAAGATAGTGACCTGGAGCGAGTTGGTGTTGCTGCTGCTGTGGTCCACCAGATCGACGTACCCGACCGGCGTAAGCGGCGATTCCATGATGTGACGGGTGGCAGGATCGATGGTGTACAGGATGATGCGGACGCCGTTCGCTGGAGCAGCCGGGGTGGCGCTTGGGTTCTGGATGTACGCGTGCGTGGCCACGTCCCACACCCATGTCGTGCCGAGCAGCGGCGCGGGAATGACACTGGCCATGATGCCGGGGCCAAGTACGCGGGCGGCGGTGCGGAGCGCCTCGAGGCGCTGGGGCGCGCTCGCGTACAGCTGGCTGGCCGTGCGCGGCAAGGCGATGGGGGCGGCGCCGAGCAGGGCGCCCGGGCGGGTCGCTACGGCGGCGGGTGATCCCGCGGCTGTATCGATTGCAGCGAAGCCCTCGAACACGGTCGATTGAAGCACGCCCGCCGCGGTCTGAAGGTCGGAGCTCAACTGCGCCGGGTTGGCGAGATGCGATTGGGGGCCATTCATGTTGTTGCAGGCGGCAGCGAGCGCGACGAGACCGAATGCCCACGCAAGGCGACCATGACGTGCAGGCATGCTGCTCCTCCCGAATGAATGAAAGCAACCGGCCAATGGTGGGCATGGCCGCAGCCGACGATACCAGACTGGAACGTACCGCGCAGCGGCCCGGCCGGACAGTGACGGGGCCCACGCACTCGTCCGGCAGCGGCAAGCGGCTTATGTAGGGTGCGAGCATGTCGCCCGCGCGCTCCCGCACGGGTCTGGCGCGGTAGCGGCACTGCACCAGTGCGGACTCCCCCGGTGCCAGCGCCTGAGCGAGCCAGTTCAGTTCGGCGAGCGTCACGCTATCATTCCGTCCATGTTTGAACATTTTCATCACACGGGTCCGAGACTCGCTGTTGTCGCTCTCTCCTGCCTCTCGCTGACGACTTGCCGCAGGTTGTCTCGCTTCGAGGGAGAACGGCTCGCGCATACGTATTGTGCGGCCTGTCACATGTTTCCCCAGCCGGCGCTGCTCGACAAGCAGACCTGGCGCACGGGCGTCTTGCCGCAAATGGCCCAGCGCTTGGGCGTGCCGGCGCAGTCGTTGTCGGCGGAGATGTCTCGGGATCCGGAGATGGTCGTCCTGACCAAGGCGGTGTCGCAACCGGATTGGGAAAAGATTGTGGAGTATTATCTCGAGCATGCCCCCGACACGTTGCCACCACAGGCCCTGCCGGCTCTACCGCAGCTCGATCCCCCCCTGTTTGCCGCCGGTCCGTTCATTCCGCGGCTGCACAGCAGCGCGATCATCACGCTGTTGAAAACCGACACCGTCAATGAACGCATTTTTGTCGGGGAGGCGGGAAGTAACACGTTTCGGGTTTTTGACTTCCACCGCCATCTACGAGCGTCGCTGACGCTGGGGAGTCCGCCAACCGACGTGATCTCCGAGAAAGACCGTCTGCTCGTGCTCGAATCGGGCAGGCTCGAGCCCAATGACGAGCCCGAGGGCACGCTCGTGCAATATGATGTCGCGCGTGACGGGTCGCTGCATTTCGGCAAGATCCTGATCGACTCGCTCTTCCGCCCCGTCTTCGTGAAGCAATTCGCCTTTGCCGGGGACGGCCGGAAGGACTTTGTGATTTGCGAATTCGGCAACAACCGCGGGCGCCTGGCGCTGTATCGCGAGGATGGCGCGCGGTATCGCCGCCACGTTCTCGATGCCACGCCGGGCGCGATACGGTTCGACATCCTCGACCTCACGGGGGATGGATTTCCCGATATCGTGGCACTGTTCGCGCAGGCTGACGAGCGAATCGTCTTGTTCGTCAACGACGGTACGGGCGATTTTTCCGGGCGGCGTAAGGTCTTGGCACGCTTTCCACCGGTCTATGGCTCGATGTACTTCACCATGCGGGATTTCAACGGCGACGGCAAACCGGATATCCTGTATGTGAACGGCGATAACTTCGACTATTCGCGTGTTCTCAAACCCTACCATGGCATCCGGATCCTGGAGAATGATGGCCACAACGATTTCACCGAGCGCTACTTTTTCCCCGTGTATGGAGCAGCCCAGGCGGTCGTTGCCGATTTCGACAAGGACGGTGATCTCGATATTCTGACCACGAGCAATTTTGCCGACTCCGCGGGACACCCCGAGCGCGGCATCATGTACTTCGAGAATGTAGGTCGCTACCAATTCACGCCCTATGCATTTTCGATCGCCCGCGGCAATCAGTGGAATGTGATGGCAACGGCCGATCTGAACGGAGACGGCCGGCTGGATGTCCTCATTGGCGCCATGCATCTGCAAGACATTGCCAGGATTCAACGGGGATTCCGCGGACCCACGGTGGAACGGGCGGTGGATCCGATCGTGCTGTTTGAGAATAGGATGCCGGCGATGTCACATGGTGGAACGAGCAGGGGCCATCCCTGACCCGGAATCCGTCTCACGGACGTCCTTGCGCGAATTGGTGAGCAGGCAGAGGTCGAAGCGGCCGCGCTCCTCCCTCACGGCAGGGCGCGAAACCCTGCTGCAACGAAATGGCGATCGAGCGTCAGGGCGTCCGGAATCCCGCGTTCGCTCATCACGGCGAAGCTCACGGCATCCGCAAAAGAGAAATCCTGGTCGCCATAGGCCTCCAGCCAGTCGGTCACGGCCTGCGCATCGAGGTCCGGCGTGCTGTTCACGACGAGGTTGGGCGGTCGACCGACGTGGCCCACGAACGCGAGCGCGGCCGCTCGGGTGGTGCGTCGCAACAGCAGCGCGTGGGTCTCCGCCACGACCAGGTTCGTGGTCACCACGCGCACGCCCCGGCGCACGCGCTCTCGCAAGACGCCAGCGATGGCGTCGTGTGCCGGATCGCGACCCACCGCCAGCGGGTACCACGCGCTCGTATCGACGAACAGTTCAGCGGCCACGGCGCCGCGGCCGCCGGGCAGGGCGTCCCCCCCCCCAGCCCGCGGCTTCGCTTTCGGCCAGGTAGCGGTCGTGCGCGCGCGCGACGTCGTACCCCGGGCCACCGGCTTGCTCCCGATCGGCCACGCCGACGATCTGTAGCGCCGGGTGGGCGGCCGGGTCGGACGTCTGGTGCTCGAGCAGCTCGAGGGCCCGGCGCAGTACGTCGGACATCGTCGCGCCGAACTGGCGCGCCAACCGCTCGAGCCGTTGGCGCTCGACGGCGTCGAGGTAGACCTGCACGGGTTCTTTGACGCGTCGCTTCGCAGTCATGATAGAGTGTCATGTCATCATTAGTCATCATCATGATAGCAAGAGGATGGCAGCGGCGCCAGCGCCCGCGGCCACGAAGGAAGCCAGGCCTCGAGGGGGCGTTCCGGGCGTCCTTGACAAGGGGGCCGGCAGGGGAAGAATGAGGAGTGGTGTTGCATGTGAGCCACACCTTCGGCCTGAGGGGACGCCTATGAGACGAGTAGGGTACGTCATCGGTGCGCTCGTGGCGCTGCCATGGACGGCGCCGCTTGGCGCGCAACAGCCCACGGGCGCGATTCGCGGACGCGTCACGGACGGCGCGACGCAACAACCGCTCTCCGGGGTCACCGTCGCAGTCGGGAACCGTGCCGCGCAGGCCCAGAATGACGGCCGCTACGTCATCACTGGGATACCTGCGGGCTCATACAGCGTCCGGGCGAGGGTGATCGGGTACACGCCGGCGACGCAACCCGTCACGGTCGCCGGCGGCGATACGGTCGTCGTCGACTTCACCCTGAACGCTCAGGCCATCGGCCTGTCGGAAATCGTGGTCACCGGTTACGGAACGCAGCGCGCCGGCAACATCACCGGCGCCGTCACGCAGGTTTCGTCGGCGGAGTTCAATACCGGCCGCGTCATCACCCCGCAGGCGCTCATCCAGGGCAAGGTGGCGGGCGTGCAGGTCGTCGACAACAACGAGCCCGGTGGAGGTCTCAAGATTCGGATTCGCGGCGCGACCTCGGTCAACGCGAGCAGCGACCCGCTCTACGTCATCGACGGGATGCCGGTCACCAGCACGCTTTCGGCAGGCCGGGATTCCCTCAGCCGGGACGCGCTCAACTTCCTCAATCCCGACGACATCGAGAGTATCACGGTGCTGAAGGACGCCTCGGCCGCGGCGATCTACGGGGCGAACGCCGCCAACGGCGTGGTGCTCATCACGACCAAGCAGTCCAGGCAACACGGCCCGGAGGTCCAGGTCAGCTCGAGCATGTCCTCCTCGTCGGTCACCCGGCTCCCCTCGGTGCTCAACGCGACTCAGTTCAAGGCGGCGGTGACGGCGCAAGCGCCGGCGAGGAGCGCCAGCCTGGGCAACGCGAACACCAACTGGTTCGACCTCATCGATCGCAGCGGCTTCGGCCAGCAGCACGACGTAGTCGTCTCGGGGGTAGGGCAGAGCAGCAACTACCGGTTCTCGGTGGGCTATCTCAACCAGGACGGCATCATCCGGAGCAGCTCGACGGAGCGGCTCTCCCTGGGCATGAGCTACGAACAGCTCCTGCTGAACGACAACCTGGACATCAAGACCAATGTGCGCGGGGCCCGCTCGTCCGACCAGTTCCAGGCCGGCGACGTGCTCGGCAACGCCGTCGCGATGGCGCCGACGCAACCGGTCTATGACCCGACCAACGCGACCGGCTACTGGGACTGGCCGACCACTGGTGCGTCGGCGAGCAACCCGGTGGCGAGCCTGAACCGGTCCCTGAGCCAGGGCACCACCTGGCGCAGCATCGGCAACCTGCAGGGCGCGTATCACCTGCCGTTCCTGAGGAGCCTCACGGCCAACGTCAACCTCGGGTACGATCTGACCCAGGCCAACACCCAGACGTTCATCCCCAACGACCTCGCCGCGCAGATCCGGCAGGGCCAGGGCTTGCTGAGTCTGTCGAACCGGAACCAGACGAGCCTGGTAAGCGAGTGGTACCTGAACTATGCGGCCCCGATCAGGGCGGCGCCCGGCGACATCGATCTCACCGCCGGGTACTCGTATGCCAGCTCGCACTCCGAGAGCCCGTTTTTCCAGGAGACCGGGCTGCCGACCAACCTGCTCGGCATCAACGGCGTGGTGGTGGATACGACCTCGATCGTTCAGAACAGCAACTACGTCGTGGACTACAAGCTGATCTCCTTCTTCGGCCGCTTCACCTACAATCTGAACGACCGCTACCTCCTCGCCGCGAGCGTCCGGCACGACGGGTCATCGCGCTTTGGGCCCGGGCATCAATGGGGCACCTTCCCCGCCGTCTCGGTGGCATGGCGGATCTCGCAGGAGCCGTTCCTGAGGAGCGTCACGGCGCTGTCGGACTTGAAGCTCCGGGCCTCGTGGGCGAAAACCGGCAACCAGGCGTTCGGGGACTATTTGCAGTACCCGACCTACACCTACAGCAACGGCCAGGCCCAGTACTACTTCGGCGGGCAATTCATCCCCACCATCCGGCCGGGGGCGGTGGACCGGGACATTCATTGGGAAGCCACCAAGTCGTACAACCTCGGCGTGGACTACGCGCTGTTCGGCGAGCGGATCAGCGGAGCGCTCGACTGGTATACCAAAAACACCAGCGATCTCATTTTCGCTGTGCCGGTCTGCGCGGGTTGCAACTTCACGAACCTCGTCACGAAAAACATCGGGACCATGCGGAACCGGGGAATCGAGCTCAGCGTCAACACCAGGATCCTGGAGCCGCGCGCCGAGGGCCTCGGCTGGACCGCGGGCTTCACCATCAGCCACAACGGCAACGAGTTGCTGAGCATCAACCCGAACGACAGCGTCTCCCAGATCCCCGTCGGCTCCATCGGCGGCGGTACGGGGAACACCATTCAGGTGCTGATGCCGGGCCACCCGATCAACTCGTTCTTCGTGTGCCAGCAGTTCTACCAGGACGGGAAACCGGTCCAGAACACGTACGTGCCCCTGGTCCAGAACGCGGCCGGCGACAGCACGGTCCAGGGTTGCACCAACGACCGCCGGCCGTTCCACTCTCCCTGGCCGACGGTGGAGCTGGGTCACTCATCGTACTTTACGTTCCACAAGCTCGACCTGAGCTTCACGCTGCGGGCGCAGCTGGGCAGCTACGTCTACAACAACGTCGCGGCATCCAACGGCTCGTACCAGAACATCACGACCGCCAACGTGACGCCGACGAACATGGACGCATCGGTCCTGAAGACCGGCTTCGCGGCGCCCCAGTTCCTGTCGGATTTCTACGTACAGAAGGCGTCGTTCCTCCGGATGGACAACATCACGCTCGGCTGCAACTTCCAGTACGGCGGCCGCCCGTGGCGCGCGTACGCGACGGTGCAGAACGCCTTCACCATCACGGGCTACGATGGCGTGGATCCGACGGCCGGCGTGAACGGCCTCGACAACAACATTTATCCGCGCTCGCGCACCGTGACCGGTGGGCTGAGCGTCCGGTTCTGACACAGGCTAGGGATACGGCTACTAGAGAAGGGACCAACAAATGAGCCTCAGAACTTGTAAGACTGGCGCGGTCGTCGCTCTGCTCGTCGCGGCCGGCTGCACCGACCCGACGGTGGCTCCAAAGAGCACCGCGACCAATATCTGGGCCGACCCAAACGCCTACGCGCAGTACATGGCGAAGCTGTACGCGGGGCTGGTGGTCACCTCACAGATCGGCCCGAATGACCCCGGGGACAAGAACGGAGACATCAAGCTCATCGACGAAGGGACCTCGGAATTCCTGCGTCTGAACTGGTATCTGCAGGAGCTCCCGACCGACGAGGCGGTGATCGGCTGGAACGATCCTGGCGTCCCGGAGCTGAATCGGTGGCAGTGGAACTCGACCAACACCATCAGCCAGGCGATGTACTACCGGGTCTACTTCGAGACCGTGTTGGTGAATGAGTTCCTGCGCCAGACCACGCTGAGCTTGCTGGACTCGCGAGGCGTGAGCCCGGCACTCAAAGGGAAGATCAGGGCGTACCGCGCCGAAGCGCGCTTCCTACGAGCGCTCGCGTACTGGGTGGGGCTGGATTTCTACGGGAGCATCCCGCTCGTGACCGAGGCCGACACAATCGGCGGCCCACTGCCGAAGCAGGTGACGCGCGACAGCATGTACCGCTACGTCGTGAGCGAGCTGCGGGCGATCGTGGATTCGCTGCCGACACCCAACGGGGTGGTCACCTATGGCCGTGCGACGCCCGCAACGGCGAACATGCTGCTGGCCGAGCTGTACCTGAACGCCGGCGTCTACGCCGGCACAGACGACTATGCCAGCGCGCTGACGGCCGCATCCGACGTCATCAACTCGGGCCAATACACGCTGGAAAGCAATTATCGGCACAATTTCACGTCCGATAACAACGCGTCGACGGAGGTCATCTTCGCCGCCATTCAGGACGGGAGCCATACCCAGACGTGGGGGGGGATGACGTTCCTGGTCCACGCCGGCTGCGGGGGCAGCATGCAGGCCTCGTGGTTCGGCATGGACTACTGCTGGGGCGGCTACCGGATCAAGCAGCAGGCGCGCCGCCGGTTCAGCGCGGGCGACTCCCGTGGGTCGTTCATCTACGACAGCATTGCAGCGGTTGACTCCACGACAGCTCAGCGGGCTCGCGATTCGCTCACGATCGGTGCGGACACGGCAGGAGACCCCGGGCATCCAACGAGCAAAAATCACTGGACAACAATCGATCACAGCGTTCGCGATTCCGTCATCGACATCGGCTCGTTCAACTACGGCGTCGCCGGGCCCAAATTCACCAACAGAACATCTACCGGTGGCCCCGGATCGCAGACGACGATGATCGACACCGACTTCCCGATCTTCCGTCTCGGCGAGGCGTACCTCATTTACGCGGAGGCCGCCGTCCGTACGGGCACCAACCTGGCCCAGGGATTGACCTACTTGAACCTGCTGCGGGAGCGCGCGTTCGGCGGTGCGAGCCACGACATCACGGCGGGCCAGATGACGCTGGACACCATCCTTGCCGAGCGGGGCCGTGAGCTGCTGTTCGAGGCTCGCCGCCGGACCGATCTGATTCGCTTCGGCCAGTTCACGGGTGGGGCGTACCTCTGGGCGTGGAAGGGCAACCAGCCGGGCGGGGTGGCGACGGCTCCGAAATTCAATCTGTACGCGATCCCGCTGAACGAGCTCAGCGCCAACCCGAACCTGAAACAGAATCCGGGCTTCTGAGCGCGGACGATCTCACGGTCGCACCGTGGCGTGGCTGCCCACCAGGTTGGTCGTGATCTCGAAGTCCACAACGTCCCCGGGCGCGACCACGACTTCGTCGGGTTGGACACGGGGGCCGGCGCCGCTGGCCTGGGCCAGGAACTGTACATGACCTCCGGCGGCGAGCATCCCCGGGGGGAGCTCGAAACTGCGGGGAATTCCCGGGGCCACAGTCCCCATGTGGTAGGAGGTCCCGTTTCCGACGACGAAGATCTCCATCGCGCTCTGGGCATTGTTGGTGACGTTCACGCTGACGCGAGCTACATGCGGCGGTAATTGTCCGGGGTCCGCCGCGGTGCCGCGGCGATGGGCGCACGCGGACGTGGTCACGAACAGCGCGGCGAGCGCGAATTGCAGGCCGCCTTGCATAGCTGCCTCCCCACGTTAGTGGACGGACCGCAGCCTCCGGCGCAATATAGGGTCGCGAGGCTAACCTCGAACCCCGCATCACCAGGAGCGATCACCATGTGTCCCCGCCCCGTGGAGAGCACCGCTACGACGCGCCGGCCGTGATGCACTCGATTGCACCCGCAGCGGGCGCTGGGCCCGCGTCGATGAGCTGCTTCCTGAGCGGGTCCACACGCAGATTCATGCCTTCCAGCGAATGCGCCCCCAGGAGGACCAAGTCCCCCGACTCGCCAAACACGACCTCGTCGAGCGTCTCGATGCCGGCCACCCGGACCCGTACTCCTCCAGTCCAGCGGGCCAGCACCGTACCATTGGCTTGGCGAAAGTGCCACACCTTGATTCGCTCGATCCCCAGGGACTCGAGGACAGAAGCCGGGAACCACGACAACTCCGCCCCCGTGTCGACCAAGACGGATTCCAGCGTCCGCCGTTCACCCGAGCGCGCAGGGTTCTCGATCTCCACCGTGACGCGAAACGTGCCCATGTCGTCGCGCATATTACCTCCTCCTGCCTCGCCCAGTAGTACCACAAGAACTCAGGCCGTGTCAATGCTACTCCTCGCGTGCGCCTCGATCGCTCCGCTCGCCGCGCAGCAGACACGCGGCCCCGTGTGGACGCGGGGCGCCGTGTGCTACGAAGTGTTCGTGCGCTCCTTCTTCGACTCGAACGGCGATGGGATCGGAGACCTGAACGGCCTCCTCGAGAAGCTCGACTACATCAACGGCCTCGGCGCCTCCTGCATCTGGTTGATGCCCGTGGCCGCCTCGCCCAGCTACCACGGCTACGACGTGAGCGACTACTACCGCGTGGAGCCGGCCTACGGCACCAACGACGACTTCAAGCGGCTGGTGGCGGAAGCGCACCACCACGGCATCGTGGTGCTCGTGGACATGGTCCTGAACCACAGCTCGAGCGAGCACCCCTATTTTCAGGCGGCGCTGCACGACACGACATCACCTTATCGGGCGTGGTACCGCTTTGCGCCGGCGCCGCTCGGCAAGGGTCCCCACGGCGGGGACGACTGGCATCGCTCCCCCGTGCGGGACGAGTACTACTACGGCGTGTTCTGGAGCGGGATGCCGGACTTGAACTACCAGACGCCCGCCGTGCGGGACGAGGCGATGAAGATCGCCACCTTCTGGCTGCGCGACATGGACGTCGACGGGTTCCGCCTGGACGCGGTCCCCTACCTGGTTGAAGAAGGCAACTGCCTGATGGGGTGCCCCGGCACCCACGCGTTTCTCCACGCGTACGCCGCGCACGTCGACAGCGTGAAACCCGGCGCATATACCGTCGGTGAAGCGTGGGGCAACATCGATCACATGATGCCGTATTACCCCGATCAGCTCACCTCGTACTTCGGCTTCGAGCTGGCCGATTCGCTCCTTGCGGCGGTCCGGACCGGCTCGGCGACGGGGCTGCTCGCCGGTTTCTTGCGGCTCCAAGACACCCTGCCGGCCTACCGCTGGTCGCCGTTTCTCTCGAACCACGACCAGACCCGCGTGATGACCGCGCTGGGCGGCGACGTCGCCCGCGCCCGGATCGCAGCGACGCTCCTGCTGACGCTGCCGGGCCTGCCTTTCATCTATTACGGCGAGGAGATCGGGATGACGGGCGACAAGCCCGATCCGCGGCTGCGCACGCCGATGCAATGGAGCGCGCGTCCGGGACTGGGGTTCACCTCCGGCACTGCGTGGGAGAGCGCCCAGCCCGACTCGCTGACGACCACCGTCGCGGCGCAGGACGCCGACCCCGGCTCCCTGCTGAACCTGTACCGCCGGCTGATTCACCTGCGCAGAGAGAACGAGGCCCTCGCGGTGGGGAAGCTCGTGCCGCTCTCGGCCACGAGCTCCCAGGTTGTCGCATACCTGCGACGCGCCGGTAACCACGCTGTGCTCGTCGTCGCGAACCTGGGCGCCACGGCGGTCTCGCGCGTCTCGATCGGCTCCGTGGCGGGCGTGCTTCCGGCCGGGCGGTACACGGCGCGGAGTCTCCTCGGCGGTCCGAATGGCGCCGTCCTACAAGTGGGCCGGGACGGGCACGTTCGGGGCTACGTTCCGGCTGCGACCCTTGCGCCGCGGGAGGACCTCGTGTTCGACCTGATCCGCCGATAGAGTCCGCGTGCGTGCGATGCTCTGTCTGGCGATCCTGCTTGCGACCTCGGTCCACGCTGCGCACGCGCAGCGCGATATCTACCTCGACAATCAGGGCGTGGTGCGCTGGCGTGATGACCAGAAGGAGGTAAGCCTCTTCGGCGCGAACTACGTGCTCCCGACCGCCTCCGACTACCGCGCCGCCGGGTACCTCCGTGCCGATCGCAAGAAAATGATCGATGAGGACATGGCACAGTTCGCCCGCATGGGGTGGGACGGGCTGCGGCTCACTTTCTGGGGCGATTGGGAAGCTTCCGACTCGGCCGGCAACTTGATCGCCAACGATCATCTCGATCTCCAAGATTATCTCATCGCCCGCGCGCGCGCGCACGGCATCTACATGCTCTTCAGCCCGATCCAGCTGTACGGCTCGAACTGGCCGGACGCACTCTCCGATACCTCGGCGCCCGGCTTCGGGCGGCACTTCGGCAAGGCCCGCATGGGCACCGACCCTGCGGCCATCGCGGCTCAGGTGAACTATCTGCGCCAGATCCTGAATCACGTGAATCCGTACACGCGTGTGGCGCTTAAAGACGAGCCGGCCATCCTGTTCATCGAGCTCGTGAATGAGCCCTGGCATCATCCCGAGGATCTCAAGGGCTCGATCGGCTACATCAACGCGCTCACGGACGCGGTACGCAGCACGGGATGCAACAAGCTCATGTTCTACAATGTGAGTCAGGATTTCCGGATCGCCGCGGCGATCAGGCAAAGCCGGGCGCAGGGCGTGACGTTCGGGTGGTACCCCACGGGCCTCAACTCCGGTCACGAGCTGGAAGGCAACTACCTCCGCGGGGTTGACACGTTTCCCGACATGTTGCGCCCGGAGCTCGCTCGCATGCCACGCATCGTCTACGAGTTCGACTCGCCGGACCTGCGCACGGGATACATGTATCCGGCGATGGCGCGGACGTTCCGCGCGGTGGGCGCGCAGTTTGCCGCGATGTTCGCCTACGACATGCTGGAGACCGCCTCGCGCAACCTGGGCTGGCAGACGCACTACCTGAACCTGGTCTACACACCGCGCAAGGCGATGAGCGCCATTATCGCCGCCGAGGCGATGCACCGGCTGCCCCGGATGCGTTCGTACGGGCCATATCCGGGGAATACGCGGTTCGGCGATTTCCATGTGTCCCACGACGACAACTTGGGAGAGTTGGTGGCGCGCGACGCCTTCTTGTATGCGGGTTCGACGCGCTCGACACCGCCGGACCTCGCAGCGCTGCGGCGCATTGCCGGCTACGGCTCATCGTCGGTGGCGACGTACGGAGGGGAGGGGATCTACTTCCTGGACAAGGTGCGCCCGGGCGTCTGGCGACTCGAGGTCTACCCCGACGCCGTGCCCGTCCGTGACCCGTTCGAACCACCCAGCCGCGACAAGGTCGTGACACGCGCGATCAGCCGTGCCTGGCCCATGACGCTCACGCTGCCGGACCTCGGCGCTTCCTTTAGCGTGCAGCCGATTACTGCCGGCAACCCGCAGGCCGGGCGCGCCACCGCTGGCGGGTTCACCGTTACGCCGGGTGTGTACGTGCTGAGTGCCACTGGGCCCGTCGACGTTGCCACGCTTCCCGCATACGTGGGTGCTGTGGGCTTCGCCGAGTACCATGCTCCTCCCTCCGATTCGGAATCACCGTCGGTGCAGTCGTTGGCCGCGGCCGAATACCTCGCGGGACGGAGCGCCGACCTCGAGGCCCGGGTGGTCGACCGGACGCCGCCAGACTCGGCCGAGCTATTCATCCGGCCCATGGCAGGAGGCTTCTACCGCACGTTCCCGATGCACCCCGCGGGCGGGTACCAGTACGCCGCCTCCCTGGCGGCGACGGCCTTGCCGGAGGGGCTGTACGAATTCGTGATTACGCTCTTCCGCGGGGACTCGAGTGTCACGTTCCCGAGTGGCCTGCGCCGGAAACCCAGCGATTGGGACTACTCCGGTGGCGCGTCCTGGAGGTTGCGCGTGGTCGGTCCGCAAACGCCCCTGCGGCTGTTCGACCCCAGCGCCGACGCCGCGCGGCTGGCTTTCACGCGTATCGGTGACGCGGGACGCCGTGGGCTTTTTCGTCTGGCATGGTCCGGGATCACGGGCCAACCCGTTTTTCACTTCGAGTTGCCGGTGAACGCGAACGGCGCGGGTCCGGCCGACTACACGGCGTCGCTGGTGATCAAGGACAGGATCGCGGGTCGGCAGGAGACCATCGGCGGCGCCGACCAGCTGCGCGCGCGGCTGCGCGGCCTGGGACCCCGCCAGATCCTGCATGTAACGCTGATGGAGGACGACGGTACGAGCTGGAGTGCGGCGCTACCCGCGGATAGCACCTGGAGCGAGCAGGTAGTGCCCCTCGCTGCGTTCACCGTCGGCCGTGGGGTGCTCGTCCCCGAGGGGTTCCCCGGCGAGTGGAACTACTGGGTAGGACCCGCGGCCGGGCGCGGCGGCAGCGGCGACCACCCGCGGCTCGACCATGTGGAGCGGCTGCAGCTCTCCCTGCGGCACGAGGGCGGCGTGACGGTCGCGCCGGGCGGTTACGGCGTGGAGGTGGAGGCGATCACGCTGGCCTTCCCGCGGCCGTCGAGCAGGGATCCCGCAGGGCGCTAGCCGCTCG
>WNFY01001691.1_pt1 | contig 36934 bp, 36 predicted proteins | sample 5400091 | NCBI WGS metagenome assembly WNFY01 (sample SAMN13153364, study PRJNA577476) | soil metagenome | isolation source: 60 cm soil or saprolite under grassland replicate 1 | place: USA:California | collected 2016-06-15 | reverse complement strand
GGGTGCGCATTTCTTAACCGATGTTCTCGCCGCGATCTTTTTCGGAATGATCTGGTTGGCGTTTTGTTTGGTTGCCGGTAAGCCGATGCGACGAAGCGTGGTCCTAACCCCTGCCGTGCCCCTTGTTAGCGAACCTGCCCTGGCGCGCGAGACACAACAACCCGCGCAAAGTCTCCTGGTCTAATCAGACTCCGCTCGGCGCAGATCTGCGCGGGCGTTTTGCTTTTCATCGTGACGTAGGCGCATCTTCTCGCGCGCGCCCGAATTGGTCTCGGAGACGATGAAAGCGCCGGGCAAAATCCAAATAACGGTATGGTTGCTGGGCCTTGCTGGAGCTGCGCTTTTTACCTTCCTGCTTATTCATCAAGGTGCCTCGCAGGTTGGCAAAGCATTTGCCGCCGCCGGCTGGGCCATTGCCGCAGTCGTGGCTTACCATTTCGCGGTACCGATATTTCTCGACGCGCTTGCATGGTGGGTTCTCTTTCCGAAATCCGATCGTCTGCCGCTGCGAAAGCTGCTTTGGATGCGTTGGATCGGTGAGTCGGTCAGCACCCTCGTGCCTTCCGCTGCTGTGGGTGGAGACATTGTCCGGGCGCGTTTAGCGGCGATAAACGGCGTGCCGGTGCCAGTCGCGGCGGGAACCGTGCTCGTGGACCTTACGCTGGGAGTTTTCACACAACCCGGATTCACTGTGCTCGGGCTGGCGCTGCTTGTGGATGTAACCGGACAGAAGAACTTCGTCCGTCCAACTTTGGTCGGAACGCTTGTTGGTGTTGTTGGCGTTGCCGGTTTCTATTTCGTCCAACGACTCGGCATGTTCCGCTTTCTCGCTCTCATCGTCGCGCGCCTGGCGAATTCGCCGGAGTGGCAATCACTAATGCAGAGCGGCGAGACGCTCGATCGGACTATTCGTACCATTTATGCGCGGCGGCGTGCCGTCGTGATGTGTTGCCTGTGGACGATTATTTCGCTGGTTGCTGGCTCCGGCGAAATTTGGATCGCACTTTACGCGCTCAATCTCCACGCGACGTTCGTTAACGCGCTCATCTTGCAAAGCATGGTGCTGACGATTCGGTCGGCGGCTTTTGCGGTTCCTGGAGGTTTGGGCGTCCAGGAAGGCGGTTATCTTTTCGTAGGCAACCTTCTCGGCATCCCCGGGGATGCGGCCTTCGCCCTGTCGCTGATCGCAAGAGTGCGCGAACTCGCCCTTGGCATCCCGGGGCTCATTTCCTGGCAACTAATTGAAGCGCGGCGGCTCTGGCGTGCTCGTTTGGTTGGAGTGGCGCGATAAAGGGCGAGCTGGTCGATCGTGTTCCGTAGCTTTGCCAGCCGCTGTTTGACCTTTGCCGGCTTCGCAAAGCTGGTGCGAACGCCCCACCAAATCCAGGCGAGGCCGTTCGGAACAGCCAGTTGCTTTTTCAATTCGGCAATCACATCCGCATCTCCGTGCGCGTTAAGGAAGCAAAGTGCGAAGGGCAGCCATTTTCGGCTGGAAGCGATTGCCAGGATGTCGAGCAGGAAAACGAGCAAATCATCCGCGTGCCGCGCCGTCGCCGGGAGCGATTTGTGGTGCACGATCTCAAAGTCAATCAGCCTCGCCCGGCCAGTCTTCTCGTTGTAAATAACGTTGGTCATAGTGGCGTCGCCGTGAGACCAGCGGCTGCCAAATTCATCGCTCCAGAGTTGATGCGCGCGGAAAAGCTCGCGGCCAGCCGCTTGCAGCATCGGCCGAGTCAGGGCGCGACGGTTCATGTGTTCCCAAAGGTTTTCCCCCGGGAGTTTGTCGGTGCAGACCGTCTTTGCTCCCGAAGGATAAACCCGAAAACGGTCGCCATTCAGCATGTGAAAACACTTCACTTCCCAGCGCCTCCAGTCTTCTGCTTTGCTCCAAAAACGGATTGGTATGTTCGACATGCGAAAATACAAATTGGCCAGATCGGCCAATTGGTCACCGTAGATCTGACGGTGTTTAAGCACGACTTGCCGTCCGCGACGGACCTTCTCGGAGACCGAGCTGAGCTTTAAGGAATCGACGAAGGTCGTTGCGGCGTTGGCTAAAACCTGAGGTATAAATTGCGCTGCCAAAAGTTGTCCCTTTTGCCGAATTGGCATTTTCTCTCCCTAATCGGCTTCATTGCTGCATACGGCCGTATTGGCGCCCCCGGAGCGAGTGATCTCAAAGCAATGTTATGATCCCTCCAGGGTGATTGTTTCACCGATGTTCATCACCCGCAGTTCGGCTTTCAGATTGCGCTGCTTCAGTTCGTGTTTGAACGCGTCCGGAGTGCCGGTGAGCACCGGAAACGTCCCGTAGTGCATCGGAATTACTATACGCGGATCGACCAGCTTCACCGCTTCAGCTGCGCGCGCCGGTCCCATCGTAAAATGGTCGCCAATGCAAACGAGCATGATGTCGATCTTGTTAAATTGCGACACCAGCGCCATGTCCGAAAATAAATCTGTATCGCCCGTGTGATAAATTGTCGGTCCGTTGCGAATCGCAATGACAAGTCCGCTCGGAGTTCCGCCGTAAACGGGCACCGAATTTTCGTCCTTCGCAACTCCTGCCCCGTGCCACGCTGGAACGAATGTGACGGCGACCTCGCCATTCAGCAGGTTGAGCGTGCCGCCAAAATGGCCGGTCGTGTCGGTGTCGGCGAGTTCGCTCGGATAACCCAGACCCGCAACCATCGCCGCGGATAAATCGAATGTGGCGACAAGCTTTGCCCGCGTTTTCTTTCCAATTTCCACCGCATTGCCGACGTGATCAGAATGCCCGTGCGAGACCAAAATAAGATCGACATCTTTCATCGAGGAAAGTTCGTCCCTGCCTTTATCGTAAACTGGATTCGTGAGCCAGGGATCGATCAAAAGAACTTTCCCAGCCGGGCTCACGATCTTGAAAGCCGATTGGCCGTACCACGTGAGTTGCGTTTCCATATGAATCACCAAACCGAAAAGCATTCGTTCGGCAAGAGTAATGACCATGCTCAAATGTCGAAGCACGAATGACGAATGACGAAGCAATGTTGAAATCCGAATGACGAAAAACGGAAGGCGTCAGTGCGCAGACTTCGAGCTTCGTCATTAATTCGGCATTCGACATTCGACATTCGTCATTTTAGTTGAGCGCTGTGAATCACGAGCACGCCCACGAGCTTCTCAGTGCGAGCGATCCGCGTCTGGCCGCGCTGATCGCGCGCTCGCGCCGTTACAAGATCGCCCCGGCGGTTTCGATCCGCCCATTCAATGCGCTTGCCGAATCGATTGCTTATCAGCAGCTCAACGGCAAAGCCGCCGCGACCATCTTCGGTCGCGTTCGCGCGCTCTATCCCGAAAGAAAGTGGCTCGATCCGGATCAAATTCTCGCGACGCCGGACGAAACTTTCCGCGCGGCTGGCCTTTCGCGCGCGAAAACCGCCGCTTTGAAGGATCTCGCAGCGAAAACAATCGATGGCACGGTACCGGTCGGTCGCGCACTCATCCGAATGAGCGATGACGAGATCATTGCGCGTCTCACCACAGTGCGCGGCATTGGCCGCTGGACAGTCGAGATGCTTCTCCTGTTCGATCTCGGCCGGCCCGATGTCTGGCCGGTAGACGATTACGGAGTTCGCAAAGGTTTCGCCAAGACTTTTGGCAAACGAAAACTTCCCACGCCGAAACAGCTCATGAAGTTCGGTGAGAAATGGCGGCCATACCGCTCGGTCGCGGCATGGTATTTCTGGCGAGCGCTGGATGCGCCGAAAAAGTTACAAAGTTAAAACGGTTACAAGAGTTACAAGGTTTGAAAAGGGCTAGCCTTTGTAACTTTTGTCACCCCTTGCAACCATTTAACTTGCGCGCAGCGTGGCGCCTCACTAAAAACCTCGGATTATGGCAATGATCCATGTTAACCGGGGCGCAACGAGTCTGGGCGCATTTCCTGAAGAAGAAGTTCGCGAGGGGCTACGCACCGGCCGCTTCGCTTCCAGCGATCTCGGCTGGCGCGAAGGAATGCCGGGCTGGAAGCCGCTCTCGCAGTTTTCGGAGTTTGCGGCCGCTGCGCCTGGTGCACCGCCTCCGCAAACAGGTGCAATGTCAACATCCGAAACGGTCGTCCCGCGCAGCGGATTGCCGTGGGAGCACCGGCAGGAACGTGGATTTGCCAACGCATTTATCGAGACGCTCGCCATGGTCTTGACCAAACCCGATCTGGCCTTCAGAACGATGAAAACTGAGGGTGGCTTGGCCGAACCCCTCATCTACGCCTTGATCGGCGGATGCGTAGGCGGAATCGTGTCGCTTCTACTCTCGCTCGGTCTTCAGTCGATGGGTCTTTTCGCGGGCCAGCGAGATGCTTTCAAAGTGATGGCCGGAATGGGCATTGGCTCGATCGCGGCTATCGTCCTTGTGCCGGTATTCATCGTGATCATGTTGTTTATCGGAGCGGCGATTGTTCATCTTTGTTTGATGATCGTGGGTGGCGCAAATAAATCGCTCGAGACTACCTTTCGCGTCCTGGCATTTTCCCAAGGCTCGACCGGTCCGCTGCAAATCATTCCGGTCTGTGGCGGACTGATTGCCGGTGTTTGGGCGCTGGTCGTAAATTGCATCGGCCTTGCGCGTGCGCATGAGACAACCACCGGACGCGCCGTTCTTGCCATTCTTCTTCCACTAATAGTTTGCTGCGGCGCCGGAATCTTGCTTTTGATCATGTTTGGCGGCATCGCCGCGCTATCGCAACACCATTGAGTCATGCAGGTCTTGCGTCGGCCGCTCGCTCCGGGAGAAACCGATCATGAGCTGATCTGGCTGAGTGTTTCAGTGGCATCGCTCGGCCTCGCAGCGACCTGGTTCTCACTCGGCTTGCCGTGGCCACGCTGTTTATTTCACGATCTTACCGGTCGACCCTGTCTGACATGTGGCATGACGCGGTCAGCGATTCAGTTTTTTCAGGGACATTTTCTCGCCGCCATCCAATGGAATCCACTCGTCTTTGCGGCACTGTGCGGGTTGTCCATCTTTAATGCGTACTCGTTCATCGTTTTGGTTACGCGGGCGCCGCGCTTGCGGATTGCGCTTTGGACACGAGCGGAAAAGAAGTACGCGCGAATCATTGTTATTACCGCCCTCGCTCTAAATTGGGCGTATCTCTTGTTGCACTGGCGACAATTGTAAGGCGTCTGGGAAATCAAAACGGGCGGCAGTAGGAAGCGACGCTAGTGCGACTGCGCTTAGCGCGATCAATCTCTTCATTGATAAACACGAAGAACACGAGATCCTGCTCGGCGGATATACTGAGGCGTAAAGTTTAAGAAATTTCTTCGTGCACTTCGTGTCCTTCGTGGTTGAACTTCTGATGAATGAGAATTCTCGTCACAGGCGGCGCCGGTTTCATTGGGTCGCATCTTGTCGAGAAGCTCCTCGCAGCCGGACATGAAGTCGCCATCCTCGACGACTTCAATGATTTTTATGAGCCGCAGATAAAGCACGCAAACATTGCAGGTGTTGCCAAAGACGTGACCATGTACCACGTCGATCTTCGCGACGGCGCGGCGGTGCGAAATTTATTTCATCGCGAAAAGTTTGATAGCATCGCACATCTGGCCGCGCGCGCGGGCGTTCGCCCCTCGATTCAGCAGCCGCAACTTTATTACGATACAAATGTCAGCGGCACGCTACATCTTCTCGACGCAGCGAGCGTAACCGGAGTGGAGCGATTCATTTTCGCGTCCAGCTCATCCGTTTACGGCGTTTCGAAAACAGTTCCCTTTTCTGAAGAGCAGCATCTCACTCAAACCCTGAGTCCCTACGCGGCGACAAAAATTGCCGGCGAATTTCTTTGCTCGACTTACTCGCACCTTTATCAAATGCGTGTGGTCGCGTTCCGGTATTTCACTGTTTATGGTCCGCGGCAACGACCGGATCTGGCGATTCATCAATTCACCCGACGCATTTACGCTGGCCAGTCTATCGGTCAATTTGGTGACGGCACGACGCGCCGCGATTACACTTACATCGATGACGTGATTCAAGGGACAATGGCTGCGCTCAAATATGACGGCCCGCTCTTCGACATTTTTAATCTCGGCGAGAGTGAAACTATTCAGCTCAAGGATTTGATCGGGACGATCGAGAAGGCGCTGGGGAGAAAAGCAAAAATCAATCGGCTTCCGGAGCAGCCTGGCGATATGCGGCTGACATGCGCCGATATTTCGAAAGCGAGAAAATTACTTGGTTACAATCCAACCACTCGATTCAGCGACGGGCTGCCACGTTTTATCGAATGGTTTCTTCGATCGGATCGTGGGAAATGAAGATGAAAGATCTGCCATTCGAACAACGCGCCTGTTTTGTTGCGGGCCAGGCGAAATCCGGCACGACGCTTTTAGTGGCGTTGCTGGATAACCATCCAGAGTTGCTCGTATTGCCGGAGGAAACCGCCTATTTCCCCACTGTTCTCACAAAATATGGGCCGCGCGGCCGCCGCGCGCAGTTTGATTACCTCACGAAGGAGTCGCTCTCGAACGTGCTATTTGGGGGGCCCTGTAAATGGGGCAAGCGCGACTACTTCTATTTTCCGACCGCGCGCTTCCTCCAGACTTTTGACCAGATGGCATTTGATCCCGTGAATGTGGAGAGAGATTTGCTCGTAATCATGCTTGAAGCGTATGCGGCAACTCTCGGCCGATCCCTCGATTCAATCACACGTTGGATCGAGAAGACGCCGGCCAATCGCAAGTACCTGCCTGCGATCCATTCGCGGTTTCCGCATGCCAGGATTCTTGTAACAATGCGCGATCCGCGCGCCATTTTCGCCGCGCAGATCGCTTTGGAGAAAACCCGGCAACTGGGGACGTTCTCTACTTACTACTGCATCAGTCACTGGCGCGAGGTGGCGAAAGTGGCACTTCGCGCAAAGAAGGGCGAGGACAAGACATTGATCCTTGTGCCGTACGAAAAGCTTATTCTTGAGCCCGCCGAATGGATGAAGCAAATCTGCGCGTTTCTCGAGATCGAATACGATCCGGCCATTGTGCTGACGCCGACAAAAGCCGGGAAATTCTGGGAAGGAAATTCCGCCACGGAAACCGCGTTTTCCCGGATCAGCACTGAACCGTTGACGCGCTGGCAAAGTGATCTTTCAGAGGAGGAAATCGGCTGGGTGGAGTGGCATTGCCGCGATCTCATGCCGGAATTTGGTTACGAGCCCAGGCTTGGTGAACGCGCGTTGCGACACTTCATGAAACCAACTCGATACGAGCGCCCCAAGCAATATCTCAAATCGCGATTCTATTCATTGCGCGATGACTGGGTCCGCCGCTAATTGAAGTAGCACGGTCGCGACGCTGCGCTGCCTCTGCCATTTTCCTCCCACTTGCAATCGCGCAGGGGGCAAGCCATACTCCCGCGAGATGTCGGGAATCTTCTTTGATCTTCCGAGCCCCCGTTTTCTACGACGATTCAGATCTTTCGAGACCAGGATGCGAACCTTTGCATCTTCACTGCTTCGTTGCTTAAGGACGCCGGCTCGCGATTCGAGACAAGTCCATTTCCGGCTGAACGAGGTGGAGTTTCCGGTGGCGTCGCAAAGTGCTTGCAAACTGTTTGAATGGACCCTGGGTGATTCGCGCGCCGCGGACCGTGCATCGACCGATGCGCTCCGCCCACTTAACAATTGGGTCAAACTTAGGAATCAACATGAACTCTTATTCATCTGGGAGACGCCCACGCCGTTCGCGCGGCGGGGAGCGGCGCAGGGACAACCAGGAACGCTTTCGGACTCAGCAAGGGAAAGCGAAACCTCAAAAAAAGACATTCTGGCAGCGGCTGGCCGCATTTTTCGGAGACGGCACGGGCACAAAGAAAACCGCAACGGCCGCGCGCAACGGTACGCAGCCTTCGCGGTCGCTACGAAAACCTGAAACAGTCGAAGTCACTTCGCCGCGTCTTTACGTGGGCAACTTGTCCTTCGACGCCACCGAGAGCGATCTCTTCGAATTGTTCAACGGCGTTGGGCACGTGCAAAATGCGGAGGTAGTAAGCTATCGGCACAACCAGCGCTCGAAGGGTTTTGCGTTTGTTCAAATGCAAACCATCGAGGAAGCGAAACGGGCCGTGCAGGAATTGCACGATAAGGAATTCCTCGGCCGCAGACTGGTCGTGAGCGGCGCGAAATCCAGCGAACATCAAATGCGCAGCTAAGCGAGCTGCTGACTTTAATCGGGAGACGTGGCGCAACTGGGCGCGCGTCTCCCGATTTTGTTTTCTGTAGCGGCGCTCCATGAGCGCCGCATTATTTGGTTGATGACACGCACATTCTTCATCGTCGGCCCCACCGCGAGCGGTAAATCCGAGCTGGCAGCCGATGTCGCGCGTGAAATGGGTGCCGAAGTTGTCAGTGCCGACGCGTTTCAAATTTATCGCGGCCTCCATCTTCTGACCGCGAAGCCTGATGCAGCAACGCTCGCGAAAGCTCCCCATCATTTGATTGGCACCACGCCGCTTCACCAAGAGATGAACGCGGAAAAATTTCGCCGCGCCGCGTCGCACGCCATCGATCAAATCCATTCACACAGAAAACCGGCGATCATTGTTGGTGGAAGCGGGCTTTACATCAAGGCGCTTACGCATGGATTGGTCCCGTTAGCCGTAACTGATCCAAAGCTGCGCGAGAACCTGAACAAGCGGAGCACGGACGACTTGCGGGCTCTCCTTGTCGATCTCGACCCGGAATCCGCGCGCAAAATTGACATTAAGAACCGGCGACGGCTAGTCCGTGCAGTTGAGATTTGCTTAACTACTGGAAAACCGTTTTCAGTTCAACGCACGCAATGGACTGTAGCCGGGGGCGCTAACCCCGGCCAGCCGGGATCAACGATCCCGGCTACAGTTCGCGGCGTGTTCGTGTTTCGTGACCGCGATGAGCTTTACCAACGAATCAATCGCAGAGTCGAAGCAATGTTCGAAAATGGCGTGATCGAAGAAGTGCGGGCCGCTGGAGCGGTGAGTTCGACTGCCTCGCAGATGATCGGTTTGTGGGAGATCCGCGAACTCCTTGCGGGCAAAATATCGATTGTGCAATGTGTCGCCGCGATTCAACAAGCGACACGGCGTTATGCCAAAAGACAATTGACCTGGTTTCGACGACAAACTAATTTTGAACCGCTGAACTTATCGCTTCTCAGTCACAACGAAGCTGTGAAATGGATTCTGCTCCGAAAGCATTCGGAGCCCCGAAAGCTTTGCGGGCACAGGGATGATTGAGACGCGCCCGCACAAAGCACAGGAGCGCGCGATCCTGATCGGCCTTGAAAGGGAAGGCATCTCGAAGTGGGACCTGCAGGATTCGCTTGACGAATTGCGAGAGCTGGCGAATTCCGCCGGCGCAGAAGTCGTCGATACCGTTACCCAGAAATTACAAAAGCCGACCGCTCCGTACTATATCGGCCGCGGCAAAGCGGAGTCGATCAAAGACTCTTGCCAGGATCGACACGTGACCTCGGTCATTTTCGACGACGAACTTTCACCCGCGCAAGGCCGGAACCTGGAAAATTTGTTGGCGCGTAAGGTCCTCGATCGGACGCAACTGATCCTCGATATTTTTGCGCAGCGCGCCCGGAGCCGGGAAGGCCGCTTGCAGATCGAGCTGGCTCAGTTGCAATATCTTTTGCCGCGTCTTACCAGGATGTGGCATCACTTGTCACGGCAGACTGGCGGTATCGGCACGCGTGGCCCCGGTGAAACGCAATTGGAAGTCGATCGCCGCCGCGTGCAGGAGCGGATTGCCCGGCTCGAACGCGAGCTGGAAGCGGTGCGCAAAACGCGCGCGGTGCAGCGACAAGGCCGGAAACGCCACCAGTGGCCCGTTGCCGCGGTCGTCGGCTACACCAACGCGGGCAAATCAACGCTCCTGAATCGGCTCACGGGCGCTGATCTCGTAGCCGAAGACAAGCTTTTTGCGACCTTGGATCCCACGACGCGCAGTTTCGTTTTGCCTAACAAGCAACGGGTCCTGCTTACAGACACAGTTGGTTTTCTACGAAAGCTTCCCCACACATTGATCGAATCCTTCAAGGCGACTCTCGAGGAAGTCAGCGAGGCCGATCTGCTCATTCACATTGCCGATCTTAACCATCCCCGTGTGGATGACCAGATGGAAGCGGTCGAGGCTGTTATCAAGGAACTCGACGCTTTCGGAAAACAAACGCTGATTGTTTTCAACAAGATCGATCTTTTGCCAAATCGGGAGCTGGCCGAGTCGTACGTGACGCGCTTTCCTGGGAGCGTCGCGATTTCTGCGCGCACCGGCGAAGGTCTAGACAAACTCGTGCAGGCGCTGGAAAACGCACTCAGTTCATGGCGGTTGCGCTCTCGGTTCCGCATTCCGTCGAATGAGTCGGCCTTGATCGCCGAGATTTATCGGGTCGGTCACGTGCTTGAATTGAAATACGAAGGAAATGACGCCTTGATAGTCGCCCACGTCCCGCCCGAGCTTGCGCAGAAACTCGATCGCTTCGCGGAACAGTAGGGACGCCATTTGCGACATATGGAAAGCAAGCCCGCTTTCACGCGAAGGTCAGCGATTTCCTTTCTCTGTGCTCCCCAGAATGCAGCCTTATTGAGCGGTGCGCGCCCAGTGCGGCGATGATTCACAAGATTCGATGAGAAGCGATCGAAGTCGCGGCGAGGGCAATTCCCGCAATGATACAAACGCACATGCCGGCGATCGAAATTGCATTCGGCGAAACATTTCGCGAAGCCAGCCAAAGCGTCGCCGCCTAGGCCCATTTTCGATTGCGAGTGGCGATGGCAATCGATGAGTTCCGCAACTGGTTCCTACATCGTTGAATTGCAATTCATAGCAGCCCTGAGAATGATACCAGATGAAAGCTCAGGAACGAGTCGCGCACGATTAATCGCCGGGCCGACAGCCTGTCATCCCGAGCGAAGCGAGGGACCGCACAATCGAAATTTTGAATACACAAATTTCATTGCGTAATCAATTATCAGTTACGAGATGCTTCTCCCGCGCCTGCGGGATCAGGATGACAACGCAAAGAATGCTGGTAGCGCCAAGCCTATGACTGCATGCGAGCGGGTAAAACAATTGATCAAAGCCTGGCCGCAGGTTTATCCGGATGCGCATTGCGAGCTGGGTTTCCGGAATCCACTCCAGCTACTCGTAGCCACGATTCTGTCCGCGCAATGCACGGATAAGCGGGTAAACATGGTCACGCCAGCGCTGTTCAAGAAATATCGGACGGCGATGGATTACGCGGACGCGCCGCAGGCCGAGTTCGAAAACGCCATCAAATCGACAGGGTTCTATCGCAACAAGGCGAAAAGCATTCGTGCGGCTATGCGCGCGATCGCGCAAGAACACGGCGGGAAGGTTCCCGACACGATGGAGAAATTACGCGCCTTGCCAGGTGTCGGACGCAAAACGGCGAATGTTGTGCTGGGCAACGCGTTTGGAAAAAATGAAGGGATCGTGGTGGACACGCATGTCATTCGGCTCTCGCAGCGGCTCGGGCTCACGAAACACAGAGATGCGGAAAAAATCGAGCGCGATCTGATGAAGCTCGTCCCGCGCGAGCACTGGACAGACTGGAGTCACTGGCTGATCTGGCACGGCCGCCGGCGTTGTTACGCGCGCAAGCCGGATTGCAGTCAGTGCGAAGTTTTTCACTTGTGCCCGAGCGGAAAGAATTTCCTGCGAACGGGACAGGCCAGGAAGCCGGACTCGGAAACCGATTGAAGCGGTGTAGGCCTTCCTGATGAATCATTCTCCGGCCGCTCTGCATCTCAATCTGGATGAAGCCTGGCTCGATGAACCGTTGGGCCTGCCGGTTGTTGACGCGCGCAGTTGGGGACCGCAACTGCGCTTCTCCGCGCCGCCGCGCGTCGTTGCCAAATTTTATCGCGAACACGAGACCCATCTCGCGGCGCCGTTTCTCCTTTACGGCTCGGGAGACTTCCATTATTTAACCGCGCTTCGGTTGCGCCGCGTTGCCGGGCCGATCGTTGTGGTGTCATTCGACAACCATCCCGATTGGGATGTGCGCCCGCCAAAATGGGGCTGCGGCGGTTGGGTGAATCGGGCGCTGGAACTTTCTCAGGTACGCCACGCCGCCGTTTGGGGTTGCGGCAATTTTGAATGCTGGTGGCCTCATCAGATTTTCGGAAATCGCCGCGCCGAACGCGCTGGCATTCTCGAAGTTCATCCATGGGCCGACGGTCGCCCAGTGAAAGATCGACGGCGTCGAGGCGCTATTTTAGGCGACGACTGGCGGGAGTACTATGAAGAATTTCTGAAAAGCCTTCGCCAAGCGAATCTCTATGTGACCATCGACTTGGATTGTCTTCGCCCGGAAGAGGCCGTGACAAACTGGGAGAGTGGCCGCTTCACGATTGCCGATCTTCAGTGGGCGCTCGGGAAATTGCGCGAGAGCTGCCGGATTATTGGTGGCGACATTTGCGGCGCGTATTCCCCGCCACATTACAAGCGTTTCAAACAACGCTTCGCTGCGGAATTCGATCACCCCAAAATTCAGCTCCCGCCCCTCGACCAGATTCGGAGGATCAATTGTGCCGCGCTCGAAAAGCTCTGGCCACTGCTCTTGTAGGGCAAGCGCTCGGCTGGAAAAACTTTTGGCGGCGACCGAGCCGGTTGCCCGACAATTGTTTGTTAGCTGAGTGAAACCAGTACGATCCCGGCGCTGATGAGCAGTGTCCCCGCCAGGAGTTGCACATTTAGTCTTTCCTTCAGCACCGCCGCGGCCGTTATCGTGATGAAAATCACGCTCAAACCTTGAAACGGATAAAGATAACTCAGATCGAATCGTTGCAGCAATCCAAGCGTGATGAAAAACGAAACCGTCATGAGCAAGACACCTAGCGTGACGAGCAAAATAAAGCGTGAATGGCGCAGGCCGGCCTTGGCAGAGAATTCCATAGCTCTTTTCAGGATAAGCTGAGCGACGACAAAGCTCAGCAGAGAAACAACAATCAGAAAAAAGGCGAGGAAACTCATAGGCGTTCCTCGATTTGCGCCACGGGTTTCGCAACAAGCGCCAGTCCGACCACAACCAGCGCAATTCCGCACCATCGCAAAATCGAGATGAATTCGCCCAGGAAAATCCAGCAGCCGAGCGGCACCAGGACGTCGACCACGCGGGAGAGCGGATAAGCGATGGTGAGAGGAACATATCGCAGCACGTAGAGCCAGCTAATGAAGCTGGCGATGATCAGAAGAATTGCCCACCACACGAGCGGCGAAGCCAAACCATTGACACCCGTCCAGGACAATGCGCTGTCGGGCTCGGCAATCTCTGTGGCGCCGCGTTTCAAGAGAAGCTCAGAAACAAATACACAGGCCACGCTCACCGTCAGTTGCAGCCACGGATTGCCGAAACCGGAAGGTCGATCCTGCATTCGCTTTTCTAGCCTGCCATCATCTCGTCGCAACCAATTTCGTTCCGATGTCGAATGTACGTCGTCAAAGCTGATCGGCGTTTGGAAACCGCCGCAAGACCGGGTCCTGACGCGTCGGTCCAAGATACTTAATCGCGCGGCCGAATATCGGATTGAGAAACGTATTTGTGTGCATCACGTAGAGGTCGAGCGGGACCAGTTCGCAATCGAGATGCAGCTTCGGCTCATAATTTAGGGGATTGCTGTAGTAATATTTTAGTCGTTGTTGCAACGACCAGGTGATGACGTCGCGCAGCGTGTAGAAATAGAGGTGCACATCGAGGGCGACGCTGTAATCGAGTCCCATGCATTCGTCGTAAATCGCGTCGTCACAGATCAGGCAAAAACTGAATGCGACGATTTTGCTGTTTTGTCGCCAGATAAAGAAACGCGCCCGATCCGGCATCTGTTGGGCAAGAGAGCGAAAATAATTTTTGGTTAGCGTCTCAAACTTAAACGGAGAGCGCTCATGCACCGCAAGGTAGAGCGGGTGAACTTCATCGATGAAGGGCGCGATGTCATTGACGACCTCCATGTCGATTTTCGGCGCGCGCTCCGCTTTCCGAAATTTTCTGCGCAAGTCTTTCCGGGTCGCCTTGCTCAGGGTGTGAAAATAGTCATCCCAGTCTTGGAATGGATAGAGAGCAAGCCGCGTCATCGGCATGCTGGGCATGCGCGTGTAATTGTTGGAAGTAAAAGTTCCAAGCGCCGCGCGGTATTTTGCTGGAAAATCCTTGAGAACAATGAGCGAAGCTTTGTTTTGCCGGGCGTACGTCCGAAGGCTCGCTCGCAAGGCATTTGCGACCCACGCTTCTTCCTTTTCGTCGCTCGCACCGAGGTCGCCTGTGCCGGCCGCGCAGCCGACCATCAGGACACGCATGGTCAGAAAACGCGGAAATCTCTGTCGAACTAGATCGACAACGGACCGGACCTTACCCAGCACGCCTTCGACGAGGTTTTGCCTGACAAAAAACACAGGCTGGATTCCGCGCACATTGCCCGAATGGTCTTCGAGCACCAGATAATGATGCTCGAAATCGCCGTCCAACGTCTCATCGACGATCTCGTAGTAACGATGGTCCTTGCACTTATTCCGAAAAGCGAGCGGCCATGTGTCACAATTCTGGAGATCGGTGAGTGACAACGGTGTGAACGAATGTGCGAATCGGTTTGTCAAAGAGTATTGGTCACTGGGTTCCACGTGAATGTTATTGGAGAACGTTCCGTACCGTCGAAAGTCCTCGCGACGCTCGCAGCTGTTGCGCTGGCAATTGTTCTGGGCGTTGTAGACTATCTTACAGGCCGTGAGTGGGCAATCTCGGCTTTCTATTTGCTGCCCACGTGCATCGCGGGATGGATGGCTGGACGGTCCGTGGGATTCGCAGTAGGAGCGCTCTGTGCGGGCTTGTGGTTCCTCAGCGACATGTTGAACGGCGCCGCGTATCAGCTTCCGCTGATTCCTGTTTGGAACGCCCTCATGCTTTTCATATTCTTTTTCATCGTCGTGTGGCTGCTGACGGCGTTTCGCAACTCTTACTACTATCTGGAGCAAACGGTGGAGCGTCGAACTGCCGCGCTCCGGACGGAAATGGAAGAACGCAAGCGGCTGGAACACGCCAAGCTCCAGGCGGAGCGTCTGGCGGTGGTCGGTTCAATGGCTGCTCAGGTAGCCCATGAAATTCGGAACCCGCTCGGCGCAATTTCGCTGAACCTTGACCTGATCGGGCAGGAACTCAAGGCTTGCGTAAGTTCCAACGGCCGTTCAGCTGACGAATGCCAGGCGCTCCTGCGCGAGATGGGTTCGCAGGTATTGCGAATTCGCCAGGTCCTACAGGAGTATCTCCGATTCGCGCGAATGCCGAAGTCCGATCGCAGCGTGCTTTCGCTGCGGGGCTTGTTTGAAGAAAAACTGAATTTCCTGCAGCCCGTGCTCGATCAAAAGCATGTCGAGTTAAGCAAGACGCTTGATCCGGAACTGCCGCCCGTTCGCGCCGATGCCGAGCAACTCTGGGAAGCCCTGTCAAATCTCATCCGTAATGCATTGGACGCAATGCCAGATGGGGGAAATCTGGCAGTCAGCGCGAAAAGGAATGGTGCGCAAGCCTTGGTATCTATCAGCGATAATGGTCGAGGCATGACCGAGGAAGAAGCTCGAAATCTTTTCGTCCCGTTCTTCACCACGAAGAGCGATGGCACCGGCCTCGGTCTCGCATATGCCCAGCGGGTCATCAACGAACATGGGGGAAAAATTGATTACGCTACGGCACGGGGCAAAGGCAGCACTTTTAGCATTCAACTTCCGCTGGCTGTCGGCGCATGATATGACGATCTACTTCTTCCAATTGCCGGATTCCCGCGACCCTGGGGTAATGACCGCGAGACAGTTGAATTCGTTCGTGCGAGAGATCATTGCACTTGGGCGATTCGCCGTATGTCGCGGCGCTATTCTTTGAAAAGATTATGGACGAGTTGCAGGACAAATCTGTTTTATGACTAAAGTGCTTGCCAGTGAAGGCATGCAAGTCACTGGCGTCTCCGATCCAGTCGCGGTTGCGAAGAGACTTGCGGATTCTGAAAAACGGTTCGACCTGGTCATCACTGACCTGCGGATGCCGATGTTCAGTGGACGCGGGGTTTTGGCGCTGATGAGTGCCCTGCCGGAATTGCCGGTTATCATCATCACCGCATTTGGCGGGGCTGATGTCGAAGCTCAGACGCTCGGCCTCGGTGCCTTTGCCTTTCTGGAGAAGCCGGTTTCCGCCGCCGAATTGCTTGAAGTAGTAAGGCGTGCCTTGGCGAAGCCGCCCTCCAGCGTCTCTTCGACGATCTCGTAGTAGCGATGATCTTTGCACTTATTCCGGTACGCGCGCTTCCATGCGTCGCAATTCTGTAGCTCGGCGCGCGTAACGACTTTCGCCACGCCCTCATCGGCAACCCATTCTGTCATTTCCAGACAGGTTTGCTTCTACAATGTCCGTGGCTCAAGGTTCGGGCGGCTTCGTTGATTCTTGCTCTCCGATATTTTCCACTTTGAGCACGCCGCTGCGGATGTGGAGATCGTGCTGAGGGAAGGCGATCTCGATCCCCGCTTCGCGGAATTTTTGTTCGATGGCAAAATTGAGATCGCTGCGATAGCGACTTGGACGGGCGCTCATCTCGCTGCTCCAGACCACGAGCTCGAAATCGATCGAGCTGTCGCCGAATTTCTGCAGGAAAACACTCGGCGCAGGTTCCTTTAATGTATTGGGATTTTCGCGTCCGGCGGCGAGCAGCGCCTCGCGCACTTTGGCGATATCGCTGCCATATGCGACCCCGACGGGAATGCGAAACCGCACGCGCGGATCGGTGTAAGTCCAATTCGTGACGGGCGAATCGATGAATTTCGTATTCGGCACGATCATGGCGATGTTGTCGTTGGTGAGAATCACGGTGCTGCGGGCGCGAATTTGCTTCACCTGACCGGTGATCCCCGCCACTTCGACGCGATCGCCGATTGTGATCGGTCTCTCGGCCAAAATCACGAGGCCGCTGATGAAATTGCTCGCGATATTTTGCAGGCCGAAGCCGACGCCCACGCCGACCGCGCCTGCGAAAACCGCCAGGGCGCCCAGATGAATACCGGTGTTTTCCAGGACAATCAAAACGCCAACTACCAGGACGACGTTGGCAATGATTTGGGCAATGGCGTACTGGAGGGCGCGATCCAGTCCGCTATTGACCAGAAACCGGTTAAAAAGAAAGCGTTTCGTTCTGGATGAGATCCAAAAAACCGCAACCAGAAGAGCAACAAGCAGAAAAATCTGAAGAAGACTTAGCGAAACGGCTGGCAAAGGCGCAGTCCAAGCCAGCGGAATTCCGGCCGCGTTAATCGCGCTGATTGTGAAGAAGACGAGCGCCGCCAGACTTAAAATTGTCGTGACGATCGCGATGAAGTTTGTCTCGATCTTGAACCGGCTGAAGAAACGGCGCACGAACTGGCTTTGCAACATTCGGGCAATAATGAGGCCAGCCGCGAAAAATGCGGCGAAGGCGATTAACCCGAGAAATGTGACGTAGTGGCGTCCGATATAGAACAGCGGCCGCTCAAGAAGCGTCAGATCCACGTTTTCTAGTGTGGGCGCGTTCCAGAGCTTGGCAACCGCGAAGCGACCAATCGGCTAATTCCCACCGGGTTGCAGTGCTCGCGCGTTGCACTGAAAGGAAGCCAGCGGCGATCGACTGGCCGCTTAGATGGACAAGCGGACAAGCTACTGCTGCTTGGCGCGTTCCTCGATATACTTCACGACGTCGCCGACTGTTTGCAGCTTTTCGGCGTCTTCGTCCGGTACTTCGACGGAAAATTCCTCTTCAAATGCCATCACCAATTCCACGATATCCAGCGAGTCCGCCCCCAAATCTTCAATGAAAGACGCCTGCGGCGTGACCTGCTCCGGGTTGACGCCGAGTTGCTCGACGATGATGTCCTTAACCTTTTCTTCGATTGATTTTTCCGCCATAAAATTTGTTCCGTTGGTGTTGGTTGCGCATGGAAAACCTTAAAGCTATCCGGGCACAGGATGGCAAGTAAATGAATTAGAGAGGTTGTCAATCAATTTCAGGCTTTCGAGCCGTAGATCCGGCGACTGAATCATCAGGTCTCGGGAAGAGTCGGAAACCTTTGGCGTGTTGACACAAACGCCGCTACAACTTCAGCACCTTCGGGTTTACTTCCGTTGTCGTTCAAGTAGATAAAAACGATGTCCCCTTCTCCCGTAGAGCCCACTGATCTGTTCGATCTCAAATTGCTCCCTGCGTGGGTGAAAGAACCTGCTGAGCCAAAGAGCTACGAGCATTACACGGGTGAAGACAGAGAAGGACCACGCGACGGCCGGCATCCTCCGCGCGATAAACGAGATCACAAATTCAAACGTCCACCGTTCAAAGCTCAACGCCCATCTAAAGCCAGGAAAGCCGATGCGCGCCAGCCGAAAAAGACGGGGCGCGATTCAGGAAGTGTTCGCGAGCGGGGCGGCCCCCCGCGCGCGCGAATGGATCACCGAGAAGATCGCCATTCGCGAGATCGGCGTTCTCACGTCGCGCAAATGCCGCTTGAGATCACGATCCGTTTTCTGCCGTATTCGCGCGTATTCGAAAATGTGACTGCGCAGATCCTGTCGGGCTCGGTTGCATATTCCATTTTTGCTCTGGCGCGTCTGTTCCTTGAAAAGCCGGAACGCTACGAGGTTCGTTTGACGGCGAAGGCGGGATCACCCCTTTACCAATTGGGCGAGAATGGCCCGGTATCTCTGAATCGAGAATTCCTCGAGCGGAACGCATTTCAGCTCGTCCACGAAGATTTCTACAAGATCGACATCACACAGTCTGACCCGATCAAAGGAAATTTCTCAAATGTGGCGCGATGTCGATTGAGCGGGACGCTTCTTGGCCCGACCAATCACCATAATTATCAACCGCAGCTCCGCACACTTTACGAACAGCGCTTCAGCCGCCGGCTGAGCTTTCCTGATTATCAGCGGCAAATCGAGATCGTGAACGATCCGGCATTGATCGAGCAGTGGAAGGAACAAGCGCGAACGTTGACGACATTTAAAACGTTGAACGACGAGCCTTCCTCAACGTTCTCTTCCGCCGCGGAAGTAGAACGGCATTTCCGCTCGAATTATCTGCCCGGCCTGGTGCGCAGCGTGGCCGAAGTGACGATCAGCGGCGTGCTGAGCCGGCGGTTGTCCGATCGAACGCTGAACCGTGGGCTGGAAGATGCCTGGACGCGCGAGACCCGTTCGCCATCCAACATGATGCAGGAATTGGCCGGTCGATTTCGTCAAGCAGGACTTAATGTCTTCCGCCATCGCCGTGGCATGTTGTTTGTCTCGCCCATCCGGGTGCGACCCTTTGTTCACGCCCAAGCCGAAGTATCTCCCTCGGTGAATGCGATTCTTGAAATCCTGGCAGCAGCGCCGGGGACTAATCGCAAAGAACTTTTTGAAAAATTGATTGCTAATGTTGCGAGCGAAGAGGTGGAATCGCGCAAGCTCGCCCTTGCTTCCGACCTGCGCTGGTTGATCAACGAGGGCTACTTGATCGAGTTCAACGATGGCTCGCTGGATTTGCCGCGCGGGAAAGCAAAGCCGCAGGAAGGTGCGACGGCGGCCGAGCCTGTCCCAACCCTGTCGAATGGGTCAACCGCCGAACCCACAGAAAAGGCGATCGCCGCGGCGAGTGTCTCTATAATGCCGAGTGAGCTTGAAATCGGCGGCAGCTAAAATTCTGCGCTACGCCGCGCTGGATATCATTCGCCGACAATCTTAAACGCTGGCGTCGAATCGCCTTCCTCGTAGCGGACGATCTTGTTCTTTTCGTCCAATACAATAATGCGCGGCTGATGAACCGCCGCTTCTTCGGGTGTGTAACGGGCGAAACTCATGATTGTAACGCGGTCGCCGATTTTGCCGAGATGAGCGGTGGCGCCGTTCACTTCGATAACTCCGCGCTCGGGTTCCCCATAAATCGCGTAAGTCTCGAAACGTTCGCCGTTGGTCAGATTGCCGACGAGGATTTTTTCATACTCGAGCAGCCCGACCAATTGAGCCAGATCAGATGAAATCGTCAGACTGCCTTCGTAATCCACGCTCGCGCCCGTCACGGCAGCGCGATGGATTTTGGATTTGAGAAGCGTGAGTTCCATCGACAAGTGTGATCGACTATCAGGCAGCTCTCGTTCGGAGCTAGATAAGGCCAGCCTTTTTCAAAGCCCGATGTGCGCCGTTCTTATTGATCGTTTTAAGACCGCGTGCAGTGACGCGAACGCGCACGAACTTCTTCAGCTCCGGCACCCAGATGCGGTGTTCATGCAAGTTCGGCCCGAAAACCCGCGGCACATTTTTTGTCACGTGCCTGCCGACTCCGCCCTTTTTCTTGGCCATACCGCGCCGGTGAATGACGCTGCCGCGCGTCGCTCTCGATCCTGTGATGCAGCAAATTCTTGACATGGTTAACCTTAAAACAGGCGCGTAAGCTGGCGCGCACAGATGCGCCGGTCAAGTGAATGTTAACCATGAATACACACCAATGGTAGGCACCGCCGGGCCGTGCGAGAACGTTTGCGGCACGCCCGGCGGTCGGGCCCTACCAGGCTTCCGGCATTCGGTTGAACAAGAAACAGGCGGCGCGGTCAAATTTAGTTCGCGCAAGAGCAACCCATTTCGCAAGATCGACACCCATCGCATTTGAAACATGACGCCAAGAAATAATCATAAATTGCGGATTGGAATTGTGGGAGCGGGCAGCATTGTTCGCGCCCGCCATTTGCCGGCTCTCAAAAAAAACCCGGGAGTCGAGATCGTGGCGGTTTCGAATTCGACTTACGAAAGCTCCGAGAAATTTTGTCAGGAAAATATCCCGCATGCCACTCCGATGCAGAACTGGGCCGAACTGCTCGCCGTGCCTGACCTCGATATTATTTGGATCGGCACGCCGCCCTACATGCATTCGGCGGTAACGATCTCGGCGCTTGAGGCGGGCAAACACGTTTTTTGTCAGGCTCGGATGGCGATGGATTTGGCCGAAGCCGAGGAAATGCTGGCGACATCAAAGCGTTATCCCGAACTGGTCACGATGCTTTGCCCGCCCCCATTCGGAATGCGTGCTGATTTGCTGGTAAAGAAGATCCTTGCTGAAAATTACATAGGGCGACCGCATCACGTGCAACTGCAAAGTTTCACGGGCAATTATCTGGATCCCGAAGCTCCGCCCCATTGGCGGCAAAGGATTGAGCTCAGCGGACTGAACGTGCTTACGCTTGGGATTTACGTCGAAGTGTTGCAGCGCTGGCTTGGCGACATCAGCGGCGTTTTCGCGCGCGGAAAGATTGTTCACCCGTTGCGTCAGGGGTACGAAGTGGTCATTCCCGATTTACTGACTGTCCTTTGTGCGTTCGATAATGGCGCCGAAGGCGTGCTCGAGTTCAGCGGGGTCGATGCCATGGCGCCGGGTGATCGCCTGGAAATTTACGGAAGCGGCGGCACGCTTACCTACGATTTCAGTTCCGATCTGGTGCAGGTTGGCAAACTCGGCGATAGCGCCCTGCACATTGTCGATCTTCCTCCGGAGTTGGAAGGCGAATGGCGCGTGGAAGAAGATTTTCTCGCAGCCGTAAAATCGAAAGGCCGGATTCGGCCGCGTCCAAATTTCGAAGAAGGCGTTCGCTACATGCGGGTCGTCCAGGCAGTGGCTGATTCGCGCGCGCGGAATGAGTGGGTCGAGATTAAGAGGTAGTTTTTGGGCACGCGTCCCACGCGGCATCGACTTTAGCTGAACCTCAAAGCGCCGCCGCGGCGCGAGCGAGCGCGTAACCGATAAGCCCGCTGGCAGGCAAAGTGAAAAGCCAGGTCCAGACGATGCGCTCGACCACGGCCCATTTCATACCGCTGAAGCGTTTCACCGCGCCTACGCCCATGATTGAGGTTGAAATCACGTGCGTGGTGGAAAGCGGAATGCCGTAATAGCTCGCGGCTTGAATGATCATTGCGGCGCTCGTCTCCGCGGCAAATCCGTGCACTGGCTGCAATTTCACCATCCGATGGCCGAGCGTGCGAATGATGCGCCAACCGCCCGCAGCCGTTCCCATTGCCATTGTCACGGCGCAAAGACCGATCACCCACGTGGGCAAGACGAATGCTGGCGTTTTCAGAAAATTGAGCCAGCCGGGCAGATGATCGAAGCTGCCCGCTTTTGTGCCGGTAAACAGCGCGAGTGCGATGATGCCCATTGTCTTCTGGGCATCATTGCTGCCGTGGCTATGTGCCATCCAGGCAGCGCTGAAAATTTGCAGTTTACCAAAAAGCGATTGCACAAAATGGGGCGTGAAGCGGTGGAGCGCGACAAAAAGCAAAAACATTAGCAGCGCCCCGAAAATAAAGCCTGCGAATGGCGAGATGATCATCGGCACAACTACTTTTGGCCAAACGCCAGCGTCCCATTTTATGACCGACCAATTGCCATGCGCCGCGGCCAAGGCCGCTCCGCAAAGCCCCCCGATAAGAGAATGACTGGAACTGGAGGGCAAGCCGAACCACCACGTGGCGATGTTCCAGGCGAATGCCGCGATGATCGCGCAAAGCACGGTCGACATTGTGACGATATCGGTGTCCACCAGCCCCTTGCCGATTGTCGAAGCAACCGCCCCGCCGAGGAGCGCGCCGGTGAGATTGAAAAAAGCCGCCATCGCAATCGCCTTGCGCGGCGTCAGCACTCGCGTCGAAACCACCGTGGCGATCGCATTGGCAGCGTCGTGAAAGCCGTTGCTGTATTCGAAAATGATCGCTGCGAAGACGACGGAAAAAAACGTGAGCATCCCGCAGCCGGCTACGAATATTTCAGGGCGACTTGCAGGATGATGTTTCCAGCGTCCCGGCAACGGTCGATTACTTTTTCCAAAAGGCCGTAAAGATCGTGCAGAAAAACGATCTGTTTCGGATCGTAATCGCCTTGGAAAAGATCGCGCAACCGATCCAGCTCCAGCTGGTCCGCGTCGCCTTCGATTGCCTGGAGTTTCGCGTTCATCTCGCGTGCCGTCCGGGCATCGATCCCTTTCCGTAATTGCTTTACCATCGCCAGCACTGTCTCGGCCGCCTGATCCAGCAGCTCGACCTGCTTCTGAAAACTGTGCCCACGCAAATTTTCCGGACAGATCAGAATGCGTTCGCCGATTTTCTCCACGGTTTTCGGTATCTTATAAAGAGCAGCCGCTAATTCCTGAATGTCCTCGCGCTCCAGCGGCGTAATGAAAGTTTTGGAGAGCTGTTCGGTCAGTTCCTGCGTAATGCGTTTATCTTCGCGACGGCTATGCGCAAACTCCTCCAGATGCTCCGGCGTCTCATCTTGTTGTAGTTTTTCCAGCAGTGCGACCAAGTGATGGACGCTGCCATCGGCCTGCTGCGCGCTCGCCTCCAGGAGATCGTAAAACTTTTGGTCGCCTCCGAGAATTTTTTGGATCGAGAACATAAGCGAAGCGTTTTTCAGCGCATGGCGCCGCGCATGATTAGCAAGGCGATGCTGAAGTAAATGACTAAGCCCATTACATTCGCAAGAATGGCCTGCGAGTGAGTCAATGTTGAAAGGCGCGGAGACGGCGTCATAGCCACTTCTTGCTCTTAAACCACCATAGGGTCAGCGCAGTCGTCACGAATGTAATTGCGATTGCCATCACATATCCGTACTTCCATTTAAATTCGTGGATCTCCTCAAAATTCATACCCCACCACGTGCCGACAAGCATGGCTGGAGTCGTGATCACGGTAATAAGCGTGAGCAGCTTGATTATCTCCCCTGTCTGATTGGACGACATATTCAGATAGACCTGCAAAATGCCCGTAAGCGAATCAGTGTAACGTTGCGCCAGTTCGGAAATATGGAACAGCCCGTCGTAGACATCCCGATAGTACGGCACCAAATGCGGCCGGATGAGCTTAAACTCGCCCCGCGCAAAACGGGCCACGACCTCCCGTTGCGGACTAACGATGTGGCGCAAGTGCAGCACCTCATTTTTAACTTGCAGCAGTCGATTTAGGATTTCTTTGGTGGGATGCTGTATGACCTCATGTTCCAATTGGGCGATCTCCAGCGAGAGTTCATCCAGGGCCGGCTTATAATTTTCAACGATCTCATCCAGAAGTGTATGGGCGACCCGGTCCGGGCCTCGCGCAAGACGCCCGGCGCCTCGTAAACAACGCTCTTCGGTCGATTGCACGCTCTTCAATGGCCGTTCGTGATAGGTCACGAGAAAGTTCTTCCCCAGAAAAAAGTTCAGTTCGCTCGTCGCAAACACCCCATCTTTGCGGCTGTAATCCACCGCATGAATCACCATGAACAGGTATGGGGCGAATCGGTCGTCCTCCTTGGGCGTATACTCTTCGACCTTCGGCGACGCACTTACGGCCACGCAGTCTTCGATGGAAAGGGGATGAAAATGAAAAATACTTTCCAACACCTTTTGCGTTTCCTCGGGCGTAGGATTTTCCAAGTCGACCCAAAGAAAAAGATTGGTATCCGCCAGCAACGTCGGCATCAAAAACAAATCAATGTCTTTGGTGTGCAAACGCCCCTGGGTTGTAAATGCGAGTGACCGAATCATCCCCGCGAATATTGGCACTCCGTCAAGCCTGCGCGAGTCTATTCTCTTGCAAAGCTCGCGAGAAGCGATTGGCGTTTCCCGAGATACAATCGCGGCGTTGCGTCCTCACAAAGGTTACGATGTATCAGGAGGCCAGCCCCTACATTACAGCAGGGCGCCGCGCATGATGAGCAAGGCGATGCTGAAGTAAATGACTAAGCCCGTTACATCGACAAGCGTAGCGACAAACGGGGCGGAAGATGCCGCAGGGTCGGCACCGGCTCTGCGAAGGATAAAGGGAAGCATGGAGCCGGAAAGTGTCCCCCAAAGCACGACGCCGACGAGCGCGATGCCAACGGTGATCGCGACCAGCGGCCAGTGCGGGCCGTACGGCTGTCGATGAAGGTATTGCTCGCCGACAATCGCCCATCCTCCAACGCGGACAATGCCTATTGTTCCCAGGATGAGACCCAATGCGAGCCCAGCCTGCACTTCGCGACTCATCACCCGCCACCAGTCGCGAAGGGTTACTTCGCCCAGCGCCATGGCGCGAATCATTAATGTCGAAGCTTGCGAGCCGGAATTGCCGCCACTCGAAATGATAAGCGGCAGGAACAGCGCGAGCACAAGCGCCTTCGCCAGTTCTTCCTGATAATTGGCCATTGCCGTTGCGGTCAACGTTTCTCCCAGGAACAAAATCACGAGCCAGCCAGCGCGTTTGCGCACCATTCGCCAGAGCGGAATGCGCATATACGGTTCTTCCAGTGCCTCCATGCCGCCGAACTTTTGGATGTCCTCGGTCGCTTCTGCTTCGGCGACGTCGAGCATGTCGTCGATTGTGACGATCCCGACGAGGATGCCGTTCGAATCGACCACTGGCAATGCGGTGCGATCATATTTCCGGAACACGTTCAGGGCATCCTGCTGCGAGTCGCTTACGCTCAAACTCACGAAAGTTTTCTCCATCAAATCGCGGACCGTGTGTGCCAGCGGCTTGAGCAAAAATTCCCGTATCCGGATGTCGTCGATCAATTTGCCGCGCTCGTCGACGACATAAATCACGTTGAGCGTCTCGCTGTCCTGGCCGTGTTCACGCACGTAATCGAGAACTTGCTGAACGGTCCAATCCTCCTGTACAGCGATGAAATCCGGCGTCATCAATCGGCCGACGCTGCCTTCAGGATAACCAAGTAACTCTTGCGCGATTTGCCGTTCCTGCGGCGTCAGCAGTCTGATTAACTGGCGCGCCGCCGCACTCGGCAATTCCTCCAGTAGCGCCGTGCGGTCGTCCGGCGACATTTCGTTTAGAATCGCCACTACCTGCTCGTGCGCCATGGCACGCAGCAATTTCTGCTGCGCGTTCCGATCGAGGTATTCAAACACATCCGCCGCCAGCGCATGCGGCAGAACGCGAAAGATGATGACCTGTTCGTCTTCCGGCACATCGAGGATCACTTCCGCGACATCGGCCGGCGGCCACTCGCGAAACACCTCGCGCAGCGCCCCGAAATTGCGGGCGTCGATCATGCTCTTGATTTCGGGTTCTAAAATCTTTCCGACCACGCCGCGTTTGTAACACTCGCGCTTGCCCAAAGCAACGAGCTAGCAGGGGAATGGATCGAGTAATGGAGTAGTGGAGTTGTGGGTTTGCTGATTTCGCATTACTCCAACGCTCCAAGACTCCCTCCACCACTCCACGACTCTGAGTGTGGTTGGACTTGGAATTTACCCGAAACTAGCCAATATGAGGTTAATGCCGGCAGTTGCGACAGGCTCAATCATTCGGCGTGAGATCGGCGATGATCGGATTTGCGTGCTTACGTTCGATCGTCCCGAATCGGGCGCGAACATTTTCGACGCCGCCACTCTCGATGAACTGAACGAACATCTCGGTTTTGTAGAGAACGATGCCTCCTTGCGCGGCGTGATCATCGCATCGGCGAAAAAATCGATTTTCATCGCCGGCGCGGATTTGAAGACGCTGTTGCAACAAGCGCAAACCGGCGATATGCGCGCGTTTATCGCGGAAGGACAGCGGATCTTCAATCGCCTTGCCGAATTGGAAATCCCGACTGTTGCTGCAATCCATGGCGCTTGCGCCGGCGGAGGCTATGAAGCCACCCTGGCGTGCGATTATCGAGTCGCCTCGGATGATCCGGCGACGCGGATCGGCCTTCCCGAAACGACGCTCGGGCTAATTCCCGCATGGGGCGGTTGCACGCGCCTGCCGCGTTTGATTGGCGCGGAGAAAGCCGCCGAAGTGATCTTGAAGGGAAAACTTCATTCTGCACAGGAAGCCTCGAAGCTTGGCTTAGTCGATGAAGTCGCGCCGCGCGATCGACTCGTCGATATTGCCCGGAAAAAATTGCGCGACGGGAAACGCGAACCATCGACGGCGCCAAAAATTGATCAGGGAATTCGCGTGCCGCGCGATCACAATCCGGCCCCGGCCCGTGCACTCGAAGTGATTAATAAAGGCATTTCTACTTCGACTCAGCAATCGCTCGCATTTGAGCTGGACGCGATTGTCGATCTTGGCAAGACCGAATCGACGCAAAACCTGATCCGCAATTTTTTTCTGGCCGAGAAATACAAAAAAGGCAGTTCCAAAGCAGCAGTGCCCAAGGTCGTGCATGCCGCCGTGATTGGCGCCGGCATCATGGGTTCCGGCATTGCGCAATGGCTCAGCTCGCGTGGCGTTACGGTGATCCTACGCGATATCGGGCGGGAACAAATCGACCATGGCCTCGCGAATATCGAAAAAACTTACGCCGACGCCGTGAAGCGCGCTTTGATGACGGAAGAGAAAGCAAAAGAGGGGCGCGCCCGCATTGTGGCCTCTACGGCGCCCATGGAATTGCGCGATGTGCAAATTATCATCGAGGCGGCCTCCGAAAAGATCGACATCAAAAAGGAAATCTTTCGCGAGCTGGGAATGCAGGCGGGTCCAAAAACAATCATCGCCACGAACACATCCGCGCTTCCTATCAGCCAATTGGCTGATGCGACGGTTTCGCCCGAGCACGTCATCGGTCTCCATTTTTTCAACCCTGTCAGCCGGATGAAGCTGGTGGAGGTTGTCGTTGCCAAACAAACTTCGGATGACACGCGCGAGCGGACACTGGGCTTTGCGCGGCAAATCGGGAAACTGCCTGTTCTCGTGCGCGACAGCCCGGGTTTTTTGGTCAATCGCGTTTTGTTTCCTTATTTGCTCGATGCCGCTGAACTTTTTGAAAGCGGCCTGGATGCGGGCAAGATCGACAATGCGCTGACGCAATGGGGCATGCCGATGGGACCGCTGCGTTTAATCGATGAAATTGGCGTCGATATCACGGTCGATATTGGCAATACGCTCGAAAAAGCCTACGGGCGACGCGATCATGTTCCAACTGTCCTGCTTTGGTTGCGCGACCGCGAGATGCTCGGCCGTAAAACCGGCGCTGGCGTTCACAAATACGAGGGTAAAACGCAAACGCCGAACGAGTCGCTCGCGCAATGGCAGCGTGGCTTACATGGCGATCCAGAAGGCGCTGAAGGCTCAGTCATTCCGCCGGACTCGCCTCGCGATCGCGGAACGCTTTCGGGGCTGAATGAGACGGAGCTGGCGCATCGCCTCGTCTTTCTCATGGTTAATGAGGCCGCGCGTTGCGTGGAAGAGAAAGTTGTCGATTCGCCAGAGGACGCGGATTACGGAATGATTTTGGGGACAGGTTTCGCGCCTTTCCGCGGCGGGCCATTGCGTTTCGCGGAGCATTTCGGGTTAAAGAAAGTCGTCGATGAACTTGAACGGCTGGCGCGAAGTGAGGAAAAATTTTTGCCGTGTGAAATATTGAGGAAGCACGCACGCGACGGAACGAAATTTCATGAGACGTAACACAGGCATTTTGTCTGTTTGTCAGGCAGGCGTCCTGTCTGCGTTGGATGCAGAGTAAAATGAAATCTCCGCTCGAAGCACCGGAAAAACAGATCGCTGAGGAAACCAGCGCGAAGCCCGCCAGTCGGACGGACTCGTCCTCTGGCGAGCCGGAAAAGACCGCGGCCTCTGTCATCGACACTTCGAAGATGGCAAAAGGTCAGCGCGAAGCGCTCGAACTGGCGGAGGCCGCGCGCGATCCACTCGAGGATCGCGGCAGTTTCGCCAGCAATCTCTTCGTCGGCCGTTACGATTTCGACCGAATTTACCCTTTCCCGGCTCAGACCGCTGAAGACCGCGCGGCCGGCGAAGATTTTTTGCAAAAGCTGGAAAGCTATCTGCGCGACCACGTCGATCCGGACGAGATCGATCGAACCGGTGAGATCCCGCCAGAAAATTTTAAAGGACTCGCGGAGATCGGCGCATTTGGAATCAAAGTGCCGAAGCAATACGGCGGCCTCGGTTTGTCACAGTTCAATTACGGGCGAGCGGCCGTGTTGCTTGGCAGTTGGGATGGGAACGTCGCCGCGCTTGTTTCCGCGCATCAATCAATCGGAGTCGCACAGCCGCTACTTCTATTCGGAACAGAAGAGCAGAAACAAAAATATCTGCCTCGGGTCGCCAGCGGCGAAATCTCGGCATTTGCTCTAACAGAACGACACGCCGGATCAGACCCGGCAACGATGAGCCTGCGCGCCGAGCCGACTCCCGATGGCTCCGAGTTCATCTTAAATGGCGAGAAACTTTGGTGCACCAATGGCGTCAAAGCCGGCGTGCTTGTGGTGATGGCGCGCACGCCGTCGAAGATGGTGGGCGGAAAAGAGCGCAAGCAAATCAGCGCGTTCATTGTCGATGTGGATACGCCGGGGCTGGAGATCACGTATCGCTGCCGGTTCATGGGATTGCGCGCGCTTTACAACGCGGTCGTCAAATTTACCGACGTGCGCGTGCCTCGCGAAAACATCATCGCGAAAGAAGGCGCAGGATTGAAAGTCGCGCTTACGACATTGAATACCGGGCGACTCACATTGCCTGCCGCATGCGTGGGCGTTTCCAAACGATTGCTCGAGATTTCGCGCAAATGGGCGGGTGAACGCATTCAATGGGGCGTGCCCATCGGTCAACACGCCGCCATCGCAGGAAAGATTGCGGAGATGGCGGGCAATGTGTTTGCCATGGAAGCGATGACCTTTCTCAGTTCGTCGCTGCTCGACTACAAGACAGGTGATCTGCGCATCGAGACGGCGATGTGCAAACTGTGGGCGACGGAAACGACTTGGAGAATTGCCGATGACGCCATGCAGGTGCGCGGGGGGCGAGGATACGAAACTGCGCAATCACTCGCCGGGAGAGGCGAGGCGCCGATCGCGGTCGAACGGTTCCTGCGCGATTGCCGCGTCAATACCATCTTCGAAGGTTCGAGCGAAATCATGCGACTCTTCATCGCCCGCGAAGCGCTCGATCCGCATTTGAAAGTTGGCGGCGCAATTTTCAATACGCAGTTGCCGATGTCGGAGCGCGCGAAAGCCGTTTTTAGTTCCGGGAAATTTTATGCCGGATGGTATCCGCGCCAGTGGATGCCGAACGGCGCAGGCCAGATCGACAATTTGCACGAAATCTTGCGCGGACACATTAATTACGCCGCGCGGACGAGCAAACGGCTCGCTCGCGGTCTCTTTTATGCCATGGCCCGGTTTGGTCCAAAACTCGATCGGGAGCAACTGGTCCTTTCTAGATTTGTTGGAATTGCAACTGAGCTGTTCGCCATCAGTGCAACCTGTTCTTACGCGCAATGGCTTCTTGGCCAGGGCAAACCGGCCGACGAAATTCTGTCCGTCGCAAATTATTTCTGCCGCTCGGCTCGCATGAGGATCGACCATCACTTCGCGGGCACCTCGGGCAATGTGGACAGGCGCGGTTATCAGCTCACCCAAGAGTTGCTGGCCGGAAAACACGCGCTCCTTCGCGACGGGATCGTGTAATCGCGCGCGTTTCGCGCAAGAACTCATGGGGAAGCGCCGGCGTCTTGCGTTTCAGTGCCGCTAATTGCTTTAATGCAATCTCTTCCACAGCTATGCGATACGCCCGATGAGGAGGTGTCCGCAAATAACTGTTTCCCTGAGATCAGCCTTGCTTGTTAGGTCCGTTTTTGTTTCGATTCGAAATGTGCCCGTTGACGAGGATCACGCCTCGGAAGATCGAACTGCCTCAAGTTCGCCACGGCGAATCCGTCCGGAGGCGGACGCGCAGAAAGCGTCAATCGCGTTCACAACGACTCATTGGAGCGTGGTCCTGGAAGCGCAGGGTCAATCGCCTGCAGCCGAAGAGGCATTGGAAAAACTTTGCCGCACTTATTGGCGACCGATTTATGGTTTCGTGAGGAGGCAGGGCGTCGGCCCCGAGGAAGCGGAAGATCTTACTCAGGGTTTTTTTGCGCTGCTGCTGGAACGCCGCGATTTCGATACTGTCCGCAAAGAGAAAGGTCGCCTGCGTTCTTATTTGCTCACATCGCTCAAGCATTTTCTGACGAACGAGCGGAAGCGTGCCATGGCAATCAAGCGGGGCGAAGGCCAGCGCTTGATTCCGTTGGATCAATTTCGTACAGGCGAACCTGTCGGGTTCGAGTCCGCGGATACATCAACTGCCGACCAAATCTACGAGCGCCGTTGGGCATGGGCGTTGATGGAGCAAGTAATGAGGAGGTTAGGAGACGAGTATCAAACAGCCGGCAACGCGGTTCTGTTCGAACGTTTGAAGACCGTGCTCACAGACGAAGCGGATCGCCCGTCACAGGCGCAGATCGCCGACGAACTCGCTATGACTGAGAATGCAGTCAACCAGGCGTTCCATCGTCTGCGTGAACGCTACCGGCAATTATTGCGCGAGGAAATCGCTCATACTGTGATGACGCCGGGCGATATCGAGGATGAGCTGCGTCATTTAATTGCTGTTTTGCGGGCGTAAGCTGCGCAAGAATTTCCTGCATTATTCTATTGAGACCGTTGCTTCCCCATCCCACATCATGACGACTGTTACCAGAACCTGTGCAAAATGCGGCGCGAAGATTTTTGCTGAGGGGCCGCAAGAATTTTGCACCGCCTGTCTTTTTGAGACCGGGCTTGGGTTGCCCCCCGACCAACGTGACGCCGCCGTTGATCTTGCCTCGGTGCCGCGCAAGGGCCGCGCTGCGCGATCGGCTGGCCACGGCGAGTCCGTCCCGCGGCGGACAAAGATGCTCGGTGATTTTGGCGATTATGAATTACTGGAGGAAGTTGGACGCGGCGGTCAGGGCGTGGTTTATCGAGCCCGCCAGAAAAGTCTGAACCGCACCGTGGCACTGAAAGTAATCGGACTGGGACACTGGGCTACGGAAGTGCATCTGAAGCGATTTCGTCGTGAAGCGGAAGCGGCAGCGAGCCTCGAACATCCGTGCATTGTCCCAATTTACGAAGTCGGCGAGCACGATGGCTCGTGTTACTTCAGCATGAAATTAGTCGAAGGCGGCCAGCTCGATGAAGTAGTTAGGAGCGAACCGATCCCGTTACGGTGCGCGGTAGAACTGATCGCCAAGGTGGCACGCACCGTTCACTATGCGCACGAGCACGGCATTCTGCATCGCGACATCAAACCGGGAAATATCCTGGTGGATCAAAAAGGTGAACCGCATCTCACCGACTTCGGCCTCGCGCGACTGGTCGAGACAGAGAGCACGGTCACGCGCACGATGGAAGTCTTGGGCACGCCAAGTTACATGGCACCCGAGCAAGCTGTGGGGAATAACGCAGCGCTAGCAGCAGAGACAGACGTTTATGGACTCGGCGCGGTTCTTTATCAATTGCTAACTGGTCAACCGCCTTTTGCTGGAGGAACAACCTACGAGACCATCAAGTTATTGCTGGATAGTGAGCCGCGACAACCGCGGATGCTAAACCCAAAAATAGATCGCGATCTTTCTACCATCTGCCTCAAGTGTCTTGAGAAAGATCCAAAGCGCCGTTACTCGTCCGCACTCGCGCTGGCAGAAGACTTGGAGCACTGGTTGAAGCACGAGCCAATTCGGGCACATCGCACAGGAGTCTTGACCCGCTCAAGAAAATGGGTGCGACGAAATCCGAGCATCGCAGTCATGGCAACAATGCTGCTCGCCCTCGCAGTGCCTTTAGGTGTGATGATTTGGAAAAGTGAAACCGAACAGCTGTCGGCTTCGAATCTGGTGGCCCCCGAGAAAACCATTGCCGTGCTGCCATTTAGCAATCTGAGCAAGGAACCCGAGAACGCCTTTTTCGCCAATGGCGTGCAGGACGAAATTTTGACCGACCTGGCAAGGATCGCGGACCTCAAAGTGATTAGTCGCATAAGCGCGATGCATTACAAAAGCGGCACCGCGCGCAATTTGCGCGAGATCGGCCGACAACTTGGGGTTGCGAATGTGGTGGAAGGGAGCGTTCAACGCATCGGGAAGAGGGTGCGCGTCAATGCGCAGTTGGTCGATACCCGCACCGATCGGCATCTCTGGGGGCAGACTTATGACCGCGATCTCTCCGACGTGTTCGCTATTCAGAGCGAAATCGCGAAAACAATTGCCGATCAATTGCATGCCAAACTTTCGCCAAGCGAAGAGGTCTCCATTGAACGCCCTCCGACAGGCGACATCGCCGCGTTCGATCTTTACACGCGCGCCAAAAATATTCTTCTAGAGGGGTACAATCAAACGAAAGCAGAGTACCTCGAGGCAGTCGATCTCCTGAACCAAGCTGTTGCGCGTGACCCATCATTCCTCGATGCCTACTGCCAGCTCGCTTACGCCCAGGACTGGCTTTATTTCGGTGGGGGCAACGCCTTAGACCATACCCCCGCGCGGCTGGCGTTGGCAGAAGCAGCCATCGAAGCGGCGGCTCGCCTTAATCCCAACGCTGGTGAAACGCATCTGGCGCGTGCCCAAAACCTTTACTGGGGGTATCTCGATTATAACGGTGCGCTGGCCGAACTGGAAATCGCCCGCCAGACTTTGCCAAATGATTTCCGCGTACCCCGGCTGATGGGCCACATTCAGAGGCGTCAAGGACATTGGGAGGAATCGACGCGAAATCTCGAACGCTCGGCGGAGCTCAACCCGCACAATATCGAAACAAGAGTGGCAATTGCAATCAATTACACGTTCTTGCGGCGCTATGCTGACCTAAAATCTGCGCTGGCCAGCACATTAGCCGTTTTTCCGAACGATTTGGACACGGCGTATTGGCCAGCGTACGTGGAATTTCAGGCAAAAGCCGACACTCGGCCGTTGCATCAAATGATCGATTCAATCCGAGCCACAAATCCCACTCCAACGCCGGATGTCGCTGAGTGGTGGCTCGCTTGCGCGCTGGCTGAGCGCGACACCACTGCCGCAAAAAACGCTTCAGATGCGCACGGCGAAAATTCAATCGACTTGGGCAGCGAGGTTTTTTTAAGTCGCTCATTTGTAGAAGGTCTTATAGCGCGCATGACGAAAGACGAAGGCAAGGCACGATTTGTGGCTGCACGCGCGGAGCAGCAGAAAGCGGTGCAAGCCCAACCCAATGACAGCCACGCATTGGGCCTGCTTGGGTTGATCGATGCCTATCTCGGGCGGAAGGAGGAAGCGCTGCGCGAAGGCCGGCGTGCAGTCGAGCTTGTTCCCATGGAAAAAGATCCACTCGAGGGAGTCCGTCGGGTGGCAAATCTGGCAATGATCGCAGCATGGGTCGGCGACAAAGATCTCGCCTTCGAACAGCTGGAGAGCATCATCCGTCTCCCAAGCCCTCTCAGCTATGGTGGCCTGAAATTGTTCCCGTGGTGGGACCCTCTACGTGGCGATCCGCGCTTCGAAAAACTCATGGAAGAAGCGAAGCAGCCGGTCGCGCTAAAGTAACATCCGTGCATCCACACGCCTCGCGTGCTGGCGATTGCCATTTCGAACAGAAGGCAACGAAGAAAACAAACATGTTCTCTTAGTGTGGATCGACGTGGGATTCTTCCGCCGCCTTCATTCCCTTCTATTTAACAATTTCCCGAAATTTCCGGCGTAAGATTTCACCGGATTTCCTGCAGTACATCGGTGAACGGCCAGAAAGGACTTCTCAAGATGAGGAGACAAAGAAGGCCAAAACAACAAACAAAAGGAAAAAACAAAACACAGGTGATCTTCACCTGTTTAGAAGCACCCATGAAAGCAAACAACGCAAACAGATCGATAAATAACCAGAGCGAAATCCAAACTGTAAAACCGGCCTTTCGACGGATAACCGCGAAACCCAAGCTGGCGCTCTACGGAACTCTCCTTTTAGCGCTGGGCCTGCTCTCCGCGAATATCGCCAGCGCATTCGATTTCGTTCCGTTCGGCGAAGGCACGCTCCCAAGCGGCGAGATCGTCTCGATGTTTCAGGTCACCTTCGCCCCCGGAGAGTCCTTTCCCTGGCATTTCCACCCGGGGCCGATTTGGGGCGTAATCGTCAGCGGAACGCTCACCGAAGATGAAGGGTGCGGGACAGCGCTCAACGTATATCCCGCTGGCAGTGCCTTCTCTGAAACGCCTGGCCGTGTGCACCGTGTATTCAACTACGGAACCGAGCCGGTAGTGATAAATTTTGCCGCGGTGCTCCCACCCTGCTACGCAAATTACAACAACGCCATTTTCGTTGACGGACCGCGCTGCGAGGGAATTAGCGGCCGATCGCACCTGGAAAGAATCCCGCCCTGCGAGTGATCTGCTCGGCCTTCTGGATTGCGGTCTAAACCGACACTCGAAGATTAAACAAGATTCCGCCCGCTGGTGAAAATCGGCGGGCGGATTTTTTTATCGCGTCGTGGTCGCTCGTTGGGACAAGCACGGGCGCACGGTGGAATGGCGTAATGCTGGGCGTTGTGTTCGGTCACGCACAATTTTTCCGCATAAGATTTTACCGGATTTCCTGCAGTACATCGCTGAACGGCCGGAAATGGTTTCTCAGGATGAGGAGCCAGAGAAGGCCAAAACGACAAACAAAAGGAAAATTAAAATATGAAAACACTGCTTCGACAGAAGATACTAATTATGCGACACAACAAATTCTTCGCTACGGCAATCGCGCTGTGTGTGATTGCCCTCTTCACCATGGGCTCGGTCCCGTCCGCGTTGGCTTTAACGCGCACACCGGTTACCATCACTGGTACGTTTGATTTTTCGACGTTCCCCGATGTAGTGGGAACCTTTGTCACAACCGGGGCCCTTACAATTTCAGGGGATACTACAATGCACGTCGACCTTAATTATAATGGTACAACAGCTCATTGCGTGGTTACGTTGATAGCACCAGATGGAAACATCATTATTCAGCAGGAATGCCAATTTGCCACTTCTCCACCTGAGGGAAGGTGGGAGATTGTAGGTGGCACAGGTGCTTATGCGAACCTTAGAGGGAACGGGTCACTTACGATGCCAGATGATCAAGAAGCGATGACAGGGTTTATTTACCGCTAATTGATCAGGCAAACGCCACCGCGATGGCCTGATCCCACGAGAGCCTCTTCGGTCGTCGTGAAAACGCGCCGGAGAGGCTCTCGATACTCCGCTCCACTGCGACCAATCGCTGTTCGCAGTTTCGCCATTGTTCGCCTCTCAATCTACTACGCGGTTGAAATACGACTGCCTCGGTTGACCAACCATTTCGTCACGGCTAATCTCACGGATGAGTATGCCGCCCGTGCTCACGGAGGCGGCTTCACCTCGAAGCCGTGCCACAAAGAGCGAAATCCAAAAAGGAATAGCGCCATCGAACGTGCTCGAAACGATCGAGCAACACGTTCTGCTCGATGGCTTCAAGGTAGTCGTCGATCTCGACAAAAGTCGGAGCTCCTATTTACACAATTCCGTCACCGACAAACGGCTCATCGATCTCTACGGATTCTTCGGCTCGATGCCGATCGGATTCAATCATCCACACTTTGATGATCCCGCTGTGCAGCGCGATCTGCTGCGCGCCGCCAAAGTCAAAATCGCGAACTCGGACGTTTACTCGGAAGGCTACGCGGAATTCGTGCGGGCATTCGAGCGCGTTGTCGGCTTGCCACCGTTGGAACGTTATATGTTTATCGAAGGCGGCGCGCTTGCGGTCGAAAATTGTTTGAAAGCGGCCATGGACTGGAAGGTGCGCAAGAACATGGCCGCCGGTCATGGTGAACGCGGCACGCAGATTCTGCATTTCCGTCGCGCCTTTCACGGGCGCACCGGCTATACAATGAGCCTCACCAATACCGATCCGCGCAAAACGGATTTGTTTGCGAAATTTGATTGGCCGCGCGTGTCGTGTCCGTACATCGATTTTTCATTGCCGGAATCGAAGCGCAAAGCCGATGTGATCGAAAGGGAACAGAAAGCCGAGCGTGAGATCCGCGAGTTCATTCAACAGCGCGGGATCGATATTTGCGCGCTCATCATCGAACCGATCCAGGGC
>WNFY01000709.1_pt1 | contig 36978 bp, 42 predicted proteins | sample 5400091 | NCBI WGS metagenome assembly WNFY01 (sample SAMN13153364, study PRJNA577476) | soil metagenome | isolation source: 60 cm soil or saprolite under grassland replicate 1 | place: USA:California | collected 2016-06-15 | reverse complement strand
GACCGGTTATCTCGCGTTTCTATTGAACGAGATAAGTGCCAGTGCGGCTCGCACATCGAAAAAATTCACGGTGATCACACCGCGCGATGCGGACGCGCGCGGCTGCCAGTTGTCGATCCTGGCGCACGAACATCCAAAAGAACTCTTCCAGGAACTCCAAGCCGCCGGCGTGAAATGCGATTTCCGCGAACCGGATGTCATCCGCGTCGCGCCGACGCCGCTTTACAATACGTTCCACGAAGTCTGGCGCTTTGCGGAGATTCTTTCGAAGCATCGGTAAAGGTGTTTCTGTTAGATGTCAGTGCGGCCGGGACTCAGCAGAGCAATTGTTTGACGCAATCAATCAGCACCCCGATGGGAAACGGTTTCACCAAATATTTCACTTCGTGCTTGTTGAAAAAGAGCGCGATCGACGGATCGGTCGCGAAACCGGTGATGAATATGAACCGATCGGCCAGAGACGGCCGCAGATTTTTCGCCTTTAGATAAAATTCGTCGCCGCGGAGCTTCGGCATTTTCAGATCGCAAATCACGGCGTCGTACTCGTGCGCCTTGACCTTCATCATCGCTTGCTCGCCGTCAAACGCGACGTCGACCAGAAAATTTTCATCCGCCAGGATCCACTGTAAAGCGGAGGCGAGTTGCTGATCATCGTCCACGACGAGAACCGCCTTCAGCTCCAAGCTGTGGACGAGAGGCTCAAGAGGCTGAGGCTGGGGATCGAATCTTCTCATCTCGAGGCTGCTTTTTCAGCAGCCTCAGTGCCAAACAACGGAGGTCAGATGTATCCGTGATATCCGCTTGGTCCGCGAAAGAGTCACGGATTTTTGTGTTTAAGAGCCACAGCGAACGGATACAGATCTGCCGTCATTACCCCGGCCACCACCGCCAGATCCTCTTCCATGAATCTCCGAGCCGAATCCAAAATTCATTTTGATCGGCAGCTCCGAAAGCGTTCGTGAGGAACCAGCCTCATCTTTTCCTGTTTTCCCGGCTTCCCGATTCATTCATGCTTTTTGAGTGCCTAAGTTCGTATTAATTGGTTCCGGACTAGCCGGCGGCCTACTTGCTGCCTATCTCGGCCGGCGCGGATACGATGTCGATCTTTACGAGCGCCGGGCCGATCCGCGCGAAGGCAACATGGTCGGCGGACGCTCGATCAATCTCGCGCTTTCAACCCGCGGAATTCAGGCGCTCGAACAAATCGGAATCGCCGACGAAGTACTCAAGCACGCGATCCCGATGCGCGGCCGAATGATTCATCCCGCAAGGGCGGGAGACCGCATCATTTTCGCGCCCTACGATGTCGATCCAAACAAGCACATCAATTCGATCGGGCGCGCGGCGCTTAACACCACACTGATCGAAGCGGCACAGCGTTATTCAAACGTGCGCGTGCATTTCAATCACAAATGCACGGATGTCGATCTCGACTCGGCGACGGCTCAACTTCTCAACACGTCAACCTCTCAACCGCTGTCGGCGTCAGCCGACAGCATCATCGGCGTTGATGGCGCCTTCTCCGCCGTGCGCCAATCGATGCAACTCAAGATCGACAATTTCCAGTACGACGAGAGTTATCTCGCCCACGGTTATAAGGAACTGACGATTCCGCCCGGACCGAATGGTTCGTGGCAAATGGAAAAGAACGCGCTCCACATCTGGCCGCGCAAAAGTTTCATGATGATCGCGCTGCCGAATCCCGACGGCTCGTTCACCTGCACGTTGTTTTGGGAATTCGAAGGGCCGCGCAGCTTCGCGACGACCAAAACCGACGACGACGTCCGCCGGTTCTTCAGCGAGGAATTTCCCGATGCCGTCGCGCTCATGCCAAATCTACTCGATGATTTTAGAAACAATCCGACCGGCTCGTTGGTCACGATTCGTTGCGCGCCCTGGTTCTACAAAGACAAGGTTGCACTCGTAGGCGACGCCGCTCACGCGGTGGTGCCATTTTACGGCCAGGGAATGAACGCGGCGTTCGAAGATTGCGTCGTGCTCGACGAATGCCTGGCGGAATTCGCATCCGCCACGGCGGGTCCGTCCGTTGGCGGACAAGATCGACAACGTGCGTTCGCCGAGTATTTCCTAAAGCGAAAAGTAAATGCCGACGCGTTAGCTGATCTCGCCGTCGAAAATTTTATCGAGATGCGTGACAAAACCGCGTCGCGCACGTTCCGAGCCAAAAAAAGACTCGACCATTTCCTCGAAGCCGCGCTCCCCGGCATCTACTTACCTCTTTATACAATGGTGACCTTTACAAGGATTCCGTATGCCCAAGCAGCTAAACGTGCTCGATTCCAAGATAGAGTCATTTACGGTTCTCTCGTGGGTGTGATCGTGGTGTTAATCGGTCTGCTGGCGCTCGCATTCACCTAAGCTGCCGCTTACACCACCTGTCACGCCGAAGCTAGGCGAAGGCGGATGGTCACGTTCACGCGCATTCCGTGCAAGACCGCATCGTTTACGCCGGGTTAATCGCCATCGCGGCGTTATTGATCTGCACCCTTCTTCGGTTCGCAGGCTAAATCAAAAGATGCCCGGCGAGGGCGATGGGCTGGTGAAGTTTTGTCCGCCTCCTCGATGTCCGCCGTGATGATGTGGATGATCCTCGGAAGCATCGGAGGCGTCATGCGTACACCCGGCAGCAAGCAATGCACATGCAACGAGAAGCAACTTCAGTTTTCTTTCCCGCCAGGCGAACAATAGAGATCGGTGCATAATGGAAAAGACCGTTTGCGGCCAGAACGGTTACGCAATTTTTTCGCACGGCCGGCTGCTGAACGACGCCGTCAGGGGCGCTGCTGTCGCGTCCGATGATGAGCTTCCTGTTCGAGCACCGCTACAACGTTGTTGAACCCTTTGATGTCGGCGGCACTTACGCGTCGCACGACGTCCCGTTCCAAATCTGACAAGTGACGGCTGACGCGGCGCGCCAACTTTCGGCCCCTGGCAGTCAGCGTGACGAGAAAGGTGCGGCGATCTGTTTTCCCAACTTCGCGCGTGACCAAGCCGCGCTCGGTGAGCCGATCGAGAATGCTGGTCAGTGTGGATCTCTTGTGGGCAAGGCCGCGGTGGAGATCGGCCACGTTTGCGGAAGAGCGATGGGCGAGGAGCGCGAGAATATGCGCTTCTCCCTGGGTCAATCCGGGTTCGCGCAACGCGTCAAGAAACAGGCCGATCCGGTGTGTGGCGCGGTGAACTGGATGAACAAAACGCAGTGGCATCGAAGGAAAGCGGTTTCAGATCAGGTTCCACCCAAGAAGTCCGGGCGTGCTCACTGAAAAGCCGCTCTCGCGAATAATAAGTGAGTGGAAAATTCCTTTCCGGCAAGCGCGGATTGGCATGAACGATTTTCTCCAAGCTCTCGCCACCGGCTGACGCGTGTGCTCGCGAAAGAAGGTGGACCCAAAACAGTGTGATCGTCTCATGGTATTTTTCCAATTTACCCGCGCAAGCCGCGAATCGTCGGAGCGTGTTCCGCATCTTAGCGGCAGCCTCGTCCACCGACGACGATTCGGAGAGATAAACCCAAGCCACGTGTAGGCGCGTCCTTTTGCCAGCGTCTCATTGATCGCCGTCTCCCAGTGAACGCGCTGTTGTTCCGCCCAATCGGCATCTAGTTTTGCGACTTCCTCGTTTCCCTCCGGCGCAAGCGCAGAATGTCGATAGGTGATCGTTGCCCTGGACTGCTTCTCACCATCAGGCATGACTTGAATTTTGATTTCGTTAGCGGTGAAACCAGGAGTAACAAACACGTACTCGACGCGACCTTTTTTCTCTTCATAAGCGGTCAGCAGCCACAGTCCCTCTTTGCCATTGGTACTTGCCGTTGTGAACACAGCCCCATCACGTTGACCACCGTTTGCGGGATGAAGGAAACGAGGCGCCCAACTGGGGGCCCATTCCGCTTCGCGAACCGGTCCAAAAAGCGGCGTCACATCTGCAACCGATCCCTGCAGCACAATCGTGAATGACTGTGTGCGTTGTTCGAGTGCGGCTTTGGCCGGTACCGCCGCCGCGGCCTGCGTCAGTAGCACTCCATACCCCAGTATCATTAGAATATTGTTCATAAAGATATTACGATATCGTAGTATCCGAAACCGTCAACACATTTTAATCGTTATTTTGGAACTAATCTTGCCCCCTTTGCCATGTTTCACGTCGTTGCGATTGTAATATCGGCGCTTAAACTCCAATCCATGAGCACCGACCTCGCGCAGCTTGCGGCTGAGCGTTATGAAATTGCCGACGCGTTACATCGATTCGCGTTCGGACTCGATCATGGGGACGCCGATTCGCTGGCTTCTGCGCTCACAGAGGATTGCCTGCTGGATTTTCGGCCAGCCGGCAAAAAGCTCGGTCTGGATTTTCCAAAATTGACCGGAGGTCAGGCAATCGTCGATGCGCTGATTCCCCTGCTCGGTCCACTGGATACCAGTCACACCGTTAGCAATCTTCAAATCGAGATCAGCGAAGATTCGGCAACGCTCTACGCATACGTCTTGGCGCAACATTTCATGCCGCGAGAAGGTTGCCGTCCCGGATCAGAGAACGCGCTCTTGATGAACCGCTATGATTGCGAGCTAGTCCGCGATGGCGAGAAGTGGCGCTTCAAACGTATGACCATCGACAATGCCTGGGCACAGGGTAATCCGGAAATCCTCAACGCCTTGGCGCAGCAGCGCGTTCTCACCGCGAAGCCGAAGCCGCCGAAGTAATTTCGCGACCGCGCTTCTCTTGACAGTCTAGGGAAAAGATTGAACAATCCCTTTACCAAGACTGTCTAGGCATCCAATGAATCGTTATGTTGATCTCGCTTATTGCGCCATGCGAATCGTGATCGGGCTGTTGTTCGCTTGTCACGGCGGGACCAAGATCCTTGGCTTTCCAGCAAGCTCGTATGGCCCGGCTACGAATACGCTCGGCCTTGTTACTGGCTGGATTGAATTAATCTGCGGGTTCTTCGTGGCGCTGGGCTTTTTTGCCAGGGTCGGGGCATTTTTTGCCAGCGGCGAAATGGCGGTCGCATATTTTGTCGTCTCCGCCGGTCGCGGTTTTTTCCCTATCGCAAACGGAGGTGAAATGGCGGTGACATATTGTTTCGCATTTCTCTTTATGGTCTTTTACGGAGCCGGTCGCTGGAGCGTTGATTTCGGGTTGAAAGAAAAAGCGTCGGCCGCACGCGCGACGGCCTAAGTTTTATGGCAAAGGAAAAACCCGATCTCGTTTACGGGACGCTCGACATGTTGATCTTGAAAGCGCTCCAGCACGATCCGCGGCATGGACTCGCGATCGCCGATCGGATTCAGCAGATGTCAAAAGAGATTCTGCACGTCGAGCAAGGTTCGCTTTATCCCGCGCTCTATCGTTTGGAAGCGCAAGGCTGGATTAAAGCCGAGTGGGGCGTTTCCGATAACAATCGCAAGGCGCGTTATTACAAACTGACGGCGGCCGGCCGCAAACAATTGGCTGCCGAAAAGGAGCATTGGCTGCGGATTACCAAAGGAATCGATTTCGTTCTCGCCGGAGGCTAACAAATGCCGCAACTTCGCGCCTGGTTCTCTCGATTGCTCGGATTGTTTCGCAAAAACCGACGCGACGCTGAGATGGCGGAAGAAATTCAGCAGCATGTCGATCTTCTGACCGAGCGCAACATCGGGGCTGGGATGTTGCCACACGAAGCGCGCAACGCAGCGCTTCGACAATTTGGCCGCGTCGAACAGATCAAAGAAGCGGCGCGCGAACAGCGTGTCTGGCGATGGGCCGATGAGTTTGTTCAGGACATTCGCTTCGGCGCGCGAATGCTTTGGCGCACTCCGGGCTTTTCGATTCTGGCGATTCTTTGTTTGACGCTCGGGATCGGAACAAACGCCGCGGTGTTGAGTTGGATCGAAGGAATTTTGATTCGCCCCTACCCCTTGGTCGCGCACCAGGACCGCATGTTCGCATTGAACGCTACAACGCGCGGCCAGACAGGATTTACTGGACTTTCGTATCCTGAATTCCTCGATTACGAAAAAAATTCCACGCTCTTCAAGTCGTTCATCGTTGATCGAATCACGGGCACGACACTGAGTGTGGGGGATCGCGCCGAACGCGCGTCTGGTGCAATTGTCTCAGCGAATTATTTCGGTGCGCTCGGTGTGCAGCCGGTTCTCGGTCGGGGGTTTAGACCAGAAGAAGGCACGGGACGCAACGCGCATTCGGTGGCCGTGATCGGTTACCGGACTTGGAAGGATCGTTATGGCGGCGATCCGAACATCATCGGCAGAATGCAATATCTTAACGGCGTTCAGCACACGATCATCGGTGTCGCGCCTGAGAAATTTCACGGCACCTTCATCGGTTACTCCTTCAGCTTTTGGGTGCCAACCTCAATGCAGGAAACGTTCGACACCACTGGCTACAAACTGGAAGACCGCGGCGCGCGCTGGATCGAAGGCTACGCATTTCTCAAACCCGGCGTGACACGTCAGCAAGCGGACGCCGAGCTTCATGCAATTTCGCAACGGCTGGAGAAAGATTACCCGGAAACAAATCACGGTCGCGAGCTCTCGTCTTGCCCTCGGCGCGGGGCGGCGTCGTTTGATTAAACAACTTTTCACTGAAGGGTTGCTTCTTGCCTTGATCGCCGCCGTCGGTGGAATCGCCGTGGCGTATTGGTGTCGCAACGCGCTCGTCCTCGCGTTCCCTTCACCTGCGGCCGGAATCGTAACTGATTTTCCAGGACAAATCGACTGGCGTGTGCTGGTGGTGAGTGTAGCGATCTGCATCGGAGCTACCATGCTCTTTGCGCTCGTGCCGGCGATTCAGGCGAGTCATGTCGATCTTTCTGGCGCGCTCAAAACCGAGGGCGGTGGGGTAGTAGGTGGTAGCAGCCGCTCGCGTCTGCGCTCCAGTCTGGTTCTGGTTCAGGTGTCATTAAGTTTCGTCTTGCTGGCTGGCACGGGCTTGATCTTGCAAAGCTTGCAACGAATGCAGAATGCCAGCCCGGGTTTCTCTACCGATGTAATCGTGTCAGGCGCCGACTTGTTCTCCGCTGGCTACAACTTGGAACGGGCTAGGGCATTCCACACGCAGTTACTTGACCGCGTCCGCGAAATTCCTGGTGTCGAATCGGCGACTCTGACGCGATTGATGCCGTTTAGTTACGGCGTTTTCTCTTCCGCGCCACTGCAGATCGACGGCTATCAACCCGCGCCCGACGAGCAACTAAACGTATCCTACAACGAAGTAGCTGAGGATTACTTTAAAACCTTACGTATTCCAATTGTAGCTGGACGCGAATTCCAACGCATGGATGACGAGAACGCAGTGCCAGTAGCTATCATCAATGAAACGATGGCTGCTAAGTATTGGCAGGGAAAGGATCCGATCGGGCAGCGACTAAAGCTAAAGGATCGTTGGCTGCAGATTGTCGGCGTGGCAAGAAACGTGAATTACGAGAACAAGCTGGAGCTACCCAGGGCATTTTTCTATGTGCCGACGCGACAGAACTTCTTTGTCAGCAATAACCTTCTTATCAGCACGCGCGAGACTCCGGCGGCGATCAGCGGTGCGCTCGCGCGTGAAGTGAAAGCGCTCGATGCTACGCTGGCGCCGACCGCTCCATTCCGAGTGCAAGAACAAGTGGACAGGAAGGGTTACACGCAGCGGCTCGCCGCCACATTGATCGCGATCTTTGGCGCGATGGCTTTGTTTTTGGCCTCGATCGGATTGTATGCGGTGATGTCGTATTCGGTTTCGCAAGCGACGCGTGAGCTCGGCATGCGAATGGCGCTCGGCGCGGGAGCACAAGACATTCTCCGGTTGGTTCTTTCACGGGGATTGCGGTTAACAATCGCGGGAATCGCGATCGGTGGAGTAGCAGCCCTTCTGCTCACCCGCTTGATGAGCAATCTGCTTTACAAAGTAAGTCCGCGCGATCCGGTCGCTTTCGGTCTGGCGTTGATCATTCTGCTCGCGGTTGCGCTGATCGCATGTTTTCTGCCCGCTCGTCGCGCCACGCGGATCGATCCCGTCCGCGCGCTCCGGACGTAACCTCAACTGCTGAGCTTAGGCTGTCGCGCGTGTTGACGTGCGCGCATGCGGCGTAGAGCATTCAGAAATGCCGCCGCTGACTTACGCAAATTATCTTGATCTGGAGAAGTTGCTCACGCTGCAGAAGCCGCGGTCAACGCCGCCGGAGCACGATGAGATGTTGTTCATCATCATTCATCAAACCTATGAGCTTTGGTTCAAACAGTTGCTCCATGAGTTTGAGAAAATAAAAAAGGATTTTTCAGCGGGCGATTTGTTCGGCGCGATTCATTCCTTCAAACGGGTCCGGACGATCATGAAAGTGTTGGTGGCGCAGGTCGACATTCTCGAGACGATGACGCCGACGTCGTTCTCGAGTTTTCGCGACCGGCTGGAGACGGCGTCCGGTTTTCAATCGATTCAGTTCCGTGAGATCGAGTTCGTGCTCGGTTACAAACGCGAATCGACGTTGAAATACGTGAAGCCGGATTTTCCAGGCGCGGATCGGCTGCAGCAACGACTGCGCGAACGCACGGTGATCGATCATTTCTACGATTTTCTGGAAAAGCGCGGCGCGAAGATTCCCGCCGAATTGAAAAACCGGGACCTTTCGCAACCGAACGGACCAAATGAGCAGGTCCAGAAAGAAATTTTGCGGCTCTACAAAAGTTTACCCGAAGTCTCGATCCTGTTCGAACTCATGACCGATTTCGATGAGGGACTGCAGGAATGGCGCTATCGCCACATCAAACTGGTGGAGCGCACGATCGGCGCGAAAAAAGGCACCGGCGGATCTCCCGGCGTGCCATTCCTAAAAGAATCATTGTTTAAGCCAATCTTCCACGATCTCTGGGCGATCAGGCACGAGATGTGACCGCGGCACAAAGGGCCGCGGAATGACGAAGCACGAATGTCGAATTTCGAAATCAGAGACCGAGGAATTCGCGGGCGGTGCCGGAGAGAACTTGCGCCTTTTCTCTTGCAGAGAATTTAATCGAGTCGATGAGTTTGCCCGGGTGCGCTTCCCCGAGCGGGAACGGATAATCCGAACCGAACGCAACGCGCCGCGGTCCGAATAATCTGAGCAGTAGTTTCAGCGCGTCAGGGTCGTGAACGAGGGAATCGACAAAAAACCGCGCCGGCATATTGCCACGCGCGAGATAGCTTCTTGGGTTTTTTGTGTTATCGATCGCAACCAAATCCGGACGCACTTGAAATGCGTGTTCGATTCGTCCGATTGTGAATGGGAACGCGCCACCGCCATGGGCAAAGGCGACGCGAAGTTTCGGAAATCGCTCGAACACGCCGCCAAAAATCATCGAGCAGATGGCGAGCGACGTTTCGGCCGGCATTCCGACGAGCCAAGGCAGCCAGTAATTCGGCATGCGCTCTCTGCCGAGCATGTCCCACGGATGAACGAAGATCGCCCCGCCAAGTTGCTCGGCCACACTCCAGACGGGCTGCAACGACGCATTGTCCAAATTCAAGGTGTCGATGCGACCGGTGTGAGGGTTCGCGTCCACGTGCGTGCCAATCTGCGCGCCGCGCAATCCCAATTCACGGATACATCGTTCGAGTTCGCTCGCGGCCAGATCGGGATCTTGCAATGGAATCGTCGCCAGCCCCGCGAATCTTTTGGGATGACCACGAACTACTTCGGCAATGTGATCGTTCAACCGCCGCGACAGATCGAGCGCATCGGACGGCCTCGCCCAATAGCTAAACATCACCGGCACAGTCGAAAGCACCTGCATCGACACTTTCTCTCGGTCGCACTCCTCGATGCGACGTTTCGGATCCCAAACGTTGTCGGTGATCTCGCGAAAAACGCGCTCACCGATCATCATCCGGGCACAGCACGGTTTGTAGTGATCGAGCCTAACGAAGCCGCTGTAGCCATATTTCGCGTCAAGGTCGGGCCAATTGCGCGGGAGAATGTGGGTGTGAATGTCGATCTTCACTTAAAGCAAGTGAAGTGTGACAAGTGACGAGTGACAAGAGCGAATCGACCCCCTAACCTCAATCCTCTCCCTGCTTGGGGCGACGAAGGCAGAGATCAAGAAAGTGACGGGTGATGAGTGGCCAGTAACGAGAAGCTGAAGGTTAGAAGACGGTGTTGTTTGCAAACTCGTCCCTTGTCACTGATCACTTCTTGAATGGTTTGACGGGTTCGGGCTGTGGAACCTTCGTGCCGCATTTCTTGCATGTGCGGCGCGCATCGTCATTCCAAAAATCGAGCATTGCTTTGCTGAAGTGCTCGACGATATCGGCGCAATCGAAATCGATGTCTTCAACCAGCGCTCCGCATTTTTCACAGTAAAAGATCACGTGTTCGTGCTCGCCTGGCGGCCGTCGTCGCTCGACGACGACGCCGATCGTGTCGGGCGGGCGGACGGGGGCATGCGGAACATTCGGCGGAATGAAGAAGGTTTCGCCTTCGCGCACGATATGATCGACAATGCGGTCGCCTTCCCGGATGCGCACTTTGATGTCGCCTTTGAGCTGATAAAAATATTCTTCGGAGTCGACCAAGTGAAAATCGTTCCGCGCGTTCGGGCCTTTGATCACCATCACAAAAAAATCCCGCCCGTCGTAAAGATAGCGATTGCTGACCGGCGGCTTAAATTTTTCGCGATTTTCTTCGATCCAATTTTGCAGATTAATCGGCGGCTGAACGGCGCGCGGCGCGCGTTCTTTGGGAGATGAGGACGGAGGCTTGGTGAGCGTGGCCATGAAACGAGCGTATTTCGATCGATGCGGATGGTCAAACCAGCGTGACGCTGGAAGCAGTATTTCAATGTTTCGTATTGCACCGCCTAACCAACTGCGCGTTAATATGCGCCGCTTTATGAAACAGGCCCGGTTACTTCAATTCGCGCTGGTGGGAGCGATCGCGGTTTTGTTTTGCAGCTGCGAGGAGATGCCGCAGCAGATACAAAAGCCACTCGCGGCCATAATGCCGACACCAGCGCCGGGTTGGTGGAATGATGAAGGCGCCCGCGGTGGTGAGCCGCGCATGATTGTTCATATCGGCGAGCAGAAGGCCTATTTCTACAGAGGCAAAAATCTCGTCGGCGAATCCACCGTCTCCACCGGAAAACCGGGCTTTTCCACACCGCCTGGTCATTACACCGTTCTGGACAAAGATCGAAATCACGTCTCGACCATTTTTGGCGATTATGTCGATGACGCAGGTAATGTTGTGAAGCAGAACATCGACTCGCGGAAGGACCGACGACCTCGTGGCTCGCATTTCGATGGCGCGCGAATGCCATATGCCATGTTCTTCCGAGGAGGTTACGCAATGCACGAGGGCTACGTCCCGCCATTTGCGGCCTCCCATGGCTGCATCCGCTTGCCCAAAGGCATGGCCGAACATTTCTTCAACGCCGCATCCGTCGGCACACCCGTGGTGGTGAAAGAATAAATGTCCGAACCGAACGCCGAGGAATCCGAGAAAGCTAATCCAGACCGACTTCGCTATAAGATTATCGCGTACGTGGCGGCCTGGATTATCGCGTTGCTTTTAACGGCTCCAGGACTTTGGGCGCTCGCATGGATGTTTCCGCTTGGTCTTGTCGCCGTGATTAATCGCCACGCTGCGAATGCGGGCGGTTGGGGAGTGCTGATTGGCGGTTACGCGGTCTACGTTGTTCACGGTTATTTCTACTTCCGCTCGAAAACCGTGATGAGAACCGTGGTTCTCTACGTCATTCTGGTTGCATTACTCGTCGCCAATGTCGCTGGCTGCCATGAAACGATGGTGATCGGCCACTGAGCTGATCAGCCGATCAGTTCGAAGAACTTCTTCATGTCGATGTTGCCACCGGAAACGATGGCGACGATCGGACCTTTGCCTGCTTTTCCAGTCAACGCGGCGGCCAATGGCAGCGCGCCGGCACCTTCAGAAATGATTCGTGCTTTTTCAGCCATCATTCGCATCGCCTTCTTCGTTTCTTCCAAAGTGACGACGATGTAATCGTCCACCAGCGGCTTCATGCGCTCCCACATTCTTGGGAACATGCTCTGGCCACCCGCTCCATCGACGAACGACGCTTTCCAGTTTTTGAAAATCTGCGGCGAACCTTTGGCGAACGACAACGCTGCCGGCGCAGCTGTTTCGGGTTCGGCACCGAAAATTTTAACCTTCGGTTTGATTGCCTTGATCGCGCTCGCCACTCCGGTGATTAACCCGCCACCGCCAATGCTAGCGATAATCGCGTTCGTGTCCGGTGCATCTTCCAAAATCTCAAGACCCATGCTTCCGTGACCGGCGATGAAATTGTGATCGTCGAACGGATGAACGAATGTTCCATCGACGCCGGGAAACGCGCGATCATCGAGCGCTTTCCAAGCGACGTCATACGAAACGAGAACTAATCGTGCGCCGAGTTCGCGCATTCGCGCGAGCTTCGATTCGGGCGCAGTTTCGATCGCGACCACGGTGCAAGGAACACCGGCCTGTCGTGCGGCGTACGCGACCCCCTGCCCTGCGTTTCCGGCGCTGATCGTCCAGACGCCGCGTTTGCGATCTCGTTCAGAGAGAAGCGCGACTGCATTGGCAGCGCCGCGCAACTTGTAAGCGTTAATCGGTTGGAGATTCTCCAGCTTCAATCGAATATCCGGAAAGTTTGGACCAAGCTCCAAAGGAACGAGCGGCGTCCGGACGATTGTTCGCGCGATCCGCTGCCGCGCGTCTTTGATTTCGTCCAGCTTGATCGGCCGGACAGGGTCGAGCGTTGCAGGCATCTAGTGTCGATCCATTCGACTGCGCTCAGGACAAGCCTTACCCGGGCGGCCAGGCGAGAGCGCGTTTGCCTAACAAATGAACGTGCAAATGCGGCACGCTTTCGCCCGCGTCCGGTCCGCTGTTGATGACAACGCGATAGCCGGTTTTTTCCACGCCGAGTTTTTTCGCCAGCTCACCCGCGACCAGCAATAATTTCCCAAGACTGGCGCGCTCGGCTTCAGTGGCGGCGGCCAAACGCGGGATTACTTTTTTAGGAACGATCAGCACATGGACCGGGGCTTGTGGATTTACATCATGAAAAGCAATCGCGTCGTCATCCTCCCAAATAATTTTCGCCGGGATCTCACGTGCGATAATTTTTTCGAAGATCGTCATGGCAAATTGTCGGACTGAGGAATCACCGCAGCGAACATTTTAGCCGCTCACTGGTCGTCGATGTCAGTCGCTCACGAATGAAGCAAACAATTTCTTCCCGTAAAGAGTCGCATGCGCGTGTCCAGACTCGGGTGCAGCGCAAATGTTTTACACACGACTGCAACGAACAGAGCTGCAAATTGTCCACGCCGGTCTCGATTAACGAACTGAGTCGTTTTTCAAGAAGATCAAAGAAGGCGAGCTCATAACCGCTGCCAGCTTGATGCGCGATATCAACCAACGAAATCGAAATGGGAGGCGGCGCCGGTGCGAAATAGGGAATGATTTCCTTGTAGCCGATCGCTTTCAGGACGTACTGCACTGTTTCTTGAAGCTGCTTGAAGGCGACGACGTTCTCGTCGTTACGAAGATGCAAATAAAACGCGATGCTCTCGGTGACGTGTTCGGTCAGCCACCAACTCGGATAACCGGCCTGATCGGCGGCGCGATTGATCGCGGCGTGCAACCAATTGCGGTCGAACTCAAAAAGCTGACCTGAATCGCAGCGCAAATATGGAAACTCTTCTTTAAACGCGACCATGGTTCACTTGATCGGGTGGAAATAATTCACGCTGCTTTGAATCAGGCTTGGCCGTCTTGCCCAATGCGTGGATAGCGTCGACGAATTGATCGACATCTTCGAAGCGGCGATGAACCGAGGCGTAACGGAGATACGCGACTTCATCGATGCCGCGCAATTTTTCGAGGACCTTTGCCCCAATCGCGATGGATTGGACCTCGCGGCCGCCGGTTTCCAAATCGTGCACGATTTCATCGACGAGCTGCTCGAGCGTCAGCAAACTGGTGGAACGCTTTTCGAAAGCTTTGGCAATGCTCCCGGCCAGCTTGCGGCGATCGAACGGCTCGTGGGTGCGATCGCGCTTCACCACGCGCAAGTCGGAGCGCTCGATCTCCTCGTAGGTGGTGAAGCGATATCCGCATTTGAGGCATTGGCGGCGCCGGCGAATGCTGGAGCTATCGCGAGACTGACGTGAATCGATTACTTTGTCATCACGCGAGCCGCACTTGGGGCAACGCATAGTGTTAAATGGCTATTTACACACCACGCGTTGTGGCGTCAACGATCTTTAACGCTTGGAATTGTTGTTCGGTCAGGCCGCGACTGCTTTACGCGGCGCACTCTTCTTTGGTTTTCTTTCGGCGAATTCGAAACCGACTTTCCCGTTTTCCAATTTAAGGTGCGCCGAGAATGGGCGACCTTTCTTGGAAACAAACTTCGGGAGCAAATCGGTTTTTCCGGTCGTAATCAATTTTTGCACCTGCTCTCTCGGAATTTCGCGGTGCAGGATGTTCTTGCTGATGCGGAAGGTGCAGGTCTTTTCCTTAGAAACCGCGTTCTCGCAGGCATAGGCGCGATCCAGCACGTAAACCTGACCTTTCTGGCAAATTGGACAAAGCCCGAGCGCTTCGTGCTTCTCTGTGTCGATCTTAATGGGTTGATCGTGACCGTTTTCGCCAAAATCGAAGGCCGGTTTGAAATCTTCGCCGAGTTTAACAGTCGCATTGAACTTACGCCCAACTTTGCTTCTGAAACCTTCGAGCGGGCCGACTTGTTTCTCAGTTAAAAGTTTTTCCAGTTCCGAACGCTCGAACAATCGTCCGGCCATTGTTTTCCAGACAATCAATTCGCAGGATCGGCATTTGAAGGTGCGGTAACTTTCATCGAATGGTCCGCCGCCGCACTTCGGACATTTCACGTCAAGCGGCTCGAAATCTCCGCTCACACTATCGCCCTCGAAATTTTTTGCCTTCTCAACGATTTCGCGGGTGAACGTCTTGATATGCGCCATGAAATCGTTGCGCTTCATCGCGCCTTTCTCCATCCGCTTGAGTTTGGATTCCCATTCGCCGGTCATTTCCGGCGAACACAACTCGGTCGCGCCGATGCCGCGTAAAAGCGTGATCAGCGCGAGTCCCTTCGCAGTCGCGATCAAGTCTCGCCCTTGCCGGTGAACGTAACCGTCGTGAATCAAACCTTCGATAATCGCCGAGCGCGTGGCCGGAGTGCCGAGACCTTTCTCGCGCATCGCTTCGCGCAGTTCCTCGTCCTCGACCAGTTTGCCGGCGCCTTCCATTGCCGAAAGCAGCGTCGCTTCCGTGAAACGCGCGGGCGGTTTCGTTTCGTTTTGCGTAACCTCGATGTCGAGGACTTTGGCGGGTTCGTTGGGCGAAATCGCCACCAGCGACTCTTCGCCCTGCTCTTCTGAAGCCGCTTCGCGTCCGTAAACCGCCAGCCAGCCGGGATCTTTGATGACTTTGCCTTCGGTCTTAAAAGCGTCTTTCTCCACTCGCGTGATTCGGGTCGTCACCTCGAACTGCGCCGCCGGGAAAAAGCCGCTGATAAAGCGGCGCACAATCATGTCGTAGATTTTCTGCTGGACCTCATCGAGCCCGTGCGGCGCCGTGCCGGTCGGAATGATGGCGAAGTGATCCGAAATCTTAGCGTTGTTGAAAGTCCGCTTTGAAGGTTTGACCCAATTTTTGTCGAGAACGGTGCGCGCATGCGGATTCTCGATCCTGCTCAAGGTCGATTTTACCGTCGGGATGTAATCCTCCGGCAAATAGCGCGAGTCGGTCCGCGGATAAGTAATGACTTTGAACCGTTCGTAAAGTTGCTGCGCGATCTGCAAGGTGCGTTTGGCGCTCAAGCCGCGACCATTCGCGTCCCGCTGCAAACTGGTCAGGTCGTAAAGAAGCGGCGGCGCTTGGGTGGTTGGCTTACGTTCTTCAGTCGCAACGCCGGTTTTGCCGAGACAGCGGTTTTTGATTTCATCCGCCGTCGTCTTGTCCCAAATCCGTTCCGGGCGTGCGTCTTCGTCGCCGTCTTTCGCGAAATCTTCCCGGAACCAGCGGCCGCGATACGAGCCGGCTTTGACTTCGAAATCGCCGAACACCTCATAATAGTTGCGCGGCTTGAAGTGATGAATCTTGTCTTCGCGCTCGGCCAGAATGGCGAGGGTGGGCGTTTGGACGCGACCAACCGGAGTCAGCTGAAAACCGCCGGTGCGATTGTTGAATGCGGTCATGGCGCGTGTCCCGTTGATCCCGACCAGCCAGTCGCTTTCGGATCGACAGACCGCCGCCTTCGAGAGCGGCACCATTTCCTCTTCGGAGCGCAAATGATTGAACGCCTCGCGGATCGAGTCCGTAGTCATCGACTGCAACCACAAACGGCGGATCGGTTTTTTGACGCCGCTGAGTTTGACCAGATACCGGAAAATCAGCTCGCCTTCACGTCCGGCGTCGCAAGCGTTGATCAGGAGATCGACATCGTGGCGTTGCATCAGGCGCTTGAGCATGTTGAAGCGGGCTTTCGTTTTCTCGATCGGCCGGAGCTGAAATTCGTCCGGGATAATCGGGAGATTGGCGAAGCTCCACTTCCCGCGCTTCACGTCGAGCTCGCTCGGCAAGGCCAATTCGACCAAATGGCCAAGCGCAGATGAGATGACGTAGCGCTCGCTCTCGAAATGGTCGCCTTCCTTTTTGAAACCACCCAGAGCGCGGGCGAGATCGCTCGCCACGCTCGGTTTTTCCGCGATGATCAGGGATTTAGACATTGATATTGAAGACCTTGCAAACGGGGGGAAGAGCAGGTCGCGGACGAGGTTAGGCGAGTTTCACGAAATATTTTCCGGGCAACTGCTTCACGAGCCGCTTCAGCTCAAGGCCGAGGAGAGTAGAAGAGACTGTGGCGCTTGGCAAATTGCATTTGGTGGCGATCTCATCAATGGGCGTCTCAGTCGCCTCAATCGCGTCGTAGACGCGACGCTCGTGATCAGAGAGCGGAGGCAATGGCCGCACCGCTGCTTCGGGCGATGGTTTTGTTTCGGGCAAAAGGATCTGCAGATCATCAAGAATATCGTTCGCGTCCATGACGAGTTTCGCGCCCTGCTGAATGAGGCGATTCGAGCCGATCGCGCTCGGCGCATTGATATGCCCCGGCACGGCATAAACCGCCCGGCCCTGCTCCAACGCTTGCGAAGCGGTTATGAGAGCGCCGCTGTTGACGCCGGCTTCGACTACGAGAATTCCGTGGCTCCAACCGGAAATGATCCTGTTCCGCATCGGAAACGTTTGCCGGTCGGGTTCGACCTCCATTGAGAATTCCGAAACAACCGCACCGTTACCGTCGCGAATTTTTTCGGCCAGCGCGCGATTTTCGGGCGGATATAATTTTGACAAACCTGAACCGATGACTGCGATCGTGCGCCCTTTCGCGGCAAGCGCGCCCTGATGAGCGGCAGTGTCGATCCCGCGTGCGAGTCCACTGATGACCGTCAATCCGGCATATGCCAGTTGATACGCGAGCTTTTTCGCGGACTCGCTCCCATAATGCGTGGTGCGGCGGGCGCCGATAATCCCGATTGCATGATGATCGCGGTCCCGAAGTTCGCCCCAAACGTAAAGAACGATCGGCGGCGCATGAATTTCACGCAGCGATTTTGGATAAGATGGCGACTCTTGCGTGATTACGGTCGCGCCAAAGTCTTTGACGCGTTTCAGTTCTGCCGGAAGATCGACAATCGATTCCCAATTTGAGATTTGATCGGCCACTTCGCTGCCAACCCCTTCGACCTTTCGAAGGTCAGCCCGTTTCGCGGCTAGGATTGCCGGCGGTTCTTTGAAAACTTGCAGCAACTTACGCAGCCGCACCGGCCCAACGGTCGGCAGCATGTTCAGCGCGATGCATGCTTCGGTCGCGTTCATGTTAACGCCAACCGCCGGTCACAACGTCGATCAAAACGGGATTTCGTCGTCGTCCGGATCTGCTGCGGCGCCGGCTTTCGGCGGCGGAGCAGGTTTGCTCGGTCGCGATTCCCCTGCGCCTTCGCCACTTTCGGCTACGGCACCGCCCGCGCCTGGCGGACGACCCCCGAGCAATTGCATCGTTTCGCCGATCACGCGCAGCTTGCTCCGTTTTTGCCCGCTTTGTTTATCGTCCCACGTATCCAGTTGCAGACGGCCTTCGATAAAAACCGGCCGGCCTTTTTTCAAATATTCGCCCGCGATTTCAGCAAGTCGCGACCAGAGGACAACATCGACAAAGGTGACCTCTTCGCGTTTTTCGCCGCTATCGAGCGTGTATTGACGATTAATGGCAATGCCGAGGTCGCAAACGGCGCTGCCTTTGGGGGTATAACGCACTTCGGGATCGCGCGTCAGATTTCCGAGGAGAATGACTTTATTGAAACTGGCCATGCGCCAGGTCTATCGCATTTACTTGGAGCGCGCCAACTTTTTCGCGGGCTTTTCCTTCCGCTCCTTCTTTTCTGCTTTCTCGCGCAGACGCTGGTAATGCTGGCGATACACTTCCGGATCGAGCTTGAATCTGGAGCGCAGTTTCGCGACCAGCTGCGGATCTGCGTGGAAAACAAAGTTCACATAAAATCCGGAGTCGAGTGGACCGGACGCGTAGGAAAACTGGCGCTTGTCCATTTTTTGCACCTGCTCGATCTCAGCGCCTTCTTTTTTAAATTCGGATTCCAACCGGTCGACAATGTCATGGACGCTGTCCTCCTTCCCTTGCGAGTTGAGGACGAGCAACGCTTCATAACGATTCTTCATGGTTCTTCTTCTTCGATCTTGTTGAAAGTGTTCATCGCGGAAACGACGCCTTTGTCAATTGCCCATTTCACCGCGTCGGCCGCACGCGTGATCGTCGATCTTACGAGCGGTTTTTGCTCTTCGAAAAAATTACTGAGGACGTAATCGGTCGCTCCTTCGGCTGGCGCCGGACCGATTCCGATCCGCACTCTTGGAATTTCTTCGCTGCCGAATTCGACGATGATCGATTCAAGTCCGTTGTGACCACCTGGGCTGCCGCTCTGCCGGATCCGCAATCGACCAAGAGGCAATGAAAAATCGTCCAGCACGACCAATATTTCCTGCGGAGCAATTTTGAAGAACTGCGCGATTGCAAAAAGCGAATGGCCGCTGCGATTCATGTAGCTCGAAGGCTTGACCAAGAGAGCGTCGCCAAATTTTGCCGTAGCCGCGTCCCATTTGGCTGCTTTTTCCCATGCTAATCTGGACTCGTGAGCGAGAAGATCGACAACCATGAAGCCGGCGTTGTGGCGAGTGCGCGCGTATTCGGCGCCGGGATTGCCCAACCCTGCGACTAAGCGAATCGGTTTCTCTTCCACTGTCGCACCATCGAAATCCGAATCGGAACTCGATTCTACTTCTTTGGCTCTTTTTCTTTCGGAGCAGGAGCAGCTGGCGAACCTTTCGTCGGCGCTGTGGCACCCTTCGCACCAGCAGCCGGAGCAGCTGCTTCGCCCTCTTCCTTCTTGGCCGTGATCACTTCAGGACCGGCAGCAGCTTCGGCTTCAGCCGCGACCGGCTCTTCCTCAATCACCGGTGCCATTACTGAAAACGCGGTCAGATCGGGTTGAACTTTTGCGGTTACGCCTGGTGGAAGTTTGACATCACGAACGTGAATCGAGTCCCCGATGTTAAGCGCCGAGACGTCGACCGTAATTTTGTCTGGCAGGTCGCGCGGTAAGCACTCGATCGCAAGCGCGCGCAAATTCTGGTCCAGCAGACCGCCGAAATTCTTCACGCCGGTCGGGATGCCGAGCGCTTCGAGCGGAACGTCGGCTTGAATTTTTTCGTCCATCGAAATCGCGTGAAAATCGACATGGAGGACGTCGCCTCCGACGGGCGAGTGCTGAACTTCCTGTAATAGCGCAGTCCGAGTCCCGTTGTGACCGGCGATCTCCAGTTCCACCAGAATGTTTTCGCCCGAGGCGTGGCTGAGCATGGCGTTGATGTCGCGCGCGGAAACCTGGAGCGGTTGGGATTTTTCCTTCCCGCCATAAACAACGGCCGGAACAATCCCGCGCGCTTTCAATCGGCGCGCTGCCGAACGTCCGATCGCAGTCCGCGGTTCAACTTTGAGCTTAACTTGCTTTGCCATGTTGGTTAGTTGTCGATCTTAAACAGCGACGAAACCGACTCATCGTTATGGATCCGTTTCATCCCCTCACCGAGCAGCTCGGAGACGCAGAGCACGGTGGTTTTAAATCCTTCCACCGGGCGAACCGGCGTGCTGTTGGTCGTTATTAATTCCTCAATTTTGGACTTTTGCAACCGGGGGATGGCGACATCGACCAGGACGGCGTGCGAGACGCCAGCGTAGATTTTCTTGGCCCCGCGCTTTTTTAAAAGCTCTGCCGCCGAGGTAAGCGTTCCGGCGGTCTCGGTCAGATCGTCCACCAGCAGCACATCGTGATCGTTTACTTCGCCGATCAAATAGAGCGCTTCGGTTTCGGTCGCGCTCTTTCGTTCCTTGGCCACGATTGCCAAATTCGCGCCGAGCGCTTCAGCGTAAGCCGAGGCCATCTTTAAACCGCCGATGTCCGGTGAAACGACGACCGTTTTCCCGGTCAGCATTTGCCGGAGGTACTTAATTAATACGGGCAGCGAATAAAGGTGGTCGACCGGGATGTCGAAAAAGCCCTGCACCTGCTGGGCGTGCAGATCCATCGTGAGCACGCGATTGACCCCGGCCGCGAAAAGTAGGTTCGCAATTAATTTCGCCGTAATCGGAACCCGCGGCTTATCTTTGCGGTCCTGTCGCGCATAGCCAAAAAACGGGATAACCGCTGTGATTCGGTCGGCGCTGGCGCGTCGCGCTGCATCCACCATGATGAGCAGCTCCATTAAATGTTCGTTGCTCGGTGGTGACGTTGGTTGAATCAAAAAAACGTCACGGCCACGAACGTTCTCCTCGATCATCACGTAGGTCTCGCCGTCGGGAAACGAGCTGATCGTGGCCTGGCCAAGCGGGACGCCGATGTATTTGCAAATCCTCTCGGCCAACTCACGATTAGCTGTGCCGCTAAAAACCTTCATTTCCGGCTGAAGCGCGAACATGAGGGGCTAAATTAGGCGTGCGAACTCAACATTGGCAATGAACAACTTGCCAGAAAGGAACTCTTTCGCGAATGGTACCAACCTCGAATGAACACCGACGCAATCCGCACCGAACGACCCGCGACCAATTCGCGGCTATTCGCGCATACACGCTGGGACGCGGTTCCCGCGGCGGCGGGCCTTTTTCATCTCGCCTATTTTCTCGGCCTCTTCTTTCTCTACCCGCACGCGCCACTCTGGGTGATGCTGATCCTAGGGGTCATTTACTCGCTGATGGTGAATGCGAACATCAACGGCGTCGGCCACAACTTCATTCACAACCCGTTCTTTCGTTCCAAAATCCTGAATCGTCTTTTTGGAATCACGCAATCGATCGGCTGCTGTTTTTCGCAAACGTATTATGACGGGGTCCACATGCAGCATCACAAAGGCAATTCGGATCGGCAGGACGAAAACGGCGACACTATTGATTGGTTGTCGATCTATCGCCACGGGCACGACGGCGAAGCGGAAAATCCCTGGCGCTATGTCTTCCTGAGTTTTTTTCGTGACGACGTCGGCGCGATCCGAAAAGAGCTGCGCAAACGAGGCAACGGCGATGTATTTTGGGGAAATCTCGAGCTGGCCGCATTCGCGATTATCCTACTCACCATGTTTTTCTTTAACTGGCGATACGTCATTTTTTACTTCGTGCCGTTTTGGTACCTCGGCCACTGCTTCAGTTATTTGAATGGCTACTACCGACACTACGGGGCGAACCCCGACAAGCCGATCGCCTGGGGCGTGAGCAGTTACGGAAAAATCTACAACTGGCTCTTTTTCTACAACGGTTACCACGCCGAACATCATTTCCGTCCAAAAGTGCATTGGACAAAAATGGAAGGCTTCCGCCAGAGCATCACCGAGCTGCAAAAACAGGAAGGCGTGCGGACAATCAAGCGCGCGCACATGCTCGGCTTTCTCGATCCCAATTTGCCCAAACGCGGCGAAAGTGGATCGGCCGCTCCGCGGGCGATGTCAGAAGAAATGGCGGCTTCGCCGCCCAATTTTTAGCATCGAGCAAGGGACTGCTCGATCCAGCCGCCGGACGCGACAGAGCGCGTCCCTCCACTCATTTCGCGAAACTCGCGCGCAACTTTTCTTTCTTGGCTGCGCAATCTTCCTGCAAGTGTCGGATTTCGGATGTTAACTGCTTCTCGAGCGATTCCATTTCTTCGAATTTCCCGGCCGCTTGCGCCTTGCGAATTTGGTCTTTGAGAAACAATTCTTTCTCCGCAATCCGCGCTTTGAAGGTCGAATCGACGTCGGCGAGCTGCTTTTTCTGGTCGTCGGTCAGCGTAACGATCGGCTGATTTTTCGCGAGTCGCTCCATCGCCAGCTCGTAAGCCGATTTCATCGAAATTGTTCCTCTTCCTCTCAGTCTTACTCTTGCTCCTGCCCGGAATTGAATCAATCGTAAGATCGACAATGAACATCCGCCTTCTCAGCATCGATTTCGACGGCACCCTCGTCTCGCGCGTGAGCGAACCGGTCCTGGACGGGCGCTGCATGCAATTAATCCGCGATTTGCAGAGTGGCGGCGTTCTTTTCTCGATTAACACCGGCCGTTCGGTCGATCTGCTCGAATCCGGCCTGACCGATTTCGAATTTCCGGTACGTCCCGATTTTATTTTAACGACCGAACGCGAAGTCTTCCGTCCGGGGAACAACGGCGAAAAATGGGAACCGTTCGGCGATTGGAACGAGCGCTGCGCCCGCGACCACGCCGAGCTGTTTTCGTCCGCCCAATCAATCCTGGCCGAAGTCGTCGATTTCGTGACCCGGAAGACCAAAGCCCAGCTGATTTATCACTCCCAGGGACTGGAAGGCTTGCGAGCAGATAGTGACCAGGAAATGGACCGCATCGTTGAGTTCATCGAAGGGGCGCGAGCGAAAGAGCCGAAGTTCAATTATCAGCGCAACACGATTTATCTTCGATTTTGTCACGCCGATTATCACAAAGGCGCAGCGTTGGCGGAGCTCGCGCGCTTACTCGACATCCAACGCGAAAACATTTTCGCCGCCGGCGATCATCACAACGACATCTCGATGTTGGACGGCAAAGTCGCTGCGATGCCGAGCTGTCCCTCAAATGCAGTCGACGAAGTGAAAGATGCGGTGCGAAATGCCGGCGGTTTCGTCGCCGAACGCGAACACGGCGCCGGCGTCTATGACGCGCTTAAACATTTTCTCCTGTAGCGGCGCTCTAGGAAGCGCCGCATAAATTCGTCCGACGGTCGGAGACCGCCGCTACAGTTTTGCCGTGGCTAACGCGATCGGTGCATCTGCTTCGATTTTTCCGGCGAAGCGATTCGTCATGTAGGTGAGGAGCAGGACCCAGAACGAAAGCGCGAGACCGAAGAGCGGAAATTGGAGTGCGAGCGGTAGCGAATAGATGATCGCCATCAACGGGATCCAGACTGCCCAGGTCGCGAGCAATGTCGGAAATATTTTGTCGCGATAATGCGGCCAGGTGAAGAGGTCCGCGAGCGGCCCCATTGAAATTCCGCTGTTCTTCCATTCGTAAGTCAGGACGCCGAATGGCGCGGCGAACAAGACGTTGTAGCCAAGCTGGTCGATACAGATTTTCCCGAGCACTACCGGCAGCGTCGCGACGTCACCTAACCAATGCGCTTCTCCGCGGTAGAGAAGATCGACAAGTGATCCGTCGAATCCCCAAACCGGAATGGTGAAGGCCAGATTGCGCAGATTAGCGATCTGCAACCGGCCGCGCTGGAAAAACAGGACGAGAAAAATTTCGGGAAGAATGGCGCCGGCAAGAACCGAGGCACAAACGACGAACAGCAATCCGTGCGCGTGTTTGAATTCGGCGAGGTTACGCAATGCATCTGCAACTGATGAATTCGTATAGAACGCGATCGCGAGTGCGAGCATGAGCGCCTGAATAATGAACGCCGGTTTCGCATTCGCCCGCGCCGCCTCCCAACCGATCATGAGCGGCGTTCGCGATTTCTGGATCGCCGTGGAGTTTATCAATTCACAGCAGGGCCGAAATCACCACTTCAAACTGGCATTCGGGCCGGCGCCTGTTCCGGGCTGGAGACGGCTTTCCTCGCCGGTCCTTTCGCCGGGGACCGGGTCAGTGCTGCCAGTCGAGGCGCAACCGCTCAGCCCGCAAATGACGGCGGTTAGCACGGCCAACATCAAAAGACATTTCATTCGCCGCGCAACTTAACCGGCGCCGCGTTTTTCTCCACAAAAATTGCAACGGCGATGAGATTGCTGGGAGCGACCAACGTCGTAACTTTCGTGGTGATCAGGAACGCAAAGGTCGACATCAAGTCACTCCAGTTTCACGAGCTCGAGGACAAGGTCCGCGAATTTGGCGAGCCGCTCTATCGGGCGCGCCAGATCGCAGATTGGCTCTACCAAAAGCGCGTTCAGTCGTTCGAGGAAATGACCGATTTGCCGCGCCAATTTCGAAACCGGCTCGCTGGGCAGTTCGACTTCAACAAGATCGACATCGTCCGCGTGCTCGGCTCCCGCGACACAACGCGCAAATTTTTGGTTCGATTGGGCGACGCCAATTTGATCGAGTCGGTTTTAATTCCAGCGTCACCGGCGCTTTACGGGTCGCGCTCCGACCGCCGGACGATTTGCATTTCGACCCAGGTCGGTTGCGCCTACGGCTGTAAATTTTGCGCGAGCGGTCTAGACGGATTCAGTCGCAATCTGAAGGCGAACGAGATTGTCGATCAGATCATCGCGGTCGAGCGCGAGAGCGGAGAAAAGATCGACAACATCGTGTTTATGGGAATGGGCGAACCGCTCGCCAATTTCAACAACGTGATGCGCGCGATTCAAATCATCAACGCGCCATGGGGACTGGGCATCGGCGCGCGGCACATCACGGTTTCGACCAGCGGACTGGCACCGCAAGTCCGAAAACTCGCCGATGAACCGCTCCAAATCCGGCTCGCCATTTCGTTGCACGGCGCAACCGATGAAGTGCGCAGCCAAATCATGCCGATCAACCGTCGCTATAACCTCGAGACCTTACTTTCGGCTTGCGATTACTACACGTCGCGGAAAAAGCAGCGACTGACTTTCGAATACATTTTGATCGCGGGCGTGAACGATTCCGATGAGCAAGCCCGGCTTCTCGCCCGCCACGCCAAGCGGCTTTCGGCCAAAGTGAATCTAATTCCGTACAACACCGTGCACGGTCTGCCCTGGTCGCGACCGTCGGAAGTTCGACAGGAAGCGTTTTTGTCGATCTTACGCGAGCGCGAAGTCGCGGCAACGTTGCGCCGCGAGAAGGGCCACGACATCGACGCGGCCTGCGGTCAATTGCGTCTCCAAACCAAGCGCGAGTTGCAGTCAGCAAGTTCGTAAATCGCGGAAATTTTTTTGCGCACCAGGCCAAGCTGGCGTTAAGTCAGATCATGTCCAACTTCGAGGGCGAACGGGAAGGAATCTGGGACGAATACGATTGGGAGCGCTTCCTCCAGCAACAGGACCAACGGACAGAAAAATACATGGAGCTGCTGGAGAAGTACATCGACGACCCGCAGCGCGATGAAATTATCGCCCGGGAAATGGGTTGGACGCAGATTTTGGGAGAGGGCGATTGGAGCGCCGAGGTTGACGCCCTTCTGGACGAAGATTGGCGTTTACAAAATGACGAGGCGTCAGGCGGGACCGACCAAAAGCTGAGTGAAGGCTTTGAAGACAATATTCTCTATCGGGCGGCCTTCGCCTTGACCGTTTGGATCGACAAACTCTTCGACCAAAACGCGTCGCTCCAAAACGAACCGGCGGCGATCAAGCTGGCGACTCACGCGGCGCTGGCCAGCGCGAAACTGGCGGCAGCCTTGAGCGATGACGATGTGGATGAGCTCGGTATGACTATTGCCTATTTGAAACGAGCACTGAAAGCGATCACGGTGTCCTTGGATTCGGCGGCAAAATTGCTCTCCGAAAAGCTGATTCCGGCCCGCCAATATTCCGTTCTGCAGCAACGCCTTTTCCAGGTGCGTGATGGCATTATTACGCTGATGGGGGAATATCGCGGCGAATGGCGCCGCCGCTTCGGCTCCCAAGGCTTTCGGGATTGAATGAAGTAGGCGCCAGTTCCGTCCAATTATGCAAACGGAAACGACTCCGGCTCAAGCCGATGTGTCGGAACTGGACCTGGTGAGACAATGTCAAGCCGGCCAAACTGAGGCATTCGACCAGCTGGTAACCCGCTACCGGACAAGAGTATTCGCTATGATTTATAACATGGTCCATAACGAACAGGACGCCTGGGACCTGGCGCAGGAGAGCTTTATCAAAGCCTGGAAATCGATCGGGCGCTTCCGGGGGAAGTCGTCGTTTTATACCTGGATTTATCGCATCGTCATGAACGTGACCATCGATTGGCTGCGCAAGCGCGAAATCAAAGCCGGCGGGGCCGAGTTCGATGATGCCATTCAGTTGAAAGAGATTGACCCGGCCTCGAAGACCGTGCCGAAAGCAGACCCGCTCCCCCACCAGCGAATGGAACAACATGAGATTCGCGCCCGGATCAACCACGCCATCTCGCAGCTCTCCCCTGAACACCGCGCGGTGATTTTGATGAAAGAAATCGAAGAAATGCAGTATCACGAGATCGCCGAAAGCCTTGGCTGTTCCATCGGCACGGTGATGTCGCGCCTGTTTTATGCCCGCAAGAAGTTGCAGAATTCCCTGAGGGACGTTTATGAAAACGTTTGAAGAAAAATGGACTGCCTGGCTCGATGAACAATTGAGTGGCAAAGAATTGATTGAATTCGAAGCATCGCTACCGGATTTGGCGGCGGCTCAGGCCGAAAAATGTGATGCACAAAAGCTCGGCGCCTTTTTGAAGGAACAACTCACCGCTCAAGCAGTGAGTAACGAGGAATTCTTCAGTCATCAACTACACGAACGGATCGCGCGTGAAAGCGAAGTTCGACATCGTTCAACATCCACGTGGTGGACGATTCCGCGCCTGGTTTGGTCCGGGGCAACCGCGCTTGCACTGTTTGTCATCACTACGATTGTGCTCATGAGCCAGCATCAGCCGGGTGAGCAGTCGGAATATCTCACCCAAATTTTGAATTCGCGGGTGGATCCGGCGGCCAATCCGCACGCCACCATCTCGATTTTCGAAAGCAAAACCGACAACAAGGTCACCGTCCTGTGGACCGAAGGGTTGCAATCACTGCCGGCCGACTACGCGGCAAAGTAAATCGACAATGCAGCTGAGGCCTTTGCTTCTCGCCGTTTTCCTGGTGTTGGCGTTAAGGGCGGTTTCGGCTGATGGGGCGCAGGCAGTTTGGAGTGGCCTGGTCATTGCGGAAAACGTTTCCCAACCCGCACCGATTCCTCCGGAGCTGACCGGGCTTGAGCAAACTTTGAAAGATCTTTTTGGCTACAATCAGTTTGAGGTCATTGGCCAGTCGAGCAAGACGCTCAAGACGGGCGAGGAAGATTGGCTCGCGAACAGCAAATATTTCGGGCTGCATGTCGATGCTCGCGGCGAAAATGATTCCGGTTACTCCTTGAACCTTAAGCTCTACAAAGAGAATGACGTTCTGCTCGAGACGGACGCGAACCTCAGCAAAAGCAGCCCGCTTGTCATCAAGGGACCGCAGGTCGGCAGCGGGCAGTTGCTTCTGGTCCTGGTCGTAAAAGATGACGAATTAGCTCATCGTCGCCGTCATGCGGAGCCAGCCAACCCGATCACGACTGCCTGGCAACGTTTGCGACGCGCCATTCACAACGTGCTTCCGTAATTTTCCAGTGCGACTGTATCGCGAACCGCTAGTTGATTTCTGTTAAGGGCAGGCAATGCGCGTTTCGGTGGTTTTGACCATTTTGCTTGCGCTCCTGACGACAATGGATGCAGAAAACCCGTACGAATTCGCGAGCACTCCCGGCAAATTACCGAAGCAAGTTGTTCCGCTCGAATACTCGATTCGAATCGTTCCGGACATCGCCAAACTCACTTTCGCCGGCAGCGAAAAAATAAAGGTCAAGGCGACGGCGCCCATTCGCGAGCTCGTGCTCAATTCGGCCGAACTGGAAATTGCGAAAGCTTCGGTGGATGAAACTCAATTATCGCCCGACGCGATCAGGCTCGATCCAAACGACGAGCTCCTTACCATCGCTTTGCCTGACGAATTACCGGCCGGCGAGCACGCAATTGCGCTCGAGTTCAGTGGAAAGATTACTCCAAAAGGGCGCGGCCTTTATTACATGCCCTACCAGGAGCAGGGCACCGGTGCAAAAAAAATAGCCCTCGGCACCCAATTCGAGCCGAGCGATGCGCGGCGATTTTTTCCGTGCTGGGACGAACCGAGTTTTCGCGCGCGTTTTCAAGTCACGGCCGTGGTCCCGGAAAATTGGCTCGCTGTTTCCAACATGCCGATCGAATCGGAACGCAAAATTAATGTTCCAGAAGGAAGTAAAGAAGTTCGCTTTCAACAAACGCCGCCGATGTCCAGTTACTTGAACGTGTTCGTCGCGGGCGAGCTCGATCTTATCGAAACGAAAGCCGCCGGAACGCAAATCCGCGTGATTGCGACCAAGGGAAAAGCCGAATGGGGCCGATATGCGCTCGAGAGCACCGCGCAGATCCTCCAGTACTACAACGATTACTTTGGCGTTCGCTATCCGCTCCCGAAGCTCGATCAAATCGCCATTCCGGGCGGTTTCGGCGGCGCGATGGAAAATTGGGGCGGCATCACTTACTACGAATCGGCGCTTCTTTTCGATCCGAAGAAATCGTCCGCGGCGACGCGCCAGCACATTTACGAGGTCATCGCGCACGAAACAGCGCACCAATGGTTTGGCGATCTCGTGACCATGGCCTGGTGGGACAATCTTTGGTTGAACGAAGGATTCGCCTCCTGGATGGGCAGTAAGTGCACCGCGCATTTCAATCCCGACTGGGAAGTTTGGCTCGCCAAAAATATTCAGCGCGATCCAACTCGCCGCACCGGAATCGCCAAAGAAGTCGCGATGGAAGGCGACGCAAGATCGACAACTCATGCCATCCAACAGCCGGTCGCCAATGAATCCGACGCGAACAGCGCATTCGACGACATCACTTATCGCAAAGGCCAAAGTTTTTTGCGGATGCTGGAAAGTTTTCTCGGTGAAAACGCTTTCCGCGACGGCATTCGTCGCTACATGGCGGTGCACAAATACTCAAACTCGACCACGGCGGACTTGTGGGACGCTTTGAGCGAAGCCTCGGGCAAACCGGTCGGCGAAATCGCCGCGGGTTGGACCGAACAACCGGGATTTCCAGTTGTAATAATGAAGCGCGATGGCGACAAGATTTCGCTGAGCCAGGAGCGGTTCACCATCAATTTCCCGAACGCGCCGGCGTTGGAATGGAAGATTCCCCTCACCTACTTCTTCGTTGGCGAAAACAAGATTGAGAGCCGGTTAATGACCGGCAAGATCGACAATCTTCCGAATGTCGCCAGCGATCGGGTGATCAAGTTGAACGCGAACGGTGCGGGAAATTATCGCGTTCAGTATGACGAACCATCCTGGAAAGGATTGCTCAGCGCGTTGCCGAAGTTAAATGTTGAGGATCGCGTCAACTTGCTGAGCGATTCGTGGGCGTTAGCACAGGCGAACCGAGCTGATGCTTCACTCTATTTAGAGCTAATCGGCAAATTGCCGCGCGGTCATGAGCTGGCCGAGCGCGATCAGATTGTTAACGCCTTTGATTACATTAACCGATTACTGCTCGGCGATCCGGTCCGCGAAAAATTTCAGGCCTACGCACGCTCGATCTTGCAACCTACGTTCGACGAACTCGGGTGGGAACCAAAGAAGAACGAAATTTCTCACGATTCACTCCTCCGCGCGAGCTTGATCGTCGCGCTCGGCGATTTGAATGATCAGGAAATAATCGCCGGTTGTAAGAAACGTTTTGAGAAGTTCCTTGTCGATCCCGCGTCGCTCGCGCCCGATCTACGCGCGTCGGTTTGCTTTGTAGTTGGACAAAACGGTGACGAAGCGATTTGGAACAAGTTGCACGAGCTCGGACTGAAGACGACCAGCATCGAAGAGAAACAAAATTATTACGATGCCTTGGCGGTGGCGCGCGATCCGAAGCTCGCCGCAAAAGCGTTGCAAATCTCTCTAACTGACGAACTCCCAACCAGCCGCGCGCTTCACCTAGTCGGTAAAGTCGAGCGCTATAGTGAGAATCCCGATCTCGCCGGGGATTTCGCCAAGACGAACATGAAGGCTCTCATCGAAAAAACCGACGCACTCGGTGCCAATACTTTCGCGCCGAGCTTGTTTGTTTTCTTCTCCGAGAAATCGCGCGCAGATGAATTAAAAACCTACGCAAAATCGAATTTGCCAGCCACCAGCGCCAAAGAAGTCGCTAAAGCGGTCGACGAAGTTGAGTTCCGCGCGGAATTCAAGCGGCGACTTGTGCCGCAATTGAGGAGTTGGATCGAGCAACGTGACGTGGCATCCCGTCACTGAGCGTGTGACAGAGTTCCCTCTCCTCCCCGCTCGAGGAGAGGGCAAGGGTGAGGAGTCGATTCTATTTTTGCAGCTGCAAGCAATCCCTCACCTTAATCCTCTCAACGCTGCGCCCGGCCGCGATCCCGGGGAGGCGAATAAATCATCTTTTACAAACTCGATTGCGACTGATCGGGCTCGGGCGTGATCAAGAGCCGCATCGGGATCATGGTTGATTCGTGAAAGCCGTGGCGCCGGAAAAATTCCTGGGCCACGTTTTCCGGCCGGTCGGTCAACAAAGTGATCCGGAGAAAATTTTTCTGGCGCGCGAACTCGATTGCGTGATTGAGCAACTTCGCACCGTATCCGTGGCCCTGGTATTGTTTATGGACCACCAAATCCTCCAGGAGAATTACAAAACCGCCCTCCGCGGTGCTGATCGTGAAGAGCAGGTTGATCATGCCCACAATGACACCATCACGACGCAGCACGAACACGCGCCCGCGGCTTGGTTGTTCGAAAATCAAACGCAAACCACGCAACTGTTTTTCTTTGTCCGGGCGAAAATCGCTCTCCTGCGCGAAGAGTCCACCGAGCATCTCGGACAACTCGTCCAAATCAGCCTCGGTAGCCGGCTCAATGACGACTTTCTCGCTCACCGTTTGCATTGCTTATTCCAGAAATTGAGCGGGCTGGCAACCTGCGATTGAGGGCACGTTTCGAGCGAGATCGATTGGATCGACATCTCGCGCCCGACTAAATTGACAATACCCTGCCCCATCCTAATATAACCGCTCTCAATTCGCGGCGAGCTTATTTTTCGGCCTTATGAAACGCACTTATCAGCCATCCAAGCGAACGCGCAAGCGCCAGCACGGTTTTCGGGCGCGGATGCGGACAAAAGGCGGACGCGCCACCCTCGCGCGCCGTCGCCAGCGCGGACGCAAGCGACTTCTGCCGAAAGGCGTCGGCCTCCATTACGCACGCCATACCGAAGCGTAATTTTTGGATGCGGTTGTGGCCGCTGGTTTTTCTGGCAATCGAAAATCGGCAATCTACAATTTACAATTGCAGCGGCACCGTTAGCTCAATTGGCAGAGCAGCTGACTCTTAATCAGCGGGTTATAGGTTCAAGTCCTATACGGTGCACTTTTCTTCCATCCACAGATTTTCAGAGTCCTAATGCCCTCGCAGATTTTTTTGGACAGAATTAACAGAATTCGGAGGAATGAATACCCGACGTAAACTTCCTCTTTTGGAAATGATTTCTAGTTCGGGTTTCGCAAAAATCGGGCTAATCCTGTCTAGCTGATTCTCTGATAATCTGCGTAATCTGTGGACCGCATGAAAGTTTCGGTAGTCATTCCCGTTTTTAACGAGCGCGGCACGATCGAGCAGGTCGTGAAGGCAGTGCGCGCCGCTCCGGTGGAAAACATTGAAATCATCGTGGTGGACGATGCTTCAACCGATGGAACTCAACAGGTGCTGAAAGAAAAAATTTCGACGATGGCCGATCAGATTATTTATCAGCCGCGCAATTGCGGCAAAGGCGCGGCGCTACGGGCCGGGTTCGCCGCTGCCACCGGCGACGTTATTTTGGTGCAGGACGCCGATCTCGAATATAATCCGAGCGATTATCCCACTTTGCTCGAGCCGATTCTTTCCGGAAAAGCCGACGCCGTTTTCGGCTCACGGTTCATGGGGGGCCGCCCCCATCGCGTTCTTTATTTTTGGCACATGGTCGGAAACAGGTTTCTCACCTTGCTCTCGAACATGTTTACAAACTTGAATCTTACCGATCTCGAAACGTGCTACAAAGCGTTCCGCGCGGCCGTGGTGAAAAATTTGGATCTTCGCGAAGATCGTTTCGGTTTCGAGCCGGAAGTCACGGCCAAATTAGCCAAGGCTAGATGTCGCATCTACGAAGTCGGCATTTCCTACAACGGCCGGACTTACAGCGAAGGCAAAAAGGTGAATTGGAAAGACGGCTTCCACGCCATCTACGCGATCGTGCGTTACAATCTGTTCTCCTGACATAGGCGAAATCGGTCGCGTTTCTCACTCGTTTCGTAATCCCGCGGAGGCGGGATGCGTCTTAACCGTGGATTCTCGCGGACGACCTTCATTTGAGTGTGCGCGTCTGAGTCGCCCAACGAGACCAAGCTCAGCCACGGCTCCGGCAGGCGCAAGTGGCAGCGAGTTGAAATCACACGAGCTAAGATCGACATCGAATACACGGCGCAGTGGGGTCGTTGGCTGCATCGCTTGGTTAGGCCGGGCAACGCACAAATCCATCCAAAGTGCGCGAACGGAGAACGCGGTCCTAAGGCGTCGTTCCCTTCACTGGCACGCCGCCAGCCAATCGGCGCAATCCGAGTATGCTAGCTTTATACCGGTAGCTACCCCAATTAGAACTGTCGTCATGAAGAGTGGAAAACACCGTGTAGCGCAATATCCCGGTAGGAGCATTGGGAGCCTTCTCGTAGCGCAAGTTGTCTATCCAGATCCCGACCTCCCGCACGTGGTGATCTCCCTCGCACCCATATCCTAGCTCCCAACCGGTCAGCATAGGTAGTGCATAAGCATACGGAACATTGTCAATGACAACGTCTTCCTTCTTTATACCCGCTGCCTCGCCCAGGCAGGCGTGAAAGAACGGTGGGCCATCATACGGCAAAATCGAGAACGGCGGTTCTACCACGTCCACGTCCGGGCCACCCATGCCGGAGACGAATTCGCCGACGCTGTAGTCCCTCCTTGTGTCATCGTCCTTAAAGATTGTCGATGTATTCCAACTGACGAAACCCGAACCGACGCGGCCCGTGGGAGGCGTCGGCAACGGCTTTAGTTCTCCCAGCCCCTTTTTATAGGGTTGATCCTGTATGAAAGTTTCGCCGTGTCCCAGATTGTAGGCGACCTGAAGAAGGTGGTGATCATCTGGATACCAGTCAAAACCGAATCCTCTCGGTAACAGAGCCACCGTCCGGCCGGAAGCAAAGTTACCGTTAGACAGAAAACTGGCGAACCACGACAGCGCTGTTTCTGTACCCCCATTGGAAGCATAAAAGAAGTTATCCGAACCACTGGGCGTTCCGCTGCTTTTGCAAAAGTAATTCGCGTCGTCCTGATCGACAAAGGCGTGGAGATTAACGTCATTCCAGGCAATGACTGTATAATAGTAACACCAATCGATCGTTTTATCCTGGCCGTCGTCCGCAAGTGCACCGTACGCCTGCCAAGTAACTTTCGCAGGCTGAACGTTAATTTTCCCCAATGCTGTGGCCATTCCCATGACATGATGATCTCCACCGGAATAAGTCAGTTTCCATCCGTTGAGGAACACGGCAGCTTTATTGGCGTAAACCGGAATATCGATACTTTGCTCTATCTTGATCTCAGAGCCTTTATCCATGTGTGCACATCCGGAGCCGTGCATCACTTTTATGGTTCCCGGGTCTTCAAAGACCACGCCAGCGGGCTGTCCTGTAACCGGAGTAAGAGGCAGTCCTTCGATCCTCCTACAGATATCTAGCTGCCCATGGGTGAAATGACATGCCGGTAGAAACGTCAGGAGCACGACCGCACCGAAAAAAAGAACTGCTGCTCTAAGAAGTGAATTCTCTGTATTCATCGTATTCTCGTGTTTGGTTGCATAAATGCGAAGCTTGAACAGGCCAGCCTCGCTGCACATTCAATACGCGCGCCGCCGTAGAGTTGGATGCGAGTCTTTCCGACAAAATGCGCTTTCAGACGATAGGTTTTTCGACCAATAACGCGCGCGAGAGAGAAGGTTGTAAAAAAACTACACAATCAGGATATTTTGCGAGTGGTTAGATCCCTTGCTGGTCATGTTGTTTTCACGAGTTGCCATGCGCCGGACTCTCGAATGTCCGTGAAGACCGCCGTCTTCCCAGAGACCTTATGGAATACTTCAAGGGTTACCTTGCAGATTGAACGCGGGTCGTTGGCAACGGTAACTACCGCACGGACTTGGTGCCGATTCGTGTCATGGCCCCTGATCGTGTCAAAGTCCACGTCGAGAAATCCCGAGGCCCCTGGCTTAAGTGCGATCTTTGTCTGTGCGAGAAGCTCTGACGATGGGTTTTGCCATACTCCAAAGCTAATTGTTGGGTCGATCTCTTCCTCGTCGCTTGGCAAGCCGGTATTGACGGCGCTGACGCGAACGGTTTGGCCCTTCGCAATGCCTACCATGCCAGATTTAAATTGGCGGATACCCTTTGAGTCACTGTCGCCGGTACGGATGATTTGCACGAATTCCATAAGTGGTTTGTATGTTAAACGGGACGTTGTGGCAAAGGACAGTCTGATAGATCTGACGAGACCGCGCTGAGCCACCGCTGGCGGCGGCGAGCTTTGCTTTACTCTCAACTATCATCTCTCAACCCTCAACTTTCTTAGAACAACGGCCAGCGGTTGGCTTCATCGATTGGTTGGGCGGCGCGCCACGTACTATCAAGACGGCGTGAAGCCTTTTGCAACGATGAGCGTACCTCGTGTCGACTTCAGTCGAAGAGGGAGGATTTCTTGGTATTCCGGCGAGTCATACCACGCGTGGAACGCCGTCATTGATGGGAATTCGAGAATGACGGTGCGCGGGTGCTCAATCGGCCCCTCTACCACTTCCGGTCCTTCATCGAAGGCAACAACTCGCCCCTGATGAGACTCGATGGTGGGAATAACTTTTGCCACATATTGATCGAGCAATCCGCGATTCTCGACTTTGCCTTGTGCGATGACATAAACAGACATTCGATTATCCTCCGTGCGCATTTGCGTTATACTTCGCCGCCCAACGAGACCAAGCTCAGCCACGGCTCCGGCAGGCGCAAGTGGCGGCAGGTTGAATCACACTAGCTAAGATCGACATCGAATGGATAGCGCAGTGGAGCCGTTAGCTGGAGCGATTGGTTAGACGATGCACGTGAAAAACACACAAGGATTCTGCATCACGTTTTCTTCTCGCGGTAAATGGAGTGTGGCGATGTGTAAAGCCAATCGATGACCTGTCGAATCCCTTCTGGCGGCAAATCCACTTTCGTCAGGAGGGCTTCCACCTCCTTTGTGTCGTGCGCATGCGCAGCACGTTTAAACTGGTCAAAAAGACCAGCGTCGAAGAGTCGCTCGTTCACCGTCATGGCGCTGTAAGGGGAGTCTTCGGTCGCGGCCATATCGTCTAACGAGAATTAGGCCTAATGTTTGTTTTCGGGAGTGGCGTTTCTGTCGCTCATAATGACTTAAGCGCGGCTCCTGTGAAAGAGCAAAGATCGTCTCAGTAAGATTGCTGAGACGGATCGGCTTGCGAACAATGCAGCCTTTGTCTACTCTCTAGAACAGACCGGCACTTGCCAGTTGTATTCGCCAGATAGGGCCTCCTGCATAAAATGGCCCCTCTGCCTTGACGAAGGCTGGTGCCTCGCCGCCGAGGACCCATACGTGCGTGTCCGCCGGTTGCTTCCCCATCAGACGCGCCAGGAACCCAGTGACGCCTCCGATTTCCGCTTTCACAACATAGTGCATGGCTTCATGACGGAAGCTTCCAATCGTGAATGGTTCCTTCCCTTGCGGAAGGATCGCAAGCTTCACAAGCCGCGGCTTTGGCGTGGTCGCCACCATTGACACTGTCGTCCGCGGCACACTCGGGTTTACGTCCTTCATCAGCGTGAAAAGCAAGCCGTTGACGATGTCTGGCGGCAGCTCCATCCGCTGGGCAATGACTTTTTCTTTGCCCTTGTCGTCGGTGTAACGGACCTTAACTTGGCCTGTAGAAGCGTCGATCGAGGTGTCCACCGGTCGCTTGAACGACGGACCTCTCAAACTGAGGTGGTCGCTCAAGAGTCGGAATGTGCCGCGTTGCGAGAATCTGGTCGTGTCGTCATAGATCGAACCATCTTTGAAACGAAATATCAGATGGTTGGTTACGCGATCGCCCTGCGCGTCCTGCGTCATCTGACCATCGGCCAGGGCCTTGCCTTCAAAGGTCAGCACCAGAAGAAAGCCATGGATCAGACCTTCCGTGTGGCGCACAGGGATCATCTCTGCGAATAGCGCGTTTGGCTGGAGCACGGCCACACACGCCAGCAGAATCGCGATCAGTCTGGACCGGACCTCAAAGATAGCGGGCATAATCTAAATTGGCAAAAAGCTGCTCATAGGCCTAACGAGAAAGAGATAAGCCACGGCTAGCGTTGAACAACATTACGGCGGGAGTGCGTGAGCGCGAAGACGCGAATCGCACTAGGGAAGCCGGGAGCCTGGATGAAATCCAGGGTGACGTGGCAAGCACGCTGAGCTTGTTTCGGAATGGGGACATTGGCTTCATCGATTGGTTAGACGAATCAGCTCACTTTCTTCCCACGACAGCGCCACAGGAT
>WNFY01002025.1_pt1 | contig 36998 bp, 32 predicted proteins | sample 5400091 | NCBI WGS metagenome assembly WNFY01 (sample SAMN13153364, study PRJNA577476) | soil metagenome | isolation source: 60 cm soil or saprolite under grassland replicate 1 | place: USA:California | collected 2016-06-15 | reverse complement strand
GAGCTCGCGGACGAGGTGCGCGAGCTCGGGCGCGATGAGCTTCTCCCACGCGAGCCGCACCGCCGCCGTCGAGCCTGGCATGGAGAACACCGCGGCGCCCCGCCACACGCCGCCGACGGCGCGCGACATCATCGCGGCGCTGCCGATCTCGGCGAACGACAGCATGCGGAAGAGCTCGCCGAAGCCATCCAGCCGCTTCTCGAGGAGCCCGGCGACCGCCTCGTAGGTGCGGTCGCGCCCGGCGATGCCCGTCCCGCCGTTGACGAGCACCGCCTGCGCGCCGGCGGCGAGCGCCTCGGCGAGCGCGGCGCGGATCGCGTCGGGCTCGTCCTTCACGACGCGGTAGGCGACCACCGGGTGGCCCGCCGCCGCCGCGGCGCTCCGCAGCCATCCTCCGCTCGCGTCCTCCGCCTCGCCGCGCGAGTCCGACGCCGTCACGACCGCCAGGCGGACGATCGGCGGCCCCTCGCGCTTGTGCTCCTGATGACCCATGGTGAACCTCCGCTACGGGTCCCTGCCCGGGATGACGAGATCGCCCCGCAGCTCCTCGACGCGCCGCTCGACCGCGTCGCGGTCGGCTGCGTCGGGGGCGAGCTGGAGGTACGCGCTGTACTCGTGGACGGCGCGCCTGCGGCGGCCGAGGGCGAGCGCGGCGTCGCCCGCCACGCGGTGGCCCAGCGGCGCGTCCGGGGCGAGCTCGACGGCGCGCTCCGCGTACTCGAGCGCCGCCTGGTGCTGCCCGCCGCGCGCCAGCAGCGCGGCAGCCGCGGCGAGCCCGGCCGGCTCGTCGAGCTCGAGGCGCCGCGCCTCGCCGAAGCCGGCGGGGCGCAGGACGAGGCCGATGCGGGCGCCCGCGAGCCGCGCCCCCTCGCCGGCGCGCCCGGCGGTGGCGAAGCCCTGGGCGGACGCGGAGAAGAGGTAGCGGTGCGCGGGATCGGGCACGGGCACGGCCCGCGCGCCGTTGCCGAGCGGCGTCCCGTCGACGGAGAGCGCCGCGCTGCGCGGCAGCACCTCCACGAAGACCTCGGGCTGCACCGCCTCGTGCCACGACTGCTTGGGCGCGCCGCAGGCGGCGGCGAGGGCGGCGGCCGCGAGCGCGGCCTGGACGGAGCGGCGGGAGGGCGTCATGTCGGACCCGAGGGTATATAGCTCCGGCGATGCTCGACAAGTTCGCCGTCGCGCGGGCCCTGCGCGAGATCGGCATGCTCCTGGAGCTGAAGGGCGAGAACCCGTTCAAGGTTCGGGCGTACGAGACCGGCGCGCGCGCCCTGGAGGACGCGCCGGAGGACCTCCCCACCCTGCTCGCCTCGGGCCGGCTCGGCGAGCTGCGCGGCATCGGCGAGGCGCTCGCGAAGAAGATCGGCGAGCTGCACCGCGACGGCCGCACCGACCTGCTCGAGCGGCTCCGGACGGAGCTGCCGAAGGGGATCCTGGAGCTCATCCAGGTGCCCGACCTGGGGCCGAAGAAGATCGCGGCCCTGCACGCGTCGCTCGGGGTGAGCTCGCTCGCCGAGCTGGAAGCCGCCTGCCGCGCAGGTCGCGTGCGAGCGGTGAAGGGCTTCGGCGAGCGGACGGAGCAGCGGATCCTCGAGAGCCTGGGGCGCCTCGCGACGCGGCAGACGCGCATCCTGCTCCCGGACGCCCTCGATCTCGCGGAGCGGGTGGTGCGCCACCTCCACGGCGACCCGGTCGAGCGCATCGACGTCGCCGGCTCGGCGCGCCGCATGAAGGAGACCGTCGCCGACGTGGACCTCGTGGCCTCGACCGCGCGCCCCGACGAGGTGGGCGCGCGGCTCGCGGCCTTTCCGCTCGCGACGGAGGTGCTGGCGCAGGGCGGCACGAAGACGAGCGTCCGGCTCGCGAGCGGCGTCCAGGTGGACCTGCGGGTCGTCGCGCCCGGCGACCACGCCACGGCCCTCCACCACCTCACGGGCTCGAAGGCGCACCACGTGAAGCTGCGCGGCCTCGCTCGGGACCGCGGCTACAGCCTGTCCGAGTACGGGCTCGCGCGCCTCGACGGCGGGGGGAAGGTCGAGGTCGCCTCGGAGGAGGCGCTCTACGCGCTGCTCGGGCTGCCCTTCATCCCGCCCGAGCTGCGCGAGGACGAGGGCGAGATCGAGGCGGCGCTGGCGGGGACGCTGCCGCACGACCTCGTCCGCGTGGAGGACGTGCGCGGGTTCGTGCACTGCCACACGCGCTGGTCGGACGGGCGGGCCACGCTGGAGGAGATGGCGCTCGCGGCCGAGGCGCTCGGGATGGAGTACCTGACGGTCACCGACCACTCGCCGTCGGCGCACTACGCGGGCGGCCTCACCGTCGATCGCCTGAAGCAGCAGTGGGACGAGATCGCGCGGGTGCAGGAGCGCGTGAGCGTGCGGCTCCTGCGCGGCACCGAGTCGGACATCACGGAGGACGGCGCGCTCGACTTCCCGGACGACGTCCTGGAGCAGCTCGACGTCATCGTGGCGAGCGTGCACTCGCGCTTCAAGATGGACGAGGAGGAGATGACGCGCCGCCTCGTGCGCGCCATGCGGCTGCCGGTGTTCAAGATCTGGGGCCACGCGCGCGGCCGCCTCCTGCTGGAGCGCGAGCCCTTCGCGTGCCGGATGGAGGAGGTGCTCGACGCGCTCGCGGCGTCGCGAGGCGCCGTCGAGGTGAACGGGGACCCGAAGCGCCTCGAGCTCGAGCCGCGCTTCCTCCGGATGGCGAGGGAGCGCGGGATCCCGGTCGTCCTCTCGGTGGACGCGCACTCGACGGCGGCGCTCGGGTTCCTGCGCTACGCCGCGGCGACGGCACGGCGCGGATGGGTGCGGCGCGGCGAGGTGCTGAACGCGCTCGGGGCCGACGCCTTCGCGCGAGCGGTGAGGCCGGTGGGGTAGCGGCCCGGGCAGGCGAGCGCAAGAGCTTGTGGCGAGGCGACCTCCCGCCTAATCTCGGGCGGTTGGAAAAGGTCCACCTCCGCTCGAAGCGCATCCAGATCCTGTCGGCGCTGTCCGTCTCCTCGGGCATGCCGCTCGGGTTCATCTGGGTCACGCTCCAGTTCTTCCTCGTCGACCTCTCGATCCCCAAGGCCACCATCGGCCTCCTCTCGGGCGTGTCGCTGCCCTGGACGATCAAGTTCCTGTGGTCGCCGCTCGTGGACCGCTACGCCCTGCGCTGGCCCGGCCGCCGCCGGAGCTGGGTCGTCATCACGCAGCTCGGGCTCGCCGCCGCGTTCGCCCTCTTCGCGGTGGTGGCGTGGAAGCTCCTCTCGACGCCCGCGGCCGCGCGCCCCGCCTCGACCCCCCTCCTCATCGGCCTGCTCGCGATGCTGATCGCCTTCGTCTCGGCGACGCAGGACATCGCCTACGACGCCTACTGCGTCGAGGCGCTCGAGCCGGCGGAGCAGGGGCCCGTCTCCGGGCTCAAGATCCTGTACTACCGGATCGGGATGCTGCTCGCGGGCGCCTTCGCCGTGTCCGCGTCGAGCTGGCTCCCCTGGCCGGTGCTCTTCGCCGTCATCGGCGCGGCGTTCGTGCTCCTCACCGGCCTCACCCTCGCCGCCGACGAGCCGCGCCGGCCGGCGCCGGCGCCGCGCTCGCTCCTCTCCGCCGTGGTCGAGCCCATCCGCACCTACTTCCAGCGCGAGGACGCCGTCGCGATCGCGCTCTTCATGGTGTTCTACAAGTTCGGCGACTCGCTGGGCGGGACGATGGTGAACCCGTTCTTCAAGGACCTCTGCTTCAGCAACGCGGAGGCGGGCGCCGCGCTGAAGACCATCGGGACGGTGGCGACCATCGCGGGGGCGGCCATCGGCGCGATCGCCATGACGCGCATCGGCCTCGGCCGAGCGCTCTGGGTCTTCGGCGTCCTGCAGGCGGCCGCGAACCTGCTCTACAGCGTGGCCGCGTCGTCGCGCGGCGTCCCGCTCGACGTCCACGCGTGCGCCATGCTGCCCGCCATCTCGACGGCGACGCGAGCCTGGGCCTACGTCGCGATCGCCGGCGAGTACGGCGCGCAGGGCCTCGCGAGCGCCGCGCAGGGCGCGCTCCTGCTGCGCGTCTGCGACAAGCGCTACAGCGCGACGCAGTTCGCGCTGCTCTCGAGCCTCTTCGGCCTGGGTCGCTGGGCGGCGGGGCTCCCGAGCGGCTTCCTCGTCCAGCGGCTGGGGTATCCAGCCTTCTTCGCGCTCGCCTGCGCGCTGGCCTTGCCCGGCTTCTTCTTCCTGCAGCGCATCGCGCCCTTCCGGCAGCGCGAGGTCACCGCGGCGCCCACCCCCGCGACGGGCGCCTAGCGGGGCCTGGCGCAGCTCCGGTGATCCCGGGACGGGCGACCCTGTCGCCTACTTGCGCGCGCCCTGCGCGAGCTCCTTCGCCTCGGCGGCGAGCGCGCGCACGGAGAAGCCCGGCGTCTGCGCGTACTCGTCCGTCGCGTTGGCCGGGAAGGGCTTCGCCCGGGCGCGCATCTCCTCGAGCTTCTCGGGCGGAATGGACGGTGAGCCGCGCCGGAGCCACGGGTCGTACTGGTACGAGACGGGGGCGCCGCGGAGGAGCCGGGTCTCGTCCCAGATCTGCGCCGCGCGCGTGTAGGACGGCGGCGCGTGCTCGCCCGTGTCCATCCGTATCGCGTCCTTCGGGCACGCCTCGACGCAGAAGCCGCACACCACGCAGCGCAGCTCGTCGATGACGAACTTCACCGGGTACTTCTCGATGGGATCGTCCGGGTACTCGCCCGCCTCGATGTAGATGCACTGCGCCGGGCAGACGGTCGCGCACATGTAGCAAGCGACGCAGCGCGCGCGGCCGTCCTCGCGCGGCACGAGCCGGTGGAGGCCGCGGTATCCGGGCGGATACGGGATGCGCTCCTCCGGGTACTGGATGGTCGCGTTCTGCGACAGGGAGCGGTCGCGGGCGAGGATGTCCGGGTTCTTCTCGCGCCCGAAGAAGAAGTTCCGGAGGAACTGCTTCATGATGATGCCGACCCCCCGGATCACCTCCGGGAAGTACATGCTCTCGCGCAGGTCGGCGGGGGTGTCCTGGAGCTTGTAGGGCATCTCTGTTCCTCTAGTGGCCAGCCGGCGCCGCGTGGGCGTGCGCGTGGGCTGGCTCCGCCGCGGCGGACTCGCCCTTGCGCGCCACGGCGGCGGTGATGAGGACGATCGCGGCGATCTCGACGAGGCCCACCACCGCGAGCAGCTCGAGCGACGGATCGATGAGGATGAGCGCGCCGGTGAGGAAGACGTTCGCGAGCGACACGGGCAGGAGGATCTTCCAGCACAGCTTCTGGACCTGGTCGAAGCGGAAGCGCGGCAGGGTCCAGCGGATGACGAGCTGCAGCCAGCAGAGGAGCAGCACCTTCGCGAGGAACGCGCCCGCGCAGATGGCGGCCCACCAGATGGTGCCCTCGCCGACCGCCTCGCGCAGGGTGCCCTCGAAGAGGATGGGGTGCCACCCGCCGAAGAAGATGGCGGAGGTGACGGCGGCGAGCACCACCACCTCGATGAACTCCGCGAGGAACATCATCCCGAACTTCATGCCCGGGTACTCGACGAAGTAGCCGACGATCTCGCTCTCGCCCTCCGGCAGGTCGAACGGCGTCCGCTTCGTCTCGGCGAACGCGGAGGCGAAGAAGACGAGCAGCCCGACCGGCTGCAGGAAGACGCCCAGCGACGGGAGGAAGCCCCAGAGGAGCGTCCCCTGCGCCACCACCATCTCCTCGACGCGGAGCGACTGGTACGCCATCATCGAGCCGACGAGCGAGAGCCCGAGCGACACCTCGTAGCTGATCATCTGCGAGCTGGCGCGGACGCCGCCGAGCATGGCGAGCTTCGAGTTCGACGCCCAGCCCGCCAGCGCCGTCCCGTACACCGCGAGCGACGCGGCGCCGAAGATGAAGAGCAGGCCCGCGTCGATGGTCGCGACCTGGAGGCCCACGCGGTGGACGAGGCCCGCGATCTGGATGCTCACCGGCGGCCCGACCGACACCACCGCGAAGAGCACGAACGACGGCGCGAAGGCGGCCATCGGCGCGAGCTCGTACAGCACGCGCGACCGCCGGTCGGGCTCGATGTTCTCCTTCGTGATCATCTTCAGCGCGTCGGCGAGCAGGAAGAAGATGCCGCCCACCGGGAACTTCCCGAAGAGGCGGATGCGGTTGGGGCCGATCCGGTTCTGGATCATGGCCGACCACTTGCGCTCGCCGACCGTGAGCGCGGCCGCCGTCGTCATGACGATGCCGCCCATGAGCAGGAGCACGTTCGCGACCGCCGCGCCGTAGCTCGGCGGTGCGCCGAGCGACGTCGCGAGGTGCTCCGCGCCGGCGACGGCCCAATACACGCCGTAGGACAGGAGCACCAGCGCCACCGGGACGCAGATCGTGAACAGCACCATTCCGAGGAATCGCCGCACGCCGCCTCCTAGCGAGAGACCTTGAGCAGATCCATCCGGGTGTCGCCCGCCGGGTCTTCCGGGACGCGCTCGCGATAGCCCGGGAGCCGGCCGTCCACCGTGCCGGCCGCGAGCGGCACGAGGCCGCGCCGCTTGCCGGTCGAAGGCAGGCTGTCCCAGACGAACCCGGGGAGCACGTCGGCGAGCCTCGGCCCGAGCTCGGTCCACACCTCGCGCGCGCCGGCGAACCGCCAGGCGAGGCCGAGCGCCCTGCCGAGCTCGCCGGCCAGCTTCCAGTGCGGGCTCGCGGCGCCGCGGGGCCAGTAGGCGAGCTCGAAGCGCTGCGGGCGCCCCTCGAAGTTGACGAAGGTGCCGTCCGTCTCGGAGTGCGGGGCCGCCGGGAGGAGCAGCGTCGCCTCCTTCGCGGCCACGCCGTGGTTCACGGCCTGGCAGACGAGCGCCTCGAGCCGGCCGAACGTGGCCGCGGCCTGCGCGTCGGGGATCTCCGCCCCCACCGCCCACACCGCCTTCACCCGGCCCGCCTCGATGGCGCGCGTCAGCTCCGCGAACGGCTTCACGAGCAGCCCGAACGCCTGCGCCACGAGCTCGAGCCCGCGGCGGTTCGGGTTCTCGTCGGCGCGCTTCAGCAGCTCGTCCTGCCACCCGTCGGGCCGGCCGCCCACGTAGACCTCGGCGAGCCCGAGACCCTCGGTGGCGACGAGCGCCGCCACGAGCAGGTCCTCCAGCGACGCGACGGGTGAGAAGAGCGCCGCCAGCGTGCCCTCGCTCGCGTGCGCCTTCAGGGCCGCCGCCGAGGCCTGGATCGCCGCGGAGACGGGCAGGTCGCGCCCGACCGCGCCGCGGCCCTCACGCGCAGTGAGGACGCGGTCGGTGTTCACGTACTTGTAGGAGAGGCGCCCGTCGTCGCACATCCACTCCTGGTTGACCGCCTCGTTCTCGCGGGGGCGGTACCGGTAGGTGGTGTCCTTGAGGTAGTCGAGGAAGGTGTTGCAGCCGCGGGCGCAGCCGGTGCAGATGCTCCGCGCCGAGGACATGAACCAGACGCGGCCGCGGAAGCGGAAGTCGGTCGAGGTGAGCGCGCCCACCGGGCAGATGTCGACGGTGTTGCCGGCGTACTTCGAGTCGAGCGGCTGGCCGGGGAAGGTGGTGATGCAGCTCTCGTTGCCTCGCTCGGCCACGCCGAGCTGCGGCTGCTTCGCCACCTCGCGCATGAAGCGAACGCAGCGCGTGCAGAGGATGCAGCGCTCCTGGTCGAGCGTCACGAGCGGCCCGAGCTCGACGCGCTTCGCCTTCTGGACCTTCGGCACGTCGAGCCGCGACGGCTTCTGGTCGTACTTCATGTAGTAGTCCTGCAGCTTGCACTCGCCGGCCTGGTCGCAGATGGCGCAGTCGACCGGGTGGTTGAGCAGCAGGAACTCGAGCGTCGCGCGCTGCTGGTCCTTCACGCGCGACGTGTCCGTCTTGATGGTGATGCCCTCGGCGACCGGCATCTGGCAGCCCGGCATGAGCTTCCCGCCGGGCGCGTTCGACATCTCGACGAGGCACATCCGGCAGTTGGCCGCGACGGAGAGCCGCTTGTGGTAGCAGTAGTACGGGACCTCGACGCCCACCGCCTTCGCGGCCTCGACCACGTTCGTGCCCGGCTTCACGACGACCTCGCGGCCGTCGATCGTGCAGGTCACGAAGCCCGGGTTCTTGGGCGGCGGCGGCGCGGGCGGGCCGGGCGGCCTCTGCGGCGCGGCGGCGGGAGCCGGGGGCTTGGTCTCGTCTGCCATCTCGGGATCCTCTTCGCGGCTCGAGCAGCGGCTACTGCTCGACCTCGCCGCCGATCATGTTGATGCTGTCGAAGGTGGGGACGAGGTCGGCGAGCAGCGCTCCCTTCGTCATGTGCGGGAGCGCCGCCGTCATGGGCCAGCCCGGCGCGCGCAGGCCGAGCTTGTAGGGACGCCCGCCCCCGTCGGACACGGCGTAGAAGCCGAGCTCACCGTTGGCCGCCTCGGTGTAGCTGTAAGCCTCGCCGGCGGGCACCTTGATGCCCTCCATGATGAGCTTGAAGTGCGCCATCACGCCCTCGATCGTGCCGTATACGAGCGGCTTCGGGGGCAGCACGTACCGGAAATCCGAGAGCACGATCTCGCCCGGCTCCATCTGCTGGAAGCACTGGCGCACGATGCGGTCGGACTGGCGCATCTCCTCGACGCGCATGAGGTAGCGGTTGAAGTTGTCGCCCTTCGAGCCGACCGGGATGTCGAAGTCGAGGCGGTCGTAGACGAGGTACGGCGCCGCCTTGCGGATGTCGTACGGCTCGCCCGACGCGCGCAGGCACGGGCCGGTGAAGCCGAAGTCGAGCGCGTCCTCGCGCGAGATGACGCCCGTCCCCTGCGTCCGGTCCATGAAGATGCGGTTGCGGGTGAGGAGCGCCTCGATGGTGGCGCGCAGCTCGGCGACGCGGTCGAGCGTCGCGAGCGTCTTCTCCGTCCAGCCCTCGGGCGCGTCGCGCGCCACGCCGCCGACGCGCACGTAGTTCGAGGTGAGGCGCGCGCCGCAGATCTCGGTGAGCCGGTCCCAGATGAGGTCGCGCGCCTCGACGCCGTAGAGGAACACGGTCATCGCGCCGAGCTCGAGGCCCATGGCAGCGACGAGCGTCAGGTGGTCGCAGATGCGGTGCAGCTCGGACGTGGCGACGCGCAGGTACTTCGCCCGCACCGGGATGTCGAGCTTGCACAGCTTCTCGACGACCAGCGCGAACCCGACGTTGTTCATGATCGAGCTGACGTAGTTCAGCCGATCCGTGTACGGGAAGACCTGCCCCCAGGTGATGTTCTCGCAGCTCTTCTCGAACCCGCGGTGAAGGAAGCCGATGTCCAGCTTCATCTTCACGATCGTCTCGCCCTCGAGCGCCACCACCGCCCGCGTGACGCCGTGCATCGCGGGATGGCTCGGTCCGAGGTTCACCACCATCTGCTTGCCGGTGAGCGGCGCGTCGAGCGGCCCGTCGTAGCGGACCGGCACGCGCTGTCCCTCGAACGGGCGCGCCGGCTCCCCTGCGCCGTGGCTACCCGGCGTCGCCTGCGGGTCCGCCCCGCCCAAGTCCTGGTATTCGGTCGCCATCGATCCTCGCTCTAGTCCCGGCCGCCGGGGCCCGGGCCGCGGTAGATGTCGCTCACCTCGCGCTCCTGGACGAGGGGCTGCCGCCCCCGCAGCGGGTAGTCCTTCCGCAGCGGATGGCCGACGAACTCGTCGTACATGAGGAGGCGCCGCATGTCGGGGTGGTTCCGGAAGCGGATGCCGTACATGTCGAAGCAGTACCGCTCGAACCAGTCGGCGCCGCGCCAGACGGACGTGACGCTCGGCACCTCGAGATCGCTCTCCGGCACCTTCACGCGCAGTCTCACGCGGTGGTTCTTCGTCGTGGAGAGCAGCTGGTAGACGACCTCGAAGCGCGGCTCGAGCCCGAGGTAGTCCACCGCCGTGATGTACGGCGCCATGTTGAACGCCATCGCCGGGTCGGTCTTGAGGAACCGGCAGACCTCGACGATCTGGTCCTTGCGGACGAAGACGCAGTCGTCTCCCCCCACGCCCTCGTATGGCTCGTAGACGTCGCCGGGAAAACGGCCGGCGAGCGCCGACAGGATGGCCTTGGCCATGGTGCGCGCCTCGGTGCTAGCGGCCCTGGCCCTCGGTCGCGAGGACCGGGAGCGGGCTGCGGTCGATGAGCTTGTGCTGCTGGTTCTGGATCTTGCGCTGCAGGAGCATGAGGCCGTCGAGCACCTGCTCCGGCCGCGGCGGGCAGCCGGGGATGTAGATGTCCACCGGGATGACGCGGTCGATGCCCTGCACGGTGGCGTAGTTGTCGTAGAAGCCGCCCGAGCTGGCGCACACGCCGAACGCGATCACCCACTTCGGCTCGCTCATCTGCTCGTAGACGCGCTTCAGGATGGGCGCCTGCTTGCAGTTGACGGTCCCGACGACGAGCAGGAGGTCGGCCTGGCGCGGCGAGAAGCGCGGCACCTCGGCGCCGAAGCGCGCGATGTCGTAGCGCGCCGACGAGACGCTCATGTACTCCATACCGCAGCACGCGGTCACGAAGGGGTATTGCCAGAGCGAGTTCTTGCGGGCCCAGCCGAGGCCCTTCGAGACCATCTTCTGGAAGAACCCGGTCGCATCCTCGCGACGCGTGGTGATGCCCGGGATGATGTCGTGTTCCGTCGCCATCTACTCGCTCTCCATCTCGAGCGCGCCCTTCTTCCACACGTATGCGAGACCGACCACGAGCGTGAAGGCGAAGAACGCCATCGCCACGTAGCCAGCCCAGCCGAGCTCCCTGAGCAGGACCGCCCAGGGATAGACGAAGACCGCCTCGACGTCGAATACGATGAAGAGTAAGGCGATCATGTAGAACTTCACTCCGAAGCGCTCTCGCGCGCTGCCGATGGGATCGGAGCCGCACTCGAACGGCCCCGACTTCACCCGGCTGGGGCGCCTCGGACCGAGGAGCGTCGCCGCACCGACCAGGAGCGCCGCGAGCAGGCCCGCCACGATGAAGGCGACGGCGAGCGGGAAGTACGTCTGGAGTGGGGTCATTCGTCTCCCTGTTCCGTGCAGGAGGCAAACGTGGGCGCGGGTGCTCTTCCATCCTCTACTGCGCCTTTATTGTCAAACGAATTCCCCCGCTTGACATCGCATCCCGGGCGGGATATTCGGCTCGCGCACTTCCCTTCATCAGTGCTCTTCCCCCCGGAGTCATTCCGATGGGCTTTCAATTTGGCGCCGTCTTGGCTTTCGCCGTGGTGGCAGTCGGCTTCGCCCTCGTCGGGCTGACGGCCGGGCGCCTGCTGCGCCCCAACCACCCCGAGCTGGCGAAATCGACCATCTACGAGTGCGGCGAGAAGCCGATCGGCTCGGCTTGGATGAACTTCAACCCGCGCTTCTACCTCATCGCCCTCGTGTTCGTGATCTTCGAGGTCGATATCGCCCTCACCTTCCCGGTCGTCGCCGTCTTCAAGGAGTGGGTGGCGCAGAGCCCCACCGCAGGCCTGGTGGCGCTCGGCGAGCTGCTCCTCTTCACCCTCATCCTGGTGGTGGGCTTGGTTTGGGTGTGGGTCCATGGCGACCTGGAGTGGGTGAAGAAGCTGGCGGAGGTCGAGCAGCAGCCTGCGCAGGGCTCGGGCGGCCGCAAGGCGGCCTGAGCGTCGCTTTTCACGCAGCGCCCCTTTAGGAAGAAATCGAGGGGTCTCGGGCGTTTAGTCCTCAGCGGACAGATGAGGAGCATGAACGAATGGCTTCGCGCGACACGATGGATGCCGGGTTCGGCGGCGACATCTTGATGAGCCACACGAGCCAGCTCGACAAGCTCATCAACCTCGCCCGCACGAACTCGCTCCATTACCTGCTCTTCGGCCTCGCCTGCTGCGGCATCGAGCTCATGCAGACGGGCGGCCCCCGCGCCGACCTCGATCGCTTCGGCGCCGTCTTCCGGGCGAGCCCGCGCCAGTCCGACTTCATGATCGTGGCCGGCACGCTCACCTACAAGATGGCCGAGCGCTGCAAGCTCCTCTACGACCAGATGGCGGAGCCGAAGTACGTCATCTCGATGGGCTCCTGCGCCAACTGCGGCGGCCTCTTCCAGCTCGCGTACTCGGTCTGCAAGGGTGTCGACAAGGTCATCCCGGTGGACGTCTACGTCCCGGGCTGCCCGCCCCGCCCGGAAGCGCTCACCGAGGGGTTCCTCCGGCTCCAGGAGCTCGTCAGCCGCGAGCGGTGGAAGGACAAGACGAGGCGCGTCGTGCCGGCGGACGCGAAGATTTCACGTATCGCGTAGCACGGGATTCGAGCGAGTCGGGGCGAGCGTGCACGCGCGACGCGGGCCGCCCGCCTCGTCTCACATCGGAGGGTCGAGAGAGCTGATGACGGTCAACGAGATCCACGAGAAGCTGAAGGCGGAGTTCGGCGACGCGGTAGGCCCGCTCTCCGAGCCGAAGATCGACCCGTTCGCCGTCGTGAAGGCGGATCGGATCGTGGACGTGGCGCGCTTCCTCAAGGCGGCGCCCGGCCTCGAGCTCGACCACTGCAACGACCTCACCGGCCTCGACTGGCCGAAGCGGAACGTGATCGAGGTCGTCTATCACCTGTTCTCGTACGGCCACCGCCACGGGATCGTGCTCAAGGTGGAGGCCGACCGCGCGAACCCGGTGGTGCCGTCGGTCACCGGCGTGTGGAAGGCGGCCAACTGGCTCGAGCGCGAGTGCTACGACATGTTCGGCGTGGTCTTCGCGGGCCACCCCGACCTGCGACGCGTGCTCCTCCCGGACGACTGGCAGGGCTTCCCGCTCCGCAAGGACTACCAGGAGCACGGCGGATACCACGGCATCACGAACGAGCGCGAGAACCCGCTCGTCGAGCTGCGCCGCCTCGACGAGAAGCATCGCGCCGAGAATCCGCGGCCCGCGCCGCCGCCGGCGGCCGCCGCGCCGCCCGCCCCTTCCACCCCGCCCGCGCCGCCCGCGGCCAAGGCCTAGCGAGGAACCGCGATGGAGAAGCTCATCCTGAGGCGGGTCGGCAACACGGGCGAGGAGATGCTCCTCAACTTCGGCCCGCAGCACCCCTCCACCCACGGCGTCATCAACTTCCTCGTCGACACCGACGGCGAGGTGATGAAGCGCGCCGTGCCCGACGTCGGGTACCTGCACCGCTCGCTCGAGAAGATCGGCGAGATCACCGGCTACCCCGGCTTCATGCCGTACACCGATCGCATCGACTACGTGGCGGCCATGTTCGCCAACGAGGGGTACGCGATCGCCGTCGAGAAGCTCATCAAGGTGGAGGTCCCGCCGCGCGCCCAGTGGCTGCGCGCCATCTCGTGCGAGCTGTGCCGCATCGCGAGCCACCTCGTCTCGACCGGCACGATGGCGACCGACATCGGCGCCTCGACCCCGCTCGTGCACGCGCTCCGCGAGCGCGAGCGCGTGAACGACCTCATCGAGGCGCTCTGCGGCGCGCGGCTCACCTACAACTACCACCGCATCGGCGGCGTCGCGTTCGACATGCCGGCCGGCTGGCGCGACAAGGTCCTCGCGTTCCTCGACCACTTCGACACGATGCTCGTCGAGTTCGACCGGCTGCTCTCCTTCAACTCCATCTACGTCAAGCGGCTCGCCAACGTGGCGGTCATCACGAAGGAGCAGGCGGTCGACTACGGCCTCGTCGGCCCGAACCTGCGCGGCTCCGGCATGGACTGGGACGTGCGCCGCGACGTGCCCTACGGCGCGTACCCGAACTTCAAGTTCGAGGTGCCCGTCGGCCGCGGCTCCCGGGGCACCGTCGGCGACACGTTCGACCGCTACTACGTGCGCGTGCTCGAGATGAAGCAGTCGTCGCAGATCGTGCGGCAGGCGCTCGACTCGATCCCGGACGGCGAGTTCATGGCCAAGGTGCCGCGCAAGATCAAGCCGGAGGCGGGCGAGGCGTTCTCGCGCGTCGAGTCGGCCCGCGGCGAGATGGCCTACTACGTCGTCTCCGACGGCACCGACAAGGCGTACCGCGTCCGCGCCCGCACCGGCAGCTACATGGCGATGGGCATCATCGAGGACATCTCGCCCGGCCTGATGGTGGCGGACCTCGTCGCGCTCATCGCGAGCCTCGACGTCGTCGCGCCGGAAATCGATCGCTAGGAGCCGCGCTCTCCCATGCCCGTCAACACGCCTCCCGTCCCGTACCAGCCGAAGTCCACGCCCAAGGTCATCGTCGCCGTGACGCTGGCCGCGGCGGTCGGGATCCCGGCCCTGCTCCTGGGCCTCATCCTGCTGCTCACGCCCATCCTGCAGCCGGCCACCATCGACGCCGCGCTCGCCGCGGCGGGCCTCGAGGGCCACCGCACGGCCGCCTACGTCGGCGCGCTCGCGGTCCTCGCGCTCCTCATGGTGAACTTCGGCGCCATCTTCTCGGGCGTCATCTCCTGGTACGAGCGCCGCATCGCGGGCCGCATGCAGAGCCGCATCGGCCCGAACCGGGCCGGGTTCGCGGGCTTCTTCGTCTGGATCGCGGACGCCGTCAAGCTCCTCCTCAAGGAGGACCTCGTCCCGGCGGAAGCCGACTCGGTCCTGTTCCGCGCCGCGCCCTATTTCGTGCTCGTCGGGTTCGCGCTCACCTTCGTCGTGCTGCCCTTCGGGCACTCGCTCGTGGTGGCGGACCTGAACGTCGGCATCTTCTACGTCACGAGCGTCACCGCGCTGGTGGTGGTGGGCATCCTCATCTCCGGCTGGTCGTCGAACTCGAAGTGGGCGCTCTTCGGCGGCATGCGCTCGGCGGCGCAGGTCATCTCCTACGAGATCCCGGCCGGCGTCGCGATCTTCATCCCGGTCGCGATGGCGGGGACGCTCTCGATGCAGGGCATCATCCGCGCGCAGGGCGGCCTCCCCTGGGAGTGGTTCGTCTTCCGCAACCCCGCCGCCTTCATCGCCTTCTTCATCCTCTTCACGAGCCAGCTGGCCGAGGCGAACCGCACGCCCTTCGACCTGCCCGAGGCCGAGTCGGAGCTCGTCGCGGGCTACCTCTCCGAGTACTCCGGGTTCCGCTTCGCGCTCTTCTTCCTCGCCGAGTGGGGCAACATCTGGGTGCTCTCGGCGGTCGCGACGACGCTCTTCCTCGGCGGCTGGCAGATCCCGTTCGTCTCGGCGGAGTACGTCGACGGGCTGCGCGGGAGCGGCATCCTCCCCGCCGCCGCCTGGTGGGGCTGGAACGCCGTCTCGATGGTGGTGTTCGTGCTGAAGGCGATCGTCCTGTCGAACGTCGTCGTGTGGCTGCGCTGGACGCTGCCGCGCATCCGCGTCGACCAGATGATGGCGCTCTGCTGGAAGTACCTCGTCCCGGGCGCCTTCGCCTGCTTCGTCTTCACGCTCTTCTGGGAGCTGGCGGTGGGCGTCGCGCCAGGCGTCGAGGTCGTCACCGGCGTGGGGCTCACCGTCTTCGCCACCGTCCTCGCGCTGCTCTTCTTCCGGCGCGTGCGCCTCAACATCCAGGCCGTGCAGGGCGACAAGTTCGATCTCTCCAACTGGTAGCGAGCCGACCGACCATGCCGAAGACCGCGAACCCCGCGAGCGAGTACGTCGACAACGTGACGGACACCGTCCAGTCGTTCTGGCACGGCCTGTCCATCACGCTCTCGTACATGCTCCGCCGTCCCATCACGACGCAGTACCCGGACCGGACCGAGCTGCGGGTGCGCGACACGCTGCCGCCGCGGTACCGCGGGTTCCTCGAGGTGGACGCCGCCATCTGCACCGGCTGCCAGGCCTGCGAGCGCGCCTGCCCCATCGGCTGCATCCAGATCACGCTCGAGAAGGACCCCGCGAACCCGAAGCAGCGCGTCGTCACGCAGTTCGACATCGACGAGGCGAAGTGCATGTTCTGCGGCTTGTGCGTCGAGCCCTGCCCGACGGGCTCGATCCAGCACACGCGCGAGTTCGAAGGCGCGCAACGCTCGGTGAGGAACCTCACCATCCGCTGGGCGGAGCCCGAGTTCCCCGTCTACAAGGTCGCCAAGGGCGCCGAGTACTTCCCGCGCGTGACGCTCGGCTCGCTGGTGCGCGCCAAGCTCGACGCGCGCCCCTGGCACGCGCCGGGCCCCGAGTACCTCCCGCCAGAGCCGCCCTCCGCGAAGGCCGCGGAGCCGGCGCCGAAGCCGCCCGCGAAGGCCGCCGCCACGCCCACCGTCCCGGCCGCGAAGCCGGCCGACGTCATGAAGGCCGCCGCCGAGGCGGCCCCTCCGGCCGAGGCCGCCGCCCCCGCCGCGCCCACCGTGATCGCCCCGGTAGCGGCGCCCGCGGCCCTGACCCCCGCCGACGGCCAGAAGGCCTGAGAGGAGCGCATGCCTCGCAAGATCGTCACCTGGGTGGTCCTGGCCGCGCTGGTCGTGACCTTCGTCGGCATCCTCGGCGCGAGCGTCGCCGACGGCGCCCTGCTCCCCGTCAACCTGACCGTCGGGCCGATCACGCTGCAGGACGTCCTCTTCTACGCCTTCGCCGGGCTGACTGTCGCCGGCGCGGGCGCCGTGGCGTTCTCGAGGAACATCCTGTACAGCGCCATCGGCCTGCTCTTCGCGCTCATGGGCGCGGGGTCGCTCTACGTCCTGCTCTCCGCCGACTTCCTCGCCGTCACCCAGCTCCTCGTCTACATCGGCGGCGTCCTCGTCCTCATCCTGTTCGCCGTGATGCTGACGAACCGCATCACCGAGGTGAACATCTCCAACGCGAGCCTCGGCGTCGCGGGCGCGGTGGCCCTGCTCGTCGCGACGGTGCCGGTGCTCGTCTTCATCGCGGTCGCGACGCCCTGGGCCGCGCACGCCGCGCCGGCGCTCGCGCCCACCACCCGCGACATCGGGAACGGCTTCCTCACCCGCTGGCTCCTCCCCTTCGAGCTCGCCTCGCTCGTCCTCCTCGCCACGCTCATCGGCGCGGTCGTCATCGCGCGCAAGGAGCTGAAGCAGGACGAGCCGGATCCCTCGCTCGGATAGACAGAGGAGAACGCATGCTCCACGTCGGCCTCCAGCACTTCCTCGTCCTCGGCGCCCTGCTCTTCAGCCTGGGGCTCATGACGGTCGCCACCCGCCGCAACGCGGTCGGCGTCCTCATGGGCGTCGAGCTCATCCTGAACGGCGCGAACGTGAACTTCGTCGCCTTCAACCACTACGTGACGGGCGGGGTCGGCGGGCAGGTGTTCGCCCTCTTCGTCATCGTCCTCGCGGCGGCGGAGGCGGCGGTCGGCCTCGCCATCGTCCTCGCCATCTTCCAGACGTTCCGGAGCATCGACGTCCGCCTCGCGGACACGATGCGGGAGTAGAGATGGAACACGCGACGCACGGCCTCGGTCCCATCCTGGTGGAGCACGCCAGCTATCTCTGGCTGATCCCGCTCTTCCCGCTCCTCGGCTCGGTGGTGAACCTCGCCTTCGGGTGGCGGTTCGAGCGGAGCGGGAAGAAGGCGCTCGTGCACGTGGTGGCGGTGGGCGCGATGGCCCTCGCCTTCCTCGTCGCCGCCTACGCGTTCTTCCAGATGCTGCAGCTCCCGGCGGAGCGGCGCTTCCTGCAGGACACGCTCTGGAACATGTTCACGGCCGGTCGCGTGACGGTGGACCTCGCGTTCGCCCTCGACCCGCTCTCGATGATGATGGTCCTCATCATCACCTTCATCGGGATGCTCATCCACGTCTTCTCCATCGGCTACATGTGGAGCGACGAGGCGAAGGCGTACTGGCGGTTCTTCACCTGGCTGAACCTCTTCGTCTTCTCGATGCTCCTCCTCGTCATGGGGGACAACTTCGTCGTCATGTTCTTCGGGTGGGAGGGCGTCGGCCTCTGCAGCTACGGCCTCATCGCCTACTACTACACGGACCGCGAGAAGGCGGCCGCCGGCATGAAGGCGTTCGTGGTGAACCGCTTCGGCGACTTCGGCTTCATCGCCGGCCTCCTGCTCCTCTTCTGGGGCCTCGGCGGCGCCTGGGGCGCCTCCTCGAAGGCGACCAGGTCCGTCTACGAGCCGACCGCGGGCGTGAACGCGATGGCGGCCGCGTCGAGCGCCGCCGACTCGCTGGCGCTCGCGCCGAAGGTGGAGGTGGGCGAGGGCGAGGCGATCACGGTCGGGCCGACGCTCAACTTCCGCGAGCTGCGCGACCAGGTCGTGATCGAGAAGACCGGGATCGCCGAGCACCTCAAGGACACGAAGGTCTGGGGCGTCGCGCTCCTCGCGCTCGTCGGGATCTTCCTGTTCGTGGGCGCGATGGGCAAGAGCGCGCAGCTCCCGCTCTACGTCTGGCTCCCCGACGCGATGGCGGGCCCGACACCGGTCTCCGCCCTCATCCACGCGGCGACGATGGTCACCGCCGGCGTCTACATGGTGGCGCGCCTCAACTTCATCTTCGCCCTCTCGCCGTCGGCGATGGGGTGGATCGCGCTCGTCGGCACGCTGACCGCGGTCTTCGCGGCGACCATCGGCTTCTTCCAGTACGACATCAAGAAGGTCCTCGCCTACTCGACGGTCTCCCAGCTCGGCTTCATGTTCATCGGCGTGGGCGTGGGCGCGTACTGGGCGGGCTCCTACCACCTCCTCACGCACGCCTTCTTCAAGGCGACGCTCTTCCTCGGGTCGGGCTCCGTCATCCTCGGCTGCCACCACGAGCAGGACATGCGGAAGATGGGCGGCCTCAAGAAGTACATGCCCATCACGCGCTGGACCTACCTCATCGCGTGCGTCGCCATCGCGGGCTTCCCCTTCGCGAACGGCTTCTACTCGAAGGACGAGATCCTCTGGAGGGCGTTCACCTCCGAGCACCTCGCGCTCTTCGGCGTCGCGACGCCGTGGCTCGGGCCGGCCATCTACCTCGCCGGCATCCTCGCCGCGACCGGCACCAGCTTCTACATGTTCCGCAGCTACTTCATGACCTTCACCGGCGAGTACCGCGGCGGCGAGGGCCACGGCCACGAGCACGGCGAGGACCCGCACGCGTCGATCGCGGCGCCGCACCACGCCGACCCGCACGGCCACCACGACGCGCACCCGGCGCCGGATCCGGCGCACGCCGCGCAGGGCCACGGCGCGCACGGCCACGGCGCCTCCTCGAGCAGTGGCTCGAGCCGGCCCTGACGGCCGATGTCGCCTTCGCCGCGAAGCCGCACTGGATGGAGTGGCTCTTCCAGGGCCTCGGCGTCGGGGCCGGCGCGGTGGGCCTCTTCTTCGCCTGGCTCCTCTACGCGAACAACCGGAGCACCGTCCCGGCCCGGCTCAAGGCGCGCTTCCAGGGCGCCTGGAACGTCGTCTACAACAAGTACTACGTGGACGAGGCCTACGATCTCCTCGTCGTCCGGCCGTCGCTCGCCTGGTCCGCCTTCCTCGCCTGGTTCGACGGCCACATCATCGACTGGCTGGTGAACTTCGCGGGCAGCGTGGCGCGCGGCTTCGCCGGCATCGACAACTGGATCGACAAGTACTTCGTCGACGGCGCCGTGAACGCCCTCGCGGCGGTGACCGTCGAGGGCGGCCGCTCGCTGCGGCGGATCCAGACCGGCCGCATCCAGACCTACCTCTACGGCGCGCTCGCGGGCGGGCTCGCCGTCATCCTCCTCAATTTCCTGATTCACTGACCGGGAGCGACGCGGACATGTTCAGCCACGAAAACGTTCTGGCCTGGGCCACCTTCCTGCCGCTGGGAGGCGCGATCCTGATCGTGCTGCTCGCGGCCGTGCGGTACGCCACGGGACTCTCGAAGCGCACGCTCGACCAGGCCTCGCGCGCCATCGCGCTCGGCGCGAGCTTCCTCTCGCTCGTCGCCGCCGTCTACGCGTGGTCGTTCTACGACCCGCACGCGCCCGGCATGATCGTCGCCGGCAAGGAGACGGGCGTCCAGCTCGTCCAGCGCGCCATCTGGATCCGGGGCTTCAACGTCGAGTGGTTCGTCGGCGTGGACGGCCTCTCGATCTCGATGGTCCTCCTCTCCGGCCTCATCTCCTTCATCGCCACCATCGCCTCGATGCCGTGGTGGTCGGGGGCGAAGGACCGCGAGATGGCGGGCATGGTCGAGGACGACGGCCACGGGCATGGCCACGGCCACGACGCGCACCACCCCAAGCACTTCTCGGTGCGGATGGTGCCGGGCTACATGGTCATGCTGCTCATCCTCCAGACCGGGATGATGGGCACCTTCGTCTCCCTGGACATGTTCCTCTTCTACGTCTTCTGGGAGGTCATGCTCCTGCCGATGTACTTCCTCATCGGCATCTGGGGCGGTCCGCGCAAGGAGTACGCGGCGATCAAGTTCTTCCTCTACACCCTCGCCGGCTCCGTGCTGATGCTCATCGCGATCATCGGCGTCTACTACAACAGCGCCGCCACGAGCCTCGTGGACGGGACCGCGGCCCCGCACACCTTCAACCTGCTCGAGCTCGCCGCCCAGGGCCACGCCGGCCAGTTCGCGCACGCCGGGCCCATCCTCGGGTTCGAGTTCGCGAAGCTCGTCTTCGTCTTCTTCTTCATCGGGTTCGCCATCAAGATCCCGATGTTCCCCTTCCACACCTGGCTGCCGGACGCGCACGTCGAGGCGCCCACGCCCATCTCCGTCATCCTGGCCGGCGTGCTCCTCAAGATGGGCATCTACGGCATCCTGCGCTTCAACTTCGCCATCCTGCCGGACGCGACGCGCTGGGCGGCGAACGCGATCGCCCTCTTCGGCGTCATCAACATCGTCTACGCCGCGTTCGTCTGCCTCGCGCAGAAGGACATCAAGAAGCTCATCGCCTACTCGTCCGTGTCGCACATGGGCTTCTCCTTGCTCGGCATGGCCGCGCTGACGCCCACCGCCATCTCGGGCGCGGTGCTGAACCTCTTCACCCACGGCATCATCAGCCCGATGCTGTTCCTCATCGTGGGCGTGATCTACGACCGCGCCCACCACCGCGAGATCGAGCGCTTCGGCGGCCTCGCCCAGGCGCTGCCCGAGTACACCGCGATGATGGGGCTCGCCTTCTTCGCGTCGCTCGGCCTCCCCGGGCTGTGCGGCTTCATCTCCGAGTTCATGGTCTTCTCGGGCTCGTTCCCGGTCTACATGACCTACACCATCATCTCGGCGACGAGCGTCATCATCACGGCGGGCTACTACCTCTACGCCATCCACCGGATGTTCCTCGGCAAGCTGAACGAGACGTACCGCGGGTTCCCGGACCTGAACTGGCGCGAGCGCATGACGCTCTACCCGCTCGGCGCCATCGCGATCGCGCTCGGGTTCTACCCGCAGGCGATCCTCTCCGCGATCAACACGACCCTCCACTCGCTCGTCCAGAACGTCCGCCTCTAGGAGGCCGGCTCTCTCATGGAACAGCTGATCGAGAACAACCTCGCGAGCGTGGCCTGGTTCCGGCCGGAGCTGGTGCTCACCTTCGGGTCGATCGCCCTCTTCCTGCTCGACCTCGTGTGGCGGCGCTCGCCGCTGCGGCGCGCGCTGCTCACCGGGGCCGCGGTGGCGGCGTTCGCCCTCGCGGCGGTGTTCCTCGCCCTGCAGCCGGCGGCGAGCACCTCGCTCTTCAACGGGATGATCGCGAGCGACGGGTTCGCCTCGTTCTTCAAGTGGCTCTTCCTCGCGGCGGGGTTCCTGACCGTCCTCATCGTCGCGCAGGGCGACGACTTCCCGAACGCGCGCGTGGGCGAGTTCTACGGGCTGCTCATGGCGGTCGTCCTCGGCATGTTCCTCATGGCGAGCGCGACGAACCTCCTGACCATCTACCTCTCCATCGAGCTCGTCTCGATGGTGAGCTACGTGCTCGCCGGCTTCCGCCGGCGCGATCGCAAGGCCGCCGAGGCGTCGCTGAAGTACGTCATCTACGGGTCGGTCGCGTCCGGGGTGATGCTCTTCGGCATGACCTACCTGTACGGCCTGCTCGGGACGGCCGACGTCGTCGCCTTCGCGCCGAAGCTCGCGGCCCTCTCGGCCGTGCCCGGCGCCGGCGCCGCCGCGACGAAGCTCGCGCTCGTGGTGGCGGTCGTCTTCGTCTCCTCGGGCGTCGGCTACAAGATCGCGAGCGTGCCGTGGCACATGTGGTGCCCCGACGTGTACGAGGGCGCGCCGACGTCGTTCACGGCCTTCCTCTCCGTGGGCCCCAAGGCGGCCGGGTTCGCCCTGGCGGTGCGCCTCTTCTACGGCGCGTTCGCCGGGCCGATGGGCGCGAACGGGCTCGCCGAGTCGATCGCGGGCATCCCCTGGCCGGCGGTGATCGGCGTCCTCTCCGCCATCACGATGACGCTCGGCAACTTCACCGCCATCGTGCAGACGAATCTCAAGCGGCTCCTCGCCTACTCCTCGATCGCGCACGCCGGCTACACGCTCATGGGCCTCGCGGCCGTGTCCGCGATCGGCATGCAGGGCGTGATGATCTACATGCTCGTCTACCTCGTCATGAACCTCGGGGCCTTCCTCGTGGTCATCGTGGTAGCGCAGGCGACGGGGTCGGAGTCGATCTTCGAGTACCGGGGGCTGGCGCGCCGCCACCCGCTCGCGGCCATCACGTTCGGCATCTTCCTCTTCTCGCTCACCGGGCTGCCGCCGTTCGCCGGGTTCGCCGGCAAGTGGTACCTGTTCTACGCGGTCATCGAGCGGGCGGCGGGGCCTGACGGGTTCTGGTACGGGGCGCTCGCGCTCGTCGGCGCGCTCAACACGGCGGTGTCGCTCTACTACTACGCGCGCATCATCAAGGCGATGTTCCTCGAGGCGCCGTACGCCGAGGGCCACGTCGAGCCGAAGCTGGGCTACCAGGTCATGCTGGGCGCCTTCTCGGCCGCGATCCTGGTGTTCGGGATCTGGTGGGCCCCGATCATCGAGTGGTCGTCCCGCTCGCTCGAGATCCTGCGCGGCTGAGTGCGGGGAGCATTCACCCTCTCCCCACCGGGGAGAGGGTGACCACTCGCTTCCCTAGAGCGACCGCAGGAAGTTCAGCACGTCCTGCTTCTCGCCGTCGGGCAAGAGGTTGAACAGGCGCACCACCGCGTTCGCCTCGCTGCCCTCGCCCGCGTGCGCCTGGATGGCGATGACGAGGTCGCTCGTCCTCCCGTCGTGCAGGAAGAAGAGGCGCTGCCCGAGGCCCCAGAGCGGCGCGGTCCGGAACTCGCGCTGCCTGGCGGCGCCCTGGACGATGCCGTCGGCGAGCCCTTTGCCCATGTCGTGGACCAGGAGATCGGAGTAGAGGCTCGCGACCTTCCCCGACAGGGCGGCGCTGGTGGTCCGCCCCGTGGTCAGCGACGGCGTGTGGCAGAGCGTGCAGCGGACCGTCTCGAACGTCGCGCGCCCGCGGGCGACCGACTCGTCGCCCTGGATGGGGTAGGGCGGCGCGAGGAAGCGCATGAAGGCGGCGAACCTCACGATGCTCGAGTGCGCCTGCTCTGCGTCGTTGACGAACGAGGAGGTGTCCTCGGGGAGCGGGTTGAAGAGGCAAGCTGGATTGCCCTCGCGCTCGTCGCCGAAGATCTCGTTCGTGACGCCCTGCTCGACGTTGTAGGCCTCCGCCGCGAAGAGCAGGAGCGACTTGTTCTGCGCCTTCCAGCCGAAGCGGGTGATGGTCCCGTCGTTCCCGTTGCGGTTCTCGTGCCCGGAGATCCCGAAGAGCAGCTTCTCGAAGGCGCGGGTGCTCTTGTTGGCGAGGATGGCCTCGTCCGGGATCGCCTCGATGAGCCCCGCGCCGAAGGTGGGCGTCGGGATCCGGAAGATGAGGTTCGGGTTGCCGCCCCCGCCCGAGAGTGGATCGCCGGCCGGGCCGAGCTCCGGCTGCGCCAGGTTGCAGCCAGGGGCGTCCACGCGCCCCGTGATGACGAACAGGTTGGTGACGCCGCCATCCCTCGTCCCGTCTTGCTTGAGCTTGAAGCGCGCCTCCCGCACCGGCCCGTTCGCGACCACGAACCACGGGACGCCGTTCGTCGCGCCGTCGAGCGTCGCGACCTCGACCTGCGGGTTCCTCGCCGGGCTCGTCCCGCCAACGGCCGGCTGCGCGTGACACCCCGCGCAGCTGTTCAGGTTGAACCGGGGCCCCAGCCCGGGCTCCGTGCCGGGGACGATCGCGTCCCCCTGCACCGAGGAGACCTGGAGGAAGTCCGCCAGCCCCGCGTCGAAGAAGGCCTGCTCCTCGGCCGTGAGATCGGAGACCGGACCTCCCGCGCCCGCCGCTCCGCCTCGCGCGCCTGGATCGACTGCTGCAGACGCGACCATCGGGACGGCGAGCCACAGCGACGCGAACAGCCCCCCTGCGCGTGCCGCCGAGGCGCACCACCTCGAGTCCTCTCCGGAAGTGGACATGACGACTCCTCTCCCCTCTTGGGAATCGAGAGGGCGTACGGCCCCATGAACATGGGACAAGCCGACGATCGGCAGAACGCTAAGCGCTCGCTTGCGAACGCGCGAGTCGCCTGGGAGGGTCGCGGATCTCGGGAGCCGTCGAGGGGTGCTGCCTGGAGAGGGAGCGACGCGTGCGGCGGCGCGGCGACTACGGCCGGCCCGCCTCGAGCCGCGCCAGCTCGTCCGCCGCCATGCTCACCTGCCCGAGCTTGCGGTCGGGGGCCACCGCCTCGCCGTGGAAGTCGGAGCCGGCGGTCGAGACGAGGTCGAGGTCCCTCGCGATGCGCTGGTACTTCTCGCGCTGCGAGGGGACGTGGTCGGGGTGGTAGGTCTCGATGCCCGCGAGTCCCCACTCCTTCATGCGCTCGACGTCGCCGCGCTCGATCTTGTTCACGCCGGGATGGGCGATGGTGGCGGTGCCCCCCGCCTCGCGGACCAGCGCGATGCCGTCCTGCACCGACAGTCGATAGCGTCCGACGTACGCGGGCCGGCCTTCGCCCAGGAACCGGTCGAAGGCCTCCTTCACGCTCGAGACCACGCCGCGGTCGACCATCGCGCGCGCGACGTGAGGCCGGCCCAGCGTCTTGCCGCCGCTGAAGCGCTCGATCTCGTCCGGGGTGAGCGCCACGCCGAGCGCCGCGAGCTTCTGGATCATCTCGCCCATCCGGACGCGCCGCTTCTCGGCGAGGAGGTCCTCGAAGCGCCCCAGCGACTCGCTCCGCGGGTCGACGAAGTGGCCGAGGAGGTGGACCTCGCGGCGGTCGAGGTGCACGGACAGCTCGATCCCGGGGACGAACCGGATCCCGCGCGCCTTCGCGGCCTCCTGCGCGGGACCGAGCGCGGCGATCGAGTCGTGATCCGTGAGCGCCCACACCGCGACGCCGGCCGCGGCCGCACGGTCGGCCACCTGCTCGGCGGGGTATTGCCCGTCGGATGCGGTGGAGTGCGAGTGGAGATCGATGAGCCCGGCGCGACCTGACATGAGCACCCCTTCCCGAGTATCATATTGAAAATCCAGACTCCGGCCCGCGTTTTCGGGCCGTGCACGAGCGACCGCATGCAGCACGTCCTCCGCATCTCCCGGAAGATCGACTACGGCCTGAGGGCCATGATCTACCTGGCGTCGATCTCCCACGAGGCGATCGTCCCGTTCCGGGAGATCGCGCGCCAGATGATGGTGCCGGAGGACTTCCTCGCGAAGATCCTGAAGACTCTCGTCGACGAGGGGCTGGTGAAGTCGACCCGCGGCCCGCACGGCGGCTACGCCCTGGCGAAGCCGGCGAGCGACATCAGCTTCCTCGACGTGATCGAGGCGGTCGAGGGCCCCATCGCCATCAACGTCTGCCTCGACGGGGACGATCCCTGCGGCAAGGCCGAGGCCTGCACGATGGTCGGCGTGTGGCGGCTCGGGCAGGAGAAGATGCTCGAGGTCTACCGCGAGAAGAAGCTCGTCGACCTCGCGCTCAAGCCCGACGTGGACGGCCAGGTCGGCTTCATCCAGCTGCTCGGGCCGCAGCAGAAGAGCCTCTAGCTCGGCGGAAGCAGCGGGATCCCGGGCCGATTCGCGAGGGCGCGGCGCCGTTGACGTCCCGCGCGGGCGCGGCTAACTTCCGCGCCTCCATGGCGCCCAAGTCCGCGAAGCAGCTCCGCAAGGCCTACCTCTCCCGCCCCCCCGTCGAGCCGATGCGGCTCCGGCCCGGCATGACCGTCGAGGATCTCGTCGACGTGTACCGCAGGGCCGGCGCCTTCAACGGCGGCCGCCTCGCCGAGGCGTGCGACCTCTTCGGCCGCATGATCGACTCGGGCGCCACCATCGCGCTCACCGTCACGGGCGCCATGACGCCCGCGGGCATGGGCGGCGCGTTCCAGGCCATGATCGAGGCGGGCTTCGTCGACCTCGTCATCGCGACGGGCGCGAACGTCTACCACGACCTCCACTTCGCGCTGGAGCTGCCGGTGGTGCAGGGCCATTTCCAGGTGGACGACAAGGAGCTGTACCGGGCCGGCATCGAGCGCATCTACGACATCTTCATCACCGAGGACTCGCTCCTCGACACGGACGCCTTCGTGCGCGAGGCGCTCGAGAAGGCGCCGCCCGAGCTGCGCGGCCACATCTCCACGCCCCGGCTGCACCACTACCTCGGCCACCTCGTCCGCCAGCACGCCACGCTGCCCGAGAAGAGCTTCGTCGCGACCGCCGCCGAGTACGACGTCCCCATCTTCACGTCCTCGCCCGGCGACTCCTCCATCGGCATGAACGTCGCCGCGATGAAGCTTCGCGGCGGCCAGACGACCATCGACCCGGATCTCGACGTGCTCGAGTCCACCGCCATCGTCTACGACGCCGACGTGAACGGCGTCGTCATCCTCGGCGGCGGGTCGCCCAAGAACTTCTACCTGCAGACCCAGCCCACCCTCTGGCAGATCCTCGACCTGAACCGCGGCGGGCACGAGTACGTCCTGCAGATCTCGACCGACTCGCCGCAGTGGGGCGGGCTCTCGGGCGCGACGCCGTCCGAGGCGATCAGCTGGGGCAAGGTGCAGGCGAACATGCTGAAGAACCACGTCGTCCTCTACTCGGACACGACGGTCGCGGCGCCGCTCGTGTTCGCCTACGCTCTCTCGACGAGGAAGAAGCGCAAGCCCAAGCGCCTCTTCAAGCGCCTGCCCGAGATGTACGCCGCGCTCCAGAAGGCGCACGCGCGCAAGCACCCCGGGTCGGGCGCCATGCTCGAGGTGAAGGAGTCGGCGAAGGCCCACACGGTCGGCCCGGGCCGCGCGCTGCCGCGGCGTTAGGCTCTGGTGATGGCGTTCGACCCCTCCGCCGCGGCCCTCCCCGGTTCTGGCGTCTTCGGCCTGCCGCACTCCGAGCGCGAGGCCGGGGTGGTCCTCGTGCCGGTGCCGTTCGAGGCGACCACCTCCTACGGCGGCGGCGCCGCGCGCGGGCCGGAGGCGATCCTGGCGGCGAGCCGGCAGGTGGACCTCTTCGACGTCGAGACGGGGCGCCCGTACGAGGCGGGCATCCACATGCTGCCCATCCCCGAGCGCATCGCCGCGCTCGACGCGGAGGCGCGCGCCGCCGCGGCGCCGGTCATCGAGGCGGGCGGCGTCGAGAACGGCGGGCCCGAGCTCGCCGCCGCGGCCGCGCGCGTGGACGCGGCCTCCGCCGAGGTGGACGCCTGGGTCGAGCACGAGGTGGCGCGCCTGCTCGCGGCCGGGAAGAGGGTCGGCGTCGTGGGGGGCGATCACGCGGTCGCGTTCGGCTCGATCGCGGCGCACGCCCGGGCCTTCCCCGGGATGGGCCTCCTGCACCTCGACGCCCACGCCGACCTGCGGCGCGCGTTCGAGGGCTTCGAGCACAGCCACGCCTCGATCCTCCTCAACGCGATGGAGCGGGTGCCGGGCGTCTCGCGCCTCGTCCAGGTGGGAATCCGCGACATCTCGGACGAGGAGATGGCGTACGTCGAGGCGTCGCGCGGCCGGATCGTGACGCACCACGACGCGCTCCTCGCCAGCGCGCGCTTCGAGGGCGAGACCTGGGCCGCGCAGGTGCGGCGCATCGTCGAGCCGCTCCCGCGCGACGTCTACCTGACCTTCGACGTGGACGGGCTCGACCCGACGCTCTGCCCGCACACGGGCACGCCGGTTCCCGGCGGGCTCTCGTTCCAGGAGGCCTGCGCGCTCGTCGCCGGCGTGGTGAGGAGCGGGCGGCGCATCGTCGGGCTCGACCTCGTCGAGGTGGCACCGGGGCCGGAGGGCGACTGGGACGGCAACGTCGGCGCGCGGCTGCTCTACAAGATGATCGGGTGGATGCTGAAAGGCTAAGGTCGATGTCGGTTCGCGACACCCCGCTCGGCGGCGCGTGGAGCGAGCGGAGCGAGCGCGCTGTGCTCCCGCGCGAACGCGACGAGATCGCTGCCCGTCGGGTCGACGTGGAACCGCCCGGCGTGCACGGGCTTGCCCCACGCCGCGAGCGCCGAGAGCCCCACCCACACGACGAGGGCGGCCTGGGTGCCTCCGAGGAGCGCGCCGAGCCCGCGATCCATTCCGCCGCGCTCCGCGCGCCTCACCCTGGCGAGGCCCACGAGCGCGTGCAGCACGATCATGGCGGCGGCGGCGCAGGCGGCGAACGCGAGGGCGCTCGCGATGGGATGAGCCGCGAAGGCGGGGACCTTGCCCTGCAGGAAGGGCGCGACGGTGGGACCGAGCCAGCGCGCCCCGGCCCAGCCCGCGCTGACGGCACCGAGCTGCGCGAGCTGTGTCAGGGCGCCGAGGACGGCCCCGCCGATGGCGGCCAGCACCACGACGGCGAGGCAGGCGGCGTCGAGCGTCGTCATCGGATCTTGAACGGATCGACCTTCGGCTTCGACTGCTCGACGAGCGCGAGCAGCTCCGTGAAGCGCGCGTTCCCCGGCTCGTACATGAGCGCCGTCTTGAGCGCGCGCTCGGCGGGCTCCCAGCGCTGCGCCTCGAAGTCCTTCAGCGCCGACGCGTAGAGCTTGCGGCCGTTCGGCGTCGTGCCGTACTGCTCCTCGATCTTCTTCTTCTGCTCGTCCTTGACCGCCGCCTCCTCCGCCTCGGTGAAGCGCAGCCGGGTCGCGCGCTCGGGCCCGGTCACGTCCGACGCGTAGCGCCGGCGCTTCGCGTCGTCGCGCAGCACCGTGTACGCCTCGTTGACGCGCCGGTAGATGCGGCCGATGAGCTCGCGCAGCTCCGGCGCGGGCAAGGCCGCGAACCTGTCCGGGTGGTAGGCCCGCGACTCGCGGTAGTAGGCCGCCTTCACGTCCGCGGCGCCGGCGGTGTACGGCAGCCGCAGGATCTCGAAGTAGTCGAGCCCGTCGAGCGCCGCCGCGCGTTGCTCGATCTCCACGATGAAGTCGACGTCCATGATGCCCCTGCGCTACGCCGCCGCGTGCCCCGCCAGCTCGATCTCGGCGTTCTTGTCGATGGCGGCGCGGATGTCCTGCTCGGTGAGACCGGACGAGAGGCTGATGGTCGTGGACGCGCGCTGGCCGCTCTCGAGGTCCGTGGCGGACACGTTCACGATGCCGTTGGAGTCGATCTCGAAGGTCACCTGGATCTGCACCTCTCCGCGGAAGCCGATGCGGAACCCGGAGAACTCGAACTCCCCCAGCATCTCGCAACTGTCGGTCCGGTTGGACTCGCCCTGGTAGACGCGGATCTTGACCCGCTCCTGGCCGTCCCGGCTCGTCGTGAACGTCTTCGACTTCTCGATGGGGATGGGCGTGTTCTTGTCGATGATGCGCTCCGTGAAGCCGCCCACCGTCCCGACGCGGAGCGAGAGCGGCGTCACGTCGAGCAGGTAGCTCGCCTGGCCCGCCGCCGCGGCGCTCGTGTCGAGGAGCGCCGACGCCTGGATGCTCGCGCCGAGCGCCACGACCATGTCCGGGTCGATGCCGGTCATGGGGTCCTTCTGGAAGTAGTGGCGCACGCTCGAGCGGATGATGGGGAGCCGCGTCGGCCCGCCCACCAGGATCACCGCGTCGATGTCGCCGGCGGTCATGCGCGCCGACTGCAGCGCTTCGTCGCACACCTTGAAGGTGCGCTGCACGAGGTCCATCACCATCCGGTTGAACTGGTCGGCGCCGAGCGTGTGCCGCAGCTCGAGCACCTCGCCCTCGGGCGTCTGGCAGACGCCGGGGACGTGGATCTGCGCCGTGCCGTCGCGGCCGACGTCGATCTTCGCCTTCTCGCCCGCCTCCTTGAGCATCTGGAGGCAGAACTTGTTCTGGCGGAGGTCGAGGTGGTGCTTCGCGAGGAAGTCCTCCGCCAGCCACGTCATGATGCGGTCGTCGAAGTCGTCGCCGCCGAGGTAGGTGTCGCCGGCGGTCGCGAGCACCTCGAAGACGTCCTTCCCGATCTCGAGGATGGAGACGTCGAACGTGCCGCCGCCGAGGTCGTAGACGCAGATCTTCTGCGAGATGTCCTTGCCGAAGCCGTAGGCGAGCGCGGCGGCGGTCGGCTCGTTGATGATGCGCAGCACCTCGAGGCCGGCGATGCGGCCCGCGTCGCGCGTCGCCTGCCGCTGGTTGTCGTTGAAGTAGGCGGGGCAGGTCACGACGGCCTTCTTCACCTCGTGGCCGAGCGCGGTCTCGGCGATGGCCCTCATCTCCTTCAGCACGAGCGCGGAAACCTCGGGGATGGCCATGACGCGCTGCCCGATCTGGACGCGGACCGAGTTGTTCGGCCCCTCCACGATCCCGTACGGCATCACCGCCTGCGCCTTCTTCACCTCGTCCGAGAAGAAGAAGCGGCCGATGAGGCGCTTCGCCGAGTAGACGGTGTTCTCGGCGTTCGTGATGATGTTCTTCTTCGCGTTGTTGCCGACGAGGACCGTCCCCTCGGGCAGGAAGCTCACCACCGAGGCGTGGGTGTGCTCTCCCCACTCGTTCGGGATCACTTGGGGCGCGCCGTTCATGACGGCGGCGACGCAGCTGTAGCTCGTCCCGAGGTCGATTCCGACGGCGATGTCTTCGCTCATGGAGTTCCGCTGTCGTTGCGCCCGCTTGGGGAGCAGGTGGAAAACGCCAGTGTGCCCTGGCCGGCGGCCGCGCCGTCGCCATGCCGGACGGTATCATGGCGGCCGTGCCGTTCTGGCACGGGATGGTTCCCGGCCGAATCGCCATTATAGAGTAGGAAGGCGCCAGAACAGGGCGCGAGGAGCTCGACGAGGATGGGTGCGCTGGTTGCGATCCTGCAGAACGATCCCAACCTGCTCCGGTGTCAGGTGCGACGGCTCCAGGAGCACGTCGCGCTGCGTGAGGCGGAGCGGCTGCCGGATGCCTATGGTTTCGGGTACTACAAGGGCAACGACGTCCTCCTCGGCAAACGCCCGAGCGGGGCGCCTGGCAGCTTCGGCCTGACGCAGCTCGCCGGAGCGGTGGACAGCGAGGCGCTGCTCGCCCACGCGCGCTACGCCACCGTCGGCGGCCAGAAGGACGAGAACACCCATCCTTTCAGGTTCCGCCGCTGGCTCTTCGCGCACGACGGCACGGTCGAGTCCTTCCGGGACGTGAAGCCCCGCCTCCTGGACGTCCTTCCCGACTTCCTCCGCCGCAATGTCGAGGGCGAGACCGACTCCGAGCACGCGTTCATGCTCTTCCTCAAGTACATGCGCGAGGGGGGGCACCTCGACGACCTCGACGTGGAGGCGCGCACGGTCGGCCGCGCCCTCGCCCACGTCGCGCGCGACCTCGAGACGTGGAGCCGCGAGGCGGGGGCCAGCAAGCCGAGCTCGCTCAACTTCGTCGTGACGAACGGGCGCGTGCTGGTGGCGATGCGCCGCGGGCGACCGCTCCACTACGCGCTCCTCGAGGGCATCATGCCCTGCAAGCGCGACGGCCTCGAGCCCGGCGCGTCGGAGAGCGATCCGCGCGTGCGACCGCACCGGCAGGTGAAGGCAGTCTGCTTCGCGACCCACCTCCTGCAACCGAACGGGTTCCTCGAGGTGCCGGAGGCGAGCGTGGTGTCGGTCAGCCGCGCGCTGCAGGTGAGCGTCTCGAGCCTGGCGAACGCCTGAGGTCCTCCCGGCCGTCCTCGTCAGACGATCGCCCACGGCCGCGGCACGACGATCGACTCCCACGTCTCGAGCGCGAAGCGGTCGGTCATCCCGGAGACGAAGTCGGTGACGGCGCGCGCGGTCGTCTCGCCGTCGCGGGCGGCGACGCCGAAGCGCGCCCGCAGGCGCTCGGGGTCGGCGACGAGCCAGGCGTGCAGGTCGCGCAGGATGCGCTGCGCCTTCTTGAACTCGTCGTTCACGACCGGGTTCTCGTAGACGCGCTGGTAGAGGAACTCGCGCAGCGCGACGAGCGCGCCGTGCACCTCGGCCGACATCTCGATGTGGCCGCCGCCGTCGAGGTCCGACGCCCGGATGACGTCGCCGATGAGCGTCGCGAGCCGCTGGGCGTGGCGGGTGCCGAGCGCGCGCCGGATGTCGGCGGGCACGTCCTCCTCGGCGAGGAGGCCGGCGCGGACCGCGTCGTCGAGGTCGTGGTTCACGTAGGCGATGATGTCGGCGAGCCGGACGATCTCCGCCTCGAGCGTGAGCGCCTTCGCGCCGCTCCCCTTCATCAGCACGTTCCCTCGCCCCTTCGAGTGGCGCAGGATGCCGTCGCGCACCTCGGCGGTGAGGTTCAGGCCCATCCCGTCCGCCTCCAGCACCTCCACCACGCGCACCGACTGCACGACGTGGTGGAAGCCGCCCTCGACCACCTCGGCGAGGACGCGCTCGCCGGCGTGCCCGAAGGGCGTGTGGCCGAGGTCGTGGCCCATGCAGATGGCCTCGACCAGCATCTCGTTGAGCCGCAGCGCGCGCGCGATGGACCGCGCCACCTGCGCCACCTCCAGCGTGTGGGTGAGGCGGTTGCGGTAGTGGTCGCCGCGCGGCGCGAGGAACACCTGCGTCTTGCCCTGGAGGCGGCGGAAGGACTTGCAGTGGACGATCCGGTCGCGGTCGCGCTGGAACGCCGGCCGCATCTCGTCCTCGGGATCGGGCCGCTCGCGCCCGCGCGACGCCGCCGAGAGCGCGCCGCGCGGGTGCTGCGTGCGCGCCTCGAGGCCTTCCAGCATCTCGCGGATGGAGGCGGTCATGGAGCGGATCTAGCGGGGCCGCACGCCGCTGTCAGCCGTAGAAGCTCGCCTCCAGGATCGCGATGAACAGGTTCGAGAGGGCGTGCACCAGGATGGGCGCGGCGAGGTCGCCGGTGCGCTCGCGGAGCCAGCCGAAGAGGAGGCCGGGGAAGAAGGTCCCGAGCCGCCAGACCTGGAGCACCACCAGGTGGCCCGCCGCGAAGAGCGCCTGGGTCGCGACGAAGCCGGTCCCGAGCGTCGCGCCGGCGACACGCACGCCGCGCCCGGGCGCGGTCGCCGCCCAGGTCGTCTGCATCCAGCCGCGGTAGAAGAGCTCCTCCGGCAGCGCCACCACGAGGAGCTGCACGACGACGAGGAGCGGGAAGCGCGGCGGCAGCCGGAAGCGCGGCGTCGCCGGCAGCGCGTAGGGCGCGAGGTGCGTGGAGAGCCACGCCGGCAGGTACGGCAGGGCGCGGCCATAACCCCAGAAGACGACGAAGAAGAGCGGGAAGACCACCGCGCAGACCGCGAGCGCGATCCGGAGGCCGCGCAGCCAGGCGCGCCAGGTCCGCGCGTCCGAGAGCCCCCACCACGGCAGGCCGTACGCGCTCCAGCGCTCGCCGCGCGCCTGGAGCTTCCGCTCGGGCAGCACGATGAAGAGGAAGGCGGCGACGCCCGCGAGGTTCCCCGACACGAGCCCGGTGGGCTCGACGAGCGAGACGAGCTTCGCGATCCCGAGGAGGGCGACGCACGCGGCCCAGGTGCCGATGAGCTCGCGCCGGGCGCGTTCCGGCGCGAGCTGCGCGAAGGCGAGGCTCACGCCCCCATCTTACGGGCAACTGATCTGGAGTTGGATCGTCTGCGTCGCCGAGCGCAGCGCGGACGGGCTCCCGGGATTGACGACCGACACGTCGTAGAAGCCGAGCGGCACCGGCGTCAGGTCGGCGCTGACGCGGAGCTGCCCGCCCGCGCACTGGCCGAGCGGGTCGGTGCCGGAAAGACAGCTCGTCGTGAGCGGCGTGTCGGCGATCGACCCGCCGCTCACGCGCACGACCGACGTGGGGTAGAGGAAGCTCCCCGCGACCGAGCCGCTGAAGGTGGCGCTCTGCTGCACGCAGGTCCCGGACGTGCCGCTCACGGACGACAGCACGGGCGCGCCTTCCGTCACGGTGAAGACGACCGCCGCCGAGGTGACGCCGCCCGGGTTCGTGACGGTGACGCCGTAGTGGCCGACGGCGAGCGTGCCCGGCGCGGGCGCCGTCGAGTCCACCTCCCCGCTGTTCACGTAGGTCGTGGGGAGCGCCTGCGGCGCGCCGCCGGCGGCCGCGAGCGACACGACCGCGCCCGGAGCGAAGCCGAACCCGATGAGCTTCAGCAGGACCGGGTCTGACCCGTCCTGCCGCGTGACCGCGGGGGTGACGACGCGCAGCACGAGCGCGTCGATGACGGCCAGCTTCGCGGCGTTCGAGACGAGGCGGCCGGGGTTGAGGACGGGCAGCTCGCCCGTCCCGACCGCCGCGCCGGAGAGGTCGATGCTGCCGGCGGGCAGCGTGGCGGAGGTCGGCCCCGCGATCGTGAGCGGCAGCTCCTGGGTCCGGCCGATGCCGCTCACGCGCAGGACGGCGCCGGCCTGGAAGCCCTCGCCCGCGAGGTGCAGCGGGGGCGCTGCTCCGAGCCCGACCGTCGAGGGGTCGACCGACTCGAGGAACGGGGTGCCGGTCGGGTAGACGCAGCTCGCGGCGACGCACTGGAAGCCCGACGCGCAGCCGTGGCCGCAGGCGCCGCAGTGGAGCGTGCTCGTCCGGAGGTCCGCGCAGTCGGTGCCGCAGGCGACCTGGCCCGCGCTGCACGAGGTCGCCGCGTTGCCCTTGCAGCCGGCCCCCACGAGCGCGACCGCTGCCAGGAGCCCCGCGACGCCGGCGCGCCGCGCCAGGGCGGCCGCCAGCGAGCGCCGCCGCGTCCACAGCGCGCCGAGCGCGGCGAGGAGCGAGGCGAGGTCGCCCGCGCCGCCGGTGCCGCAGCCGCCCGAGCTCTTCGGCTGGTGGATGGGCGTCTCCTTCGACGTGGTGATCCCGCCGCCCACGCACTGACCAGCCTCACAAGACAGCGGCGCGTTGGCCCCCAGCGGGCAGCTCACGTGTCCGCACGCCGCGTCGACGCACGCTCCAGCGCGGCACTCCTGGCCGGCGCCGCACAGGACCCCCGCGCAAGGGTCCTGCATGCAGGCGCCCGCGTCGCACACCTGGCCGGCGCCGCAAGCGGGCGAGCAGTCCGGCTGGCAGAAGCCGTCGGTGTCGCAGCTCTGGCCGGGGGCGCAGCCGACGTAGGCGCAGGATCGGACGCAGTCGCCGAGGCGGCAGAAGGTCCCCGTCGGGCAGGCATTGCCGGCGCACGGGTCGGTGACGCAGCTCCCCGACACGCACGCCTGGCCCGCGGCGCAGCCGGTCAGCGCGCAGCCGCCGGCGACGCACTGACCGCCGGAGCACGAGGAGCCGGGGCCGCAGGTGATGCTCGCGCAGGGATCGGCGCACTGGCCGGACAGGCAGACGAGGCCCGCGGCGCACGGGGCGCTCGGGCACGGGACGCCGTCGCACGTGCTCGTCGTGGCGCTGCACGTGAACCCGCTCGGGCAGCGCAGCGTCTCGGCGTTGCACGTCGTCGGCAGGCAGAGGCCGCCCGTGCAGGAGAAGCCGCTGCCGCACAGGTTGCCGTCGTCGACGCCGTTCTTGCAGTCGTCGTCCTTGCCGTTGCACACCTCGGGCTTCGGCAGCACCTGGCCGGCGCACGCGCCCCAGATGCCGCCGGTGCAGGTCTGCGTGCCGGCGACGCACGGCCCGACCCCGGCGGTGCCGGCCGGGCCGTCGTAGCAGGAGCGCGTCGCGCCGTTCGTGCAGGCGGGCACGTTGCAGCCGTCCTCGAAGTCGTCGATGACGCCGTTGCAGTCGTTGTCCTTGCCGGAGCCGCAGAGCAGCGCTCCCGGTGCCTTGCCCACGCACTGCAGGCCGCCGCCTGACGCGCACTTGAGGGCGCCGGTCGCGCACTCGCCGAGGAGGCCCGTGTTGCAGGTCGTGTTCGGGTCGGCGCAGGCGAACCCGAGGTTGAAGAGCGTGTTGAGGACGATGCGGGTGCCGGCGGTCTGGCCGGTGGAGCCAGGCGCCTGACCGACCTTCGGCGAATAGTCGTGCCCGCCCAGGTACGCGACGCTCCCCTTCGTGGCGCCGTCCGAGCCGACCACCTGGATCGTGCTCGAGACGTCCCAGCTCGGAGGCGGTGTCGTGGAAGGGGCCTCCGTGATGAGGCGCTTGTTGCCCGAGCGGTACGCAGTCGCGACCGTGCTGGTCGTATCGGGGAAGTAGGTCGTGATCGCGCCGGACACGACCAAGTAGCTGAAGTCCCCGACCTGCATGTCGGGGTGCGTCGGGTCGATGATCGGCTGAAGCGTCAATGTGCCCCCGCCGGTCCCGTTCCACTTCAGGATGCCGTTGGGCGACTGGAAGCGCGTGGCGGGCACTCCAACAGGCTTCCCATTCGCGTTGTCTTCAGCGGCGATACCCTCGAGCGCCTGGATGCCGAGGCACTCGACGAAGAGGTTGTTGCCGGCGTCGACGAACCCCGAGATCGTCTTGAGCTGCCACGCGAGCGTGTCGGATGCGCTCGTGGGCGGCAGCGGGACGACTGCGCTGGGATCAGTCGAGCCCGTGGGCGTCGTCCCGCTCGTGTCCCAGTGCGGGATCCAGAGCAGCTTGTAGTTGCCCTTGGCGAGCTGGGTGTCGGTGTAGCTCGTCCCGGCCGCGGGCGGGACGAAGTCGTTGTCGCAGAGGATGTCGTAGATGAGGCCTGGGCCCGTGTTGAAGTTGGGCGCGCAGAAGCTGCTGCCGCTGGGCGTGCACACCTGCGGGATGGCCGTATCGCCGCCGGGACTCGCGAGGTAGGCGAGGACGCCCGCCTTGTTGCAGCCCGGCCCCAGGCCGCCGGCGCAGTCGCCGTTCCCGTTGCACGGCCAGCTCAGGCCGGCCGCCACCGCGTACTGGTACATGACGTTGCTGGCCGTCTTCTTGGTGGGCGGCGGCGTCACGTTGAGGATGGCGATCTTGGGCGGAGGCCCCGTGAGCGGCCGGACCTGGTCGGTGTTGAAGGCGACCTGCACGCGGTGGATGTCGCCTT